>Ga0164243_10012847_pt1 | contig 11821 bp, 10 predicted proteins | sample OricompcompostOP_FD_108781 | JGI IMG/M metagenome (GOLD analysis project Ga0164243, IMG submission 108781) | Organic Plus compost microbial communities from Emeryville, California, USA - Original compost - Organic plus compost (OP) | ecosystem: Engineered > Solid waste > Mixed feedstock >...
ACGCCTACGGCATGGGTTTGAAAGTCGTCGCGGTGGAGTTTCAGGACGTCCACCCGCCGCTGGCCGTTCTCGACGCGTACCGGGACGTTTCCCGGGCGGAGAGCGACCGCCAGCGCCGGCGGAACGAGGGGGCGGCCTACCGCGCCGAGGCCGTCGCCTCCGCCCGGGGCCGTGCCGCGGCGGTGGTGAACAAGGCCCAGGCCGACCGCTCGTCCGGCGTCGACCGCGCCTCGGGGGCGGCCGACGCCTTTCGTTACGTCGCCGCCGCCCGCGCCGCCCACCCCGCGCTGACCGACAGCGCTTTATATTGGGAGATGATCACCCAGGCCCTCGCGGGCCGGGCCAAACTCGTCCTCGACCCGGGGAAGGCCCGGCCGCGGCATCTGATCGTCTCCGACCTCCCGCCGGGCTTCGGACCTCCGACGGTTTCCCCGGCCGCCGTCGTCCCGCCGGCGCCGGTCGACACGCCCCCTAGACCCGAAGACCGCCCATGACACGCCTCCGATCCCTCGCGCTGACCGTCGCCGTTCTCGCCGCGCTGGCCGTCGTGGCCTTCCGCTCGGTGGTGGTCGTCGACGAAACGGAGTCCGTGCTCGTCACGGAGTTCGGCCGTCTCGTGACCGTCCACGACGGGCGCGACGGCCCCGGCCTTCACCTGAAAAAGCCCTGGCATTCGACCCAGGCCGTCGACCGCCGGCTCCGCGTGTTCGACCCGCCCCCGCGCGAGGTCATTACGGGGGACAAGCGGAATATCGAGGTGGCCAGTTACGTGGTCTGGCAGGTGAGCGACCCGTACCGCTTCGTCCGCTCCGCCGGGACGATGGACGCCGCCGAGGCACGACTCGACGAACGGGTCTCCGCCGCGTTGAGTGACGCCGTCGGCCGCCGCGAACTCTCGGCCTTGGCCTCGACCGACCCGAAGCTTTGGGGGCTCGACGCATTATCTGACGCCGTGGTCGCCGCCGTCGCGCCCCAGGCGAAGGAGGAACTCGGGGTCGAAGTCGTCGACGTCCGGCTTCGGAGGTTTAACCACCCGATCGAGGTCCGCCCCGCCGTCTTCGACCTGATCCGGAGCGAGCGGAAGCAGGTGGCCGCGGCCTTACGGGCCGAAGGGGAGGCCGAGTTCCAGACGATCACGAGCCGGGCCGACCGCGAGCGCGATACCATCCTCGCGCAGGCCGACGCCGAGGCCGAGCGGCTCCGCGGCCAGGCCGACGCCGAGGCCGCCCGGATCGCCAACGACGCCCACGCCCGCGACCCGAAATTCTATGAATTCCTCCGCACCCTCGACGCCTACCGCGCCATCCTCGACGACAAGGCGACCGTCGTCCTCTCCTCGTCCAGCCCCTTGCTCAGGCTGTTAACCCAAGGGCCGTCCGACGACGTTTTATCCGCGTCCCCGCCCGCCACGACCGCCGTGACGGAACCGGTCCGCTCGCCCGCTTCGGAGGGGAAGCCGTGAGCACGCGCTTCCGGGCGATCCTCGCGCTGGCGGCTGTCGTCGGCCTGGTCGGTTACCTGGCGTCGGGGTGGATCGTCGTCGCGCCGGGCGAGGTGGCCGTCGTCCGCCGCCTGGGGCGCGCCCTCCCCGTCGCCTTACCCCCCGGTCCGCACCTCGGCTGGCCGGTCGGCTTCGATCAAGTGACGCGGGTCCGAACGGACGAGGTGCGGCGCCTCACGGTGGGCCTCGCCGGCACCCCGGGGGCGACCGACGAGCCCGATTCCGGCGAGTTCCTGACGGGCGACCTGAACCTCCTGCGTGCCCAGGCGACCGTGCAGTACCGCGTCGCCGATCCCGTGGCGTTCGCCCTGCGCACCGGGGCGGTTGAGCCGCTACTGAGCCGCCTTGCGGAAGCGAGCCTGGCCCGCGCGCTCGCCCGGAGGGGGATCGATACCACCCTCCGCGACGGCCGCGCCGCCGCCGCCCAGGACGCCCAGGCCGAGATCGACCGCGCCGCGCGGCGCTACGGGCTCGGGGTCGCCGTCCTGGGCGTGAGTCTGACCGACGCCCGACCGCCGTCGGAAGTCGCCCCCGATTTCGCCGCCGCCCAATCGGCCCGGAGCGAGCACGACAGGCGGCTCAACGAAGCGAAGACCCGCGCGGCGACCACCGTGACCGAGGCCCGATCGCAGGCCCGGACCCGTCTGGAACAGGCCCGCGCCCGGGCCGACCGAACGATCACCCTGGCCCGCGCCCGCGCCGGGCGTTTCCTCGCCCTGCTCACCGAGGCGGCCAAGGCCCGTCCCCTGACGGCCCGCCGCCTCTACCTGGAAACGCTCCGCGACCTTTTGCCGAAGGTTCGCCGTAAGATCGTGCTGACGCCCGACGACCCGCTCGATCTGAGTGTTTTCGGGGCGAACACGTCCCGGTGACGCCCCTTATCTCCTTCGAAATCCCCGTCCCCTTTGCCGTTTCGGCGGCCCCGGATCTTCGCCGCGACTCTCAAGGGCGTCGAGCTCACACCACGGTCCGCGGCTCCGGAAGGTTGGTGCGGGGAGCGATTCGGCCAAGGCCAGGGCGTTTTCGCGGGTGACGTCGTCGCGCCGTATTGCTTCGCCTCGGAAAATTCGCAAGCCGCGACTGCGGGCGAGGATCTCGCGGCGGGAGCGGCCCTCCGGGGCGTCGGGCCAGGGGCCGTCCTGTTCTCGGAAGTCGAAGAACACCGGCAAGATCCGGCCCATGTATTCCCAGTAGTCGGGGTTGTCCGTCTGGATGACGAACCGCCCCCCCGGCGCGAGCGCGCGGTGGACGTCGGCCAGGAACCTCGGCGTGACGAGTCTGAGGTGCGCCTGCCTCGGGTCGTGGTACGGCTGCGGGTGGTACAGGTGGACCTCCGCGACGCTCCCCGCGCCGACGTATTCGGCCATCAGCGTTTGCGCGTCCTTGACGATGAACCGCGTGTTCGTCAGGCCCCGCTGGTTGCCCCGGCGGGTCGCGTAACGGATCACGACCGGAAGGACGTCGACCGCGACGTGGTCGACCTCCGGCCTTGCCAGCGCGCTCATCAGCGTGTACCGCGCGTTCCCGCAGCCGAGTTCCAATACGACCGGGGCGTCACGGCCGAAAATCGCCCCCCAATTGAGCGGGCCGGGGGGCGGCAGCCGCTTGATCGCCGTCTTCGCCCACCGCTCTTCGGGGACGATCCGCCCCGGGATGGGGACGCCGAACTCGCTCTCGATCTCACCGGGGGCGGCCATTGTTTTAAACAGGTGCTTTCAAGAGAACTCGATGGCCGGAGGGCCGAGAACCTGGGCCTTGATCACGGCGTCGGGGATATTATCGCAGAATCGTGCGATCGAGCCGAGGGCAAGAACTCTCACCTCGTCGCGGCGTCAGTTTCCGTTAACGTCGTGGGACGTGGGGGGCGTACGGGGCGGAGCCGCTCATCGTGTGCAGGCCGTCCGGGAACCGTGTCGTTCCGCCAACGGTCGAGCCCCCCGTGGAAGAAAATCGGAGTGCCGCTGGATAGTGGGCCGGGGTTCGGTGGCGGTCAGTGCGGGATCTTCTTCGTCGGTACGCGGTTCATCGTGTAATGGGCGACCGCGGGGGCGGCATCCGGCAGCGTGGTCCGGACCTCGTAGATCCGGTCGGAGACGAGCCGTTCGCGGACCGCGAGGTGGACGGTCCGTCCGTCGCTTTGAAGGACGGCCGAGTCGACGTGGAGGACGTCTTCGTCGGTCGGCGGTGAGTGGTACGCCCCTTGGAAAACGTGGCGGTAGCGGCGGAGCCGGTAGCGCGCCGGATCGGCCGCCGCTTGGAGGTCGGCGGGAGGGGTGAAGAACGTGAGCGCGAAGCCGTCGGAACGGGCTTTCAATTCCTGAATGCCGAACGCCGGCCGCCCCGAGTAGGTGACGCGGTAGACCGCCCCTTGTTCGGGTTCGCCCCCCCACGCCGGCTCGCGCAGGCTGCCGACGTAGAGCGACCCGTCGGGCGCGAACGCCGTGCAGAGCGGACCGAGCATGTTCTCCAAAAACGGGTAGCAGGCGCCTTGCTCGACCCCGTCGACCGTTTCCAGGCTCGCGCGGAGGATGAAGCGGTTGTTGTATTCGCAGAGGATGAGTTGGCCTTCCAGCGGCCCGAACTTGCCCCCCGTGTCGGCGAACGCGAGGCCGTTGACCGACCGGGCCCACGGGTACGGGATGCGGACGACCGGCGGCACCACCGGCGAGGGCTTGCCGGGCCCCGAAGGCGGGTCGGCCTGGCTCGGATACCCGTACCAGCCGCCGACGACGAGGCGGTCGATCTCGCAGGTGGTTTTCTGCTGCCCCTGATTGTCGGTGAAGAAGACCGCGCCGTCGGAAGGCCGTGCCGCCCAACCCGTCGGGTAACGGAGCCCTTCGGCCAGGACGGTCGTTGTGCCGTCGGATGCGACCTGGAGGGCCTTGCCGCGGAGGAAGTGGCGCCCCTTGATGCCGCGTTCGCGGACGTCGTCGGTGACGGGGCAGATCACCCAGCCGCGGCCGGGGCCGTTCCAGGGGACGACCCCCGTCACCCAGTCGTGGTGGTCGCGGGTCACGTCCCAGGCGTCGCTCAACGTCTCCCAGCGCTCGGCCCAGCCGTCGCGGTCTCGGTCCGAGAGCTTCAGCAGGGCGCCGCGCGTCGCTACGAGGAGGTCGTCCCCCTGGGCGAACAGTCCGAGGGGCCAGTGGGGGAGCGTCCCCGCCCATCGGGAGTAACGGTCGGGGGTGCCGTCGTGGTTGTCGTCCCGGACGATCAGGACGTCGCCGTCCATTGAGCCGACCGCGAGCGTCCCGTCGGGCCGGACGGCCAGGCAACTCGGCAGGACGTCGGCCGGCAACGGGAGCCGCTTCGCGACGTACCCCGAGGCCGCCGTCGCGTTCACGGGGGCGGCGCCCCGACCGACCGTCGCGGGCAGACAGGCGGCCGAGAGTAGTACGAGCCTCTGAAGGTTTTTTCGCGTCATCGAACGGTCCGGCGCGTCGACTGCGACGTTCTCGGCGGGTAGCGAACCGCCCCTCGCGCGGAGGACAGACCGCCACCCGCCCCCGGATTGTCGGCCAACGGGGACCCGATGGCAAGCGGGGACGCCCGGGCCGTCGCGGGGCAGGGGGCGTTGGCAGGTCTTCCCTCGTCCGGTTAGTCTGGGGGCGTTTCGTTGCAAACCGGCGCGACGAGGCCGGCCCCTCGGCGGGGGCACTCGGTCGCGGCCGACGACCCCGTTTCGGAGCCCGCTCGCCATGCCGGAATCGTCGATCCTCACGTCGCTAATGGCCGTGATCGCCGCGAGGAAGTCGAGCCCGCCGACCGAGCGCTCTTACGTCGCCTCGCTCTTCCAGGGGGGCGTGCCGAAGATCGGCGGGAAGGTCATGGAGGAAGCGGCCGAGGTCGTCGAGGCGGCCGGGGAGCCGGGCGACGCCGGGCGCGAACACCTGGTTAAAGAAGTCGCCGACCTGCTTTTTCACTCCATGGTCATGCTCGGCTACCGCGACGTCCCTTGGTCCGACGTCGAGGCCGAACTCGCCCGCCGGTTCGGGGTGAGTGGGATCACCGAGAAAGAGTCGCGGCGCGGCGGCTCGTCGTCGTGACCCGGCGCGTCGTCGGTGCGCGGCCGTGTCGACGGGACTTCCCGGGCGTGCAATGACAGCCGTCTCATAAAGAAATCACACGATCCGTTGATGGGGAAAGCGGGAAGCCGCCTGCCCGTGCGGGTTGTTGCAAACCGAATTGGGGACCGATATGATTCGTCGTCCGCTCGCCCGCGGCGGCATGGGACACGGCACAGGGCTGTGAACGGGCAATCCGCCCGCCATTCGTGCCGCCGCCGGAGCCTTCCTTCCGAGGAATCACCACGATGCTGAAGACCATGAGCCGCTTCGTTCTCGGCCTCGCCCTCCTGACGGCCCCGGCCCTGATGCTCGGCTGCGGCGAAGAGGCCCCGAAGCCGGCCGAGGCCCCCGCCGGCGGCGCCCCCGCTGCTCCGGCCGCCCCGGCTGCTCCGGCCGCCCCCGACGCCGAGAAGGCCAAGTAAGCAGGCCCCTTCCGGGGGCGTCCGCCTGGCGGCATCGCTCGGACACCCCGGAGACGGTCTTTGCGTCGAATCACGCGCCCCCGCCGAACGTTTTCGGCGGGGGCGTTTTTTGTCCCCGTTCCCGACGGACGCCGAGTCCGCCTCGTCGCGGTGGGCGGCATCCCTTGCCGGCCCCGCGTGCCGAACGCTAGGATGACAACGTCGAAGGACGCGGGTGGCCGATTGCCGTTTGGGAGGGGTTCGAGGGCTCATGGGCAAGCGCGTGGTGCTGGCAATGAGCGGCGGGGTCGACAGTTCCGTCGCCGCGTACCTGCTCAAAGAGCAAGGGTACGAGGTCATCGGCCTCTTCATGCGCACCGGGGCCCACGCCGCGGACGAGGAACGGCGGGCGAAGACTTGTTGCAGCGTGACCGACGCCGTCGACGCGCGGAACGTGGCCGACCGCCTCGACATCCCGTTCTACGTCCTCGACTTCGAACGCGATTTCGGCCGGATCATGGACAACTTCGCCGACGAGTACGCGGCCGGGCGCACGCCAAACCCGTGCGTCCTCTGCAACGTCTGGCTGAAGTTCGGGAAGCTCTGGTCGTACGGGAAGCAGGCCGGGGCCGATTTCGTGGCGACCGGCCACTACGCCCGGGTTGTGACCGCCCCGGACGGTTCGCCCCGCGTCGCCCGAGGGGTCGACCGGGGCAAGGATCAATCGTACGTCCTCTCCAACCTGAGGCGCGAACTCCTCCCGCACATTCTCTTTCCCGTCGGCGGCTATCCCAAGGCCGAGATCCGCGGGATCGCCCGTGAACAGGGGCTGCCGGTCCACGACAAGCCCGACAGCCAGGAAATCTGCTTCATACCCGACGACGACTATCTCGGGTTCGTCCGCTCGCGCCGCCCCGATCTGGACACCGCCGGTACGATCGTCGACGAGGACGGGACGGTCCTCGGCCGCCACGACGGCGTTGAAGGCTTTACGATCGGCCAGCGCCGCGGGCTGGGGATTGCGCTGGGGGAACCTCGCTACGTCGTCCAGATCGAGCCCGTCCGGCGGACGGTGACGGTCGGCCGCCGCGAGTCGCTCGACAAGTACGGCCTGGAAGCCTCCCGGTTCAACTGGCAAGGGCCCACGCCCGACGGCCCCGTCTCCTGCCTCGCCCAAATTCGCGCCCGCCACGAGGCCGTGCCCGCGACCGTCGAACCATTGTCCGAAGGTCGGGCCCGGGTCGTTTTTGCGACCCCCGTCCCCGCCGTGACCCCGGGACAGGTCGTCACCGTGTACGAGGGCGACCGGGTCCTCGGCGGCGGTTGGATCGACCGGCCGCTCGACGGACCGGAAGACGCTTCAACCTGACGCCGCATGGAGCGTATATTTCGTTGCCGACCCTCGTCGGCGTACGTAGGATGTTTGCGATCAAGATTCTATCAAGCTTAGCGCCGCGTAATTGGGCTCGACGCAGGGATGGCGGCCCGGGTTTTCCGTTCCAAGCTTCCGAGTATCCGCACCCCTACCGCTTCCATCCCTCCCGGCGGCCCGCGGTCCTGCTCACCCGACCGTTCTCACCAATTTTAAGGACCCTGTAATCATGGGCCTTGTCCGATTGATCATGCCGGTCTCGCCGGCCGAAACCCTCCCCGAAGGGTATGTCGAGCGGTGCCGACAAGGTCTTGAGCGGGCAGGGTATACGGTCGATGTCCTTGCGCTCTTCGACCCCCACCACCCGCGCCCCGACGGCCCGTCCGATGGCCTCTTGCGGTGGGAGCGCGGCGACTGTCGGGGCCTGTCTTCGGCCCTGGTCCCCTACGAACCCGACGGCTCGACGGCCGTCGACCTTTTCATCGTTCTCGACCCGCACCTCGGCTATCACCCGGACGACGTCGCCCGGATGGCCGAGCCGTTGACGCAAGGGGTCGCGGACATAACCGTTGCGGCACGCAACACGTTGGAATCCCCCGTCCGGTCTTCGGCGGGGAATCGGGCCGTCGGCTGGGCGGTTCGAACGGTCTCGCGGCGCCTGATCGGGCGCTCCGACGTCGTCCCGGGTTTGATCGTCTTGACGCCGGACGCTGTCGCAGACGTGACGGAATCGTTCCAACCGATCGGGTCCCGGTTCGTGACCGACCTGCTCCGGCATGCGAAGGGTCGCCGGGCGGAAATCCCGGTTCGCGTCGAGTCTGTGGCCGGTGTCGCGGCGTTAAAATTCAACGACCTGAGATACATAAAGCGGCTGGCCGACGACCGCTTCGGCAACGCCTCCAGGCTGATCCAGTTCTGCGTCGTTGGGGCTTCAGGGATGGTCGTCGACCTGACCTGTTACGCCGCCTTTCAACCGATCTTTTCGCGGACGTGGCTTGCCGGTCATCGAACCCCTGTCGGCGACTTCCCACTCGACTTCGCCGTGGCAGGCGCTCTGGCGATCGCCATTGCCCTGACCTGGAACTTCTCGCTGAACCGCCGCCTTACGTTTAGTTATGCCAGGCACGGCGCGCTCATCCGGCAATATTTAACTTACGCCCTGAGCAACTCCCTAGGCATTGCGCTGAGCTTCTTCCTCCGACTTTATCTGCCGGAGCATGTTGCGTTTTTTCAACGCCACCGGCTGGCCGCGGCGGTCGTCGGGATCGTGACGGCGACCGGGATCAGCTTTTCCATGGCGCGCTGGCTGGTGTTCAGCCGCCGTTCGGTCGCCCGCGACCTCGCCCGCGCCGAGGCGCGTGCGACGGCGTCGTCGCAAGTCGTTTCGACCTCCACATCATCCTGATCCCGTTCGAGACGACGTCCGCGGGCCGATCACCGCCCGATGAAGTAGCGAAGGGCCGTTAATTCGGGCCTTTCATCCCCCTGCGCGCCTCCAGGTCGGTGAGGACACGCGATCGCGGGTTTCATCTCCGTCTGGGGAAACAGAAAGAGCCGGCCTGCGTTCGCAGGTCGGCTCTTGAGTATGTTGCGTAAGACAGTGGAGAAAGAAAAGGGGGACGGGATTAGATCCGTCCCCCGATTCAATCAATAACGGCCGCCGCCGCCACCGCCGTAGCCGCCCCGGCCGCCGCCACCGCCGCCGTAGCCGCCACCGCCGCCGCCGTAGCCGCCGCCACCGCCGTAGCCACCCCGGCCGCCACCGCCGCCGCCGTAGCCACCCCGGCCGCCACCGCCGCCGCCGTAGCCACCCCGGCCGCCACCGCCGCGGTCTTCGCGGGGGCGGGCTTCATTCACGGTCAGGTTCCGACCCCGGAAGTCCTGCCCGTTCAGGGCGTTGGCCGCTTCGTCGGCGCCGTCGGCCATCTCCACGAAGCCGAACCCCTTGGAGCGGTTCGTGTCGCGGTCGATGATGATCTGCGCCGAGAGGACCTCGCCATACTCGCTGAACAGCTCCACCAAGTTATCCTCGGTGGTGTCGTACGTCAGGTTGCCGACATAGAGCTTCTTGGCCACTGTCTTTCCTCTGCGAAATGAGCGTTCTGGCGAGGCCTAGCGTCCGAAAGGGCTAAAAAAGTCTCCCGCCGAGAGCGGCAGTCATTAGCCTACCGTTTCCCCGGGATTTGAACAGCAGAATCCTCGGGATTTTTTATTTTTTTTCCACGCCGATTTCCCCCACCCGTTGGCACGCCGCGGACCACCAGGGCTCGTTTGACTTCAAGAAGAATAAATTTTTCGAAAAGCTGACGCGGAAAGGAGGGCGACGGCCGGAACGACGGGCGCGCGCATCCGCAGGTCGGTCCAGTAGACCGTGTGGACCAGGCTAAGGGCGGCGAGGGTCGCCGGCGCGGCGACCCTCGGCCAGAGCCAGGTCGAACGCCGCGTCAGGCCGAGCGCGAGGGCGGCCCAGAGCGGGACGGTCCACGCGGCCGTGGCCACGCGGAGCCAGCGCGGGTAGACCGCGCCGGCCGGCGCGAGGCCCCAGAATCGGCCCAGCCGCGCGGCCGACGCCCGGACGAAGTCGCCCGGACGGTCGGCGATCACCCGGACCGCCGTCGCCCGCATCAGCCGGTCGGCCTGCGGCTCGCTCAGCCCGCGGGCCGAGCGGTTGACCGAGTCCCACCAGAGCTTCTGGTTCGGGCCCGTCCAGACCGCCCCGGGGGGGCCGTTGACGACCTCGTCGTAGTAGACGGGGTTGTTCGCGAGGTAAAGCGTGTATCCGCCGTGGGTCGTGGTCCAAACCGGTTCGCCGACCGCGGCCGCGTTCCTGGCGGCCCACGGCGCGAGCGTCAACGCCGTCGCGAGCAAGAGCACCGCCGCGCGTTCCAGCCGCAGACGCCATGAACCGCCCGACGTCGCGAGGGCGGCGACGGCCGTCAGGACCGCCGCGGGGAGGATACTCGGTCGGCAGAGCGAGCCGAGTCCGAACAGAACGCCCCCTAACGTCACGCCCGTCAACCCGGGCCGCGCCAGGGCCGAGAGCGTAGCGGCGGTCAGAAAGGCCGCCAGCGTTTCGGTCATGACCGAACGCCCTTGGGCGACGAGAACCGGGTCGCACGCCACCACCGTTGCCGCCACGACCGCCGCGCCCGGCGGGAGGCCCCAGCGGCGGGCGGCCGACCAGGTTAGCACGACCGTACCGGCGCCGAGCGCGAGATGGAGCACGCCGACGCCGTAATCGACGCGATCCCCCAAGGCTGCGACGAGCGGGGCGAGGACGAGCGGATAGAGGGGGGGGCGGTACGCCGTCGGCCGGCCGTTGATCGAGAACCCTCGGCCGTCGACCAACGATCGCGCCAGCGGGAGATAATTGTCGGGGTCTTCGAGCCTCCCGGACCGGAGCGCCTGGGCCAGCAAAACCCCTCGGGCGAATAGTCCGAGGAGCACGACGGCTGCGAGCGCCGTCCGCCATCTCGCCCCCTCTGACGACGTCGCGAATTCCGCCGACGGTTGATTCAAAGTGACCTTCGCTCGTTTCGGGTGGAATCGGATCGGCGTTTCGGTCCCGCGCCGTCGGCGCGCGATCCTATCGGAACGGACACGCGCTATGGTAGCCTGGGGACGGATTGCCCCGGAACGCCGGGGCTTTTTTTCTTGGGACCGCGAGCCGGCCGTACGGGCAAGCCGCCCGCTCCGGTCGATCGAGGAACGCGCCTCCGATGCCCACGCCGCAACGACCGGTCATCCTCTCTCTGACCAAGATGCACGAATCCGGGATGAGCCTGCTCCGGGGGGCCGGCGAACTCCGGCTCGCCTCGGGGACCGACCCGGCAACCCTCCGCCGCGAGGTCGTCGGGGCCGACGCCCTCATCATCCGGACCGGGGGGACCGTCGACGCGGCGCTGATGGACGTCGGGCGGGATTTGAAGGTCGTCGGCCGGCACGGCGTCGGTTACGACGCGATCGACGTCGACGCCGCCACGGCGCGCGGCATCCAGGTGGTGTACACGCCGGGCGCCAACACGCAGAGCGTGGCCGAGCACGTCTTCGCGTTCATGATCGGCCTGTCGAAGAACTTCCCGAGGATGCACGCCGCGGTCGCCGCGTACGACTACCACGCCCGCACCCGTTGGACCGGCCGCGACCTGTTCGGACGCACGCTCGGCATCGTCGGCTTCGGCCGGATCGGCCGGCGGGTCGGGATTATGGCCAAGGCGGCGTTCGACATGCCGGTCCTCTATCACGACATCGTCGCCGCCCCCCCCGAGATCGAAGCGGCGGCCGGCGCGACGCGGGTAAGCTTTGAAGAGGTCTTACGCCGTTCGGAATACGTGACGCTGCACGTCCCGCTCGACCCCTCGACCCGCCACATGATCGACGCCCGGGCCCTCTCGCTCGTCCGCCCGGACGCGATCCTGATCAACGCCTGTCGGGGGCCGGTCGTCAACGAGGCGGCGGTGGCCGACGCGCTCGCCGCCAG
>Ga0164243_10012848_pt1 | contig 11821 bp, 7 predicted proteins | sample OricompcompostOP_FD_108781 | JGI IMG/M metagenome (GOLD analysis project Ga0164243, IMG submission 108781) | Organic Plus compost microbial communities from Emeryville, California, USA - Original compost - Organic plus compost (OP) | ecosystem: Engineered > Solid waste > Mixed feedstock >...
ACGTTGATTCGCTCGCGATCTTCATCGACCGGGCTGACGTTCAGATTCTGCGGAATGAAGAACTGATCGTCGGCGGCATAGCCTTGCGCGGCCAGGTCATCGGCGATCAATGTCATGCTGTCACGAGGCGCGGTGAGATAACCGTCGGTGAGGATGCGTTCGGAGCGGTTCTTGCGCCTTTGATACGAAGCGGAGGCGAGCAGGCCGATGCGTCCGTCGGCGAACGTGTCGCTGATCATGCCGAACACTTCGGGCGTCGTGTTCTCGGACAGATCCTCGTACAGCGCTTTGGCGGAAAGGATGCTCTTGAAATCGCCGAGCTCCAGCGGTCGCGGTGTATGCAGCAGGATCGCGGAACCGATACCGCCTTCCTGGAGCAGGGCCGTTGCGCTCTTGTAAACATCGACGCGGGAGATCAGCTCGGCGGGCAGCACGTCGAAGTTGAACGAGCGCGCGCCGGTGTCCGAAGCGAGTCGACGACCGTTGAGCAGCACCGTGTTGAACTCCGGCCCAAAGCCGCGCACCGTGACGCCTTGGCCTTCACCGCCGCTGCGATCGATGGACACGCCGGTGATTCGCTGCAGGGATTCGGCGATGTTTGTATCGGGGAACTTGCCCAGGCTTTCCGAAGCGATCGAGTCGACGATCTGATCCGAGTCGCGCTTGATCTCCATTGCCTGGCGCAAGCTGCTGCGAATGCCCGTGACGACGACTTCCTCCAGGTTTTGTTGAGCGGCACTGGATTGCGCGGCGGCGGGGCCGCCCGCAACTCCGAACATGACGGCCGAAGCCGCCGAAGCCAGACGAACGTTCTTCACGATCCAAGGTCTGCTGATGCGTGGCACGCGTTGTTCTCCGGGCTCTGCGTTGATGGGCCTCGCGCGCGCGGGGGGCGGGGGCGCGACGGGCAAAATCGTGACGGTGTGTTCGTTCAGATACTTGAATGTGAGGCCGGTGCCCGCGAGCAGCTTCGTCAGCGCTTCTTCGGGCGTGAGCTCGCCGACCGCACCCTGCGTGTTCAGAGTGTCGACCTCCTCGGACACGTAGACGAGCTGAAAGCTGCGCTCCCTGGCCAGGCTTTGCAGCGCCAGCCCGAGGCCCTGCGACGGAATATCCGTTTGTTTCCTGGCCGCAGCCTGCGACTCCGCCGTGCCGGACAGTCCCATCAGCGCCAGGCAAACAGCTGCTACGCTTACTCGCATGACATCCCCCAGCCGCGCTCGCACGCGGCTCGTTCTCGATCTGTCGTTCCAGCCGTCGTCTGAGGTGCGACGGCTCGTCGGTTACCGTTGCCGGGTCAGGTAGATCGCATCGTCGCTCTCCACCACATGCACACCGGCGCGCTCGCGCAGGAATTGCAGCAATGCGCCTGGATCGCTCGAAGCGAACACGCCGCTGATATGAAAGTCGTACAGCTCCGGGTCCTGCACGATGAGCTGCCGCTGGTTGTAGCGATTGAACTCTTCGGCGACCTCGGTGAGCGTCGCGGCTTTGAATATCAGCTGTTTCTGGGTCCAGGCGATGGCGCGTGCGACATCGGCCTGCGCGATCCTCCTGGCGGCTTGCTCGCCGACCGAGATCTGTTCGCCCGCGGCGAGCAGGATTCCAGCACCGCTGTCATTGGGCAGCCTCGGCATCGGTTCAGTCATCTCGACCGTCACCGGCTCGATGCGGGCATCGGGCACGTCCGTCAGCACGGAAACTCGACCTTCGACGACTGTCACGACCGTGCCCTCGCGTCTCTTGTTCACATCGAACTGCGTTCCCACCGCGCGCACTCGCGTGCCATCGCTGGTGACGATGAAGGGCCGCGCCGGGTTCCTGGCCACCCGGAACAGCGCCTGGCCTTCCAGCAGCTCCAGCGCGCGCTCGCGCTGGGAATAACGAACCCGCACTCTGGAGCGGGCGTTGAGCTCCATGGTCGAACCGTCCGGCAGAGTGATCGAACGTTGCTCGCCGACCTGGGTGACGTAGACGGGTTCGAGAAACAAATGAATCCACACGAACGCGGCCAGACCGATGACAATGCAGGCGACCACCGCCGCCCACCGTGCGTGAGAAAGGGCGGAGGGGGCTCGCACGGTGGACGGGGTGTTCAAGCGAGTGACGTTGCTTTGCTCTGCGCGCGCTTCCGCGATGAGCGTGTCGGTGTCCCAGCGACGCTCTGCATCCAGCATCGGGCCTTCGTCCCAGATCGCGGCCAGCTCCAGATAGGCACTCAAGTGTTGTGGTGACTGACGCAGCCACGCATCGAACTTGCGGCGCGTTCGGTCGTCGAGCGAGCCGCTGCGGCAGTTCACGAACCACTCCGATGCTTCGGAGTAGATCTGCGCGTTGAGCCGGGCGGAGGGGTGACGCGGCATGGCTCAGCCTCGCTCCAGCCGCTGACGCAATTGCACCAGCGCTTGCATGAGGTTCTTTTTCACCATCGGCAGCGACGTGCCGAGTCGCCCGGCGATTTCATCGAGCGACAGACCGTCTCGACGATGCAGCAGGAAGGTGGCGCGCAGTTTGGGCGACAGGCGATCCAGCTCGGACTGCAGTTGTTCCAGACACTGTTGTGCATCCAGTTCGAGCACTGGATCCACATCGGGGACCGCGCGTGCGGAGTTCAGCATTTCGCTCAGCTCGATCGAGGGCGGTGTCGCCGACTGTCGCAGCGAATGCTGTTGAACGACGTGTTGCGCGACCGTGAACAGATAAGCCTCCGGCGATCGGATCGATTCCACGTTCGGGACGCGCAACATCCGCAGATACACTTCCTGCAACATATCGGGCACGTCGGCGGCATTGCGCGTACGCAGGAGCAGGAAGCGGCGCAGTTTCACGCCGTGGCTGGCAACCAAGCCGGTAATCAATGCGCGAGCAGCCTCGGCTGACATGGTTCTCCGGATGTCGGCCCGTGAAGTCGTAACCTTGTGCAGTCTTAAGAGCGTTCGCCGCGAATCTGGTTACCGCGTCGAGGCACTTTGTTCGAGCTACACCGGCGTGAGGCTGTAAAGCAGGGAGGCGTGGGGCGCGAGAGTGGCGGAGACGCGGTCGCGAACGGTGCCGATGTCTCGCTGTGCCCAGAGATCGCGAACCTTGGCGGATTCGAGTCCCAGGCGCGCGAGATCGAAATGAACGGGCTTGCTGTCCGGCTGGTCGCTGATGTTGAACATCGCGAGATAGCGCGCTTCGCCCCGTTCGGCACGCGCTGTCCAGGTGCGCACGTTTTCGATGAGCGCGGCCGGTTTGTTGTCGCGGCTGGCCTGGTTGACCGCGAGCACTTCGCGATTGGTCAACAGCGCGAGCGTTGCAGGGTCGAGGTGCCGCAGATCGCCGCCCATGATCAGCGGTGAGCGCGCGATGGACCACAACGTCATCAACGTGCGTTGCTCGTCCGGCGTGAACCGGCAATCGCGCTTGCCCATCTGCAATCGGCCGAGCGGCAGCATGTCCGCGTCCGGCCAGCGGCCCGGCTGACGAAACATCGACCAGTTCTCCAGTCGTGTGAACTGCGCCTTCAGCTGCGGCCACTCATCCCAGAAGTCATCGCTGATGCGCCACATCTGCGCATGCCGGCGCACGTGCTCGCCGCTGGTGAGCGGCGTCTCGCCAGGCGACAGGCTCAGGATCATCGGACGTCCGCTGGCCTGGATCGCTCGCTGCGCGGCCTCGATCTCCGGCGCGTTCGCGTCGTAAGGTCGGCTCATGTCGTCCATCTTCACGAAGTCGACACCCCAGGAGGCGAACAGTGCGAACACGCTGTCGTAGTACTGCTGCGCACCGGGCTTGCTCATGTCGACGCCGTACATGTCCGGGTTCCAGGGGCACACGCTGGCCGTGTTTGCGATGTCGCGCGCTTTCCATTTGCCGCCGAGGATGGGCAGGTTGCGCTCCACCGCGAGCCGGGGAATGCCGCGCATCAGATGCACGCCGAACTTCAATCCCAGGGCGTGGACTTTGTCGGCGATGGGCTTGAAGCCTGCACCTTTTACACTGGAAGGAAATCGATTCGGTGCCGGCAGCAGGCGCGCGTGCTCATCCATCGTCGGGATGGGCTTGGTGTTGTACTCGTAGCCCGTCGCCGCGCCTTCATACCATTGAATGTCGATAGTGAAGATGTCGTAACCGAACGGCTTCAATTCGCGCGCCATGATTTCGGCGTTCGCGATCGCCTGCTCCTCGGTGATGGTCGTGGCGAAGGAATTCCAGCTGTTCCAGCCCATCGGCGGAGTGGGTGCGAGCAGGGGCGCACCGCCGGCGCTCGCCGTTGGCGCGGCCTGCGATGTCGATGATGCGCTCTGCGTGATCAGCCCGAGCGCACCCGCAGCCGCGAGCAATTCGCGGCGATTGATTCCTGTCGACACTCTTCATCCCCCGAGTCAGTCCTGACTACAAGAGCGGGGAACCACTGAAGTGGTTACCGCCGCCACGGACTTTTTCAATTGTATGAGTAATCCCGGAAGATGCAAACCCGACGCTAGCGGCTTCGTTTTACGAGCTGCACTTCGACCTCCACCAGCATGCCGGGCTGAACCAGGCCGGCAACCTGCACGGTCGAGCGTGCCGGCAGATTCGGTTGTTCGGCGGTGCCGAAGAACTGCGAGTACGCGGCCATGAAGCCATCGAAGTCCATGCGGCCGCCCTTGGCCGGATCGCCGACCAGGTAAACGGTCATCGCAACCACGTCGCCGAAATCCAGGCCGAGCGGGTCGAGCGATTCTTTGATTCTCGCGAAAGTGCTCAGCGCCTGGACTTTGGTATCGCCCCAATAGGCAGCCGTGCCGGCGGGAGCTTTCGGATCGAGCGGGGCAGGCGTGGTGCCGCTATGAAAGAGAATGCTGGCACCGGCGGGAACCTCGACGGCTCGCGCGATCGGAAATTTCGAGCCTCCGAGCAGTGGATGCCGTACCACGTCGGCGGCATGCGCGCTGCTGGCGAGCAGGGCGGAGCAGATTACAGCGTTGGCAAGACGGACGAGGCGGGTCATCGGTTCTCCTTGTTGTCGAGGTATGAGAGTCAGGTGGTGCTCGCGCGGACTCGCTTGTCGATGTCCGCGATCGCATGGAAGGTGGAATGTAGCGCACCTTCCTGCCAGCCGGGGTGATAGCTCATCTGATCGCCGATCAGATAGTGGTGGCCGGCCGGCGCCTGCAGCGTCTTGAAGCATTGGGATTGCAACGGCTCGCTCCACTGCGCGGGGCAGCCGAACATATGATTCATCCGATGCCAGGCAATGCTGATGCTGCTCTCGACATGACGGCCGTAGCCGGGATGGATTTTCTCGCCTTGCTGGATGGCCAGCGCCACTCTCTGCGCCGGCGGCAATCGCGCAAACTTCTCGGCCACCTCGTCGCTGAAAGTGTAGGCGCCGAGCATCACGCCCTTCTGGCGGTGGATGCCATGCGCCGGATACCACAGCTGCATGATGTCCTGCAGGGTCCAGGAGATGCCTCCATAGATGCCCTCGCTCTCCCAGAAACGCTGTTTCATTTGCAGCCCGATCTTGAACAGCTTGCCGTGCGGCACGGCAGTGAGCGCGTCGGCGTATTCCTTGGGGAAGTTGTGCTCGATGCGCGCCAGCAGGTGCATGGGAATGCACGTCAGGCAGAAGTCCGCGTGCGCATCGACGATCCCGCCCGCGTGGCGATAGCGCACGTCGACGCCCGACGCACCGAGCCGGATGGACTGTACGGGCGAGCTGAGCTTCACCCGGTGCCCGATCTTCGCCATGAATGCCGTGACGATGCGATCCATGCCGCCCACCGGCTCCATCATCATTGCGGACTGATCGTCCAGCTCGCTGAAGCTCATCAAGTAGATGAACCCCGAGCGCAGCAACTCGCGGGCATTCAGCGGCTGCTTGAAGGCTGGCGGGCTCGCGTAGTCGTGAGTGGCGTAGCCCGCGCGCGTCGAGCTGACGTACTTGAAGCGGCTGTCGAGCTCGCCGAACTGGCGCAGATACTCGAGCAGCTGCTGATAGTCGGTGCCATTGAACGCCGTGCCGAAGCTCTCCGGCCGCACGGTCTTGGCGAGCAGTTCGGCGACGAAGCCGCGCGAGTCGGCGATGTATTCGCGATTGCGCACCGGTCGGCCGCCGAACATGGCATCGTCCTGCACCCAGGCGTTGCGGTTCTCGTTGATGAAAGGCGCGAGCGCCACGCCCAGCTCCTTGCAGTAGCCCAGCAACGAGGCGTGGTGACCGGGAATGCGTGCCGGACCGGCGTTGAAATAAAGATCCGGATCGCGATCGAACTCGCACGTTTGCGGGTACTCCGCTTCATCGATCAGGTCGCCGCCACGCAAGGTGAGATTGCGGCCGCCGGCACGATGCGAGGCTTCGATGACTTGCACGTCATAACCTTTGCGGTCGAGCTCGTAGGCGGCGGCCAGGCCGGAGATGCCGGCGCCCAGGATCAAGACGGATTTGCGCTTGCGCGCCGGCACGGGAGCGATGTCCGGTCGCGGCGTGTGTGCGCTCATCGGCAGCAAGCCCATGCCAACCGCGGCTCGATACACGGCAGTCGAGCCGCCGAATGCGCCGACCAGGTGCAGAAACGTGCGTCGTGAGAGCGATGCGTTCGTCATGTGTTGTTCTCCAAAGCAGACGCGGCGTCTGCACACCGCGCCATTTCCATTGCTCCATCCGGCTAGAAATCGATGTTGAGCCGCGCGTACCAGAAGCCGCCGTTGAAGCCCATGGGCGAGCCGGTGGGATAGATCGCGCCGCTGTTGAGCTCGGGATTGGGAAAGCGGTCGGGCGTGTTGTCGAAGACGTCTTGTGCGCCGATGGTGAGCGTGTAGCCCTCGGTGATCCGGTAGCTCGCTTCCAGATCCACCAGCAGCTCGCCGCCGTACTTGCCATCGAACTCGCCGGTGGCGTCCGCGCCGATATCCAGTGCGACGATGTAGGAGTCGTAGTAGCTGGTGCGCGCCATGAAGCTCCATGGGCCCACCGAATGCGTGCCCGTGAGAATCGCGCGATACCCGGGCAATTGATCTTCCAGTTGTATCTTGCGGGTGGCGTCCGCCAGCGCGGTGATCTCCTTCAGTCGGGTGTCGGTCCAGTTGAGTGCCAGGGTCAGGCTCGAACTGCCGCCCGCCAGCGCGAACGGCAGGGTCGCGACCAGATCGATGCCCTGCGTTTCCGTCTCGAAGTCGTTGGTGAAGAACTGGAACGCGGTCAGTGTCGAGGCGCCGGGCACGCCGCTCGTGCTCAACTGGTCGAGAATCGCGATCTGTGCCGGATCGGTCCGATCGATGTCGATCAGGCTGCTCAGCGCGATCCGGTCCTCGAGCGTGATGTTGAAATAATCGAGCGTCACGCCCACGGGTCCCAGATCGAACGTCGTGCCCAGCGTCCAGTTGAATGACTCTTCCGGTTTGAGCGGCGCGGCGGAGAATGCTCCGTCGGAGGCGACGTTGGCCAGCGCGATGGCGATCGGATTGGTGGGCGGCAGCACGCCGGTTTCGCTCAGCTGGCCGTTCACCATTTGCGTGATGGTGCGAACGATGTTTGCCTGTCCCGGTGTGGGGGCGCGGAAGCCAGTGCTGACGGTCGATCGAACCGCGAAGCGGTCGGTGAGCTCGTAGCGTGCCGCCAGTTTGAAATTGGTGGTCGTGCCAAAGTCGTCGAAGTCTTCCCAGCGCACGGCGGAGCCGAGGATCAACCTGTCCGTCACATCTGCTTCGAGATCCAGATAGAGCGCGATGTTGTCGCGCGCGAACACGCCTTCGGATTGCGGACCGTAGCCGCTGTAGCCATTCGAGCCGGAGCTGAAGCCCTGGCTCGCGAGCGGCCCGATCTGATAGGACTCGAGCTGGCCGCGCTCGATCTCGAATTCCTCTTCGCGCCATTCGAAGCCGAACGCGACGTTCAGTGGCGAGGCCAGGCCCGAGAGCGCGAGCGGGTAGGCCAGATCGATGTTGAAGTTGGTATCTGTCTGATGATTCACGCCGGGCTTGAAGCGCGTCGGGGTATCCGGCCCGAGCGAGGCGTTGACGGTGTTAGAGATGAGAAACTCGACCTCGCTGCTGCCGTAGGCGGCACTCACGTCGTAGCGCAGGCCATTGGCGAACGTGCCGCGCAGGCCGGCGACCGCGGACTGATCGGTGATCTTGCCGCCGAAGCGGGGTGTGAACCCGCCGGGGAACATCTCATTGAACACGAAACACTCCGAGTCCAACGCGCCGCCGGATGAGATCAGCGCGAGCGCAACGGGATCGGGCGCATCGTTGTCGATCGCCACGGTGGGGCAGGAGATGGCGTTATCCGGGTTCAGGTCCGCGACCAGCAGCGTTTCACCGCCGTCGTTCGAATACACCGCGGCGCGCGTGTTCGGGTTGCGATAGAAGAAGCCACCGTCGACCTCGCGGCTCGCATAGTTGCCGAAGAAATAGCCTTCGAGGTTCGTCGTGAACTCGTAGCCGGTGTTGGCGAAGAACTTGATCGAGTCCTTGATCTTCGGCTGCCCCCACACCTGCGCCGGCGTGAGCACCGCTGTGTTGCCGGCATCGATCAGCGCTTGTGCATCGGCACGCTGCGCGCTGCGTGAAGTCGGGTCCGATTCGCTCAGCTCGAAGCTGAGGTTGGCGAATCCGTTCGCGCCGAGCGGCAAGCCCATGTTTCCCGCCAGCTGCGAAGTCGCGCCGTCGCCCGCGTAGTACTGGCCGTACCGAGCTTCGAATGCAGTGCCTTCGGCCGAGTCCTTCAGTTGGAAGTTGATGACACCGGCGATGGCATCGGAACCGTACTGCGCGGCCGCGCCGTCCCGAAGCACTTGCACTTCCTTGAGTGCGATGGTCGGAATGGGGCCGACATCGGGGCCTTGAGCGCCATCGGACAGACCGTCGCCCAAGAACGTAATCACGCCGCCGCGATGCCGACGCTTGCCGTTCACCAGTACGAGCGTGTTGTCGGGAGGCAGACCCCGCAGGTTTGCCGGCCGTACCAGCGTCGACTCGTCATTGATGGGTTGTTGTGCGACGTTGTAGGAGGGCACCAGGCTGCGCAGCATGTTGTCCATGTCCGGCGCCCCGACGCTCTCGAACTGGGCCGCGGAGATCACATCGACTGGAGCCACTGTGTCGGGCGCATTCGCGCGGCGGGAACCGACGACGGTGACTTCTTCGACGCTTTCGTGTGCCGGTTCGGCCGGTGCTTGGAAAGAGAGCGTCGTGCCAGCAGTGCCCAGTGCTCCGAGAATGGCCAGTCGTAACGAAACCGAATGCTTGTCCATGGTCGTCTCCCGTGTGTTTGTATGTATTCATCCAAACCACGAAAACGTCGGCTCCATGCCGACACGACAGACCGCTCTTCGATGAGGTGGCCTGGCGCAGCATTCGATCGGTCAGGATCTGAATGCCGTAATCTCCCTTGGTTGTATCGATCGGCTCAAAACGAATTCGCTCTTGTTGCAACAAGCTGGCCAACTCGATACGAGTCTCGCCCGGGATCGAGGCGGGTCTCGATAGTTGTTTGTTTTATCTTTAGTTGGATGAAACGTTTGTTGGAGATGCGGGTGCCGGCGGCGCTGATGGGCTTGCCCCGCGACGGTGCTTGTATACGAGCACGGCACCGAGAACGCGCGGCGCACTATTGTTGGGCGGGAATGGCCCGCAGAATGGACCGGCTCTCTTCCGCTGTCTTATGAATGATCGCCGCACCTTTCTCGAGCAGGAAGCTGCGGAACGCCACCGCGATCGGCGACAGGTGTTTGTCGCGCATGTGGATCACGAACCAGTCGCGGATCAGCGGCAGGCCGGTCACGTTCAGGATCACGAGCTTGCCGGCGGCGAGCTCGAGACCCACGGTGTGGATGGAAATGAAGCCGATGCCCATGCCGGCCATCACGGCTTGCTTGATGGTCTCGTTGCTGCTGACTTCCATGGAGGCGCGGATCGGCACGCCCCGCTTGCTGAACACGTGCTCCATCGACGCACGGGTTCCGGAGCCTTCCTCGCGAATGATGAAGCTCTCGCTGCCCAAACGCTCCAGCGGAATGCGTCGCTTGCCGGCGAGCGGATGATTGGGCGATGCGATCACGACCAATGGATGTTTCGCAAACGGCTCGGCGACCGTGATCAGCTCGCGTGGCGGTCGGCCCATGATGACCAGATCCGTTTCGTTGGCCGCGAGCTGTTGAATGATTTCTTCCCGGTTGCCCACCGTGAAATGGATCGTGACCTCCGGATAAGAAGGCGCGAACGCCGAGAGCAGCGAGGGCGCGAAATACTTCGCGGTGCTGACCGCGCCGAGTTTCAGCACGCCACGTTTCAGGCCACGCATCGCCGCGAGTGATTCACCTGCCTCACGCAGCAACTCGGTGACTTGCGATGCGTAGCGCAACAGCTCATCGCCGGCCGCGGTGAGATGGATCTGTCGCCCGACGTGTTCGAGCAGCGGCAGACCGACTTCGATTTCGAGCTGCTTGATCTGCTGTGAAATCGCGGGTTGCGTGAGATGCAGCTCGCGCGCGGCCTTGGTGAACGAGCGATAGCGCGCCACCGACGCGAACACGCGCATCTGCCGCAAAGTGATGTTCCGCATGGCGACTCCAGCGAGCCGGATCCCCATTGCGCTAAATAAGAGAATCTTATTCTGAGGTCAACTATTTCGAATTGGACCTAATAGGCGCAGGCGACCACATTGTGGCCCACAGCTTGGCGGCACACTCGAGGCATGGGCTATGAAGAGAATCGGCAATCGCACTGCATCGGATCCGGTGGCCGAACGCTACCGGGCTGGCGTGTTGAAGTACGCGCAAATGGGTTATTGGGACAGCGGCTACCAGCCCAAGGAAACCGATGTGCTGGCGCTGTTCCGCATCACACCACAGGACGGCGTCGATCCGAGCGAAGCCGCCGCCGCGGTCGCCGGTGAGTCGTCAACAGCGACGTGGACGGTGGTGTGGACCGATCGATTGACTGCCTGCGATCGGTATCGCGCCAAGGCCTACAAGGTCGAACCGGTGCCCGGCTCGCCGGGACAGTACTTCGCCTATATCGCTTACGATCTGGACTTGTTCGAGCCCGGCTCGATCGCGAATCTGACCGCGTCCATCATCGGCAACGTGTTCGGCTTCAAGCCGCTCAAGGGCCTGCGCCTGGAAGACATGCGCCTGCCGGTGGCGTATGTGAAGACCTTCGACGGCCCCGCGACCGGCACGATCGTCGAGCGCGAGCGGCTCGACAAGTTCGGCCGGCCGCTGCTGGGCGCCACGGTGAAGCCCAAACTCGGCCTGTCCAGCAAGAACTACGGGCGCGTGGTGTACGAGGCGCTGCAGGGCGGCCTGGACTTCACCAAGGACGACGAGAACATCAACTCGCAGCCATTCATGCACTGGCGCGATCGTTTTCTCAACTGCATGGAAGCGGTGAATCGCGCGCAGGCCACCAGCGGCGAGATCAAGGGGCACTATCTCAACGTCACCGCCGCGACCATGGAAGATATGTACGAGCGCGCCGAGTTCGCCAAGGAGCTGGGCTCGGTGATCGTGATGATCGATCTGGTGATCGGCTACACCGCGATTCAATCGATGGCGCGGTGGGCGCGCAAGAACGACATGATCCTGCATCTGCACCGCGCCGGTCACAGCACGTACACGCGTCAGAAGAATCACGGCGTTTCATTTCGCGTCATCTCCAAGTGGATGCGCCTCGCCGGCGTCGACCATCTGCATGCGGGCACCATCGTCGGCAAGCTCGAGGGCGATCCGAACTCGGTGCAGGGCTTCTACAACGTGCTGCGCGAGCCGCTCAATCCAGTGGATCTGCCGCGCGGCATTTTCTTCGAGCAGAACTGGGCCGGGCTGCCCGGGGTCATGCCGGTCGCCTC
>Ga0164243_10012849_pt1 | contig 11820 bp, 7 predicted proteins | sample OricompcompostOP_FD_108781 | JGI IMG/M metagenome (GOLD analysis project Ga0164243, IMG submission 108781) | Organic Plus compost microbial communities from Emeryville, California, USA - Original compost - Organic plus compost (OP) | ecosystem: Engineered > Solid waste > Mixed feedstock >...
CATCCTCGCAGGCCGGTGGCGCGCCCGCGTGAAGAAGGGCGATTCGCAACGCCGCGAAGGAGCTTCGCAACGCCGCGCCGGTATCGTCCTGCGCCTTGGTGCCCGTCCCGTCCCGGGCATCCGGTCCGGCGCGTCCGACCCGCCCCGGACGCGTCGCGCCCGACCTCCGAGGAGCCCCCGGTGATCCGCTTCATCACGACCGCCGACACCGAGATCCTGACCGTCGCGGGAGCCCGTGACGAGCTCCCCGGGGACTTCCCGGCGATCCGCTGCCTGAACCCGGCGACGACCCCGCCGGCGGAGACCGAGGCGGCGCTGGAGCGACTGCTCGACGGCGCCCGGGTCGTGCTCGTGCGCCTGCTCGGCGGCCGCCGTGCGTGGGAGGAGGGCTTCGACCTGCTGGAGGCGGCCTGCCGCCGCGACGGCCTGGCGCTGATCGCGCTCGGCGGCGAGGCGGAGCTCGACGCGGAGTTGGCCGACCGCTCGACCGTCGGCCCCGCCGTCGTCGCGCAGGCGCACGAGTACCTGCGCCACGGCGGGGTCGAGAACGTCGGCTCGCTGCTGCGGTGCCTCGGCGACACGCTGCTCGTGCGCGGCGACGGCTTCGAGCCGCCGCGCGCGCTGCCGGAGCTGAGCGCGTGGGACCCCGAGCGCGGCGACGTGCCGGTCGAGTCGGCGCTGGCGGCGGCGCGGGAGCGCGCGGCGGCGCGGCTGGCCGACGGCGCGAGGACCGCCGACGGGGTGCGCACCGCCGACCCGCTCGCGCAGCGGCCGGTCGTCGGGATCGTCTTCTACCGCTCGCACCGCACGGCCGGGAACACGGCGTTCGTCGCCGACCTGGCCGACGCGGTGATCGACCAGGGCGGCGTCCCGCTGGCGGTCTGGGCGGCATCGCTGCGGCCCTCGCCGGGCGGCCGCATCGCCGCGCTCGACCTGCTGGCCGGGTCGGGCGCGGCGGACGACGACGCGCCCGCCACCGAGGGGGCGAGCGTGGTCGGCGACGGGTCGCCGCCCGGTCCGACCGGCTGCGACGCGCGCGCCGCAGCGGGCGGGACGCCGATCGTGGACGTGCTGCTGACGACCGTCCTGGCGTCGGGCGGCTCCAACGCCGGCGACGCCCGCGCCGACGGCGGCGAGCTGGCCGACGGCGCCACCGACGCCTGGCAGACGTGGGACGTCGCCCAGCTGGAGGAGCTGGGCGTGCCGGTGATCCAGGCCGCCGCGGCGACCCAGCCGCGCGAGCGCTGGCGCGCCTCCGACAGCGGCCTGACGCCGCTCGACGTCGCGATGCAGGTCGCGATCCCCGAGTTCGACGGCCGGGTCCTCGGCGGCGTCGTCTCGTTCAAGGAACGGGAGCGGGCGCTCGGCGACGGCGACGACGCGATCCCGGTCGTGCGCTACGTGACCGATCCCGACCGGGCGGCGCGCGTCGCGGGGCTGGCGGTCCGCCACGGCCGGCTGCGGCGGATCGACGCCTCGCGGCGGCGGGTCGGGATCGTCCTCTCCAGCTCGCCGACGAAGCACTCGCGGATCGGCAACGCGGTCGGGCTCGACACGCCGGCCTCGGCGGTCCAGCTGCTGCGCGCGCTCGCCGCCCAGGGCCAGCGGGTCGACGCCTCGGCGGTGCCCGAGCTGCAGGCCGCGCTCGACGCCGACGAGGTCACCGCGGCCGAGGCGACCGCCGCCGGCGAGGCGCTGATCCACGCGCTGATCGCCCGCGGCGGCCACGACCCGGAGCTGCTGACCGACGACCAGCTGGCCGCCAACCCGTACCGCCTGCCGGGTCCCGACTACGGCGCCTGGTTCGCGTCGCTGCCCGCCGGGCTGCGAGCGCTGGTGGAGCGCGACCACGGGCCCGGCTGGGTGGCGGCCGAGCGCCGCTGGGTCACCGGCGGGCGCGCCGCGGAGCGCAGCGGCGACGACGGCCCGCCGCTCTACGTCGACGGCGACGACGTCGTCGTGGCCGGGATCGAGCTGGGCGACGTGTTCGTCGCGATCCAGCCGCCGCGGGCCACCAGCGAGGAGGACGCCGCGGCGCTCTCCCACGACGCCGAGCGCGCCGCGCCGCACCACTACTTCGCGGTCTACCGCTGGCTGGAAGCGGTCTGGGGCGCCGACGCGCTGGTCCACCTGGGCAAGCACGGCACGCTGGAGTGGCTGCCGGGCAAGGCGATCGGGCTGTCGGCCGACTGCCACCCCGACGCGATCCTCGGCTCGCTGCCGCTCGTCTACCCGTTCGTCGTCAACGACCCCGGCGAGGGCGTCCAGTCCAAGCGCCGCGTCCACGCGACGATCGTCGACCACCTCGTCCCGCCGATGATGCGCGCGGAGACCTACGACGAGCTGCAGGAGCTCGAGCACCTGCTCGACGAGTACGTCCGGATCGAGGCGCTGGACCCCGAGAAGCTGCCGGCGCTGGCGCGGCGGATCTGGGAGGTCGTCGAGTCCGCCGATCTGCACCGCGACCTCGGCCTGCACGACGAGGAGCTCACGGCGTTCCAGGAGCAGGGTGCCGACGCGGACGCCGCCGAGATCCAGCATCGGCTCGAGCACCTCGTCTCCGACATCGACACGTACCTCTGCTCGATCAAGGACCTGCAGGTCCGCGACGGGCTCCACGTCCTGGGGCGCGCGCCCGACGAGGAGCAGCTGCGCGGCCTGGCGGTGGCGATCCTGCGGCTGGGGTCGGGCGACCTGCCCGGCCTGCGGACCGCCGTCGCCGCGGCGTTCGGGCTCGACGAGGAGGCGCTGCTGGCCGCCGGCGGCGCCCGCTTGCCGCTCGGCGGGGCCGTCGGAGACGATCCTCCCGCCTCCCGCGGGACGACGGCCTCCAGCGCCACCGCCGGAGACGGCCTTCCGGCGGTCGACGATCCCGACGTGGCGGCGCTGGTCGAGCGGTTCCCCGGCCCGGCGGCGACCGCCGGCGACCTGGTCGACCGGCTCGACGCGGCCCAGCGCGCGCTGATCGACGCGCTCGGCGACGCCGGCTGGCCGACCGACACCGGCGCGGCGCTGGCGATCGCCAAGGAGATCCTCGGCCGCAGCGACCACGCGGTGGAGCGGGTGCTGCGCCACGCCGCCGGCGAGGTCGTGCCGCGGATCCGTCGCTGCGGCGAGGAGCTCGACCACGTCGTCGGGGCGCTCTCGGGCCGCTACGTGCCGTCCGGGCCGTCTGGCTCGCCGACGCGCGGCCGGCTCGACGTGCTGCCGACGGGACGCAACTTCTACGGCGTCGACCCGAAGGCGCTGCCGAGCGAGCTGTCGTGGGAGACGGGGCGGCGGCTGGCCGACGACCTCGTCCGCCGCCACGTCGAGGAGGAGGGCCGCGCGCCCGAGCAGGTCGGGATCGTCGTCTGGGGCACCGCGAACATGCGCACCCACGGCGACGACGTCGCCGAGATCTTCGCGCTGCTCGGCGTCGAGCCGGTCTGGCACCCCGAGACGCGGCGGGTCCGCGACCTGCGCGTGATCCCGCTGGAGGAGCTGGGACGGCCGCGGGTCGACGTCACCGTCCGGATCAGCGGCTTCTTCCGCGACGCCTTCCCGGGGCTGCTGGACCTGATCGACGACGCCGTCGCGCTGGTCGCCAACCTCGACGAGCCCGACGAGGAGAACTTCGTCGCCAAGCACGTCCGCGAGGACGAGGCGCGCCTGCTCGCCGAGCTGGTGGCGCAGGACGCGACGGGGACGGAGGGCGACGGCGGGGACGCCGGGCCCGCCCACCGCGCGCGGCGCCGCGCGACCACCAGGATCTTCGGCTCGAAGCCGGGGACGTACGGCGCCGGCCTGCTGGAGCTGGTCGACAGCCGCAGCTGGCACGACCGCTCCGACCTGGCCGCCGTCTACGAGGCCTGGGGCGGCTACGCCTACGGGCGGGGCCTGGGCGGCGTCGAGGCGCGCGGGTCGATGCGCGAGCAGTTCGGCCGGATCGAGGTCGCGGTGAAGAACCTCGACACCCGCGAGCACGACATCTTCGACTCCGACGGCTACTTCCAGTACCACGGCGGGATGGTCGCGATGGTCGAGTCGATCACCGGCCAGGAGCCGAAGGCGTGGTTCGGCGACAGCGCCGACCCGACGACCGTCGAGACGCGGACGCTGGCCGAGGAGGCCCGTCGGGTCGTCCGCTCCCGCGTCCTGAACCCGCGCTGGGTCGCCGGGATGATCCGCCACGGCTACAAGGGCGCGATGGAGCTGTCGGTCACCGTCGACTACTTGTTCGGCTACGACGCGACCGCCGGCGTCGTCGAGGACTGGATGTACGAGCAGGTGACCGACCGCTACGTCGGCGACCCGGACGTCCACGCCTTCCTGACCAGGTCGTCCCCGTGGGCGCTGCGCCAGATCGCCGAGCGGCTGCTGGAGGCCGCCGACCGCGGCCTCTGGGCCGCCCCCGACGAGGCCCGCCTGGAGCAGCTGCGCGACGCGCTGCTGGAGGTCGAGGGCGAGGTCGAGGAGGCGGGCCAGCGGTAGGCGGCGCGGCGCCCGCCGATCAGGCGGGGTCGGGCGGCGAATCGACGCTGATCAGGCGCGCCCGCGCGTTGCCATCGGCGTCCCGGGCCGACGGGGCGACGAGCCCCTCGACGACGAGCCGGCGGCCGACGAGGATGCACTCGGCGATCTCCTCCTCGCTGAGCGCCATCCGGTCGGCGCGGAGGCTGAGGGCGACGACGCCGTTCCAGGCGCCCCAGAGGAACCGCGAGAGCAGTCGGTCGTCGAGCGGCCGGGCCTCGCCGCAGGCGATCGCCGCGGCGATCCGCTCGCGGAACCCCTCGATCAGCTCCTCGAGGCGGTCGGTGATCCGCGCGCGGACCTCGTCGTCCTCGATCGCCACCGTCTCGACGCCGTCGAAGGCGAGGAAGCGGAACGCGCCGGGATGCTCGAGGTGGAAGCGCAGGTACGTGTCGCCGGCCGCCATCACCTGCTCCAGCGGCGTCCGGTCGTCGGCGTACGCCTGCTCCATGTAGGCGGCGAACAGCGCGACCGAGCGCTCGGCGAGCGCGTGGTAGAGCCCGTCCTTGCTGCCGAAGTGCTTGTAGATCGAGCCGACCGCGACGTCGGCGGCCTCGGCGATCTCCTCGATCTTCGTCGCGCGGTAGCCGTCGACCCGGAACGCCCGCTCGGCGGCGTCGAGGATCGCCGCGCGCGTCCGTGCGGCGCGTCGCACGCCGCGCCCCGGTCGCCGCGACGGATCATCGACGTCGCGGGTCGCGGAAGTTCGGTGAAGATCGTTCATAAGTGAATCTCGTTGCAACTATAGGTCGGAGCGGCTAGCGTCCGGCCATGGAGCAGCATGATGTCGTGATCGTCGGCGCGCGGCTCGCGGGCACCGCCGCCGCTGCGGAGCTCGCCCGCCAGGGCCGGGACGTCGTCGTCCTGGACCGCGCGCGCTTCCCGTCGGACACGCTCTCGACCCACGTGATGTTCGGCGGCGGGATCGACGAGCTGCGGCGGATGGGCGCCTACGACCGGATCGCCGCGCTCGACCCGTCGTACATGCGCGAGCTGGAGATCCACTTCGACGGCGGGGTCACCGTTCAGGAGCGGTGGGGCGCCTGTGGCGAGGCCGACTGGGTGTGGTGCATCCCGCGCCTGGAGCAGGACGCGATCCTCGTCGAGGCCGCCCGCGACCGCGGCGCCGACGTCCGCGAGGGCTGGGAGGTGCTCGACGTGCTCTGGCGTGGTGGGCGGGTGGCAGGCGTGCGCTGCCGCGACGCCGACGGCGCCGTCCACGAGCTCGGCGCGAAGCTCGTGATCGGCGCCGACGGCCGCCGGTCGACGATCTCCGCCCGCGTCGGCGCATGGACGCCGTACCGCGGATCCCGCAACGGCCGGGGGCTCGTGTTCCGCTACCTCGACGACCCGCAGGCGGGCACGCGGCGCAACGAGACGCTGGCGCAGTGGCGCGACGGCGACTCGTTCTGCATGGTCTTCCCCAGCGCCCCGCGACCGCGGACCGTCGCGCTCGTGATGGGCCCGGCGAGCGACGTCACGCGGGCCCGCAAGGACCCCGAGGGCACCTGGGCGGAGTTCCTGCGCCGCCACCCCGGGTTCGCCGAGCGGATCGCCGGCGCGACCAACCTCGGCAAGATCCGCTCGACCGCCGACGTGTCGGCGTACTTCCGCGCCAGCAGCGGCCCGGGCTGGGCGCTGGCCGGGGACGCCGGGCACTTCAAGGACCCGGTGATCGGCAACGGCCAGCGCGACGCGCTCTGGATGGGCCGGTCGCTGGCGGAGGCCGCCGCGCCCCTGCTCGACGACCCCGGGGCCCTCGACGTCGCGCTGCGGCGGTGGGAGCAGGAGCGCGACGACGAGTGCCTGTCGGCGTACCACTTCGCCAACAACGAGACCCGGATCCAGCCGCAATCGCCGATCCTGATCGACATCGCGCGCCGCGCCGGCCGCGGCCGGGCCGACCCGCTCTCCCCGGACCTCGGCGACCTCTTCCAGCGCGTGCGCACCCAGCAGGACGTGCTGCCGGTGCGGCGCCTCGCCGGCGGCCTCGCCGGGGCGGTCCGCCGGCGACCGCGCGCCGCGCTGCGGACGATCCGCGAGGCGATCCCCGAGCTGCGCACCGACCTGGCGATCCGAGCCGAGGTCCGCGCCCGCCGCTTCCGCTCGACCCGCCCGATCGGCGGCTCCGAGCACCCCGGCTGGAGCTGGCCCCCGCCGCCCGCGCGCCGCCCGATCGCCGCCGCCGAGGGCGACGGTGCCGCCGCGTCCGAGCGCCCCGCGCCGAAGCGCCGCCGCCCCCGCGCCACGACCGTCCCGTCCGAGACCACCACCGAGCAGCCGAAGGTGCCCGCATGAGCCCCCGATCGCCGATCCGCGTCGCCGCCGTCCAGCCCCACCTGGAGCTCGGCGCCGTCGAGCCCAACCTCCGCCGGATCGAGGACCTGATCCGCGACGCCCACCGCGAGCACCAGCCGCAGGTGATCGTCGTGCCCGAGGCGATGACCTCGCCGAACGTCTACCACGAGGTCCTGCGCGGCGTGGCCCGTCCGATCGACGGCGCCCCGTTCCAGCTGCTGACCCGCCTCTCCCGCGAGCTGGACTGCGTGATCGGCGGCGGCTTCCTCGCCCGCCGCGGCGGCGACGTCTACGGCACCTACGTGCTCTCCGAGCCGGACGGGCGCGGCCACCTGCACGACAAGGACATCCCGAGCGCCTGGGAGAACAACTACTACCGCGGCGGCGACGACCAGGGCCGGACGCACCTCGCGACGCTCGGCCTCGACGTCGGCGTCTGCTCGGGCTGGGAGTGGATGCGCTACCGGACCTCGCGCCGGCTGCGCGGCGTCGACCTGGTGCTCGGCGGCATGTGCTGGCCGTCGTTCCCGCTGAACTGGGGCGGACCGCTGCGGCGGTGGGTCGACCGCGAGCACGCGATCTGGCGCCAGGCCCAGCGCGAGCTGCCGCGCCAGGTCGCCCGTCTGGTCGGCGCGCCGGTGGCGCACGCCGCGCACGTCGGCCCGGTGACCTCGCAGACCCCGCTGGCGACGTCGATCCCGTGGCGGACGGAGATGCTCGGCGAGACCCAGATCTGCGACGCGGAGGGCACGATCCTCGCCCGGCTGACGCTCGAGGACGGCGAGGGCCACGTCGCCGCCGACGTGACGCCGGGGTCGGTCGCCCCGCTGGACCCGATCTCCGACCGCCGCTTCTGGATCCCGGTCGTGACGCCGTCGACCTACGCCGCCTGGTACGGGATGAACGCCCACGGCCGGCTGAGCTACCGCTGGCGCAAGCTGCGGGGCCGCCACGAGTGGCAGTCGTGGCCGGGCGGCGACCTGCCCGACGAGCTGCCGCCGGTGGCCGACGAGCAGCAGCACCTGGCCGTCAGCCGCTGAACCCGGGCTCGGGCGCGCACCGGGTCGGGCCGGTCGCCCGGCCCGGTGCGCGCCGCCTCACCGCTCCATCGCCGAGCCCGCGTCGTCCGGGCTGACCGGCCGGACGCCGATCTGCAGGTCCAGCAGGACGTCGAGCACGGGGTCGGACCCGAGCGGCCCGGGCCGCCCGGCGCGGCGGAGCAACCCGTGCTCGTCGACGGTCCGGCCAGGCGCGACGATCAGGTGGCAGGAGGGGCAGCGCAGCGGTCGCGTCGGGTACGGCGACGGCGCGGCGACGAGCAGCAGGTGGTGGCAGTGCGGGCAGTGAGCGTCGTCGCGGGACATGGGCGCGGGAGGGTCGGGAACCGGCGTGGCGGCTGGACGACGCACGCGGGACGCCGGACGGCGGCGGCGACGCGCGGCGGGCAGGACGCCCTCGGGCCGACCGTACCGCCTGACCGGCCCGGGCGGGGGATCTCTCTGCGCCGCGGCGCGTCCGGCTGCCCCGTGCCCCGCCGAGCCGCTCGCGCCAGCGCCGCGGCGGCCGTCAGCGCTTGGCCGGCTCCTTGCGCTCGCGCGCCCGGGCGAGGCTCTCCTCGAGCGCCGCCAGCAGGTCCTTGGACGCGCGCTGCGGGGTCGGCTCGGGCTCCGGCTCGGGGATCGTGACCTCGCCCTCGCGGCGCTTCTCCTCGATCAGCGCCAGCAGCCGCTGGCGGTGGCGGTCCTCGTAGCGCTCGGGCTCCCAGTCGGTGGTCATCTCCTCGATCAGGGCGACCGCGTCGTCGACCTCGCGCGTGGTCGGCGCCTCGACCTCCTCCGACGGAATCGCGCCGCTGTCCTGCGGGTCGCGGATCTCGTCGGCGAAGCGCATCGTCGTCAGGGACAGCAGCCCGTCCTGGACGCGCAGCGCGACGAGCTGCTCCTTGGCCCGCATGACGATCCGGCCGATCGCGACCTGGTCGGCCTTCTCCATCACGTCGCGCAGCAGACGGTAGGCGCGGGCCGGGCCGTCGCCCTCGCCGCGCGGCAGCACCCAGTAGGGCTGCTGGAAGAAGATCGGGTCGATCTCAGCCAGGTCGACGAAGAGGTCGATGTCGACCGTCCGCGTCTTCTCCGGCTGGGCGGCGGCGAGGTCGTCCTCGGTCAGCACGACGAGGTCGCCGTCCTCGGTCTCCCAACCGCGCGCCAGCTCGTCCCAGGCGACCTCCTCGTCGGTGCCGGCGGCGACGCGGTGGACCTCGATCCGCTCGTTCGTGCCCTGGCGCACCTGGTGGAAGCGGACGTCGCGGTCGCGGGTGGCGCTGAAGAGCACGACCGGCACGTTGACCAGGCCGAAGCTCAGCGAGCCGACCCACATCGGACGGGGCATCAGGATCCCTTCGCCTTCCGGTCGCCCTTGCCGGGCATCGCCTTCCTGCCCTTCCGCGACTCCTTGCCGCCGTCGAGGCTCGCCTCGAGCGCGGCCAGCAGGTCGTCGTCGCCCTCCTCCTCGCGCGGGGCCGGCGCGATCTCGCGACCCTCGCGCTTGGCGGCGATCAGGTCCATGACCGCCTCGCGGTAGGTGTCGCGGTGCTCCTCCGGCTGCCACTCGTCGGCGAGCATCGCCACGAGCTTGCCGGCCATCCGGACCTCGCGGTCGGAGGGGTCCTTCGCCGGCTCGCGCCGCTCCATCTCCGACGCCGGGACGAGCTCGTCGGCGAACCGCATCGTCTGCAGCCCGAGCGCGCCGTGCAGCGGCCGCAGCGCGACGAGCTGCTCGCGCGAGCGCAGGACGAACCGCCCGATCCCGACCCGGCCGCTGCGCTCCAGCGCGTCGAGCAGCACCCGGTAGGCGTGGGCCCCGCCGTCGCGGGCGCCGAGGTGGTAGGGCTTGTCGTAGAAGACCGGGTCGATCAGCTCGCCGCGCACGAAGTGCTCGATCTCGATCAGCTTCGGGCGGGGGCCCTCGGCGGCGGCCAGCTCCTCCTTGGTGAGGATCACCTGCCCGGTGCCGGTGTCGTAGGCCTTCTCGAGCTCCTTGAAGGCGACCTCCTCGCCGCTCTCCACGCCGATCCGCTTGTGCTGGATGCGGGCGCCGTCGGACGCGCGGACCTCGCGGAAGGAGAGCCCGCGGCTTTCGGTCGCCGAGAACAGCTTGACCGGGATCGCGACCGTCCCGAACGTCAGCGTGCCGTTCCAGATCGAGCGGGCGACCATCTCAGCTGATTCCCTCGATCCGCGGGACCTCCTGCCGCAGCGTCAGCAGCGGCTCCAGCAGGTCGCCGTGTCGCGCGACCCGCAGCAGGACGTCGGCGAAGGTGAAGGCGAGCGCGTCCGGATCGCCCTCCTCCGCGCAGCCGGCCACCTCGTCCCAGGTCACCGGGGTGGAGACCGTCGGTCGCTCGCGGGCGCGCAGCGAGTAGACGGCGACGGTCGTCTTGTGCTCGTCGTTCTGGCTCCAGTCGATCAGGACCTTGCCGGGGCGCAGCTTCTTGGCCATCCGCGAGACCACCAGCTCAGGATGGCGCTCCTCCAGCAGCCGGGCAACCGCGTGGGCCAGCGGCTTGGTCCGCTCGTAGGTCGCCTCGCCGTTCAGCGGCACGTAGAGCTGCAGGCCCTTGGAGCCCGACGTCTTGGCCAGGCTGCGCAGGCCGAGGTCGTCGAAGAGGTCGCGCAGCAGCAGCGCCACCCGGCAGCACTCCACGATCGTGGCCGGCGGCCCGGGATCGAGGTCGAAGACGATCGCGGTCGGCCCGGTGACGCCCGTCCCTCCCCCGCCGATCTCGCCGTCCGGCCCCGGCTCGGCGGCGTGCGAGAGCGACGGGTGCAGCTCGATCGCGGCGAGGTTCGCGGTCCAGGCCAGCGTCGGCAGGTCCTGGACCAGCACGAAGCGGTTGGGCTCGGGCTTGCGCGACGTCGGCACCGGCGTCGTGGCGACCCAGTCGGGCCGGTGCGCGACGGCGTCCTTGGAGAAGAACGCCTTGCCGTCGACGCCGTCGGGGTAGCGCTTCAGCGTCACCGGCCGGTCGCGCAGGTGCGGCAGCAGGAACGGGGCGATCCGCGCGTAGTAGTCGATCACGCCGGCCTTCGTCGTGCCGGTGCCCGGGTAGAGCACCTTGTCGAGGTTCGTCAGCTTCAGCGTCCGGCCCTCGACCTCGATCCGCGCGTCGCCGCTCTCGGGCAGCCCGAGCGGCGAGGGCGGGATCGCGTCGAGGGCGGCCGTCGCCCGGTCGGCGTCGGTCATCGGGTCCTCCGTCTCCGGGTCGTCGGCCGGCGGATCGTCCGCGGCCGCCTCGATCTCCGCCGGGGTCGGCTCGCGGATCACCGACGTGGCGGGCACGTCGTCGCGCAGGCCGAGGAACGCCGCGTGCCGGATCGAGCCGTCGGCGGTCCAGTCGGCGAAGCGCACCTCGGCCACCAGCTCGGGCGCCACGAAGCGCGTGCCCTTCGGCGGCTGGCGGCCGACGAACGGCGAGCGGTCGACGGCCAGCTCGTCGAGCCGCGCCAGCAGCCGCCGCAGGTCGTCCTCGCCGAAGCCCGAGCCGACGCCGCCGCAGTGGCGCAGGACGCCGCCCGCGTCGTGGACGCCGAGCTGCAGCGATCCGAACGTCGTGGCGCGCCCACCCGTCCCGGGCGTGTGGCCGCCGACGACGAACTCCTGGCGCAGCTGGTGCTTGATCTTGCGCCAGCGGCCGTCGCGGCCGGCGCGGTAGGGCGCGTCGAGCCGCTTGGCGACGACGCCCTCGAGGCCCTGCGCGGCGGTCGCCTCCAGCAGCGCCGTGCCCTGGCCGGGGTGGCTCGCCGGCGTGCGCCAGTGGTCCCCGTCCAGCTCGAGCGCCTCGAGCCGGGCGCGGCGCTCGGCGTAGGGCAGGTCGACGAGCGGGTGCCCGTCGAGCCACAGCAGGTCGAAGATGACGTAGACGACCGGGATCGTCTGCGCCAGCCGGCGCGCCGCGCTCTCGGAGGCGACGTGCATGCGCCGCTGCAACAGGCCGAACGACGGCCGGCCGTC
>Ga0164243_10012850_pt1 | contig 11820 bp, 11 predicted proteins | sample OricompcompostOP_FD_108781 | JGI IMG/M metagenome (GOLD analysis project Ga0164243, IMG submission 108781) | Organic Plus compost microbial communities from Emeryville, California, USA - Original compost - Organic plus compost (OP) | ecosystem: Engineered > Solid waste > Mixed feedstock >...
AAGGTGTCATCGTTTCCCCGAAGTTGGCAACCAAGGTGTCATCCTGGGGAGATGGACGACACGACTCCCTCTTCCACCCCCCTGCCGCCCGACGAGCTCGCGGACCGCCTGGCCCAGGTCTTCTCCCTGGTCGGCCCCCTCTACCGGCGGGCGCACCGCAAGGTCGAGGTGACCGCACCCGTCGAAGGGCTCTCCGTCGGCGTGCGGGCGGTGCTCGACCTGCTGCGCGAGCACGGCCCCATGACGGTGCCCCGGATGGGCCGCGCCCAGGCGCTGAGCCGGCAGTTCGTGCAGCGGATGGTCAACGACGCGGCGGCGCAGGGCCTGGTGGAGACCGTCCCCAATCCGGCGCACCGGCGCTCCCCCCTCGTCCGGCTGACCGACACCGGCTCGGCGGCCCTCAGCGCACTCCTGGAGCGGGAACACGCGCTGCTGTGCCAGGTCGGCGGCGGTCTGACCCGCACGGATGTGGACGGCTGCGTGAAGGTGCTCTCCCACATGCTGGCCTTCCTCGACGACGTGGACGTCAACTGAGGCGCGACCAGGCGGAACGAGGCGGCCGGCACCGTGCGGAGCGGGCACCCGAACGGTGACGTACCGCTTAACGGTCATTAACATCTGCCGTGACGCCGGTGACCGGCGTCCGAAAAGCGAACGGCGGCGCCCGCCGCCGTGACTGCCGCATCGGCGTGAGGAGTTGGCCGTGGCCACTGACTTCCCCCTGACCCGGACGACGCGTCCCCTCCCCGCGCCGGAGCGCGCCCGTGTACTCGAATCCCCCGGCTTCGGCCGCCACTTCACCGACCACATGGCCACCGCGACCTGGACCGACGGCCACGGTTGGCACGGCCACCGGGTCGGCCCCCTGGAGCCCTTCTCCCTCCACCCGAGCGCGGCCGTGCTGCACTACGCCCAGGAGATCTTCGAAGGGCTCAAGGCCTACCGGCACGCCGACGGCAGTGTGTGGCTCTTCCGCCCCGAGGCGAACGCCAGACGTTTCGCCCGCTCCGCCCGCCGGCTGGCGCTGCCCGAACTGCCCGAGGAGGACTTCCTCGCCGGGGTCGAGGCGCTGGTCCGGGCCGACGAGCCCTGGGTCCCGGTGCCGCGCAGCGAGGAGAGTCTGTACGTGCGGCCGTTCATGTTCGCCTCCGAGGCGTTCCTCGGGGTGCGTCCGGCCGCGGAAGTCGTCTTCTCCGTGATCGCCGGGCCCGCGGGCCCGTACTTCGCCAACGGCCTCGCCGGGGTGACGCTGTGGGTCAGCAGCACATACTCCCGCGCCGCCAAGGGCGGTACGGGGGCGGCCAAGTGCGGCGGCAACTACGCGAGCGGGCTGGCCGCGCAGCTGGAGGCCCGCGAGCACGGCTGCGACCAGGTGCTCTACCTCGACAGTGCCGGCGGCGGCTTCCTTGAGGAGTCCGGCACCATGAACCTGTGCCTGGTCACCGCGGACGGGCATCTGGTGACCCCGCCGCTGGGCACCATCCTGGAGGGCGTCACCCGGGACACGATCCTCGCGCTGGCCCCGGAGTGCGGGCTGGTCCCGCAGGAGCGGCCGGTCACCATCGACGAGCTGCGCGCGGGTGCCGCCGACGGCACCGTCACCGAGGTGTTCGCCGCGGGGACGGCCGCCGTCGTCACCCCGATCGTCGGTTTCAAGGGGGACGGCTACGCGTTCACCGTCGGCGACGGTGAGCCGGGCAAGCACACGGCGGCGCTGCGCTCCCGGGTGCTGGACATCCAGTTCGGCCGGGCGAAGGACACCCACGGCTGGCTGCACCGGGTGCTGTGACCCCGGGCTCCCGCGGGTGCCGTACCGGGGGCCGGCCCGCAAGCCGTGCCCCGGCCCGGGCCCCGCTCCGCGTCCCCGGCGCGGGGCGGGGCGCACGGGCGGGGACGGGCCGCGCGTGCGCCCCGCCCCGAACCGGGTGAGTACCGTCCCCGCGGCGGTGCTCAGACACCGGCGGTCACCGCCGGGCAGGCTGTACCCATGACGACACCACCGCTGTCGGGGCAGCCGCACCCTCCGCCCCGCCCGGGCATCGTCCCCGTGCCCCCGCCGCCGCCACCGGTGCCGCCCCGGGCCCGCCGTACCGTTCGCGCCGCGCTGCTGACGGCGCTGGTGCTGCTCCTCGCCGCAGGGGCCGGCGCCGCCTGGTGGCCGGCACGGGGACGGCAGGAGGCGCCACTGGCCGACCGCCCGCGGGTGACGGACACCAGCGCGGGGCTGTCGTACGCGCTCCCTCCGGGCTGGGTCCGCGAGGACGGGGACCCGGCCCGCAGGGAACTGCCGGCCGCATTCACCTCGCGGATCACCACCGATCCCCGCCGCGGCGACGGCAGCGGCCACGGCACGGTGCTCGGTGGCCGGTCCGGGCAGGTGGTGCCGCCCTCCGACCTGCGCGTGTACGCGGAGGCCGCGGCCCGTTCCCACGCGGAGTTCTTCTTCCCCGACCGGACGGCCGGGCCGAGCGAGTCCCGGGCCACCACGGTCGGCGGCCACCCGGCGCACACGGTGACCCTCCGGGTACGGGGCACGCGGGAGGAGGGACCGGCCCGTCTGCGGATGATCCTCGTCACCGTGGACAGCGACCGCACCTCGTTCGTGCTCGGCATCGCGGCCGGCGGCTCCCCGGCGGGTGCCCAGGACGTGGACGCGGTGCTCGCCGGGGCCGACACGCTGTGACGGAACGCGGACCGCGCCGCCGGCCCCGCCCGCCGTGACCGCCCGAGGGGCACGCGGCGGCGGCGCGAGGGACGATGGAGGGGCAGGCACCGGCCAGGAAGGCAGCCGTCGTCGTGAGGAACCGCCAGGAACCGGCCGCAGGCGACGCCGACGGCGCGCCGGGCATCAGCATGTCCCCGCCCGGCGGGCTGCTGGACGTCCTGGCGGTCGGCGCCGTGGTACTCGACCGGCGCGGGCGGATCGTGCTGTGGAGTCCGCAGGCCGAGGAGCTCTTCGGCTACCCGGCGGAGGAAGCACTGGGCCGCCACGCCGCCCCGCTGCTGGTGCCGCCAGAACACCTGGACGCCGTGCTGCAGCTGTTCGACGAGGTCGTGCGGGAGGGCCGCGACTGGGCCGGGTCCTTCCCCGTCAGGTGCAAGGACGGCAGCACCCGGGTGCTGGAGTTCCGCACCATGCGGCTCCACGACGACCAGGGCGCCGACTACGCGCTGGGGCTCGTCACCGACCGGACCACACTGCGCCAGGTCGAACGGGACCTTGCCTTCTCCGGCCGGCTGGTCGAGCAGTCCCCCATGGGCATCGCCGTCCTCGACAACCGGCTGCGGTACGTGTCCGTCAACCCGACCCTCAGCCGGCTGGACGGCGTCGGCGCCGAGCAGCACCTGGGCCGGACCGTCCACGAGGTCCTGCCGCCGGGGCACGCCAGGGACGCCGAACGGGTGATGCGGTACGTGCTGGAGACCGGCGAGCCCGTCATCGACCGTGAGGTACTGGGCGGGCAGACCCGGGCGGGTGCGGGCCGCGCCTGGTCGGTTTCGGTGTTCCGGCTGGAGGACCCGGGCGGCCGGCCGCTCGGTCTGACCGTCTCGGTCACCGACATCACCGAACGCCACCGGGCGGCCCGGCAGGCCGAGCAGGCCCGGTGGCGCCTGTCCCATCTCGCCGACGCCTCCGTCCGGATCGGCACCACGCTCGACCTGGAGCAGACCGCCCGCGAACTGGCCCAGGTCGCCGTCCCCGACCTGGCCGACATCGCGGCGGTGGACGTCCTGGATGCGGCGGTACGCGACCAGCCGGTACGCATCCCCGAGGAGGAGACCGCCGCCTTCCGCGCGCTGGCACTGGCCACGGGCTACCCCCACCCTGGCCGCCGACGCCGCCGACCCGCCCGGGCAGGTGGCGCACTACGGTCCCGAACGGCTCGTCACCCGCTGCGTCGCCACGGCACGGCCCGTGGCCGTGCCGAACGTGCGCGGCGAGGACCTGCTGCGCATCGCCCGCGACGAGCACGCCGCCGCCCTGCTCGACCGGGCCGGTGTGCACTCCTACCTGGCCGTACCCCTCATCGCACGCGGCGAGGTGCTGGGCGCCCTCGACCTCAAACGGGCCCGCAATCCCAAACCGTTCGACCACGACGACACCGTCCTCGCCTGGGAGCTGGCCGGCCGCGCCGCCGTCTGCATCGACAACGCCCGCCTCTACCGCCACCAGCACGACATCGCCCCGACCCTGCAGCGCAGCATGCTGCCCACCACGGCCACCACCTCCGACAGGCTGCGGGTCGCCTCCCGCTACCAGCCGGCCGGGGCGCACAACGAGATCGGCGGCGACTGGTTCGACGTCCTGGAACTCGACGACGGATGCACCGCGCTCGTCGTCGGCGACGTCATGGGCAGCGGCATCAACGCCGCCGCGACCATGGGGCGGCTGCGCACCGCCACCCAGACCCTCACCCGGCTGGCGCTGTGCCCCTCCGAGGTGCTCAGGCACCTGGACGGCATCACCACGGACCTGGACCCGCACTTCGCCACCTGTCTGTACGCCGTCCACGACCCGGCCCGCCACCACTGCCGCATCGCGTCGGCCGGGCACCTGCCGCCCGTCCTCGTCCCCGCGCGGGGCGAGCCGCGGCTGGTGGAGCCGCCCACGGGGGCCCCGCTGGGCACCGGAATGCCCAGCTACGGCACGGTCACCGTCGGACTGGAGCCGGGCGACCGGCTGGTGCTCTACACCGACGGGCTCGTCGAGACACGGCACGACGACATCGGGGACCGGCTCCAGACCCTGCTGCGGACCCTGCGCGACGAGCCGTCCCCCGACCGCTGCACGGTGGAGGGACTGGAGAGGACCTGCGACCATCTGCTGCGCACGCTGCGCCACCCCGGCAACCACGACGACGTGGCCCTTTTGGTGATGACCCCGTGCGAGGAACAGGCCGCCGAAGGGGATGCCGGGCGCGGGTCCCGGCGGCGGCGGACGTAAGGTCGTGCGGTAACGGGGCCGTGGCAGGATGCGGCCCGTCATGGCTGGAAGGCGACCGTGACCGCGAACACCGAGCACCCGTCCCTGCTGGATCTGCCGCCGCTGACCGCGGAGCACTTCGCCGCGGTCGAGGACAAGATCGCGTCGTTGCTGCACACCCGGTGCGACGTGGTGGCGATGCAAGGCGAGGCGCTGCTGCCGCTGGAGGCGTGCATCCGTTCGGCGGCGGCCCCGGGCAGCACGGCGCTCAACATCGTCACCGGCCCCTACGGGGAGACGTTCGGCGGCTGGCTGCGCTCCTGCGGGGCCGATGTCGTCACCCTCAGCGCACCGTTCACGGGCGCGGTCGGTGCGCAGGAGGTGGCCGACGCGCTGCGCGAGCACCCGGGGACCGGGCTGGTCAGCCTCGTGCACGCGGAGGCGGCCACGGGCAACACCAACCCGGTGGCCGAGATCGGCGCCGTGGTGCGCGAGCACGGCGCGCTGCTGATGCTCGACGCGGTCGCCTCGGTGGGCGCCGAACCGCTGCTGACCGACGAGTGGGGCGTGGACCTGTGCGTCATCGGCGGGCAGAAGGCGCTGGCCGGCCCGGCCGGGGTGTCCGCCGTCTCCGTCAGCGCCCGCGCCTGGGAGCGGATCCTCGCCAACCCGCAGGCACCGCGCCGCTCGTATCTGTCGCTGCTGGACTGGAAGGAACGCTGGCTGGACGGCGGCCGGAAGGCGCTGCCGCACGCCCCGGCACAGCTGGAGATGCTGGCGCTGGAACAGGCCGTCGACCGGATCGCCGCCGAGGGCCTGGACGCCTCGATCACCCGGCACCGGGCCGCGTCCGCCGCACTGCGGGCGGGCGCCCGCCGGCTGCCCGCCCTGGAGCCGTACGTGGTGCGTGACCAGGACGCGGCTCCCGTGGCCACCACGCTGCGGACCCCCGCGGGCCTGGACGCGCACGAGGTGGTGGCCGCCGCGCTGGCCGCCGACGGCCGGGTGCCGGTGCAGTCCGCTGCCGGTGTACTGGGCACGGAGATGCTGCGCGTCAACCACTACGGCCGCGCCGCCGACCGCGCGGTCGCGGTGGACACCGTCCGGGCCCTGGCCGACGGCCTGCGGACGCTGGGAGTGGAGGGCGAGGGCAGCGCCCGGGACGAGGCCGCCGAGGCGGCCGGCGCGGCGTGGGACGCCGTCCTCGCCGGGTGACGTGAGCGGCGCGGGTCCGGCCCCGCGGCCGGCGGGCCCGCGCCGCTCCCCCTCGTCCGGGCCGGTGAGCCGGCCGGCCGGTCAGCCGCCTGTCATTCCGGCCAGGGCGACTCCAGGATGGTGCGCACGAAGTCGCCCCGCCGGAAGTGCGGATCGTAGTGGGCGAGGACGTCGGCCTTCACGTTGCCGAACGTCGTCTCCGGTCTGTCCTCCACCCCGTCCGCGAACGCCCGCAGGATGCTCTGCTTGAAGGCGGGACGCGGATGCAGGGCGACGACGGCCTCCCGGTCGGCCGCCGCGATCTCGTCGAAGCCGAACCCGAGGACGTCGTACTCGACACCCGCCGTCACCAGGGCCACCTCGGGCTCCATGTACTGCGGGATGCCCGGCGTGGTGTGCAGGGCGATGGCCGTCCACACCCGCCGGACACTGTCGTCGGGCACCCCGCGTGCCTGGAGGAAACGGCGGGCCTCGTCCGCGCTGTCCACCTCGAAGCGGCGCCCGCTCGTGCGGTACGGCTCGCCCAGCCCCACGTCGTGGAAGAGCGCGGCGACGTACAGCAGTTCCGGGTCATGGCTGACCTGACGGGCCCGCCCCAGGAGACAGCCGAAGAAGAAGACCCGGCGCGAGTGGTCGTAGATCAGATCGCTGGTGGTGTCCCGCACCAGTTCGGTGGCCTCCGCTGCCAGCCGGGAGTCCGGCACGGGGATGCCCGCCGGGCCGCGCTGCTCGTCCATGGGTCCGCTCCGCTCCTGTCCGCCGGTCCCCGCCGGGCCGGTCAGTGCCCGCCGGGGGTGGGTTCCAGCACGAAGACCGGGATCTCGCGGTCGGTGTTGCGCTGGTAGTCGGCGTAGTCCGGGTACGCCTCGACGGCGCGCTGCCACCACACGGCCTTCTCCTCCCCCGTCACCTCACGCGCCGTCATGTCCTGCCGTTTGGGTCCGTCCTGAAGCTCCACCCGGGGGTCGGCGACCAGGTTGTGGTACCAGACAGGGTGGGAGGGGGCACCGCCCTTGGACGCCACCACGGCGTACTTCCCGTCGTGCTCCACCCGCATCAGCGGCGTCTTGCGCACCTTGCCGCTCTTGGCTCCCCGCGTGGTGAGGATGATGACGGGCAGCCCGCGCATCGTCGTGCCCTCGGTCCCTCCGGACCCCTCGTACAGTTCGACCTGGTCGCGCACCCACTGCTCCGGGCTCGGCTCGTACTCCCCCTGGATCGGCATGCTGCCCACATCCCCTCGTCCGGTCACCGTCGGTCCGCCGGAAGACGCTCCTCCGGCCTCTGTCGGCTTACCACGGGCGGGGCGGCCGTACACGTGCGTACACCTGCGGGGCTCGGATGCGGCCACGGTGCGCGGGTGCCGTGCGGGCCGCCGGGACAGTGCTGGGGCGGACGGGCCGGTGCGGGGCCGGTTTCCGCACCGGATAGCGTGACCGGGAGCGTGCCGCCGGGCACGTGACCGGTTCGTTCGACGGAGGAAGAGACTCCCGTGGCCCGTATCGAGGACGCGCGTAAGACCTTTGACAAGTTCGACCGGAACGGTGACGGCTTCGTCACCCCGGCCGAGTTCCAGCAGGCGATGGTGGAGATGGGCGACCGCCACTACACGGTGGGCCTGGCGGAGGCGATAGTGAGGACCCGTGACGCGAACGGGGACGGCGTCCTCACGTTCGAAGAGTTCTTCGAGAAGGCCAAGGACCTCTGACCCCACGCGTCCGGGAAACATTCGGCGCACCGCGCCCGAGGGCGGCCGTCCGTGCCGGACGGCCGCCCTGCCGTTTCCGGCCGGCGGTGCGCCCCTTCCCGCCCTGCCGCCGCGCGGCACCGGCGCACCCGCACAGTGGTGCGGGCATCCGGCTCGGTCCCGGCAACTGCCGTGCCGCGCAGGGGCTTTGCCGAGGCGTCCCGCCGCGCCAGGGACACCCCGGGGGCCGGTCCGCCACCGGACGGCCCTAGGGTGGCGGCAGCGAGTTCGAGGCCCCGGCGGACCACCGGGGCCGGAGTGGAGAGCACCATGCGGGAAACCGGGGACGGACCCGAGCGGCTGAACACCGGCACGGCGCATTCGGCGCGGGTCTACGACTACATCCTGGGCGGCAAGAACCACTACGAGGCCGATGTCGCGGCCGGGGACGCGATGGTCGAGGTGTGGCCGGCCCTGCCCGCGCACATGCGGGCCAACCGGGCGTTCATGCTGCGGGCGAGCCGCTGTCTGGCGCGGGAGCACGGGGTGCGCCAGTTCCTGGACATCGGCACCGGGCTGCCCACCTCGCCGAATCTGCACGAGGTCGTGCAGGAGGTCGCGCCCGCCGCGCGGGTCGTCTACGTCGACCACGACCCCATCGTGCTCAACTACGCCCAGGCGCTGCTCGCCAGCACGCCTCAGGGCCGCACCACCTACATCGAGGCGGACATGCGGGACCCCGACGCCATCCTCGGCGCCGCCGGCTTCCGCGACACCCTCGACCTGGACGAACCGGTGGCGCTGCTGGTCATCGGCATGCTGCACTTCATCCACCCCGGGGACGACGACCAGGGGCTGATCCGCCGGCTGCTGGACCCGCTGCCGTCGGGCAGCTGGCTGGCGGCGACGGTGGGCACCGCCGACTTCGCCCCGCAGGAGGTGGGCCGGGTCGCCGAACGGTACGCGGCCGAGGGCATGCCGATGCATCTGCGGACGCACGCCGAGGCGTCCGCGTTCTTCGACGGCCTGGAGACGATCCAACCGGGTCTGGTGCAGGTCCACAAGTGGCGTCCGGACCCGGACGACGAACGGGTGCGGGACGAGGACATCGCCATGTACGGCGCGGTGGCCCGCAAACCGTAGGGGCGGAGGCGTACGGACCCGTCGCCGCCTGCGGACCTCCGCCCCGGCGGGGTGGTGACGGACAAAGGAGTGAGATGAGGGAACGGCCCACCCCGGTCCTGGTGCACAGTCCGCTGGTCGGGCCGTCGTCCTGGCGGCCCGTCGCCGCGGCGCTGCGCGCGCGGGGGTACGCGACGGTCGTGCCCTCGCTGTCGCCGGTGCTCGGGAGCCGGGACGGCTGGTACCCGCGGATGGCCGCGGCGGTCGCGCACGAGGTCGCCCGGCACGGGGGTGCCGGGCGAACGGTGCTCGTGGCCCACAGCGGTGCCGGTGCCCTGCTGCCCGCGGTGGCGGAAGCGACCGCCGCGCCGGTCGTGGGCGCCGTCTTCGTCGACGCGCTCCTGCCCCATCCCGGCCGCGGCTGGACCTCGACCGTGCCGGAGGCGCTGCGCGAGCGGTTGCGCGGGCTGGTCCGGGACGGACTGCTGCCGCCCTGGGACGAGTGGTTCCCGCCCGGCACCGTCGAGGAACTGCTGCCCGACCCGCGCATGTACGCGCGCTTCCGCGCCGAACTGCCGCACGTGCCGTGGGCGTTCCTGGAGGAGCCGGCCCCCGAGGTGCCGGACCTCCCCCCGTCCCGGTGCGCGTACCTGCGGCTGAGCGAGGCGTACGAGGCCGAGACGCAGGAGGCCGAGCGGCGGGGGTGGGCGGTCGCGCGTCATGCCGCGCACCACCTGGCCCCGCTCACCGCGCCGCAGGAGGTCGGCGCGGCACTGGAGGCGCTGCTCGACCGCCTCGGGCACTGACCGCCCGGCCGCCCGGCCCCGGACGCCGGCCGGTCCTACTTCGACTCGACGCGCCCCCACGGACTGGTCCCGCCCGTCAGCGCCTCGCTCGCCTTCTGCCAGGCGGGGTCGCCGGGGAAGAGCCGGCTGCGCAGGTAGGCCCAGGTCAGGTGCTGGACGGCGGAAACCCGCCCGGGGTTCTCGTCCGTGGTCTCGGCGACGTCGTAGCCGGAGATCCCGCCGAGCCCGTGCTCCGCGCCGAAGAGGGTCAGCAGGGTCTTGGGGCCCGGGGCCAGTACGTACGGGTCGGCGTGCCAGTCCGGGCCGGCGACCGTCAGATGGGCGGAGTCGTCCTTGTCGCCGGCCACGACGAGCGTGGGCGTCGTCATCCGGGAGAAGTCCGTGGTCTTGAAGAAGGGCCAGTTCTCGACCACCGTCTCGGTGAGGACGTCGCCGCCCCTGCCGGTCGTGGCGAGCAGGACGCCGGCGGTGATGCGGGGCTCGCTCAGGTCCACCACCGTTCCGTCGTCGGGGTCGGTGAGCCGGGCGCCCAGCAGCAGGCTCGCGGTGTGCCCGCCCATCGAGTGGCCGGCGACGGCGACCTTGTCGCGGTTCAGGCGCCCGCCGAGCTGCGGGACGGCGGCCTCTATCTCGTCGAGCCGGTCGAGGATGCGCGTCATGTCCTCGGCCCGCGAGCGCCAGAACATCGGTGCGCCGGGGGTGTCGGGCGCCAGGTTCAGCGTCGCGGAGCTCAGGTGGGTGGGCTGGATGACGACGAAGCCGTGCGCCGCCCAGAAGTTGGCGAGGGGGGCGTAGCCGTTCAGCGAGGAGAGGTGATTCGAGTAGCCCTGGCCGTGCGAGAGGAGGACGACCGGCAGATCGTCCCCGCTCACGGGCGCGGAGACCCGCACCTGAAGGTCCACGGGCCTGTCGGGGGCCGGCAGTACGACCGGACTGACCGAGAGGACCGGGGCAGGAGTGCCGGTGATGCCGGTCGTGGACGTCGATGAGCTCATGGGGTGTGTCCCTTGTTTCCGGGCAGCCACCGCCGCCGGACGAAGGCGGAGGACTGGAGACAGACGGAAGCGCCGGACTCCGCGAAGAGAACCGGAGCACTGTTCCATTTAGAATACGGAGCAGTGTTCCGGTTGGTCAACAGGGGTCGGCCGCCACGCCGCGTACCCGGACCGCGACGACGGTCCCCGAGCGGCGGGCCCAGCTGGGGGCTGTCTTCCGTCGCCACACCGTTCGGCTGGGCTCGGGAGCCGGATCCAGGCCCACGTCCTGAGCGCTCCCGGGCCCGGAATCAGGTCGCCCGGACCCGCCGCCCAGCTCCAGGCCCGAGCGCTGCTTGTGGATCGGTGTGCGGGCCGGACGAAGACGCCAGCGATGGGGTAGCCGGCGGTCGTCAGCGACGGTGGGCGACGAGCGACAGCGGTTCCGGAGCAAGCAGGGGGCCACCCGGAAGCGGGTGGCCCCCTGCTTGCCGTGCGGTGCCGAGAGCAGCACCGCACGGTGGCGACAGTCGCCCTGCCTCACCTGACCGGTTCGAACCGCCACTGGTAGAGGCCCGTTTCGGTCTTCAGCGGTGCGCCCAGCTCGTTGGGGCTGGGCTGCAGCGTGCCGCCGAGGTCCGGGGTGACGATCTGCCCCTTGAGGAACTTCCAGTGCGCCGAGGTGGGCACTGCCGTCTGCGGGTCGCAGGGAATCTCCGTGACGGCGTTGGACGGACCGGCGTACCGGGTGAGGCACCAACCGTCGTCGAAGGCGAGCAGATACTCGCCGGGCCGGGTGCTGAAGAGCACCTGGACCTTCTCGGTATCGCTGCCCGAGGGCTTCTTCACGGTCGGCGGTGCGGCGTTCCCCTCCGGGTACTCGTCCGCGAGCACGGCGTTGTCCAGGTGGTGGGGGAAGATGCGGTAGGTGTCCCCGGGAACAGGGGTGTGGCACTGTTCCTCGGGATCCATCGAGTCCGCACGACGCTCCAGCTCCTTCTTGCCGGCTTCCGCCGTGTCCGCGCCGCGGGCGTCGGAGTCGGTTGCGCCGGCTCCGGTGCCGGCACCGCTAGGAGCCGTGTCCGTGCCTCG
>Ga0164243_10012851_pt1 | contig 11819 bp, 6 predicted proteins | sample OricompcompostOP_FD_108781 | JGI IMG/M metagenome (GOLD analysis project Ga0164243, IMG submission 108781) | Organic Plus compost microbial communities from Emeryville, California, USA - Original compost - Organic plus compost (OP) | ecosystem: Engineered > Solid waste > Mixed feedstock >...
ACTAACACACCTCGTGTAATCAGAGACCGCGACAGAGCCGACGTTCGGCTTATAGAATCCGTGGGAAAGAACTTGCCGGAAGTCATCCGTACGGGATCTGGAATTCTGGAACACATGGCCGAGGATGGCTTGTTCGACTTCTATGATGGCGGCTTGGGTCTTGACATTGCAAATCGCCACTTCGCGCGCATGATAGCCCAGGTCGCACACCGCTACCCACGCATGAAAATATTTGAGATTGGTATGCTGATGATACGCTTTCCCTTCCCTTACTCCTATTAGTCGCGGGATACTGATGTGGGACATTTAGGTGCTGGGACTGGCGGATCCACGAGGAACATTCTCCCTCTTCTTGGGCCTTCGTTCTCCAGTTACACGTATACTGACATCTCCAGCGGATTCTTCGAGGCTGCTCAGAATCGATTTAGTGATTTTAGCAACCGCATGGATTTCAAAACTTTCGACATGGATCGGTCTCCAGCTTCTCAAGGTTTCGTCGAGGGGTCCTATGATCTGGTTCTTGCCTCCAACGTCCTTCACGCCACAGGGAAGCTGGAGGAGATGCTCATAAACGTACGCCAACTCCTTAAGCCTGGTGGCTACCTTATCACTCTGGAACTTACTAGCAACGATGCCCTTCGTGTTGGTTTGCCGATGGGAAGTCTGCCAGGATGGTGGGTTGGTGCTGAGAGTGGGCGACCTCGGGGGCCGGCCTTGACCCTGCCGCAATGGGATTCTTTGCTGCGGAAATGCGGTTTTGGTGGAATCGAAACAAGCACACCCCCTCTCCACAAACTCTATGTGTCCACTGTCTTTGTTGCACAAGCAATCGATGACCGCGTTAGCCTTCTCCGGTCGCCTTTACTCTCCATCTCTCACCTTCCACCAACGGAGACTTCACAGCTTGTTATAGTGGGCGGCGAGACTATTGAAGTTCACCTCATCGCAGAACAAGTCGGCAGCCTTCTAGCTCCGAGATTCAGCAACATCGAACGGGTCAGCGCTCTTGAAAGCCTACTGGACACGGAATCGTTCACCCCAGGATGCACGGTCATATCACTTACAGAGCTCGACGAGCCCTTTTTCAAAGCAATCACGCCGGGGAAATTCGACGCCATCAAGGCGCTGTGGCGCCAGGCCAGCACAATCCTGTGGGTTACACGCGGTGCTAGGGCAGAGGAACCATACTCGTTCATGACCGTCGGTGTTGGGAGGGTTATGAGGTTCGAGTACCCAAACATTTCATTGCAGATGCTTGATCTTGATGAGCTCGAGGGCAAGACTGCCCAGGTTCTCGCAGAGGAGCTGCTGCGGCTTGAGGTTTTGAAGAAGTGGGAGAAGGACGCTCGAGGCCAAGATCTTCTTTGGTCTACCGAGCCGGAGGTATTCCTAGAGTCAGGCACTCGTATAATCCCGCGTCTCTACCAGTGCGAGTCGGCAAATGATCGATACAACTCTTCACGCCGAACGATAACAAAGGCGGCCAATCCCCGGGAGTCTCACATTCTGTTCGCCAGTGAGGGCCTGTCATACGATCTCCAATACCCATCGCCTCTTCACCTCTCAAGGCCACCTGTCCCCGACGCTGGAGTCAGAGTTATTGACGTCTCTCACTTTTTGCTGCAAACCATCAATATAGCCTCCGTCGGAAATCTGATGATGGGCGTCGGTACTGATGAAGCTACTGGCGAGGAGTTGCTTGTTTTGACAGATGCCATGGAGTCGCGAGCCACGGTGTTGGCCGACTGGGCCATGCCTCTGGAAGGTGATGATCCGGTTGAAGCCCTCGCAGGTGTCGCTGCTGAGCTCTTTGCTTCCAACATTCTGGAGTTTGTGCCCCGTGGAAGTACCATCGTTATCCATGAGCCAGATTTCTTGATCGGCTCAGCTCTGGAGCGGCAGTCCCAGCGGTATTCAGTTCACGTCGTGATCACAACTTCGGTCAAGAGCCAACAGGCCAAAGGCTGGCGCTACATTCAGGAGAATGTGTCTCAGAGACTTATAAGGAGAGCTTTGCCTACGTCACTCTCCGTGTTTATCGACCTTTCTCAAGCTCCCGGCTCGGCATCGGTTGGCCGCGTTATCGGCAAGTGCATACCCCAATCGTGTATCACTTATAGCTCCAAACATTTCCTTGGCACGACGACAGGACTCCGTGCCGGATTCTCGGCCAGCAAAGTGGCTGAACTGCTTAGGGAAGCAAGGCTTGCGGCTCGCGAGGTAAAAGACCAGAGCCAAGCTGGGAATATACACATCAGCAAACTGCAAGATATCTCGAACCTCTCAATACACGAGGCGCCCCTCACAGTCGTCGACTGCTCTGGTTCCGAATCTGCCGTTTCTGCCAGCATTCAGCCCATTGATACCGGAGTGATATTCCGAGCCGACAAGACGTATTTCTTGGTCGGCCTGGCAGGTGAGGTAGGGCAATCGTTATGCCAATGGATGGTGGAGCATGGTGCAAGGCATATTGCCTTGGCCAGTCGACGGCCAAAGGTGCACCCCGAATTCATCCGGTCCATGGAGGCAGTGGGAGCTACTGTCAAGGTCTTACCTCTGTAAGTGATTACAATTTGTCCCTGTATACCCTGGGTGGCCGTTATTCCCTCTCCCCTGCTTGAGCTAACGAGTTTTGAAAGTGATATTACCAACCGCGAGTCTCTGCACGAGTGTTACGAAGATATAGCCGGGGCAATGCCCCCTGTTGCGGGCGTAGCCAACGGAGCCATGGTCCTAGAAGACTCTCTATTCGAGGGTATGTCCTTTGAGACGCTCACCAAGGTGTTGGACCCCAAAGTCACCGGCACCATACTTCTGGACGAGCTCTTCAGAAATGATCCCTTAGAGTTCTTCATCGTCTTCTCTTCCATTACCGGTATCGTCGGCAATAGCGGCCAGAGCAATTATATCGCCGCCAACATGTTCATGACAGCTCTCGCCGCTCAGCGTAGGAAGCGAGGCGTCCCCGGTTCCGCCATTGCCATCAGCTCGCTCATGGGCATCGGCTATGTCGAACGATCGGATGATTTGACCGGCGATTACTTCGAGAAAGTCGGGTACAGGAATATCTCGGAGCAGGACTTGCATCAGTTATTCGCTGAAGCAATTCTCGTTGGTCGACCGGGCTGTTCTGAAACCCCGGAACTCGTAACGGGATTGCAGCCGATGTACACAGACACCCAGTCCAAGGCACAGTTTCGAGATGATATCAAATTCAACCACTTCATCATGGAACGTCCGGGCACTCAGACCTACGCCGGAAAACTCTCGAGCGTGCCTGTGCGAGTCCAGCTGGTGGAAGCCAAGTCGAAGGCTGAGGCTAGTGCCATCATCAAAGGTAAGAATAATAAACATTTCAATTCCCCTCATTCCCGTTCCTCTTGTGGTTACACCACTGACTTTGCAACAGATTCTTTTATTGTACGGCTGAAGCGTACCCTGATGATCTCCCAAGAAGATTCCGTCAGCGAAAGGGTGTCCCTCATTGAGCAGGGCGTCGACTCGCTCATGGCGGTTGAGGTTCGCTCGTGGTTCCTGAAGGAGCTGGAAGTGGACATACCCGTCCTCAAGATTCTAGGCGGTAGCACAATTACAGATCTCCTTGAGGAGGCTATGGAGTGCATGCCAACGTCCGTTGTAGATCTGGGCGCCCTTCCGGACAAAGCGAAACCTACCGAACAAACACAGGAGCCATCTCCTGCGTCAAAGGCTCAATCAAGCTCTCATGATGGTTCTTCTGAGACACATAGCTCACCAGGAGACAGATCACTCCAGTCAGTCACGCCACTAGAGACACCCGCTAGTGATATTGAGGAATCTGCGTTCGACGGCGAGGATAAGGTTTTCCAATTTGGCCAGGAGAAAAGCCCCTTGGAGGATTCACCCTCTCCTCTCTTGGAGTCGACCACAGAGACACTAGCCACCGAAGCGGAGCAGCATCCAAAACCAGATCTTCTTGACGGCCTTTCGAAACTTGCTCAGAAAAGCTCAGATCTCGAGGAACTTGCCAAAAAGGAAGTATGTACTCCAATGTCATACGGCCAAGCACGATTCTGGTTCCTGAATGACTACCTCGAGGATAAAAGGAGCTTTGACATGACGGTAATGTTCAAACTAACCGGAAAGATGGATGTAGCCCGTCTCGGAAAGGCTGTCCAGATTCTCGCGCAGCGTCACGAAGCACTGAGAACTCGATTTTTCTGGTCTGGAGAAGGCGAGCAACGGATTGCCATGCAAGGTGTCTTGCCTGAATCACCCATCCATTTAGTTCACAAGCGTCTTCAGTCCGAGGCTGATGCAAAGGAGGAACTAAAGAGGATGCACGACCATGTATGGGATCTTGGCAGCTGGGAGGCAGCAAAGATCCATCTCCTCTCCGTCTCGGATAACGTCCACTTCTTGCTTGTTGGTGGTCATCATATATCTTGGGATGGTTACAGCTTCACCGTCTTATTCGTCGACCTCGAGGCAGCATATTCTGGAAAGCCATTGCCGCCTCTTGGTCCTGAAAGCCAATATCCCGCCTTCGCTCGATGGCAGAGGGAGCAGTATGAGATCGGTGCAATGAAGAAGGCACTCGACTCATACCATAAAATTATTCCCGATCCCGATGTCCCTGCCATTCCTCTCTTCCCGTTTGCCAGGTCCCCAACGCGGCCCGTCCTCGACCACTTTTGGCAATATGAAGCAAAGGCAACACTTCGGCCGGCTCTCGTTACGAAACTCAAGCAACTCGCCCGAAAGCACCGCTCGACGATGTTCCATCTCTATCTCGCTGCTCTCAAGGGCCTTGTTTTCCGCCTCCTCCCCGAGATAGACGACTGCTTCATTGGAATTGCTGATGCAAACCGCTTGGACAAGAAGTTTTTGGGCAGCCTTGGGTTCTTCCTCAACCTTTTGCCCGTGCCTTTCTCAAGAGGCGGAGCCAAGACGAAGATCAGCGACCTCATACGTGATGCCCGTGACAAGGCATACGCGGCTCTCGATCGTTCTATCGTTCCATGGAACGTGATTCTCAAGGAGCTGAAGATTCCGCGCTCCAACACCTTCGCACCGATATTCCAGCTGTTTGTAGACTACCGCCAAATCGTCCAGGAAAGGTCGACCTGGGGTGGATGCAAGATCAGCGACGAAGATTGGTTGAACGCGCGGAATGGCTACGACCTCACCCTGGGGATTACGGACAATCCTACCGGAGAATCGTTGCTTTCCTTGCGATTGCAGGCAGGGCTGTACTCGGAGAGCAGTACCGAGCTACTCATGCGGTCCTACGTGAACGTCCTCGAGACTTTTGTGTGGAGCTCGGATATTGAGGCTGCTTCCCTCCCATGCTGGGATCCCAAAGACGTCGAGAAGGCTTTTGACGTTGGTAGAGGTAAGAAGACGAGAATAGGATGGCCCATATTTCTAGACTGCAAGTCGATGTGCTGATATCAATTTCAAGGACCCGAATTAAAACTCGAATGGCCTGCCACCATTTCTCACCGAGTTGACCAAATGATTGCCCAACACAGGACGAAGCCAGCACTAAAGGACGGACTCGGAAACAACCTAACGTACGGTGAAATGGGAGCCCGTGTGAACAGAATTGCCTCGACACTCATTGCTGTGGGTGCAGCGCCAGGATCGCTTGTTGCTGTTTTCCAAGATCCGTCCGCCGATTGGATTTGCTCTATGCTCGCCATCTTCCGCATCGGCGCAACCTACATACCTCTAGATCTCCGTAACTCCATTCATCGACTCACCAGCATTGTCAAAGCCTCGAAGCCAGCCATCATACTGACAGATCGGAGCACAACTGAGAAGACAACACTGATCTCGGCCGATGACGCCGTCCAGATCAACGTATCTGAAATAGCAACATCATTGTCTCAGGGACAGTTGCCAAACGAGGCGAGACCAGACTCACATGCTGTCATCCTTTTCACAAGTGGCTCCACAGGGGAACCCAAGGGCGTCATTATGAAGCACAGCAACCTGGCGGCTGAGTGCGAGGCTTACTCCAAATTCTGCGATCTCCCCGCTGGAAACTCCGTCGTCATGCAGCAAAGTATTTTCAGCTTCGATTTCTCCCTCGAACAGACCTTCGTAGCTCTCGCCGACGGCGGGTGTCTCTACGTGGTCCCAGCAGACAAAAGAGGAGATCCACACGAAATCAGCAAGCTGATGGTCGAACAGGGAGTGACGTACACATCGGGTACACCGTCCGAATACGAGATGTTGTTCAAATACGCATCGGAGACTCTGGCCAAGTGCAAGACATGGCGATATGCCTTTGGAGGAGGGGAGTATCTCAGCCCCAGCCTCATTCGGGAGTTTGCCAAGCTTCCGCTGCCAAACCTCAGGCTCTTCAATAACTATGGCCCCGCCGAAGTCACCACTGCCGCACTGAAGGGCGAGATAGCGTACCGTGAAACCGAGCTGGAGGAGCCCACCTTGGCAGGGTTCATTCTGCCGAACTACAAACTCTATTTCGTCGATAAGGATCTCCAACCTGTGCCCGTCGGAGTACCTGGCGAGATTGTTGTCGGGGGCCCCGGCGTTACTGTCGGCTACCTGGGAATGGAAGAAACGACAAAGGCTCACTATATCCCTAACAAGTTCGGGCCATCACCACCACCCGGAAACGATAGGCTGTACCGCACAGGAGACCTAGGGCGACTCCGGGAGGATGGGGGAGTGTACTGGATCAGCCGTATCGAAGGCGACACCCAAGTGAAACTACGTGGATTCCGCATTGAGTTGAAGGAAATAGAGGCGGTTCTCATAAAGCACTCGAACGGAGCGCTGTCCCATGCCGTGGTTACGCTACGAGGTAATGGGGAGGAACGATTCCTCGCTGCCCACATCGTCTTCGTTCCGGATTACCCGCAAGAACAACGCGAGGGACTGATTAGGCATCTCGAATCCCGGCTCCCTTTGCCATCCTACATGCAGCCCTCCGTCCTAGTCCCGCTTGACGAGATGCCCCTTACCGCCCACTCGAAGATCGATCGCAAGGCCATCCAAGCCATTCCTCTCCCCGATGCCTTCACGTCCGGGGAACAGGATACCGTCACCGGAATAGAAAAGAAAACGGCGGAGTTATGGCGGAGAATCATACCTCATACCATCAGAGATCTGGCGCCCGAGACCAACTTCTTCGACGTGGGCGGCAACTCCATTCTGCTTGTCAAGTTGCAGGCTCTCATGAAGAAAACTTTCAATGCGACTCTGCCGCTGGTCGATTTGATGAACTCGAGTACCCTCGGGAAAATGGCGAGAATGATCAAGGCGGCTTCTCGGGCAGGCGGCATCGACTGGGAGATAGAAACTAGCTTGCCAGAGTCTCTGAGAGGATCCAGTGCTGCCGTCTCATCCAGAAGAAAGAAGCATGACAACCTCTCAGTCGTCTTGGTCGGGGCAAGTGGCTACCTAGGGCGTAATCTCCTACCCCACCTCGTTGAAGACCCACGCGTGAAGGACATCTATTGCCTCGTCCGAAAAGAAGGGCCGGCCACCAACTCCTCTCCTCCCAGCACCAAGGTTAAGTTCATTCAAGTGGATCTGTCGCAGCCGAATTTCGATCTCCTGCCCGCGGAGTTTACTGCTCTCGCAGAGAAAGCAGACGCTGTCGTCAACTGCGCCGCAAACCGCTCCTTCTGGGACAGCTACGAGAGTCTGCGGCCTGTCAACGTCGATGCTGTTAAGGAGCTAGCGCGGCTCTGTCTCGCCAACAACGCGTCGCTCCATATGCTTTCGTCAGGTGCGGTACAGATTTACGATTCCACGACTCCGCCGACGGATGGCAGTGACGGTTATGTTGCCAGCAAATGGGCGGCCGAAACATTCTTGCGCAAGGCCGCCGCAGAAAAAGGTCTGCAAGTCTATCTGCACCGCCCCGTTCCTGCGCCATCGAGCGAGGCCGAAAAGACAACGGATATCTCGGCCGCGGCGGTCCTGGAGGAGCTGATTGGCATCACTCGTACACTTGGCAAGAGGCCCGATTTTACCGCTGTCGGTGGGCATATAGATGTAGTCCCAGTGGGCAGTGTCGTTAATGACCTCGTCGCTTCCATCACGAGTGCAGAGGAAGAGTCCGGGAGAGTGGCAGTCATCCCACATGAAGGACGGCTGAGGTTGTCTGTCAAGGACTTTGCGGATCACATCCAGAGAGATGGTCGGATCAAGGATTTGCCAGTCATGGATCCATTGCATTGGTTCCGCGATGCGAAGATTGCTGGTTTTGGACACTTGATAACGTCGCAGCACTTATCAATGAGTTCCAAGAACGGAGAGTTGGTTACGAGGCGCTAAAGCTGGTCGAAATGGGAGGGCGGAGTTTGATTCTGGTGAGATTGGCTTGATCGCTGTTTTCGGGTGGTTTCGAAGGCAAACCCTTCACGCAATGTAAAATATAAATGTATATATGATCAAATCTCTTTCAGTAAGAATGACATTTTCATCGGCATCGAATTGCTTTGAGTTCATACTTCCTCACCGCTCAGGAGGAGCATGCAACTGTTGTGACCAGGGACGAGCGGTGAGAGTTCAATCTCATCACTTTGACAAGAGCTGTCGAGGCGCGGAGCATAGCTCTGCATTCATCCATTCATCCTAGTTCAATTGGGCGATCCGATTTGCCTTGGCGCGGCTTGGGAGAAGTTGACACAATTCAACTTCAACCGCGATCCAATTGATTGTTGACGTGTACTTGTAAAGTTGTACTTGGTCACTCTTTATCACCTTTTGTATTCCCACTCAATTCCTCCTGTTTCCCACATCATCATCATAGCCTTTCGGCGGCCTCAATCCGTTCATCTTTCTTCTTCCCTAGAAAGTACTCCTCTTCTTCCTCGCGCGAAACCAGGTCCAATTTAAATTATATGTTGGCAATTCCTCATTCCTAGACCCGGCGGACTACTCTCCAATCTGTGCAAGGGATAGTCTTTGCTCGGCCAGCAGGACCAAGGAACCATGGCGCTTCCTCCTATCGCCACTGCTACCATCCAATCGACGGTTTTAGCGGCCATCTCAAACTTCTTAGCCCAGTTCTTTAGGTCATACCGGTTAGATGTACGAAAGAGCTCAACGTGGACAATTCACGGTTCTACCCTCTCCACCCTGAGTTTATGGTTGGGTTCTCTTCTTAAGCAGTGGGAAGCTTGAGACGTATCAATAACGGGCTTGTACTGACGTAAATGGCCTTGCCATCACTAGATCCGTATCTACATTGACTGGGTCCCTGTTGTCCAGTTTGTGATCCTGGCTCTCATAACCACGCCGCCAAATTTCCTATGGTATGTCTATGTCGAGACACCTACCATCCTCGTACTCACCTGAGACCACCAATACTAACACCGAACAAATCGCCGCAGGCAAGAATACTTGGAGCTCACGTACCCAGCTCGTGAACCTGCTTCGAAACCCACCTCCAAGGGCGAAAAGAAGACGACAAAGCCTACTAACTCCCCCGTCGACACCCCTCTCAACATCCGCAACACCATCATCAAGACAGTTCTCGATCAGACTGTCGGTCTAGCCGTCAACACCATCCTCTTCGCCCTCTTCGTCAACGGCCTCGCCGCCGCCATGACACCACTGCAGAGCGAGACCGAACTGCTTAACCTCCGACTCGCGGGCCGCAGCCTGGATTATCTCCTTAGCGGCCGTGCCATCGATTACTCGCGCGTCGACTTCAAGGTCGTCCTGGCACAGTCAGCCGCGGATTTCTGGCCTATCATGACGTCGGGTTGGAGCTTCTGGCCTTTCGTTAGCCTGATCAACTTTGCGTTCGTGAAGTCGGTAACGCATCGGAACCTGGTGGGTGGGTTGGCAGGTGTGGCGTGGGGGATGTACATGAGCGGATTTGTGGATCGGTGAAGGGGGACGTGGGGGGAAGTTCAGATGACGTTTTCCCCCGTTCCCTCCCTCTCTTGATATGGTCCGAGAGAACCATGCAAATGCAAGGGTGGAAGAAGGCGGGCAGGGGTTGATCAGAGTCGATATTCAAGGACGAACTGATGATGAACGGCCATTATAATGTTCGTGGTCGTGCCACAAATTGTGAGCTGGAATGGCTGGGTCACGGCAAGCACTGGACAAGGCGAGAAGACCCCAATAGATAGATATATCAATAGATACAGAAAATGGGGCACGACAGTTTACCAGGGAAAAATATGGCTTTGATTGTCAAGGGTTCTGTCCATTCCTTTGACTATCGCGGCCACGGATATGAGCCTCGTGGGGGTCCAGCCTGGTCGGAGCCGAAAGTTGAGAACGAATGCCAAATGCAGATGACTGACGTGCACTTGAGAAAGTCCCCGCATGCCGATAACAAGCCAACACATTGAATCGTAATTACGACTCGTCTCCAAGAAGGCAAAAGAAGCTTCTGGATTCAAGCATCAAGGATTCTTCAATTCCATCCGTCCCACCTGCAATTCCACTTGGTGGTGGCAACAGCCTTGGCAACCCTGATGTGTGCGATCTCACGGGACGACGCCGCTAAGCTCCAGCTAGCTCTTAGTTCCGCGTACATAGGGCTGATGGAAGAGAGATCAGATCTATATGATGGCTGGGCAGGACAGACCGGCCGTGCCCTCGAGCTAACATTGAGACCATCGCCTCATGTATGCGTAGCCTCCATATGTTGAGCAAGGCGTTGCGTCGAATAAAGAGCCATGCAGCTCTGTTCCCTTGGCTTCTTGTTTCAAAGCCTACCGGATGGCCCAACTGACACAAAGAGGCGCTTCGATAGGAATATGAGGTGGCTGGCGGTATCGGGAAAACAAGCTCGGCATGGAACCCGTCTTGACGGATGCCCCTGGGCAGCAGTTCGCCGACATGATCGTTCTATCGTCCCACTGTGGCTTGTAAAAAAGGGTCCAGCCCGCTGGCGTCCTGTCAAACCTTGACTGGGAGAGGCAGCGTGGGGGCCGGTTATGTTAGTTAATATTGAGAGGGAAAAGAAGACAAGAGTCGAGGGTTACCCCGTCGTCATCTCTACATGTTGAGTAACGATGATGTCCTTTGGGTTCCGTGGCGAACTTGGGCTGTCGCGTGAACGTCAAGGGCGACGATATGTCCCTGTCATTTGCTTTGATTAGTGTTTCTCCCAAGCACTCAGTGGGAAGGGCCGACAGGGCTATATTTCAACATTCTGATGTGAGGAATTTAGTATCAGGTCAGGGGAACCGACAACTGACAGAGGACGTGGAGTTTGGATCCCTCGTCTTCGTTGGGACTGGGAACAAGCAAATGGCTTCTTATCCAATGACCTACCTACCTCATTTGGCGATTTGGCGGATGATGATTGCTGATGTCTATTTTTTTACCCCTTTGCCGAATGTCAAATGCTATTCGTCAGGGCGAAATTGGCCCCGATTTCGCATTGATCAGCACCATTGTCCGAACGAGGTACTATTTCTTGATATTTACTCCGTGGCATTGTTCTACTAAAAGACGAGTCTAGCGTAGTGTACTCCCTCGCGTGCCCGCAAAGTCTTTGAAATAATCCTAAACAAGTAATCTTAGGAAGCACGAAGCCACGGTCTACCCGCTCGGGGAATATCCAAAATCTTCAAGTTGCAATCTGTACTCCGTACACAGGTATGATGATGGTTCTCAACCTTTCGTGTGATGCGGTGTAGCGCAACCTCCCAAAGAAGCTACCGACTACGGGGAGTTGGAACCCCACAAGTAATGCCTCGTGGACAATAGGAACGAGAAGATGGGATGGTTGTATCCGAGGCTACTCTGCTAATTAAAAATGCGGTGTAAAAAAAAAAAAAAAAAAAAAAAAAAAAGAACACAATAAAAAAAAAAAAAAAAAAAAAAAA
>Ga0164243_10012861_pt1 | contig 11815 bp, 7 predicted proteins | sample OricompcompostOP_FD_108781 | JGI IMG/M metagenome (GOLD analysis project Ga0164243, IMG submission 108781) | Organic Plus compost microbial communities from Emeryville, California, USA - Original compost - Organic plus compost (OP) | ecosystem: Engineered > Solid waste > Mixed feedstock >...
CGAAGAGTACCAGCGCCTGTAGCGATCCATTGCGATCGATCATCCGCGCGGAGCAAGGCCATCCCCAGCCGGGGATGGCCTTCTGCGTGCGCGCAACAATGGGTCCGGTGGCGTCTGCTATGCTGGGCGCAGGATTGCCCGACCGCGCCGCAGGAGGTGCCCGATGAAGCTGGCTGGTTTCGATCCCCGACCTGACCGATATCGCGCTCATCCTGAGCTTCTGACGCTTACCCGTGTGTTTGGTGTTGGCGAGACGCAGACACACGGAGTTGTGACGTTCTCGCTAAACTCGATCGAGCTCTTCGATGACGGATGGCGCGCGCGCGTGCGCATTCGGATCGAAGCGGCCCATCCGATTGTCGCGGCTGAGCACGAGGAGACTCGGGCGACGGGCAGGCGTCTCCGGGCCCTCGGCCGACCGATGACGACGGAAGACATGCCTCCCCCCGTGGAGCGACCGTTCCCGCGGACTGCTGCAGAGGCCCACGATGATCTGGGGACGTCGTACTGGACACATGGTCCGAGTGGCGGGACGTCGGGCTCACCGGGGCAGGCATCGATCGGCGATCTGGACTTCACGTTCGGCCCGGCTGTCCCCTCGGATGCAAGACGCCTCGTGTTCACGATCGTGCGTGTGCCGTGGGTGAAATCGTCTCAACTTCATGACCCATCTGTAGAACCAATCCATATCGACGATGGGCCGTGGGCGTGGACGGTGATGTTGTGAGTCGGAACCCACCGACGCTCATCCATCTCGAACGGGTGATCGCCATTGGTGAGCCGCAGACGCATGGTCTCGTCACGTTGGCGTTGATCTCCCTCGCGATATTTCGCGAGGGATGGAGCGTGTCTCTGTACTTGGTGGTTGACGAGACTCATCCACAATTTCGGGTGGACGCAGTATCTCCTGACGCCGCACAAATCCCGTTCGAGCAGAGGTTTCGTCCATCGTATCCACAAATGGTTCTTTCGGTGGTGGGTGACGATGGGAAGGCTCGCCGTGCATGGCCCGGAAGCGGAGGTTTCGGCGTCGGTGACGGGGGTGTCCTTGTGGGAGAGATGACGTTCCAGCTCGATCCCGTGCCTGCTGATGCTGTCCAGGTCGTCACCATTCGCGTGGATGACGTGCACTGGGTGCAATCGCCTATCGAACGGGGGGCGCGTCCACAAACCATGCAGGTTGATCCCGGGCCGTGGTCGTGGACGGTGACGCTCTGAGGGACAGTCGTCGTGGCCAGAGATGAACTCTGGCACTACGGATGCACCCGGACGCGGGCGTTGGTGTAGGGCGGGAGTTCATCTCCCGCCTCGACGCGCGGCGGTCCCGATGCCGCGCGTCGGGTCGTCGGCGTGAGGGACCGGACGCCTCCCTCCCGGAGGGTCAGTCGTCGTGGCCAGAGATGAACTCTGGCACTACGGATGCACCCGGACACGGGCGTTGGTGTCGGGCGGGAGTTCATCTCCCGCCTCGACGCGCGGCGGGCTCGATGCCGCGCGTCGGGTCGTCGGCGTGAGGGACCGGACGCCTCCCTCACGGAGGGCGTGGTCTCGTGGCCAGAGATGAACTCTGGCGCTACGGACGCATCCTGACGACCGCGTTGGCGTGGGGCGGGAGTTCGTCCCCGCCCCGTGATCTCCGCGATGATGCGGCCTATTCGGTAGCAAGATTCCAGTTCGCGATGTTCCAGTACGGCGTTGCGAAGCCGTTCTCGTGGCCGAGGCTCGCGAAGTTGAGGCGATTGCTCACCGCGTCGTAGAACGGGCGCAGCACGATCGGCACCACCGCCCCCTGATCGATCACGTAGTCATTGATCTCGATCAGGACCTCGGACGCCTCCGCCTGCGTCTTCACCGTCAGCAGCTGCTCGTAGAGCGCGTCGAAGTTCGGATCGTTCCAGCGCTGGACGTTCGGCTTCGACCAGCCGTTCTCCTGCTGCGCGATGTTCTCACCATCCGGGCCGGCGTACCACTTCGCGACGAACTTCACCGGAATCGCACTGTTCGGTCCGGATGACCAGACGGCGACATCCCAGTAGAAGTGCTGGTTGTTCTGATCATTGCCCGCGGAAGAGTCGAAGAAGATGTTCGAGTCGACCTCCGTCAGCTCGACGTTGAAGCCGATGTTGCCGAGGTTCTGCTTGATCACGGCCTGCGTCTTCTGACGCACCGAGTTGATCGGCGCAGAGTAGAGGATGTGCAGCTCGACGCCGTCCTTCGTGCGGACATCGCCATCAAGCACCCAGCCAGCCTCGTCGAGGATCGTGGCAGCCTGCTCCGGATCGTATGCCCACGTGGTGTTCGGTGAGGTGAACGACGGGTTGCCATCCAGGATGTTGGCGGTGGCGTTCTCGGCGGCGCCGTAGAACTCGTCGGAGATGACGTCGCGCTGGATGCCGAGCGCGATCGCCCGACGGACCGCGAGATCGGAGAGCACCGGGTTCGGCGTGTTCTTCTCGGAGCGCTGCCCGTTCACCTCGGTGTACGGATCGGAGAAGTTGACATAGAGCGCCTCGACCGTGGTGCCAATCGACTGCACGATGGTGCCCGTGGTGGCGTTGTTGACGATGTCCGCGATGATCGTCGGCTCGGCCTGCACGTTCCACGCGAAGTCGTACTCGCCGGTCTGGGCGACGGCGCGCCCCGCGGAGACGGCATCGCCGCCACCCTTGAAGGTGACCGTCGCGAAGAACGGCTTGTTCGGCTCGCGGTAGTGCTCGTTGATCGAGTAGAGCACGAGATCGTTCGGCGAGAACGAGTCGACCTTGTACGGACCGGTGCCGATCGGGTTGATCAGGAAGTCGTCGTTCACGAAGGTCGGATCGTCGTTGAAGGCGTGGGCCGGGAGCAGCACGCCGTACTCCGCCGAGGTGAACGGCTCGAACCAGGCGACCTGCGGTGACGAGAACGTGACGACGGCGGTGAGATCGTCGGTCGTCTCAATGGTCTCGATCAGCCCCCAGAGCTCGATGTTCGAGGAGGAGTTCTCGGCGGTGGTGACCCACTTCCACGTGAAGACGATGTCGTTCGACGTGACGGGCTCGCCGTCGTTCCAGAGGAGCCCTTCCTTGAGCGTCAGCGTGACTTGCGTGAGGTCTTCGGAGAGCGTGCCATCCTCGACGGACGGGACGCTGGCGAGGAGCTGTGGGCCGAGCGAGCCATCGGCGAAGTAGGTGAGCAGCGGCTCGAGGACAAGGCTGGCGGCGTAGACATCCTTGCTGCCGGTGGAGCGATGCGTGCTCAGCACCGACGGCGCCTGCGACTGGATGATGCGCAGCTCGCCGCCGGCGCCGCGGGTTTGCCCCTCGGTGCCGTCATCCGGGAATCCGGCAACCGGCGAGGCGACGGGCGACGCCGCGTCGCTCGGCGTTGCGCTTTGGGCGGCGACCTCGCTGGCGATCACGTTGGCCGCAGCGAGTCCGACGCCAAGCGCGGTCGCGCGCTGGACGAAGTCGCGGCGGGAGAGATCACCGGCGCGGAAGCGGTCGACAAGACGGCGGAGCGGCTGGGTCGATGGAGTCTGACTCATGACAGGGGTCCTTCGTGCTGAGCGGCATCGGACGACTCGGTCGTGATGCCGGGATCGGTCGACTGGGGCGCGGCGAACGCGTCGAGTCGCTGCGCGTAGATGAAGAAGATGAAGTCAAGGTCAGAGGTGACAGGGATACCAGGCGGGGGAGGTGAAGAAGAGTCGTTCCAGCCATGGCTCGGCGAGATGCCTGATCCCGGAGCGGAGCCGATCGACGGATGTGGCGAGGGTGATTCTCACGAAAAAGCCTCCTCATCGTGGGGACGACGGGAGGCAGACCACCCCTGACGGTGTGGCGCTCCCTCATCTCCCAGGATTCCCTGCCGGACTTAGCACCTTCCCGATATGGATCGGGGGGTTGCTGGGGCTTCATTGGGCCGGTCCCTCTGCCCCTCTGGATGAGGTCGTGACAGGCTTCGCCTGTCTGCAAGAAACTGTATCTGGTTCCCGGGGGAGAGTCAATAGTTCGAGGGAAGCGTCGAAACGCGAGCCGGGGAGGAGACGATCGTCTCTTCCCCGGCTCGCGTTTCGACGTGATGGGCAGTGATGGGGTTATTTCACCAGCTCGCCGAGGCGGTCGAAGTAATCCGGGAAGGTCTTCGCCGTGCACCCCGGATCGAGGATCGTCACGCCCGGCGCGCGGAGGCCCGTCAGCGCGAAGCTCATCGCCATGCGGTGATCGTCGTAGGTATGCACCTCCGCCGGCGTCACCGGCTGCGGATGGATCGTGAGGCCGTCCTGGAACTCGTCGACCACCTGCCCGAGACGACGCAGCTCTGTCGCGACATCCGCGATGCGATCCGTCTCCTTGACGCGATTGTGCGCGACGCCGCGAATCGTGATCGGGGCGTCCGCGTACGGCGCGATCGCAGCGAGCGTCTGCGCCGTGTCCGAGATCACGTTGAAGTCGAAGTCGCCGCCGTGCAGCACGCCATCCTGAGGACCGCGGACCGTCGTGGAGGTCTCCGTCATCGTGACCGTCGCGCCCATCTGCTCGAGCACGCGCACGAACTGGAGATCGCCCTGCGTCGAGCGCGTGCCGAGGCCGTTCACCAGCACCTCGCCGCCCGTCACCGCCGCCGCTGCGAAGAAGTACGACGCGTTCGAGGCATCCGGCTCGATGTGATAGTCGCGCGCCGCGTAGCGCTGCCCCGGCGCGACGCGGAACGTCTTCCAGTCGACATCGTCGATCTCGGTCTCGACCCCGAACGCGCGCATCACGTCGGCCGTGATCGTGATGTACGGCTTCGAGACGAGCTCGCCCTCGACCTCGATCGTGACGCCATCACGCGCGTACGGTGCGGCGAGGAGCAGTCCCGTGAAGAACTGGCTGCTCAGATCGCCCGGCACCACGGCGCGTCCCCCGGCAAGGCCGTTCGCCCGCACGATGATCGGCGGCGCGTCGGTGCCGGCCTCACTCGTCGCGTCGACGTCGAGCTGACGGAGCGCGCTCAGCAGCGGACCGATCGGGCGCTGACGCATGCGCGGCACGCCATCGAGCCGGTACGTGCCGTGGCCGATCGCGAGGATCGCGGTCAGGAAGCGTGCCGTCGTACCGGAGTTGCCGATGAACAGATCCGCCTCCGTGGCCGGGAACTGGCCGTCGCCCCCATCGACCTCGAAGCGATCATCCTCCGGGAACGCCTCGACCTGGATGCCGAGCGCGGCGAGCCCCTCCGCCATGTAACGCGTGTCATCGCTGAAGAGCGCGCCGGTCAGCGACGAGTGCCCGTTCGCGAGACCGGCGATCGGGAGCGCGCGGTTCGTGATGCTCTTCGAGCCGGGGACGCGGGCAGTGCCGATCACCGGTTGCGTGACCGGGATCATCGCGATGCGATCGGGGGCGGTGGCGGTCGAGGATGCCATGAGGTGCTGCTCTCCAGGGAATAGGGCATGGTGACGAGCGTGCGTGGTTCGCTTTCCTAATCCTACGCGAAATCCGCCGGGATGCGAAACGGCCCGGATCATCGTCGATCCGGGCCGTTTCGTGGGGAGATGCTGGGGCGTGAGGCGCGTTACTCGCCGAGAATGGCGCTCACGATGGCGTTCGTGTTGAACGTGATCATCTTGATGTAGGTGTCGCCATCGGAACCCGCCTCGCCGAGTGCGTCGGTGTAGAGCTCCGGGCCGACAACCACGCCGGCCTCGGCAGCAATGGCCTCGATCACGGCCGGATTCTCGATCGTTTCGGCGAAGATTGCCTTGACGCCGGAATCCTGGATCTGCTGGACGAGCTCCGCGACCTGCTGCGCGGATGGTTCTGCCTCCTCGGTCGTCAGGCCGAGGACCGTGCCGACGATCGTGAAGCCGTAGGCATCGGTGTAGTAGCCGAGCGCATCGTGCGAGGTGACGAGCTTGCGATCCTCCTCCGGGATCTTCGCGACCTCGGACTTCACCCACGCGTCGAGGGTCTCGAGCTCGCCGAGGTAGGCCTCGGCATTCGCGGTGTACGCATCGGTGTTGTCCGGATCGGCGGCGATCAGCGCGTCACGGATCGTGCCGATGGCGATGATCGCGTTCTGGACGTTGCCCCAGATATGCGGATCGGTGTCGCCGTGATCGTGCTCGTCGGCGGGCGTTGCCGACTCGTCCTCATGGTCGTCGTGATCGTCCTCGCCCTCCTCATGCTCGTGACCCTCCTCGCCCTCGGTGAGCGTGCGGACCGCGATGCCCTCGGAGACGACGACGCGCTCGGCGGACGAGCCCGACGCCGCGAAGATGTTGTCGAGCCACGACTCGAAGCCGAGACCGATCTCGAAGATCAGCTTCGCGTCGGTCAGCTCCGCGACCTGATCCGGCGCCGGGTCGAACGTGTGTGTGTCGCCACCAGCCGGGACGAGCACGCTGAGATCGATCAGGTCACCGGCGACGTTCTGCACCCAGTCGTGGAGCACGCTGAACGTGGCGAGCGCCTTCAGGGAGGAATCCTGCGCGGCGGCGCGGAACGTGAACATCGGGGCGGCGAGCAGCGATCCGGCAATCGTGGCGGTGAAGACGCGACGCGACGTGCGATGCGTGGCGAGCGAAGGAGTGGCAGACATGAGACACGGACCCCTTTCAGGAGGACGCTGATGACGGATGCACCATCACGGGATTCATGGAGGATCGGGTGGGTGGGTGCGCAATCGGTGGCGACACAGGTATGCTGTGACGGGATCGTGGTGCGATTGTGCAGGTCACCACGAATGATACCAAGTATCATCATAGGGCGCGCCGCAAAGCCGTGTCAAGCGGGGTGGCGTGGTGGGGGAACCGTTCGCGCCGATCGCGACGTTCTTCATGGCGAGATGGATCCTCAGCGTGGCCGGTGAGCGCCGGCGTCAGATGGTGGTGGGATTGGGATGATGAACTTCACTCGACGGGTGTTCGCGGTACTGCTCTCGTTGCTGATCGGGGTGGTGGCCGTGACCCCATCGTTCGCCAGTGCGCAGCAGTCCGATGAGACCGCGGTACGTACCGCCGTACGCGATCTCGCGCGGTTCCGTGCGGACGACAACACGAACGCGCTCTACGATCGCCTCGCGCCGGAGGTGCGGAATCAGGTGCCGCGCAGCACCTGGCACGCCTGGTACGAGCTCACCAACGACTTCGTCCCGGTCGGATCGCCGCAGATCGACGCGATCGACTTCGAGACGTGGACTTCGCCCAGTGGCGAGGCGTACGACGATGTCGCGGTGGTCGAGGTGACGCAGGCGGGCGAGCGCGATTCGGACGATGTCTCCGAGGATGAGACCTTCTACTTCATCGAGGTCGACGATCGCTGGCGCTGGATTCCGGAGATCGATCCGGAGGATGTCGTGGACACCGTCGACGATGCGGATGTGCTCCTCGACTACGACAGTGATTTTCGCGGAACATCTGCCGATATCGATACGTTCTGGGCGATGACCTTTGCGGATGCCGGACTCGAGTATCACGCGCCGGACGGTGTGGTGGCGGTCACCCGCAACTCGCAGATCTTCCGCGGATGCGGCACCGCCAAGGATGTCGTCGACATCGGCGTCTTCTACTGCACGCTCGACGAGACGATCTACTACGATCCGGACTTCCAGGATTACCTTATTGATGCGTTGGGCGATTCCGTGTGGGATATCGTGATCGCGCACGAGTGGGGGCATCACGTCCAGCAGCTGCTCGGCCTCGATTATTCGTCGAACCCGGAGCTCGATGGGGGCTACTACACGATCGAGCTGGAGCAGCAGGCCGATTGCATGGCCGGCATTTTCCTGCAGAACTGGACCGCCATCGGCGATGCGGATGACGACAATCTCCGCGTCGGCCTGACCATCATGAACGCGATCGGCGATCCGTCGGGCTCGGCCTGGGATGACGTGCTCGCTCATGGTGACGGCGACATGCGTCAGGAGGCATTCCTGAACGGCTTCGACAACGGCTTCAGTGGTTGCCGCATGACGCTCGAGGACTGAGCGTTCAGCGCTCGTTCGCCAGTGGGACGAGTCGCTGCTTCCGGATGCGATTCTTGCCCGCCTGCTTCGCCTCGTAGAGGAGTGCGTCGGCGAGGTTGAGGATCGCATCCGGCGTCGCCTCCCCGGTGACGGTCGCGATGCCGATGCTCAGCGTGACGACGATGCCCGGTGCGAGCTGATCCCACGAATACGCGGCTGTCACCGCCGCGAGCCGTTGCGCGAATGTCGTCGCCGCCACGTCGTCCGCATCGACGAGGATGAACGCAAACTCCTCGCCGCCGTAGCGCGCGACGAAGTTCCGCCCATGCACCTCCTGCCGGAAGATCGTCGCCATGGCACGTAGCACGGCATCCCCGACGCGATGCGTGTGCTGATCGTTGATGCGCTTGAAGTCGTCGACATCGACCATCAGCAGCGAGAGTGTCGACTGCTGCTCCCCCGCAATCACCAGTTCGCGCTGCAGGACCTGATCGAGATGACCGCGATTGCTCAGCTGCGTGAGGGCATCGCGCGAGGCGAGGTCCTCCAGCTCGCGTGACTTTGCCGTCAGCTGCGCCACGAGCTCCTCGTTCTGGCGATTGAGCTGGACGACATTGTCGAGCGCTGTGCGGAGGTCCTCGTGCTGCGCGCGTTCGCGCTCGGCGATCTGCCGAGCGACGTCCGTTTGATGCAGCTTCGCGGCGAGGTGCGACTGCCGCGCGGCGACTTCCTTCCAGTACTGCTCGCCGAGTTGCCGTGCCTGACGCTCGTAAGCGAGTGCGGCCGGGATATCGCCCAGCTGTTCGCATGATTCCGCCAACGCCACGTGCAGTTGCGTGACCGTGTCGTCGGGATGATCCGGCGCGCGGTCGAGCCCATCGCGGATCGCGATCACGGTCTCCCATGTCCACGCATGGCGGAGTGATTCGATCCACCAGCGCGCGTGCAGATCGAGCAGCCCGGGGTGCTCCGCCTCGATCCCCGCCCACGCCTCCCGCGCGCGCGTGAAGGCGGCGATCGCGCCATCGGTGTCCCCGATCCCGGCGCGGATGCGTCCCTCCGCAAAGCTCGACACGGCGATCCTCACCGGCTCGCGATTGCGGATCGAGCGCTGATGGGCGTGCTCCAGCAGCTCGAGTGCGCGGTCCGTGTTCCCGAACTCCGCCTCGCAGAGCGCGAGATGATAGGCGCAGTAGGCATCGAAGTGCGCGTAGTCCGGATGTGTCGCGCAGAACTCCATGCACCACGTCGCTTCCTCGTGACCCGCCTCCCAGTCGTGCTGACGGCAGTACGTCTCGGCGAGATTGATGCGCCCGATGATGTGTTGCATCTCGAGCTGTTCGGCACCGGAGATCGCGATCGATTCGATCAGGCAGGTGACGGACTCCTCGATCTGGTGATCGAAGCGGTAGGCGACCCCGAGGTCGTTCAGCAGTGAGCTGACCAGGAGCGGATCGTTCAGGCGCCGGGCGCGTTCGAGCGCGACCGGCAGCTCGATGAGCGCGTCGCTCGGATCATCCTCCGTGATCGAGACCAGACTGCGATTGAGGATCGCGTGGCAGTACCCCCAGTCATCACCGATCGCGTGGAAGTAGTCGCGCGTCTCGCGGAGGGTGACATCCGCCGTCGCGACCTGCCCGAGGATCGCCTGCGCTGCGCCGATCACGAGCTGGGCGTAGGCGCGGACGTGAGGCCGTCCGGCCGATTCCGCGTAGGCGAGGATTGGCTCCATCGCGGCGATGGCGGCGGGAGGATCTTTGCGGATCTCGCCCGACACCCAGACGCGGCAGGATGCGATCAGGTTGGCGTCGTGGTCCTGATGGAACGATGGTGAGGGCGACGTGGTCATGGCGGTGCGATCTGCCTCGCGTCAGGTGAGGTCTGGTGACGTGCGCGATCTGGCCGACCGGGCGGTCCGCCGTGCGGGCTGTTCGGTTGTTGGCCCAGACCCTGCGTGAGATGACGACATGCACGGACCCCGCATCGATTCGGAGTCATTCCACCACGGTACATGCGCGTTTCGTCAAGTATACGTGGTTTCGTTCGTCTGATGGTCGGAGATGGTTTTGGCGAAAGGATGCACGGTTTGTGCGATACGAACAGATTGTGCGCAAAGGCGCTGGGAGATTCATGGTTCGGGGAGATATCTCCGGGCGCTGGACACCGTTCGCCCTGCGCGACACAATGACCGCAACAGTCACCAGCATCATGATTCGCCGGTCGTTGGGAAGGATGATTCGCATGCCTCCGGAGTCGCGCAGTCCGCTCGATGTCTTCGCGCACGTTGCGCTGCCCGGGTGGGCGCGCGTCTGCCAGCAGCTCGATGCCGAGGATGTCGGGTCGATCGACGAGGCCATCGCGCGGGAGTTTCAGCGCCCGGAGGTCGTCGCCGCGATCGGGCCAGGTACGCGTGTCGCGCTCACGGCGGGGAGTCGGGGGATCGACCGCATCGCGGAGGTGCTGAGCGCGGCCGTGCGCGAGGTGAAGCGCCTCGGGGGCGAGCCGTTCATCGTGCCGGCGATGGGCAGTCATGGCGGCGCGACCGCGGAAGGCCAGCGCTCGCTGATCGCGCACTTCGGGGTGACCGAGGCGTTCGTCGGCTGCGAGATCCGCGCGAGCATGGAGACCGTCCAGCTCGGGACGCTTGCGGGAGATGTGCCGGTCTGGTTTGATCGTGTCGCCTACGAGCAGGCGGATGTCGTGATTCCGGTCGGGCGGGTGAAGCCGCACACGGATTTTCGCGGTCCGACCGAATCCGGGCTGATGAAGATGATCGCGATCGGGTTGGGCAAGCAGCATGGCGCGAGCTGGTTCCACTGGCAGGGGATCGGCACCTTCGGCGAGTTGATTCCGCGGGTCGCGCAGTTCACGCTGACGAAGGTGAACATTCCGTTCGGGATCGCGATCGTGGAGAACGGCTTCAGCAAGCTCGCGATCGTCGAGGTGGTGCCGCGCGAAGGGATGTACCAGCGCGAGACGGAGCTGCTCCAGATCGCGTTTGCGAAGCTGGCGCGTCTGCCGCAGATTCCGGCGGCGGATGTGCTGATCGTCGATGTGATCGGCAAGGACATCAGCGGCGATGGAGCGGATCCGAATGTGATCAACCGCGATGTCGCCGGGGTAATCGACTTCCGCGATGCGCGGCCGAAGATGCAGCGCTACATCGTGCGCGATCTGACGCCCGACACGGAGGGTAACGCGACCGGGATCGGGATGTTCGATTTCGCGCTGCGGCGCGTGGTCGACAAGATGGACCCGATCCCGACCGCGATGAACATGATCACCGCGAAGTCGCCGCAGGGCGCACGCATCCCGATCACGGTCGATACCGATCGGCAGGCGTTGCAGCTGGCGATCGCCTCGGCGCTGCGGGTCCCCGAGGGCGCGGCGGGGATCATCCGCATTGCGAGCACGAAATCGCTGGAGACCTTCTGGGCATCGGCGCCACTGCTGCCGGATCTGCTCGCGACGGGGCAGGTGACACAGGAGACGGACGTTCGGCCAATCGCGTTCGACGGTGACGGCATGTTTGCCGAGTGATTCGTGCCCGGATGGCACATCGGCGGAACCATCGCGGGGGATGCAGCGTCGTAGAGGCAAGACACCACGACGCATGTCGCATCGCGAGGAAGGTTCATCCATGACGCCATTCAAGTCCCGCCGCACCCTCCTGCGCACCATCGCGGGTGGTCTGGCGATATCGCTCATTCCCCAGGATACATTCGCGCAGGCGACCCCGTCCGCCACACCCGCGGCGACACCCGTTGCCTCGCCCGATCCGGTGCCGGTGGGGCAGCATTGCGCGATCGGCGTCGCGCGGGCGGATCGTACACTCCTGAAGGGCGATGACTCCGTGAATGTCTCGATCGCGAGCTTCACGGAC
>Ga0164243_10012865_pt1 | contig 11813 bp, 10 predicted proteins | sample OricompcompostOP_FD_108781 | JGI IMG/M metagenome (GOLD analysis project Ga0164243, IMG submission 108781) | Organic Plus compost microbial communities from Emeryville, California, USA - Original compost - Organic plus compost (OP) | ecosystem: Engineered > Solid waste > Mixed feedstock >...
ATCGATTGCTCGCAGGTACAGATGATGCCCGGTCAGCGCACCGGTTTCATGCTCAAGGGCAAGGTGACCGAGGGCGATCCACCGATTGAATACTATCGTTCGGGTTCGGCAGCCAGCGCCATGACGGCCGATGACCTGGATACGGACTGGCTGATCCAGGCCCGCCATCTGCATGTCACCGGTATTTTCCCCGCCCTGAATGCGGGCACCTATGCGCTGACCGTGGCGGCCATGAAGCAGATGCGCCACGCAGGCGGTACCGTTTCGTTTGATCCGAATCTGCGTCCTGCGTTATGGGGTTCGTCTGACACCATGCGTACCCGTCTGAATGAACTGGCGACGCTGGCCGATTGGGTGCTGCCAGGACTGGAGGAAGGCCGTATTCTGACGGGAGCAGACAGCGCTAAGGGAATCGCCGCGTTTTACCGGAATCTTGGCGCGCAAGCCGTGGTGGTCAAGCTGGGTGCGCAGGGCGCTTTTGTGCAGACAGCAGAGGACACTTTCACGGTCTCCGGCTATCCGGTGGAAAAAGTCGTGGATACCGTTGGCGCCGGCGACGGCTTTGCAGCAGGCCTGATCAGCGGCCGCCTTGAAGGGCTGGACTGGCAGGCATCCGTGCGCCGCGCCGCCATCATCGGCGCCTGCGCCGTACAGGTGGCCGGCGACACCGAAGGCTACCCGGATCGTGTCAGACTGGCGGAGCTGGACGCCGGTTGAGTCCGTCAGCATTACGGCTTTTCCTAATTTGCTCGAGCAGCAGTCTTAATGGCAATCAAACGCAGCCGGGCAAGCGAACAAAAACAGTCATTCTGATCGTCCTAGGGTTTCCTATAATTGTGAAACACCGTTCAGTGGTCTTACCATCAAACGCAATTGACATGCAACCGCCTGAATGAACGTTCCGGCGCTGTTTGCCCCATTGAGCAGAACAAGAGACCACAGACAAGTGATATTTGAAGCGATCAAATCCCGTTCGGTATCGGAACTGGTTGCCCAGCGGCTGATCGACATGATCCGTAAGGGCCAGCTGGTGGCCGGCCAGCAATTGCCGCCGGAACGCGAGCTGGCGGTGCTGTTCGATGTGGGGCGGCCCGCCGTGCGTGAAGCCATCCGTGGTCTGTCGCTGCTGGGACTGGTCAAGATCCAGCAGGGCGAGGGCAATTTCATCAGCTCCCTGAATGTGGAAGACCTGATGGAACCGCTCAGCCTGCTGATCGACCTGCATGTCGATCAGATCAACGAACTGTTTGCGGCCCGCAAGATTATTGAAGGCGGCATCACGCGCCTGGCCTGCGAGCTGCTTACCGACACCGAGATAGCGCGCCTGCGTCAGAATGTGGACGAAGCGCGCGCCGCGCTGGATCGCAACGACCATGACGGCATCCGCCAGCTGGACATTGAACTGCACGAAACCATTATCAATGCCTGCGGCAATGTTTATTTGCAGAAGGTTGCGCAGAGCATTCGATTGCTCAGCCGCAAGAGCCGTACGATCACAACCGTGATTCCGTCGATCCTGCAATCTACATTCGACGACCACGAACACATCGTGCAGGCGCTGGCCGAACGCAATCCGGCCAAGGCCGCCGAAGCCATGTACCGGCATCTGGATCATGTACAGCAGCACTACAACAACTATCAGCAGGCCGGCGCAGCGACACCGGAACATATAAACCAACAGGAGTCAGTATGAAACTCATCCGTTATGGGGACAATAAGCAGGAAAAGCCCGGCGTCGTAGACAGCGATGGTCGTATCCGTGATCTGTCGGGCGTGATCAGCGACATTGATGGCGATACGATCAGCGCAGAGGGCCTGGCGCGCCTGCGCAATCTGGATATCACGACCTTGCCGGTCGTCGAAGGCAATCCCCGCATCGGCCCCTGCGTCGGCAAGATCGGCAAGTTTGTCTGCATCGGTCTGAACTACTCTGATCATGCGGCCGAGTCCGGTTTGCCCGAGCCTTCGGAACCCGTGATTTTCAACAAATGGACTAGTGCCGTTGTCGGTCCCAATGACGATGTCGCCATCCCCCGCGGGTCAAAGAAAACCGACTGGGAAGTGGAACTGGGCGTGGTCATCGGCAAAGAGGCTCGTTACGTCAGCAAGGAAGAGGCGCTCTCGCACGTGGCCGGCTACTGCGTGATCAATGACGTGTCCGAACGCGAATACCAGATTGAACGCGGCGGCACCTGGGACAAGGGCAAGGGTTGCGATACATTCGGCCCGATCGGCCCTTGGCTGGTGACGGCAGATGAGGTGCCCGACCCGCAGGCGCTGCGCTTGTGGCTGGAAGTGGATGGCAAGCGCTATCAGGATGGCACCACGGGCAAAATGATTTTTGACGTAGCCACCATTATTTCCTACCTGAGCGAATTCATGAGCCTGCAGCCTGGCGATGTCATTTCAACGGGCACGCCACCAGGCGTCGGCATGGGCGTCAGGCCCGAGCCAGTGTACCTGAAGGCCGGCCAGACCATGCGCCTGGGCATTGATGGCCTGGGAGAGCAGACACAAAAAGTGGTACAGGCTTAGTTGTGCAGGCCTGCTTGTGCGAGCCTTACGCTCGCGCGGGCGCGGCGCGAAGGAGGCGCTGCGTTGTTCGGCAACCGGCGCCTATGCTGAGAAGACAGGCGTCACAACAGATCAGGCATCCGATATCCGAAAAAATGGGAAACGGATGGGTTGATCGGCAGTAAAGCGGTTTTATAACAACAATGCAGGCCGTCATACCATCGGGTGTGTACGGACATCATATATCAGGACCCCGGCGGCGCCGGGCGTGCCTGTAACCGGAGACAGACATGAACAAACGCAATTACTTGAAGGGTTTGCTGGGTTTGACGCTTGCAGTGAGCGCTGGACTGGCCCACGCGGCCTATCCCGAGCGGCCCATCACCATGATCGTGCCCTGGGGGGCTGGCGGCGGCACTGATGCCACGGCCCGCATGATCGCGACCCTGCTGGAAAAGGAACTGGATAACCCCGTCAACGTCGTCAACCGCACCGGGGGCAACGGCGTTGTCGGTCACATGGCCATCGCCAAAGCCAAGCCCGATGGCTACACCCTGGGCATGCTCACGGTTGAAATTGCCACTATGAAGCATCTGGGCCTGACCACGATCACCCCTGCCGATTACACCCCCCTTGCCCTGATGAACGAAGATCCCGCCGGTGTGACCGTGAGCGCGACGTCCGACTACAAGGATATGAAAGGTCTGATGGAAGCCATCAAGGCCAATCCTGGCAAACTCAAAGCCTCCGGCACAGGACAGGGCGGTATCTGGCATATCGCCATTGCAGGCCTGGTAAACAAGGCAGGCCTGCCGCCCAACTCAGTGCCGTTCGTCCCCTCCAATGGCTCGGCGCCGGCCATGCTGGAACTGGTGGCAGGAGGCATCGACATTGTACCGACCTCACTGCCCGAAGCGCGTTCCATGATCGATGCCGGCAAGGCCAAACCGCTGGCCATCATGTCCAAGGAACGCTCTCCCATGTATCCAGATGTACCGACGTTGAAAGAAACTACGGGCAATGACTGGACAGTGGGCGTCTGGCGCGGCATTGCCGGTCCCAAGGGACTGCCTGCTGACGTGACCGCCAAGCTGGAGGCCGCGCTCAAGAAAGTCAACGACAGCAAGGAGTTCAAGGACTTCATGTCTAAACGCGGTTTTGGCGTGGCGTATGCCAACAGCAAGGATTATGGCGAGTATATGGCCAAATCCACCGCTGATTTTGGAGAAGTGCTCAAAGCCATCGGCATGGCCAAATAAGCTGACATGAACCGGGTGGTCGGTCGAATGCGTCGTCTCGCATCCGGCCGCACTGCCGACTCTGTGGAAAACTCCCATGAAGATCAGTGATACCCTTTCCGGCATTCTCATCGGCATCTTTGCCGTCATTATCTTTGTCATGGCCCTCTCGTTTCCACCCACGCCCGGGCAGGAATTCGGTTCGGGCCTGTTTCCCAGGCTGATTGCCATCGGCCTGCTGATCTGCGCGGTCTGCCTGGTCGTGCAAAGCTGGAAGCGTGGTGACCGTCAGCGCTGGCTGGCCTGGCCTGGATTGAATGTGGTCACCTTCCTGCGTTTCTGCATGATCCCTGCAGCGCTCGTTTTCTATTTCCTGACCGCCGAATTTCTGGGCTTTTTTATTTCATCCGGCATTATTTTGATAGTCACTTTCCTGGTGTTTGGCGTCAGGCCGCTGCGTGGCCTGGTTCTGACAGTCGTTAGCCTGCTGGTCATTCATTTTGCCTTTTACAACGTTCTGGAAGTCCCGCTGCCCTGGGGACTGCTGGAAACCTTTGCGTGGTGACCCATGTTCATGGACAACTTTACCGCAGCACTGAGCCAGGTTACCGATCCGTTCGTGCTGGGCGTCATTCTGGTCGCTGCCATTTTCGGCCTGTTTGTGGGCGCAATCCCGGGGCTGAGCGCCACCATGGCAGTGGCTCTGCTGGTGCCGGTGACTTTTTTCATGGATCCGGTACCCGCCATTGCCATGATGGTTACCTCCACCGCCATGGCCATTACCTCCGGCGATGTGCCGGGTTGCCTGTTGCGTATTCCGGGCACGCCCTCGTCGGCGGCCTATACCGATGAAGCCTATAACATGACCCGTAAGGGCATGGCTGATCAGGCCCTGGGCGCCAGTATTGTTTTTTCTTTTGTTGGTGGACTGTTCGGCACGCTTGTTCTTATTACTTGCGCGCCCATGCTGGCCAATTTCGCGCTGAATTTTTCTTCCTATGAATTTTTCTGGCTGGTGGTGCTCGGGTTGTCTTGCGCCATTGTGATTACGCCGGCCAGTCAGCTCAAGGGCTTTGTATCGTTGCTGATCGGGCTGCTACTGGCTTGCGTAGGCATGAATAATCCGGCGGCCTACCCACGCTTTACCTTCGGCAACGAGGACCTGATGAATGGGGTCACGCTGCTGCCCATGATGGTCGGCATGTTCGCGATCGCAGAAGTGCTGCGCTATGCTGTCAATTCACAGGACCGACTGGGCGAAGTCAAGGCGCAGATTGGCAATATTTTTACGGGCATGTGGACGCTGACCAAAAAATATCCGGCATCCATCCTGCGTGGCAGTGTGCTCGGTACCATCGTCGGTGCGTTGCCGGGGGCGGGCGCTGATATTGCAGCGTGGATGTCCTATGGCATGAGCAAGAAGTTTTCCAAAGAGCCGGAAAAGTTCGGTACCGGCCATGTGGAAGGCATTGTCGAGGCAGGCGCGTCGAACAATTCAGCGCTGGCAGGCGCATGGATTCCGGCGCTGGTCTTTGGCATTCCTGGGGACTCGATCACCGCAATTGTGGTTGGTGTGCTGTATATGAAAAACCTGACACCGGGGCCCATGATTTTTACCAATAACGCCGTGGAAATGTATTCCATTTTTCTGGTGTTCATTATTGCCAATATTCTCATGTTGCCGCTGGGCTATGCCCTGGTCAAGATTGCGCGGAATGTGCTGCGGGTGCCACGCTCGCTGTTGATGCCCATTATTCTGCTGTTCAGCATTGTCGGGACCTTCTCGATCAACAACAGCCCGTTCGACGTCATCATCATGATGATGATGGGACTGCTGGCCTATGTGATGGAAGAGAACGAATTTCCCATCGCGCCAGCCGTGCTGGGAGTGGTGCTGGGTGGCATGCTCGAAGAAAACTTTATTTCATCCATGATCAAGGCCGATGGCGACTTTTCCATGTTCTTCAGCCGGCCGATTGCTGCGATTCTTGGCGTAGTCGCCATTCTGATCTGGACCATTCCCATTATCAAAATTTTCTTCGGCAAGTCCCGGCCGCCATCGGGTGGCAATGAGGACCCGGTCACCAAACCAGGAATCACGACATGAATCACACCGCCCAACAACTTGCACAGCAAGAAGGCGAACGCTACGATGCCCAGGCGCTGCGCGAATTCGCCCAGGCTTTGCTGACGAAGGCAGGTGCGTCGGACGACATCGCCCGAAATGTGGCCGACGTCCTGCTCGATGGCGATTTGCTGGGGCACACCACGCACGGCCTGGCCTTGCTCAATCCGTACCTGAATCAGCTTGAACAGGGACAGATGACCAAGCAGGGCACGGCTGATGTGCTTTCTGACAAAGGCGCTTCGCTGCTCCTGGATGGCAAACGTCTGCCCGGTCCCTGGCTGGTCAACCAGGCCATCGATACGCTGTTGCCGCGTGCCCGGGAGTACGGGACGGCCACGGCAGTCATTCGTCAGAGCCATCATATTGCCTGCCTGGCAAGCTACCTGCTACGCGCCGTACGCGAGAACATGCTGGTTGTGCTCAGTTGCTCCGACCCGGCTGGCCAGAGCGTCGCGCCGTTCGGCGGCACGCGCGCCGTGTTTACGCCCAATCCGATTGCAATCGGCATACCGTCGGCTTCGCCATTCCTGGTGGATATCTCCGCGTCCATTACCACAAATGGCATGAGTGCGCGCCTGGCAAAAGAGGGCAAACAGTTCGACGAGGAATGGCTGATCGACAGCACAGGCAAACCCACGCGCGATCCTGCTGTCTTGACGCAGGACCCGCCAGGCACCATTCTGCCGCTGGGCGGGTTGTCGGTCGGGCACAAGGGATTCGGCCTGGCGCTGCTCATTGAAGCGCTGACCGGTGGCCTCGCGGGCCATGGTCGCGCCGACAACGTCAAGGGCTGGGGCGCGACGGTATTCATCAGCCTGTACGATCCATCCGCATTCGGCGGCAACGAGGCGTTTATGCGCCAGATGGACTGGATTGCCGATGCCTGCCGCAACAATCCGCCGCGTGAGGGCATCGACAATGTCCGCATGCCAGGCGATCGCGGCCTGGCGTTGTATGATGAACAGAAAAAACAGGGCGTGGTTCTGCATTCGTCTATTACGCCACTGCTTGCGGCCGGCGCAGAAAAATATGGCATCGCCATGCCAGCCACCCTATAAATGAAACAAGGACAAAGCATGAGTCAGAACAGTTTGCAAAATCGCGTTGCCGTCATTACCGGGGGTGCGCGCGGTATCGGCTTTGCCGCCGCCAGGCGTATGCTGGCCTCGGGTGCGACGGTCGCCCTGTGGGATCTGGATGCGGACCGGCTGGCGCAGGCCGCTCAGCAGTTGGGTGAATTGGGAGCCATCAGCACGCACACGCTGGATCTGAGTGATCTGTCGGCCGTGGAAAAGGCGGCCGACGATACGTTGCAGCAGCACGGCAAGGTGGATATTCTGGTCAATAATGCCGGCATCACCGGCGGCAATGGCGTCACGTGGGAACTGGATCCGGCCGTGTGGCAACAGGTGGTTCAGACCAATTTGATGGCGCCGTATTACACTTGCCGCGCACTGGTGCCCGCCATGCTTAAAAACGGCTATGGCCGTATCGTGAACATCGCCTCGATTGCCGGCAAGGAAGGCAACCCGAACGCCTCGCACTACAGCGCCTCCAAGGCGGGCCTGATCGGCCTGACCAAGTCGCTGGGCAAGGAACTGGCTGAACGCAATATTCTGGTTAACGCCATTACACCGGCGGCGGCCAGGACAGAGATTTTCGATTCCATGTCGCAGGAGCATATTGACTATATGTTGTCGCGGATTCCCATGAAGCGTTTTTTGCAAGTGGACGAGGCCGCATCCATGATCTGCTGGCTGGCTTCGGAAGAATGTGCCTTCAGTACCGGCGCAGTATTTGATCTGTCAGGCGGTCGGGCCACTTATTGAAGACATGATCGTGTCATCTATCCGTGCAAAAGTGATCTCTACAAAGGTCACACCTGCGTGAATGAGAACAGAATGCATGCAGCCAGAAGCGGCATGACATTTGCGATATAAAGGAGATATTCAATGACGATACTGGAAAGTTCGTTTTTCCGGTCGACAGTTGCCCTTACTCATGCCATAGAGAGAGCTCTCACCTATGTGCTGGGGCTTTGCGTGCTGGTCATGCTGTTGCTGGTGTTCGGCAACGTTGTATTGCGCTACGGCTTCAACTCGGGTATCACGGTGTCTGAAGAGGTTGCGCGCCTGTCTTTTGTCTGGCTGATTTTTCTGGGCACGGTGATCGCATTTCGCACCAAACAGCATCTGGGCATCAATATATTGCTGGATCGCCTGCCTGTCATCGCGCAGAAAATCATTCATATCCTGCGCCAGCTCATCATTATATGGGTGCTCTGGCTGCTGATGGAGGGCGGCTGGGATCAGATGATCATCGGCGTCAATACGGCTCTGCCGGTCACCGGATGGTCGCAGGCGCTGTTCAGCGGAATGGTGTGGTTCAGTGCGATTGCAATGTTCCTGCTGGCAATTGGCGATATTGTCGTTGCCATCATGACGCCGGCCGATCGTGCCTATCAGTACCGTTTCAGAACGGCCGTCGACTCAGTCGATGACATGGAATAACGAGCAACAGGAAAACGAACATGACCGTTACTATTTTTCTTTCCGTGCTGCTTGGTTTTATGGCCTTTGGCATGCCCATTGCCTTTGCGTTGCTGCTGTCCGCCATTGGCCTGATGTTCTATCTGGACTTTTTCGATGTGCAGATTCTCGCACAGAATATGCTGGCGGGGGCGGACAACTTTTCACTCATGGCCGTGCCGCTGTTCATGCTGGCCGGCGAAGCCATGAATGCAGGCGGTATGTCGCGTCGCATGGTTGCCCTGGCCAGCACGCTGGTGGGGCACGTCCACGGCGGTCTGGGTTACGTTGCGATTATGGCAAGTGTATTGTTGGCCGCGCTGTCGGGCTCGGCGGTGGCCGATTCTGCAGCCCTGGCAGCGATGCTGGTGCCTATGTTGCGCAATCGCGGTTATGACCTGAAACAATCCTGCGGTCTGATTGCGGCCGGTGGCATTATTGCGCCCATTATTCCGCCGTCTATTTCATTCATCATTTTTGGTGTGGCGACCAATATGTCGATCACCAAGCTCTTCATGGCCGGTATTGTACCGGGGTTGTTGATGGGTCTGACACTGGTCATGGTCTGGACGTTTGTGGCACGCCGTTCCACCAGCTTCAAGCCGTTTCCGAAAGAGCCGTGGCCGGTCCGATTGAAGGCCCTGCGCGAGTCGGGATGGGCGCTGGTTTTGCCCGTCATTATCATCGGTGGCCTGCGGTTTGGCATATTCACGCCGACCGAAGCGGCGGCTGTGGCGGCAGTCTACGCGCTATTTGTCGGCATGGTGGTGTATCGAGAAATCAAGCCCCGCGATTTGATGAAGCTGTTGGTCAACGCTGCCACTACCACGAGCGTGGTCATGTTTCTGGTGGCGGCAGCGCTGGTGACCTCATACATGATTACGCTGGCCGACCTGCCCAAAGAACTCATTGCCATGCTGGGCCCATTAATTGACTCGCCCACACTGCTGATGATTGTGCTTGTTATTTTACTGACCCTGGTGGGCACCGCCATGGATCTGACGCCGACTATCCTGATCCTGGCGCCGGTGCTGATGCCGGTGGTCAAGGAAGCCGGTATTGATCCGACTTATTTCGGGGTGATTTTCATCATGGTCGGCTGCGCCGGCCTGCTGACCCCGCCGGTGGGCACCGTGCTGAACGTGGTATGCGGCGTTGCCCGCATCCGCATGGAAGACATCATCAAAGGCGTATGGCCTTATGTAGCGGCCTACACGCTGTTGATTCTGTTGCTTGTGATTTTCCCGCAGATTGTCACGGTACCAATGAACTGGTTCTACTGATCTGCCTATACCTATACTTCTGGAGAAGACAATGAAGACTTTGAAAAAGACGATGGTTGGCCTGACAGCCGTAGCGCTGCTGGGCATGAGTTCTGCGGCGGTCTGGGCCAAGGATATCAAGCCGCGCATTATCCGCTTCGGCTACGGTCTGGCCGATGACAGCCCCACCGGCAAAGCATCGGCGCATTTTGCCGAAGTCGTCGATAAACTGAGCGATGGCAAAATGAAGGTCAAGACTTTCGGCAACGGTGCGTTGGGACCCGATGAACAACTCATTAATTCCCTGATCAGCGGTTCCGGTGAAATCACATTTGTGTCGACCGCGCCGATCGCCAGCCTGATTCCTGAGTTCGGCGTTTTCGATCTGCCGTTTCTGTTTGACAACGAAAAAGTGGCCGATGCCGTGCTGGATGGCCCGGAAGGCAAAAAGCTGCTGGATAAACTGCCTGCCAAGGGTTTGATTGGTTTGAACTACTGGGAAAACGGTTTTCGCAATATCACCAACTCCCGTCATGAGATTTCCAAGCTCGATGATATCAACGGCGTTAAGCTGCGGGTCATGCAGAACCAGGTGGCATTGAGCGTGTTCAAGGGTCTGGGCGCCAATGCGATTCCCATGCCGTTCACTGAATTGTTCACTGCACTGGAAACCAAAACGGTAGACGGCCAGGAGAACCCGCTGTCGACCATCCAGACCAGCAAGTTCTACGAAGTCCAGCCTTACCTGACACTGTCCAATCACGTGTATACGCCGTTCGTGTTCCTGGCCTCGAAAAAATGGTTCGACAAGCTGTCTCAGGATGAAAAAGACGTGATTACACAGGCGGCTGCAGACAGCCAGGCCTTCCAGCGCAAGGCCAGCCGCCAGGGCAATGAGGACGCACTCAAATACCTGAAGGAGCATGACGTTAAGGTGGCAGAATTTTCAACGGAAGAGAAAGAGAAAATCCGTGAAAAAGTCGCCCCGATTGTTGAAAGCCTGAAAGCCAAAATCGGCAAGGACACTGTCGAAGGCGTACTTGAGGCGGCCAAAAAAGCGTCCGGCGCTTAAGTCTCATATTATAGAAACAGAAGGAACCCGCTATGTCTTCGTCCGAAAAAAAGTCCTTGCGCAGTCGCCGGTGGTTTGACAACCCCGCCAACCCCGGCATGACCGCCCTGTATATCGAGCGGTATATGAATTACGGTATTACCAGGGAGGAGCTGCAATCGGGCAAGCCGATTATCGGCATTGCCCAGACGGGTTCCGATCTGTCTCCTTGCAATCGTCATCACATGGACCTGGCTACCCGGGTTCGCGATGGCATTCGTGATATGGGCGGCATTCCGCTGGAGTTTCCGGTCCATCCTATTCAGGAAACAGGCAAGCGACCGACCGCCGCCCTCGATCGCAACCTGGCGTATCTGGGGCTGGTAGAGGTATTGCACGGCTATCCGCTGGACGGTGTCGTGCTCACGACCGGTTGTGACAAGACAACGCCCGCCTGCCTGATGGCGGCGGCCACCGTCAATATTCCCGCCATCGTATTATCGGGCGGCCCGATGCTGGACGGCTGGTGGAAAGGCAAGCTGGCCGGTTCCGGCACGGTGGTCTGGGATGCGCGCAAGCGCCTGTCGGCCGGGGAAATCGGTTACGAAGAGTTCATGAACAATGTGGCCTCGTCCGCACCCTCAGTGGGTCATTGCAACACCATGGGTACGGCGCTGTCCATGAACTCGCTGGCCGAAGCGCTGGGCATGTCTCTGCCGGGCTGCGCCGCCATTCCCGGACCGTACCGGGAGCGAGGCTGGATGGCCTATGAAACGGGTCGCCGCATTGTGGATATGGTGCGTGAAAACCTGCGTCCGTCGGATATCATGACCCAGGCTGCCTTTGAAAATGCGGTCGTGGCAGCAGCAGCGCTGGGGGGGTCGTCCAACTGCCCGATCCATATGGTAGCGATCGCGCGTCATATGGGTGTGAATCACACGCTTGCAGACTGGCAGCGCCTGGGGCCGCAAATCCCGTTGCTGGTCGATTGCCAGCCGGCGGGGCGCTTCCTGGGTGAGTCGCTTCATCGTGCAGGGGGTGTACCTGCGGTGATGAAAGAGCTGCTGGACGCAGGCAAGGTCAATGGAGACG
>Ga0164243_10012866_pt1 | contig 11813 bp, 9 predicted proteins | sample OricompcompostOP_FD_108781 | JGI IMG/M metagenome (GOLD analysis project Ga0164243, IMG submission 108781) | Organic Plus compost microbial communities from Emeryville, California, USA - Original compost - Organic plus compost (OP) | ecosystem: Engineered > Solid waste > Mixed feedstock >...
CGCGCGCAATGTGCGCCCATCCCGGCCACCCCAAGCGTGGTACCGTTTCACCGAGACCGACCAGGCGGATCCGTGCGCAGGACGAGAGATGGCCACACGACAGCAGATCATGCAGCGCCTCCGCCAGACCACGTTCATCGAACGCTGGGAGATCGGCAGCACCACGTTTGCCACCGTGTCGGTTCTCCCAGGTCTGCTCCTGTCATCGCCAGCCAACCTCGATCCGATCACGTTCACCTTGCACGTGATCTCGTATCTGATCATGGTCCTGCGCCATCGGCTGGACGTGCCGCTCCTCGCGCCGATCCTCACGCTGGCGCTCGCCCTGATCGCCACCCATCAGGATCATGGCTTCTCCGTCTCGTGGATCTTCGCGGAAGTCTGCCTGATCTCGATCACGATGACCGGGACGCGCGCCCAGCTGACCTTCATGGCCATCACCACCACGGTCGCCATCTATCTGGCGTTCACCGACTTTGCCGTGACGGACATCTATCTCCTCGTCGTGCTGATCTCAGCCTCGATCACCGGCGCCGTCATGGGCATCAGTCTCGCGATCCGTTCGCAGCAGGCCACGGCCGATGCCTACCGGGATCTCGCGACGCAGGCCATCCAGAGCCGCGAATCCGAGGCACAGAGGAGGGTCGCCGATGAGCGCCTGCGCATCGCACGTGAGCTCCACGATGCCGTCGCACACCACATCGCGGTGATCGGCATGCTGACCGGCCTCGCGCGCACCAAGCTCCCGGATCATCCCGAGGAGGTCGAGGCCTCGCTCTCCCGCGTGCAGGACGCCACGCGATCCGTCCTCACCGAGATGCAGGATATCCTGCGCGTCCTGCGTTCCCCCGATACTGCGCTCGATGCCAGTCTGGAGGAGCCAGTGCCAGGAGTCAGCCGCCTCGCCGCGCTCATCGATTCTTTCCGCGAGATTGGCATGCTGATCGACCTCACCGCCCCCATCCCGGAGGAACTGCTGACCACCACCGTCGATGCCGTCGCCTATCGTGTCATGCAGGAAGCGCTCACCAATGCGCAACGCCATGGCACCGGGTCGATTACCATCACTCCCAGACTGACGCCCACGACGCTGACGCTCACGTTCGCCAACCCGGTCGCGCGTGGTCGACAGCATAATGGCGACGGCAGCGGCTTCGGCCTCATCGGCATGACCGAACGGGTGCAGGCCGTCGGCGGAACCATCCGACGCCACGTCGTGCCGGATGCCTACGTGCTCGCCGTCGCGCTGCCACGTCGCCCCGATCCCGAGATCAGTTGAGAGAGACCATCGATCCATGCCCACCGTCCTCATCGTCGACGATCAACCCATGATCCGCATGGCCCTGCGCGGCATCCTCGAATCCGCCGCCGATCTCCAGGTGATCGGTGAGGCCGACCGTGGCACCACCGCGCTCGCCGTGATGCGCGATCGCCTGCCGGATGTGGTGCTGCTGGATCTCCGCATGCCCGAGATGGATGGCGTCCAGACGATCCAGGCGATCCGGCAGGATCCGCACCTCGCCGGATCGCGCATCCTCGTGCTCACCACCTTCGAGACGGACGACTACGTGCTCGCGGCCTTGCGTGCCGGCGCGAACGGATTCCTCGGCAAGGGCGCAGAGCCGCAGGAGCTGATCGAGGCGGTTCGCCGCACCGCCCGCGGCGATGCCCTCCTCTCGCCCGCCGCCACGCGCAGCGTGATCGACTACGTCGCGACTCAGACCACCGCTCCCGCACCACCCACCCAGACGACCGACACCCGTCTGGACGAGCTCACCTCGCGCGAGCGCGAGATCGTCCGCCTCGTCGCGCATGGCAAGACGAACATCGACATCGCCGAGGAGCTCGCGATCTCCACCTTCACCGTGAAAACGCACGTCAACCGCGCGATGACCAAGCTCGGGGTCAGCGATCGCGCGCAGCTCGTGGTGATCGCGTACGAATCGGGGCTGACGGAATCCTGACATCCCCCTGACCGCCGTACTGCGAACGCAGTACGGCGAAATACTCCGCTGGCACGACGCCATCAATCCACTCGATTGGCATCCTGAAACGTGACGAAGTACTTCCGCATCGTCGCGTTGTCGTTGCCATTCCATCGAGAGGTATCCATGGCCAAACTGCTCTATCGCCTCGGCCGGTTCAGTGCCGAGAAACGCATGCCCGTTGTCCTGACATGGCTGATCATCTTCGCGATCACGGCGACGGTCGCGATCAGCGGCATGTCCTTCGCCGACATGACATTCAACATCTCGGGGACCGAGTCCAGTGACGCACTCACCCGCATGGAACAGGCGTTCCCGGGTTCCGAGGAGGACGATTCGCTCACGAGCTTCCAGCTTGTGTTCGCGACCGATGGCGCATCCGCAATCACGGATGACGCACACGCCGCGCAGATCGCGAGCGTGCTCGATCAGGTCTCCCAGCTCCCGAACATCGTCAGCGTCACGAATCCGCTGACCAGCGATGTCCCGACCGTGTCCCCGAACGGCAACGTCGCCGTCGCAGACATCACGGCCGCCGAGATCGCGGATGACAGCGACCTCGCCGACGCGATGGAGACCTCCGTCGAGGGCATCATCGATCCGGTCCGCGCCAGTGGGCTGACGGTCGAGATCGGTGGCTCGCTCGCCCCGATCGAGGCCGGAGGCATGAGCACGACCGAGATCATCGGTGTGCTCGTCGCCTTCGTGGTCCTCTTCCTGACCTTCGGATCGCTCGCTGCCGCCGGTGCCAACATGCTGATGGCGCTCATCGGCGTGGCGGTCGGCGCGCTCGGTATCCTGGCGGCGTCCGCATTCTGGGACATCCAGGCGACGACGCTCACGCTCTCGACCATGCTCGGCCTCGCGGTCGGCATCGATTACAGCCTCTTCATCCTCGCCCGCTTCCAGTCAGAACTCCGCGATGGCAAGAACGTCATCGAGGCGGCAGGCATCGCGACCGGTACCGCCGGCTCGGCGGTCATCTTCGCCGGCACCACCGTGATCATCGCGATGGCCGGACTCGCCCTCGTCGGGATCCCCTTCATCACGAGCATGGGCCTCGCCGCGGCGTTCGGCGTCTTCGTGGCGATGGTCGCCTCGCTCACGCTGGGCCCGGTCCTGATGCGCACGCTCGGTCATCGCGCCCTGCCACGCAAGGAGCGCAATCTCTCGCCGGACATGCTGCGCGCATCGTCCAGCATCGCCCGCTCCGAGAAGCCATCGTTCTTCGAGCGCTGGGGAAGCGCGATCACGCGCAAGCCGGCCCCGTTCTTCATCGTCGCCCTCATCGCGGTCGGCATCCTGGTCATCCCGTTCACCCGCATGGACACCGCTCTCAGCGTGCCAGGTGGTGAGGATCCGGACAGCTCCGAGCGTGCCGCCTACAACCTGATCGTCGACAACTTCGGCGCCGGTTATGAGTCGCCGCTGATCGTGCTGGTCGAGTCCGCCGATGCGGCCACCGACGGCACCGCTGTCTCCGAGCAGATCGCGACGCTCGATCACGTCGTGGCCGTCTCCCCGGCGATCCCGAATGCCAACAACACCGCCGCGATGATCCAGGTCACCTCGACCAGTGGCCCGATCGATGAGGACACGTCCGATCTGGTGCACGACATCCGGGGTACGGTCGCGAAGAGCTCCCCGGCCGTCGTCTCGGTCACCGGTCAGACGGCGATCGACATCGACATCAACACGATGCTGAACGATGCGCTGATCGAGTATCTGATCATCGTCTCGATCCTCGCGGTGGTCCTGCTCATCGTGCTCTTCCGCTCGATCCTCGTGCCGCTCACCGCCGCACTCGGCTTCCTGCTCTCGGTCGGCGCTGGCATGGGTGTGATGGTCGCCATCTTCCAGTGGGGCTGGGGACTCGGCATCCTTGGCTTCGAGGAATCGCAGCCCATCATGAGCATGATGCCGATCATGATCGTCGGTATCCTCTTCGGTCTCGCCATGGACTACCAGGTCTTCCTCGTCTCGCGCATCCATGAGGCCCACTCGCGCGGTCTCAGCACCAAGGAGGCCGTGATCGAAGGATTCTCCCGGTCGGCGTCCGTCGTCGTGGCGGCCGCAACCATCATGGCGGCCGTGTTCTTCGGCTTCTCTCTCGCCGGTGAGCGCATGATCACCCTCATCGCCATCTCGCTCACGGTCGGCGTTCTGGTTGATGCGTTCGTGGTCCGCATGATTCTCGTTCCGGCACTCCTGTCGCTCGTGGGCGAAAAGAGCTGGTGGATGCCACGTCTGCTCGATCGCACCCTCCCGCGCATCGATGCAGAAGGCCATTCGCTCAGTGCCGAGCCGGCCGGCGACTGATCCCCATCAGTCGGCGCCATCAGTCAGACCAACGCAGCGAGCGGCCGGGACAGTGACGTCCCGGCCGCTCGTGGTCTCCCCCCGCTTCCGGTGAGGACGCGCGCATCACGCATCCTCACCAGGCCCGATCATCCCGTCGCCTACCGGTAGTAGACGCCGATCCGGCTCCCCTCCAGCTCGTGCACCCGCACATCCAGATCGTAGACCTGCTGCAGGATCTCCGGGCGCATCAGCTCGGATGGCGCCCCCTGATGCACCAGCTTCCCCTCACGCATCGCCACGATCTCGTCCGAGTACACGGATGCGAAGTTGATGTCGTGCAGCACCACCACGATCGTCTTCCCCAGCTCGTCGGCCGTCGTGCGCAGTTGCCGCATCATCCCCACCGCGTGCTTCATGTCGAGACTGTTCAGTGGCTCGTCCAGCAGCACGTAGTCCGTGTCCTGGCAGAGCACCATCGCCACGAACGCCCGCTGCCGCTGCCCACCCGAGAGCTCGTCGAGGAAACGACCGCGCAGGTCGGAGAGGTTCATGTACTCCAGCGCGCGCTCGATGTGATCGCGATCCTCGATCGTCAGACGTCCCTTCGAGTACGGGTAGCGCCCGAACGCCACCAGATCACGCACCGTCAGACGCGCCGTGAGGTGGTTCTCCTGCCGCAGGATCGAGAGCCGCCGCGCCAGCTGATCGCTCGGCGTCGACGCGACATCCATGCCATCGACCGTGATGCGCCCGGCATCCAGCCTGCTCAGGCGACTCACCATCGCGAGGAGCGTCGACTTCCCCGCACCGTTCGGCCCGATCAGCGAGGTGATCCCGCCTTTCCGGATCGTGCAGGAGACGTCATCCACCACCCGTGCCGCGCCATACTGCTTCGTGACCCCATGAATCTCGATCATCGCACCGACCCCCGAATAAGCAGCACGATGAACATCACACCGCCAAAGAACTCAATGATGATCGACAGCGTGCTGTTGAACGAGAAGACCCGCTCCAGCAACGTCTGCCCGCCGACGAGCGCGATGATCGCGAGCAACGCCGCCGCCGGAATCGTCCACCGATGCTTCGCGGAGCCGATCAGCATGTAGCCGAGATTCGCGACCAGCAATCCGAAGAACGTGATCGGCCCGACCAGCGCCGTCGACACCGAGACGAGCGCCGTCACCAGCACCAGCGTCACCGTGATCACGCGGCGGTAGTTCACGCCGAGGCCGATCGCCATCTCGCGACCCAGTGTCAGCACGTCGAACATCGGCAGCATCCGGATGATCACCAGCGAGATCGCCACGATCACGCCGGCCGCCACCCAGAGCAGCGTCTGGTCGATCGCGCTGAAACTCGCGAATCCGGCATCCTGCAGCACCACGAACTCGTTCGGATCGATCAGGCGCTGCAGAAAGTTCGTGATGCTCCGGAACATCGTCCCGAAGATGATGCCGACCAGCACCAGCAGATGCAGACTCCGCTCCGCCTTCACGAAGAGCCAGAAGTAGAGCGCGCTCGAGAACACGACCATCACGAACACTTCCATCGCGAAGCGTTGCTGCGGGTCGAGCATCAGCAGGCGGCTCGATCCGAAGAGATAGACGATGATCGTCTGGATCAGCATGTAGAGCGCATCGAACCCCATGATCGACGGGGTGAGGATGCGGTTGTTCGTGATCGTCTGGAAGAGCACGGTCGACACCGCGATCGCGTAGCCGACGATGATGATCGCCGCGATCTTGCGGCCGCGGAACGGGAGCACGAACTCCCACATCCCGCGCGACTCGAGCGTCATGTAGGCGACGATCGCCACGATCGCGAGCGCGACCATGATCGCGAGTCGCCATCCCGGCGCGAGTCCGCGCGATCGCGTGGCCGTTCGCCCATCCGACGAGGAAAGCACACTAGCCGACACGGGCACTCCTCCGGAGCAGCAGCGTCAGGAAGATCGCACTGCCGACAATACCGACCACCGTTCCGATCGGGATCTCGTAGGGATAGCGCACGAGACGCCCGAACGTGTCGCTGACGAGCAGGAATCCCGCCCCGAACAGCGCCACCCACGGCAGCGATCGTCGCACGTTGTCGCCCATGATCATGCTCACGATGTTCGGCACGATCAGTCCGAGAAACGGAATCGATCCGACCGTCACGACATCCACCGCCGTCACCATCGCGACGATGACCATCCCGATGAACACGACCTTGCGATAGTCCAGCCCGAGATTCGTCGTGAACTCCTCGCCCATCCCCGCGACCGTGAAGCGATCTGCCGCGAAATACGCGATCACCGTGAGGATGCCCGCGATCCAGAGCAGTTCATACCGACCGCGCAGAATGCGCGAGAAATCACCGTTCGTCCACACGCTCAGCGACTGCAGGAGATCATAGCGGTAGGCGAAGAAGTTCGTGATCGAGGAGATCACCCCGCCGAGCATGATGCCGACGAGTGGCACGATCAGCGGAGAGCGCAGCGGAATGCGGCTCAGCACGCCGAGGAAGAGCCCCGTCCCCGCGAGCGCGAAGACCGACGCCACGATCATCTTCACCATCAGTGGCGCACCCGGCGCAAGGATCAGAACAGTGAGCAATCCGAGCGTCGCCGACTCGACGGTGCCGGAGGTCCCCGGTCCGGCGAAACGGTTCCGTGCCAGCATCTGCATGATGAGACCGGCCACACCCATCGACATGCCGGTCAGGATGATCGCGATCGTGCGCGGCACGCGGCTGACGAGCAGCACGAGCTGATTGTCCCCGTCGTCGGCGTTGAAGATCGATCCCCACTGCAGATCGTAGACCCCGACCATCGTGCTGATCACCGCGAGGATCAGCACCACGATCGTCGCGAATACCAGACGTTTCACATGGCCACCCTGTTCACCCCGATGCGACGTCTACGCAAAGCGAGGGGCGGGGCAGCTGCCCCACCCCTCGCGCCGTCATCCGACTACTTGACGAGCGCGGTCTCGAGCTCGTCGAGCATCGCGGTGACGGTGGTGAGACCGTTCCCGACGATGTACCAGTTGTAGCCATCGAGATACACGATCTGATCGTTCGTGTAGGCGGACGTCTGGTGAATGATGTCGTTGTCGAGGATGGCCTCCGCCGGCTGGGCATCCTCGGTGCCGATGGCGGCATCGCGGTCGATCACGAACAGCCAGTCCGGATTCCACTCGAGCACGAGCTCGAAGGAGACCGCCTCACCGTGCGTGGCCTCCTCGATGTTCTCGACCACGATCGGCAGGCCGATGGTGTTGTAGATCAGGCCGCCGCGATTGCCACGTCCCCCCTGCGCCGCGACGGCGGTGATGCTGCCACCCGTTGCCATGAGCACGAGCGCGTTGCCGGCATCCTCAGCCTCGGCCTTGATGGTGGCGACCTTGTCATCGATCGCGGCGATGGCGGCTTCCGCCTCGGACGTCTTGCCGAAGATCGCGCCGATCGTCAGCACGTTCGCGCGGAGATCCTCGACCGTGTCGGTACCCGCGCCCGACAGGTCGATCGTCGGCGCGATCTTGGCGAGCTCGGCATACGCCGCGGACGAGCGTCCGGCGACGATGATGAGATCCGGCTCGGCCGCGAAGACCGCCTCGTAGTCCGGCTCGAAGAGCGTGCCGGCATCGACGTACTCGTCGGCGGCGAACTTCTCGAACGGGCCGGTCGCGCTCGCCTTCGGCAGACCGGTGATGGCAATGCCGAGCGTGTCGAGCGTATCGACGGACGCCATGTCGAAGGCGATGACCTTCTCCGGGTTCACGGCGATGGTCGTCTCACCCTGCGAGTGGGTGATGGTGACCTCGGTGCCATCCTCGGAGACGACCGCGCTGGCGGCGACGCTCGGCGTGGAGGTTTCGCTGCTCCCGCCTCCGCCACCGCCCGACTCCGGGGTGGCGGCCGGCGACGCATCCTGCGCGCCAACGAGGGCGGCGCGCCCCGCGAAGAGACCAGTCCCGAAGAGCGCCGAGTAGAGCGCCATGTCGCGTCGTGTGAGCTTCATCTCCAAAACCCCTCCTGGAGCATGCAATCCGGTTGCTTCTCGACCGTGGCCATTCCCGACCACATCAGTCAGTATATGCAAAGTCCGACTGATTCCATCAAGAAAGATTGACTCGATTGGGCACGACCGCACAGGCAACAATGGAATGCATGACCCAACAGTTAGTTACGCAGACTAAATATTTCCGCACAATCTGCACGCCAATGCCAAGAGACACAGATCCGGGAGTTCGCCGAGATCCATTTGGGATGATTCTCTGGGCCATTCGCGCTTGACGAACGTTCACCACTGTGCACACACAGAAACGAAGCGAGGGCTGATCTCATGGACCAGCCCTCGTGCATGCATTCCGAATTGTGGAAAAGATCTACCCGAGAATGTCCTTCGCCATCTGCTCCAGGCGATCCAGCGCCTTCGTCAGATTCGCCTCCGAGTTCGCCGTCGACAGGCGGATGTACCCCTCGCCCGCCGCTCCGAACGACGTCCCCGCGATCGCCGCGACGCCGTAGTCCTGCAGCAACGAGTCCGCGAACTCCTTGCTCGACTTGCCCGTCTGCGTGATGTTCGGGAACGCGTAGAACGCCCCCTTCGGCTTCAGCGCGCTGATCCCCGGGATCGCATTCAGGCGATCGATCACGAGATCGCGGCGCGCCCGGAACGCATCGCGGAACTCGACGACCTTGTCCTGCGGACCGGTCAGCGCCGCGATGCCGGCACGCTGCACCGCCACCGACGTGCACGACACGCTGTTCACCGCCAGCTTCGCGATCAGCGGCGCGAGCTCCGTCGGGAAGAGGCCGTAGCCCAGACGCCATCCCGTCATCGCATAGGTCTTCGAGAAACCCTCGAGGATCACCGTGCGCTCCGCCATGCCCGGCAGCGTCGCGATCGAGACGTGCTCGCCTTCGTAGAGCAGCTCGCTGTAGATCTCGTCGGAGAGGACGATCAGATCGTGCTCGACCGCGATCTTCGCGATCGCCTCGAGGTCGGCACGCTCCAGCACCCCACCCGTCGGATTCGCCGGGCTGTTGATGATCAGCAGCTTCGTCTTGTCCGTGACGAGACTCGCCAGCTCCTCGACATCCAGGCGGAACTGGTTCTCCTCGCGCAGCGTGATCGGCACCGCCTTCGCACCGGAGAAGTTGATCATCGACTCGTAGATCGGGAAGCCCGGATCCGGATAGATCGCCTCATCCCCCTTCTCCAGCAAGGCCAGGATCAGGAAGAACATGATCGGCTTGCCACCCGGCGTCACCACCACCTGATCCGGCGAGAACGATGTCCCGCGCGACCCATTGATGTACGTCGTGATCGCCTCGCGCAGCTCGGGGTCACCGTTGGCCGGACCGTAGTGCGTCCAGCCGGACTGCAGCGCCTCGGCACCCGCCTGGATGATGTTCTCCGGCGTGTCGAAGTCCGGCTCACCGACCTCCAGGTGCACGATGTCGCGCCCCTGCGCCTCGAGTGCCCGCGCCCGCACGAGCACCTCAAACGCGGTCTCCGTTCCCAACCGCCCCATTCGCGACGCGAGTCGTACCGACATTGAACTCCCTTTCGTGCTCGATCGCGCCCTGCGCCCATCGGCAGGTCGTCGTCGTCTGTGCGCAACTGTACAGAAAAGCCGCCGCGCTGCACAGAGATCGACACGTCGGGGTCACGCCGTTTCCGCGCGCTCCTGGTGCATCGTCGGGAAGCCGTCCGCGATCGCCCCCGTGATCTCGCCGAACTGGCGGATCTGCTCCGCCGTCAGCACGCCGAACACGCGCTCCTGGAGGATGCGCGCGTACAGCTCCCGCGCGACGGTCACGCGCTCGCGGCCCAGCGGCGTGATCGCGATCATCGAGCCACGATTGTCTTCCACGCACACCTCGCGCGCCACGAGGCCGCGCTGTTCCATGCGCTTCAGCTGATGCGAGAGGCGGCTCTTCTCCCAGTCGAGTCCGCAGCGCAACGCCATCGCGCGCACGGACTCCTGCGGATGCTCGGCGAGGACGCTCAGCACGTCGAAGTCGGCCTCGGAGAGCCCCGTCTCGCGGGAGAGTTCGCGACCGATCTCGCTGGCGAGCGCGTTGCGCATGCGGAGGAAGGCGTTCCAGATGGTGGCGTGATCGATGGTGGGGGACGTTGCTGTGTTCATGAGCAGAGTATAGTGGATCCGCCCATCAGGTTGACAAGTCAACTACCATGCGTACACTGGTTGATACATCATCTATTCGCTTGGAGGCTACCCGGTGTACTACGATCAGCCGCTTGAATTCGGCACCTTTCTCACGCCAACCAATGACGATCCGCAGCGCGTCGTCGCACTCGCACAGCTGAGCGAGCAGCTCGGCTACGACATCGTGACGATCCAGGATCATCCCTACCAGTCGAAGTTCCTCGACACGTGGACGTTCCTCTCCTGGATCGCCGCGCGGACCACGCGCATCCGCCTCGCCGGCAACGTGATCAACCTCGCGCTGCGTCCGCCGACGGTGCTCGCACGCTCGGCCGCGAGCCTCGATCTGCTCTCGCACGGGCGCTTCGAGATGGGTCTCGGCGCGGGCGCGTTCTGGGATGCGATCGCGTCGGTCGGCGGACCGCGTCGCACGCCAGCGGAGGCCGTCGAATCAGTCGATGAGGCGATCGACATCTTCCGCCAGATGTGGGACCCGGACACCACGGGCAGCGTCTCGATGCTCGGCGAGATCTATCAGATCCCGGGCACCGAGGCGGGGCCACGCCCGCACCACACGATCCCGATCTGGCTCGGCGCGTCGAAGCCGAAGATGCTCCGCCTGATCGGCCGCAAGGCGGACGGTCTCTCGCTGACGATCAGCCGCTTCGGGCGCGACGAGTTCCGCAGGATGAACGCGATCATCGACGAGGCGGCCCGCGGGGCGCAGCGCGATCCCGCGGACATCCGGCGCATCCTGAACGTCTTCGGGCAGTTCACGGATCAGCCGGGTGACTTCCTCGTTGGGCCGCCGGAGAAGTGGGTGCAGGATCTCCTCCCCCTCGCCGCGGAGGATGGCGCGAGCACGTTCATCCTCGGCAGCGACGATCCCGCGACGCTGACGCGCTTCGCCCAGGAGGTCATCCCGGCGCTACGCGAGGCCGTCCGCATCGCGCAGCCGACGATGCCGATCTCGCGCAAGTGGCCGGCGAATCCCTCGAAGCGGATTCCCGGCATCGCCTACGACGCGATCCCCGCGTCGCTGCGTGCGAGCGCGATCGAGCCGGGCGACGCGCGCTACGGCAAGGTGCGCTCGAACTATCTGCGCGGCGGTGCGCCGGGCCTGATCCTCTACCCGAGCTCGCCGGAGGAGGTGGCCGAGGCGATCGCCTTCGCGCACGAGCATCGCCACCTACCGTTCTCGGTGCGCAGTCGCGGGCACGGCATCAGCGGTCGCTCGACGAACAGAGGCGGCATCATCATCGATGTCTCGAAGCTGAACCGGATCGAGATCCTCGACGAGGCGACGCGTCGGGTGCGGATCGGTCCGGGCGCACGCTGGGTCGACGTCGCGGAAGCGCTCGAACCGCAC
>Ga0164243_10012867_pt1 | contig 11813 bp, 10 predicted proteins | sample OricompcompostOP_FD_108781 | JGI IMG/M metagenome (GOLD analysis project Ga0164243, IMG submission 108781) | Organic Plus compost microbial communities from Emeryville, California, USA - Original compost - Organic plus compost (OP) | ecosystem: Engineered > Solid waste > Mixed feedstock >...
AACGGCAGCGTCTCACCGGTCGGCGCGATCTCCTCGCCGGTGTCGTAGACGGCGACGATCGCCGGGTGGTTCAGCGAGGCGGCCGACTGTGCCTCACGGCGGAAGCGGGCCTGGAACGACGGATCGCGGGCGAGGTCGACGCGGAGCGTCTTGACCGCGACCGTGCGCCCCAGCCGGGTGTCCTGGGCGAGGTAGACCTCGGCCATGCCTCCCCGGCCGAGCACCGAGCCCAGCTCGTACCGGCCGCCAAGGCGACGCGGCTCTTCCATAGTCTCCAGCCCTCTCCGGTCTTCCGTGCCGCGGCGCGTGGCACCTCAAGTCCCACGCGTTCTGCGGCACGGCGGTGTGCTGCTCGGCATACGGTACCCGCCACAGGACGCTTGCCCGGTGTGGCCGCGGTGACCCGGATCACCTCCGTTGCTGGTGCGTCACCGCTTCTGCTCGTCGAGGACGGCCTCCATCACGCTCTTCGCGATGGGCGCGGCGAGCCTGCCACCCGCGATGTCGCTGCGGAGTGTGTCCGAGCTCTCCACAACGACAGCGACGGCGACAGGAGATCCGTCACTCGTCTTCGCGTACGAGATGAACCAGGCGTAAGGGTTGTCCTTGTTGTTCTCGCCGTGCTGGGCCGTACCCGTCTTGCCGCCCACGGTGACGCCGGGGATCTTGCCCGCGGTTCCGGTGCCCTTCTCGACGACCGTCTCCATGGCCGACTGGAGCTTCTGCGCGTTCTCCGAGGAGACCGGCTGGCTCAGCTCCTCCGGCTTGGTCTGCTCGACCACGTTCAGGTTCGGGGCGACGAGCTGGTCCACCATGTAGGGCTTCATCAGCTTGCCGTCGTTGGCGACCGCGGCGGCGACCATGGCCATCTGGAGCGGAGTGGCGCGGTTGGACGCCTGGCCGATGCCGGCCTGGGCGTTCTGCGGCCGGTTGTCCTTCGGGTAGACGCTGGGCGAGGGGCGGACCGGGGTGTCCTGCGAGCCGTCCTCCTGGTCCCGGTTGAAGCCGAACTTCTCGGCCGCCTTCATCATCTCGTCGTTGCCGAGCTCGTCGCTCATCTTGGCGAAGACGGTGTTGCAGGACCACTGGAGCGCGACCCGGATGGAGGCGTTCTTGCAGGCCGGGTTGTTGCCCTCGTTGCCCAGGTCCCTGGTGGTCAGCGGCAGCCGGTAGGGGTCGGGCGAGTCGGTCTTGGAGTCGATGTCGTACTTGCCGCTCTCCAGGCCCGCGGCGGCGGTGACGACCTTGAAGGTGGAGCCGGGCGGGTAGGTCTGGCGCAGCGCCCGGTTGAGCATCGGCTGCTCTTCGCTCTTGTCCAGCTTCGCGAAGGTCTCGCTGTCCTTGGTGTTGACGCCGGCGAAGCTGGAGGGGTCGTAGGAGGGCTTGTTGGCCAGCGCGAGGATGGCGCCCGTCTTCGGGTTGATCGCGGCGACCGCGCCCTTCTTGTCACCGAGCCCGTCGTAGGCGGCCTTCTGCGCCTTCGCGTTGAGCGTGGTGACGATGTTGCCGCCCTTCTGCGGCTTGCCCGTGATCATGTCGACTGTGCGGTTGAAGAACAGCCGGTCGTCGTCGCCGGTCAGGAACGGGTCGTAGAGCTTCTCCAGCTGGTTGGCACCGACGGCCTGGGAGGCGTACCCGGTGACGGGCGACCACAGCTCGCCGTTCTTGTAGGTGCGCTTGTACTTGAAGTCGGTGCCGTTGACGACCGTCGAGCCGGTGATGGACTTGCCGTCGACGATGATGTTGCCGCGCGGCTGGGCGTAGCGGGCGATGTCCACACGCCTGTTCTTCGGATCGGTCTTCAGTTCGTCTGCCTGGACGAACTGGAGCCAGTTCGTCCGTACCAGCAGGGCCATCACGAGCAGACCGCAGAAGATCGCGATCCGGCGCAGGGGCTTGTTCACGGTCGGACCACCTGAGTCATCTCGGCATCGGGTGAGGGGGCCGGGGCCGGCGCGGGGCGGCGGGCTGTGTCGCTGATCCGGATGAGAATGCCGATCAACGCCCAGTTGGCGATCACGGACGAACCACCGGAGGCGAGGAACGGCATCGTCATACCCGTCAGCGGGATGAGGCCCATCACACCGCCGGCGACGACGAAGACCTGGAGCGCGAAGGCGCCGGACAGGCCGACGGCCAGCAGCTTGCCGAACGGGTCACGGGCCGCCAGCGCGGTCCGCACGCCGCGCTCGACGATCAGCCCGTACAGCATCAGGAAGGCCATCATGCCGGTGAGGCCCATTTCCTCGCCGACCGTGGCGAGGATGAAGTCGGAGTTGGCGGCGAATCCGATGAGGTCGGAGTTGCCCTGGCCCCAGCCGGTGCCGAGCACGCCACCGGAGCCGAACGCCCACAGGGCCTGCATGGCCTGCTCGGAGTAGCCGGGGATGCCCTGCTTGCTCTTGAGGTAGGTGGCCATCGGGTCGAGCCAGGCCTGGACGCGCTGCTGCACGTGCGGCTCGAAGGAGGCCACGGCGGTGGCGCCGCCGGCCGACAGGAGCAGACCGAAGACGATCCAGCTGGTGCGCTCGGTGGCGACGTACAGCATGATCACGAAGAGGCCGAAGAAGAGCAGCGAGGTGCCCAGGTCGGTCTCGAAGACCAGGATCATCAGGCTGAGGCCCCAGATCACCAGGATCGGACCCAGGTCGCGTCCGCGCGGCAGGTACAGCCCCATGAAACGGCGGGAGGCCAGCGCGAGGGCGTCCCGTTTGACCATCAGATAGCCCGCGAAGAACACCGCGATGATGATCTTCACGAACTCGCCGGGCTGGAGGTTGACGGAGCCCACGCTGATCCAGATCCGGGCACCGTTGACCGGCTTGAAGAACACCGGCAGGACGAGCAGCACCAGGCCGACGGCCATGGAGATGTAGGTGTAGCGCTGGAGGACGCGGTGGTCCTTGAGCAGCAGCAGGATCGCCACGAACAGCGCCAGCCCGATGGACGAGTAGAGCAGCTGCTTGGGGGCGTCGGGGGTGAACGCGCCGAAGATGTCCTCGGCGCGCTGGTGCAGCCGCTCGGACTGGTCCAGCCGCCAGATCAGCACCAGGCCCAGGCCGTTGAGCAGGGTGGCCAGCGGCAGCAGCAGCGGGTCCGCGTACGGGGCGTAGCGGCGCACCACCAGGTGGCCGACGCCCGCCAGCAGGGCCAGTCCGAAGCCGTAGCCGAGCATGCCCGAGGGCAGCCGGTCGTTCATGGCCAGGCCCACGTTGGCGTAGGCGAAGATCGGGATCAGCACCGCGAAGACGAGCATCGCCAGCTCGGTGTTGCGGCGGCTCGGCAGTCCGCCGGAGGACACGGTGGTGTTGCTGCCCGTGGTGGTGAGGTTGCTCATGCCTGTGCCGCCCCCTACGGCGCGGTGCACTGCTTGGCCAGCTCCTGCTGCTTCTCCGTGAGCTTGGGGCTCGGGGTCGGAGTGCTGGAGTCGGCGCCAGTGGTGTCGTTGGTGGAGCCGGAGGTGAAGGCGGTGGGGGTGGCGGTGCCGATGCCGGCCTCACCAGCACCCGTGCCGGCCGTGCCGGTGCCGACCCCGCCGTCGGTGGTCGCGTCACCGGGACGGTTCTGCTCGTCCTTGCGCTGCTTCTCGCTGTCCTTGCCGCTCTTGTCCTGCTTGTCGTTCTTGTTGGGCTTGGGGTGCTTCTTCTCCTCGGCGACGATCTTGCAGACCTCCGCCTGCTCCCCCAGCTCCGCCAGCTTGCTCTTGGCCTCCCCGCGGCCACTGAGGGCGATCGTCTCCTTCACCTGGTTCCGCTGGAAGACCGGAAGGTACTTGAGTTCGATCTCGGGGTGGTCCTGGTCGACCTTGTGCAGCGCGACACCGGCCAGCTCCTGGCTGATGCCCCGGTACAGAGCGACGTGGTCACCGTTGGCACCGACGTAGTACTGCGTCTGCGTCCAGCGGTAACCGCCGTACATACCGCCGCCCACCACGGCCAGCGCCAGCGCGATCCACAGCGAGCGCTTGATCCAGCGGCCTTTGCCACCGCCGCCCTTGGTGAAGTCCTCGTCGGTGAACGGGCCGAACGCACCCGTCGGCGCCGACGGGTCCGCGGTGGGCGGTCCGAAACCCTCGGGGGCGCCCTGCCCCTGCTGCGGCACCCCGCCCCGGCCCAGCTCGGCGGCGCGGGCCGCCGGTGTGCTGCGCAGCGAACCGCCTGTGCCCAGCGGCTGCTGGGTCTCGGCGACCGCCCCGACGATGACGGGGGTGTCGTTCAGCTGGCCGTGCAGGGTGTCGTCGTCCGACAGCTGCCCCACGTCCAGCACGTCGGCGACGATGCAGGTGATGTTGTCCGGGCCGCCGCCGCGCAGCGCGAGCTGGATCAGCTCCTGCACCGTCTCCTGCGGGCCGTGGTAGCCGGCCAGCGTCTCCTCGATCGTCTGGTGCGAGACGACCGCGGACAGGCCGTCCGAGCACAGCAGATAGCGGTCGCCGGCCCGCACCTCGCGGATCGACAGATCCGGCTCGACGTGGTCGCCGCTGCCCAGCGCGCGCATCAGCAAGGAGCGCTGCGGGTGGGTGGTGGCCTCTTCCTCGGTGATCCGGCCCTCGTCCACCAGCCGCTGCACCCAGGTGTGGTCCTGGGTGATCTGGGTGAGCTGCCCCTCGCGCAGCAGATAGGCCCGCGAGTCGCCGACGTGCACCAGGCCGAGCCGCTGGCCCGTCCACAGCAGCGCCGTCAGCGTGGTGCCCATGCCCTCCAGCTGCGGGTCCTCCTCGACCATCATGCGCAGCTGCTCGTTGGCGCGCTGCACCGTGGTGCCGAGGGAGGTGAGGATGTCCGAACCGGGGATGTCCTCGTCGAGCTGGACCATCGCGGAGATCACCTCGGAGGAGGCGACCTCGCCGGCGGCCTGGCCGCCCATGCCGTCGGCGACCGCGAGCAGCCGGGGGCCGGCGTAGCCGGAGTCCTCGTTGTGCTCGCGGATCATGCCGTCGTGTGATCCGGCGGCAAAGCGCAGTGACAGGCTCATGCGCACCTCGCCCGTCGGCTCCGGGTACATCCGCACGGTGCCCACCCTCCGGTCGTCATGTCGGTACTACTTCCGCAGCTCGATGACCGTCTTGCCGATGCGGATCGGCGCTTCGAGCGGGATCGGCGTCGGTGTGGTGAGCCGGGTCCGGTCGAGGTACGTGCCGTTGGTCGACCCGAGATCCTCGACGATCCACCTGCCGTCACGGTCCGGGTAGATCCTGGCATGCCGGGACGAGGCGTAGTCGTCGTCCAGCACGATCGTGGAGTCGTGCGCACGGCCCAGGGTGATGGTCTGGCCCTGGAGGGCCACGGTGGTGCCGGTGAGCGAACCCTCGGACACCACCAGCTTGGTGGGGGTGTTCCGGCCGCCGCCACGGGCCCGCCGGCCGCCGCCCTGCTGGGCACGCTGGGGCTGGGACCGCTGCTGGGGGCGCTGAGCGTCCGCGCGCCGTCCGGTGCGCTGCGTCACCCTGGTGCCGAACAGGTCACTCCTGATGACCTGGATGGACACGATGACGAACAGCCACAGTACGGCGAGAAACCCCAACCGCATGACCGTGAGGGTCAGCTCTGACATTGCCCCCGCTTCACCCTTCGGCTTGCCGGTAAATGATCGTGGTACTGCCCACGACGATGCGTGAGCCGTCGCGGAGCGTAGCGCGCGCGGTGTGCTGCCCGTCCACCACGATTCCGTTTGTGGAGCCCAGATCCTGGATGGACGACGGATTGCCCGCGCGGATCTCGCAGTGGCGGCGCGAGACCCCGGGGTCGTCGATCCGCACGTCGGCCTCGGTGCTGCGGCCCAGCACGAGCGTCGGCCCGGAGATCTGGTGGCGGTTGCCGTTGATCTCGACCCAGCGCCGCGTCTCGGTGCCCGGCAGCGCTCCACCGGGGCCCGCGGCGGTGCCCGGTGCGTAGGGGGGTGGCCCGGAGGGCACGGGCGGGGCGGAAGCGGGGCGTGGAGGGTATCCGTGACCGCCGTACCCGGCGCCGGACTGGCCCGCGCCTCGCTGGGCCTGTGCCTGCGGCTGGGAGGTGCTGGAGGCGAGAGTGCGGCTGCGCACGCGGTAGAGGCCGGTGTCGAGGTCGTCGGCCTTCTCCAGATGGACCTTGATCGGGCCCATGAAGGTGTAGCGCTGCTGCTTGGCGTAGTCCCGCACCATGCTGGCGAGTTCGTCACCCAGCTGGCCGGAGTAGGGGCTGAGCCGCTCGTAGTCGGGCGGGCTGAGCTCGACGATGAAATCGTTGGGGACGACCGTACGCTCACGGTTCCAGATCGTGGCGTTGTTGTCGCATTCGCGCTGGAGGGCGCCCGCGATCTCGACGGGTTGCACTTCGGACTTGAACACCTTCGCGAAGGTGCCGTTGACGAGACCTTCGAGTCGCTGCTCGAACCGCTTCAGAACTCCCACGACGCACCTCCTTCCCAGATGCTCTCGGACCTAGCCGATCCAGTCGGCCCAGTGTGTCCGCTCCCAGTGTCCCCCGGGACGCGGGCACAGCGCTCCTGCGGTACTGCTTACTGATCGTATCCACGCACGGGGAAATCGACTGGTTCCCCGAGGAGGCTCAAGTGTCGCCCCTCACAGTGGTCGCGCGCGGCCCCCGCCCACAGTTGCCCGTACCGCCCTACAGCGTCGCATGGATCGCGGGGTTCCTGTACTGAGTCCCGCCGGAGGGCCGGCACACCGGCAGGCGGGAGCGCCGGGGTGGGGCCGGCCGGAGTGCCGCGAGGCTGACGCCGGGGGCGGACGGAGGGGGCGGACGGAGGGGCCCGGCGGGGTGCGGGACGGGTGGTCGGAATACGGATGTGAGTCCACCCCGGTGGGCGTGCTAATCTTCTGGATGTCGGCAGGCGCCCGGACCGGGAAAAGGCGACAACACCCAATGCGCGGGTGGCGGAATAGGCAGACGCGCTGGATTCAGGTTCCAGTGTCCGAAAGGACGTGGGGGTTCAACTCCCCCCTCGCGCACACAGAGGCGAAGGCCCCACCGGATCCCGGTGGGGCCTTCGGCGTATCGATGTGCTCCCTCTCACAAGGGGGCCGGCGGCGCACGCGGCCACCCCGCTCCTGTCCGTCCGGCCCACGCGGTTTCCCCTTTTCCTGCTTCTCCCGTACGCGGTGTGTTTCCCGTACTACGGGGTTCTTCCGTGCGGGGTCCTTCTGCGTGGACGGCGGGTTCTCCCGTGCGGGGTCCTGATCCTGTGTGGATGAGGGGTCCCTGTGGGTGGAGCGGGTCGCCTCGCCTTTCGTACGGGGCGTGGTGCACTCCTCACTCAGGGCGGTGCTGCCGTTTCCGGGCGTCCCGGCGGTGCTTCCGGACGGGTTTTCCGGGCTGGTTTTCCGGGCGGTGCTTCCAAGGGGGGAAGCGGGCGGACATACGGCAGCGGAGCGTGCGCGTTCCGCTCGTGGCGGGCGCACGCTCCGCGAGGAGGCGTGAGGCCGGTCTGTTCCGGTCTGGCTGTTTGCCGTCTGCCGTTTGCCCTCTGCTGTCGGCCTTCCGTGCCGTGCAGGGGGGATCGGGGCCGGCCGGACCCGGCGGGTGTCGGGGGCCGGCCGTCCGGTCGTCAGGCGGAGAAGCGGGCGGCGAGGGCCTTGCCGCGCGTCTCGGCCGCCTCGTGGGCCTTGGCACGGGACGTCTTGGCCAGGTCGACCAGGCCGGCCATGGCCGGGTTCGACTCGGCCAGCGTCAGCTCCGGCACGATGAACTCGACGTCCAGGCCGAAGCCCTCCTTGCCGAGCACCTTCTCCAGGTACGTCAGCACGAACTCGAAGCTCTCCCGCGGGGTGCCCGGGCCGTAGCCGCCACCGCGGCTGGCGACCACCGTGGCGGGCTTGCCGGCGACGGTCGTGGTCGGCGCGGCGGTGGTGCGGCCCATCACGATCACGTGGTCGAGCCACGCCTTGAGGGTCGAGGGGATCGTGTAGTTGTACATCGGCGCGCCGATCAGCACGGCGTCCGCACGCTCGAACTCGCTCGTCAGCTCCTCGCGGAGCCGGAAGGCGGCGGCCTGCTCCGGGGTGTGCTCCGACGGGTCGACGAAGCCGGCCGCGGCGGCCGGGCCTTCCAGGTGCGGGATCGGGTCGCTGCCCAGGTCCCGGTAGACGACCGTGCCGTCGGGGTGCTCGGCCTCCCAGGCCTTGCGGAAGGAGGCGGCGACGTCACGGGAAACGGACGCCTCCCGCGGGTAAACGGACGAGTCGATGTGCAGGAGGGTGGCCATGGTGGTGCTCCAAGTGTTTCGTAAGCTGAGTTGCTTTCCGATGTAACTATGTATAACACAGGTACTTACTTTTCTGCACCACCTTGTGTCGGCGCAGTACCATGGGGGCATGTCAGAGCGTCGAAAGCTCGATCTCCCGCCGCCGCCCGCTCCGCCGGCGGCGACAGCAGCCTGTACCGAGCCCGAGAGCGCCATCACCCGCGTCTTCCAGCTGCTGGGCAAGCGCTGGACGGGCCTGATCCTGGCCGCCCTGATGAGCGGCCCCGGACACTTCGCCGAGCTGCGCCGCGCGGTGCCCGGCATCAGTGAGCGGATGCTCTCCGACCGACTGACCGAGCTCGCGGCACTCGGGCTCGTCTCCCGGTCCGTGGAGGAGGGCCCGCCGCTGCGGGTCAGCTACAGCCTCACCGACTCCGGGCACGCCCTGCGGCCCGCCATGGTGGAGCTGACCCGCTGGGCCGACGGTCACCTGCCCCACTCCTCCACCGGCTGCCCGGAGGCCTTCCGGGAGTGAGCGTCGCCGCCCGTGAGCGCCGTAGCTCCTGAGCGCCGCCGCCCGTGGGCGGGCCGCACCGGCGGGCGGGGCGCGCGGGGCCGGCGGCGGTCGTAGGGTGGTGCCGATGAACGCCAACTCCCCCGCCCAGGCGAGCGAAGAACCCGGTACCGAACGGCTGGAGCGGGCCGTACGCGCCGCGGAGACCGCGCTGATCGAGTACGAGATCGCGGTCGAGACCTTCCGGGTGGAAGTGGAGAACTTCTCCCGGCTGCACCACCAGCGGCTCGGCCCCGTCTACGCCCGCCTCGACGAGCTGGACGCGTGCATCGCCGAAGCCGTCGCCGCGCGCACCGGTGCGCCCGAGGACATCCGCAAGGCCGACGAGGCACGCGGCGCCGTGCTGCCGATGCCGAAGGTGGAGGAGCTGTTCTTCGGCTGGATCGACTCCACCGGGATGCTTCCCGAGGCGCAGGCCATGCTCAACGAGCAGCCCGTCAGCCCGCCCAGCCGGGTACGGCCCAGCGAACAGGCCCGCCAGACCTATCGCGAGCTCGTCCGCAAGGCGCACCCCGACCTCGTCCAGGACGAGACGGAACGCAAGCGCCGCGAGGACTTCCTCGTCAGGGTGAACAAGGCGTACGCGGACGGTGACGAGGCCACTCTCGCCTCGCTGGCCGAGGAATGGGCCGCCGGGCCGCTGCCGGAACCGGTGGCCGCGCTGCTGCGCAGCGAGGAGTTGTACGCACGCCTCGAATGGCTCGCCCAGCGCAAGGAGATGCTCGCGGAAATGGCCGCGGAGCTGGAGAACAGCGCGATCGGCACGATGCTCAAGATGGCGCCGGACGATCCCGACGCGCTGCTGGACGAGATCGCCGAGCAACTCCTCGCCCAGGTCGAGGAACGCGAACGCGAACTGGCCCGGCTCACCGGCGGCGGAGGACAGGGCGCACAGCAGGGTGCCCCTCAGCAGTTCGAGGGACAGGCCGGGTACGACGGCCGGACTGCGTACGGCGAGCAGTCGGCGTACGGCGAGCAGCCGGCGTACGGGGAGCAGACCCAGAACGGCGGCCGGACCCAGCAGGGCGGCCGGTCCGGGTACGGCGATCAGTCACCGTACGGCGGCTCGCCCGGCTACGACGATCCGTCCCAGCACGGCGGGCAGTGACCGACGGCTCTGCGGGTGCCGTACCGCCGTACCGCCCCGGCCGGAACGGCGGGCAGCCGGGGCCCGGGCAGCAACGGCTGGCAGCCGGGGCCCGGACAGCAGGAAAAGCGACAACACAGGAGACCCCAAGATGAACGCCTTCCCCGGACAGGTGCCGCAGATCGACGCCGCCTCCGTACCGTCCGACGCCCTTCTGCTCGACGTCCGCGAGGACGACGAATGGGCAGCCGGACACGCGGAAGGTGCGCTGCACATCCCCATGAGCGACTTCGTCGGCCGGCAGGGCGAACTGACCGAACGGCTCGGTGAGGGCGAACGCGTCTACGTCGTCTGCCGTGTCGGCGGGCGCTCCGCCCAGGTCGCCGCGTACCTCGCCCAGCAGGGCATCGACGCCGTCAACGTGGACGGCGGCATGCTCGCCTGGGAGAGCGCGGGCCGCCCGCTGGTGGGGGACGCCGACTCGGCCTTCGTCCGCTGACCGTCCCTCCGCGCCCCGGCGGGGGGCGTCAGTCCGGGGCGGAGGCGGCGAGCAGGCCGGCGAGGGCCTCCTCGTGGGCCGCCGCCGAACCGTACGACAGCTCCCACTGCTTGGCCCACGCGTGGAAGCGGTGCAGCGGATAGTCCGTGTCGGCGCCCAGACCGCCGTGCAGATGCTGCGCCGTCTGCACCAGACGCCGCACCCCGTCGGACGCCCACATCTTGGCGACGGCCACCTCTTCCGGGCCGGTCCGCCAGGCGGCCTGCCAGAGCGTGGCCTCCATCGCGCGCAGGTCGATGTAACGGTCGGCGGTCTGCACCGCCACCGCCTGGAACGTGGCGACGGGGAACCCGAACTGCTCACGCCGGCTCACATACGCGCTGGTCATCTCCAGCACCTTGGAGCCCAGCCCGAGCGCCAGCGCACAGGTGCCGGTGGCCAGGAGGCGGAGCAGCCGGCCACAGGCCGCCGGGTCGGTCAGCACGTGGCGGGAGGGCACCCGTACGCCGTCCAGCCGCACTTGCGCGTACCGCTCGCCGTTGGTGGACGCCTGCTCGGCGAGAGCGACCCCCGGCGTTGAGCGCGGATCCACCAGGGCCAGCACCGGGCGGCCCTGCGGAGTGTGAGCCGGCACGACGACCAGATCCGCGGTCTGCCCCCAGGGCACCGCCGTCTGCACCCCCTCCAGCAGCCAGTTCCCCTCCTGGTCCGCCGCCTTCGCCCGGGCGCCGTCAGCGGGCTCCGGTGTCGCCGTGACGGCCTGTTCGGGCGGCTCGTGGCCGGTACGGCCGTGCCCGGCGACCGTCAGCGCCACCTCGCCCGCCGCGACGCGGGGCAGCAGCGCCGAACGCAACTGCTCGCTGCCCGACTCGGCGAGGACCAGCGCCGCCGCACCGGTCTCCAGCAGCGGGACGCGGGCCAGCACCCGCCCCGCCTCGCGCAGCACCAGACAGAGCGCCACCGCATCGAGACCCGAACCGCCGTAGACAGCCGGCACGGTGAGGCCGAGCAGGTCCGCCCGGGCCAGTCGCTCCCACAGCGGGCGGTCGAAGTCGTCGGCGACCGTGCCCGGCACCAGGGCCGGGCTGGCCACATCCTCGGGCGTCACCTGGGAGAAGACGCCCTTCGCGGCCTCCTGGGCCGCCTGCTGCTCCTCGCTGAAGCCGAAGTCCATGGTCCCCGCCCGTCCTGGTCGGTGTCCGTCCTGGTGGCTTGCCCGGTCTGGTCGCTGCGCGTGCTGGTCGCTGCGCGCTTTGATCCCCGCCCATGCCGGGAGCTGTTCGTGCTGGTCGTTGCCCGTGGTGGTCGTTGCCCGTGCCGGGGGCTTGTCCGGCTGTGGGCGGCTGCGGCTGTACCTGGCGAGTGGAACTGACGCGCCGTCAGGTTACGACTGCGGGGGTGAACTGGCCAGAGGGCGGCGGCGGTGGGTGGCGGATCGGTGACGCCGTGCGGAGGGCGGTGGCGGCGGTGGT
>Ga0164243_10012868_pt1 | contig 11812 bp, 10 predicted proteins | sample OricompcompostOP_FD_108781 | JGI IMG/M metagenome (GOLD analysis project Ga0164243, IMG submission 108781) | Organic Plus compost microbial communities from Emeryville, California, USA - Original compost - Organic plus compost (OP) | ecosystem: Engineered > Solid waste > Mixed feedstock >...
GACCGGCGCCCTCGGAGCCGATAACGGCCGGAAGCGGCAGCTTATAGAGCCCCGTGCGGTGATAGACGTCGAGGTAGTTGAGCCCCACAGCGGTCTGACCGATGCGGACCTCGCCCGGTCCCGGTTCCCCGACCTCAACCGTCTCCCATTGCAGCACTTCAGGCCCGCCGTTGGCATGAATGCGGATTGCCTGCGCCATTTGTCGGCCCTCCCCGGGATTGCGGCCGCCCGTTTCGCCTTGACGCGGCCATGGAGGCCTTCTACGGGCTTAAACCGCGCGACGACAAGGGAGCAAGAATGATTCTCTACCGCCGCCGGAACCTTCCGGTCCTGCTTTTGCTTTTTGTCCCTGTCGCACCCGTTGGTTGTACTGGTCCCAACGTGACCACCGGCGCCGGTTCGGGTCTCACCTGCGTCGATGACTCGAGCGACTGCGTCGCCAAGCGCCAGCGGACGCTACGCTATCTCGTCGACGACAATGATCGTAGCTGGGTCAAGGCACACGCCCCCGCCGAGGCCTATGCCTCAGGGGTCCGCCTCTTTGCGCTGAAGAGCAAAAAGAAGGAGCTCTCCTGCGATGAGCTGGCGCACGGCAAGAACGAAGCCGATCGCGCCCCAGGGGTTTTGCGCTCGGCCAACAACCTCACCCCAGCGCAGGTCTCACGCGGCATCATGCTGGCGAGCGAGGTCTCACGCGAGCTTGGCGCGGAGATGAAGCGCCGCTGCCAGCGAGGCTGAGCTTTGAGTCTCCCCCTATGACCGATAGCCTCGTCGACACGGTCCTCTCTCTCGTGAAGCAGGGAGAAGGCTGGGCCATTCCCATCGCCTTCCTCGTCGCCTTCGGCGAGTCGCTCTGCTTCCTCTCGATCGTCTGGCCGGGCTGGGCCATCCTCACCGCGCTTGCCTTCCTTCTCGCAGCCAGCGGAGTCGGCGCATCGATCCTGATCCCCACCGTCGTTGCTGCCGGGCTCGGCGGTGTCGTCGGCTACTCCATCTCCTATTGGGTCGGCTACTACTTTAAGGACAGCATCTCCGGCGTCTGGCCATTCACGACGCATCCAAACCTCATCCCGCGCGGCAAGGATTTCTTCGACAAGCATGGGCTGTGGAGCGTCTTCCTCGGCCACTTCGTCGGCCCGGTGCGAGCTGTCATCCCCGTCGTCGCCGGCATGTTCTCGATGCCGCAGATCCCGTTCCAGATCGCCAACTTCGCCAGCGCCTTCATCTGGGCCGTTTGGGTCATTCTATGGCCGGTCCTGTTCGTCGCCTATCAGGAGACCATCCTGGCTTTCATGCGCGACAACGAACTGATCGTCGCCCTCGTCATGTTCGCGCTCGCCTTCGCCAACGGCGCTGCGCTGCCGCTGCTGTTCGTGCCCGTGCTGGTGCTGTTCGCCTTCATCGGCACGGTCCATCTCTACGCCGGCGGGGCATTCTGGCCCATCTTCCTTGCCGGTGCCGCGGGCGCGTTTTGCGCCGACTTGTTCTTCTATCGCGCGGGCGCGGATGAGAAGGCCGACTTCTCAAACGTTTGGTTCGTCAACGACAATGGACGCGGCGTTCCAGCCGCCCGCGAGCTGGTGCAGGAGTCCGGCCTGCTTGGCGTCATCACGTCCAAGTTCCTGGGCATGCGCCGCGCGCTCTACCCGATCGCAGCCGGCGCCGAAGCCCTTCCGCTGCCACCGTTTGCCACCGCCAGCGCCTTGGGCGCCTTGCTCTGGTCAGGGGTGTTTCTGCTTCCAGGCCTTCTGGTACGCGCCTTCGCAGGCTAGGCCCGGGCTCGAGTGATCACCGCATAGACGGCGTAACCGCGGTAAAGCTGGGAATAGCTCACCGTGTAGCCCGGGTGCGTTGAAATGCGTGCAAGCTCGGACTCGAGCTCATCGCGCGGCGTGACCGAAAACTGCGCCAGCCACGCGCGCAATGCCCGCTTGAACCAGTACGGTAGCCCCGACTGCTCACCGAAATCGACGATCAGCAGGCGGCCGCCAGGCGATAACGCCCCGAGCGCCTGGTCGAGAGCCGCGCGCCAAGGCGGGATCATCGACAGAGCGTAGGAGATGAATATCCGCTCGAAGCTGCGGGTGCCGAACATGCGCTCAGCGTCGAAGTTCGTGGCGTCCCCCTGCGCGATCTCAATACTGCCCGCAAGACCGACGCGCTGAATCGAAGACTTCGCAGTCTCGAGCATGGCGTTGGAGATGTCGAAGCCGAAAAAGCGCGCCTGCGGATAGCGGCGCGCGGCTGCGATGAGATTGCGGCCTGTTCCGCAGGCGACCTCGAGCACCTTATCGCCGGGCGCGGGCGCAAGCTCCGCGATCAACCGGTCACGCCCGAGCAAATAGTACTTGCGCGTCGCATCATAGATGTACCGCTGATAGCGGTAGATGGCATCCATGTGCTGCGCGGCGGATACGCGGGGATGCGCCACGCGGCAATTCCTCAGCCGACGAACGTATAAAGGTGGAAGCCGCCATAGATCGACGAGCGATCCTTGGCGGTCAGCTCACGGCAGCGTTGCTCATCGTAGGCAAAGCGCGACAGGATCGCGTCGGGGACCCGCCCGGGAAGGATCGTGTCCTCGCCGGCGGTACGGAAGATGACACGGGCGCCGGGCTTTGCCGTCCGCCGGATCTCGCTCCATAGCGCACCGAGCTGGGCGTCCGTCATCCAGTCCTGCGCGTCGAGCAGCACATACGCGTCGAGCGAGGCCGCGGGCTGCGCCGCAAGGTGCTCGGTGAGCGAGGCATGAATGACTGAAATGTCATCGACGCGCTTGCGCAGCTTCGCGAAGCTCTCGCCATGCAGATAGGGTGGCAGCGGCGCCTTTGCGTTGGTCGCGTAGCGGCGACCGAAAGCCTGCCAGGCGAAGTAGTTGTCCTTGAGGTCGAAATCGCAGGCCAGGCGCTCGAGGCGTCCGTGCAGCACGTCCGCCATGCTCGCCTCATCGCCCTTCAGCGCCTCGAATTGCGAGGGCGGAATACCGAGGCCGAACAATGCCGACGGCTTGTCGAGCAGCCAGCGGATGTGCCGCTTCTTGAACAGCGGCGCGAGCTCGCTCTCGAAGATGCGACGCTGCTCGCTGAGCGTCTGCGCATCGAGCAGGCGGCGCGGGTTCTTGCCGTGCGCGCGGGCGAGCAGATGGCCGGCGGTGATGAAGTTGCCAAGCAGCCCGTGGCGATAGAGGTTCGAGCCGAAGTAGCCGATGCGCCGGCGCCCGATGCGGTCGCGCGATTCCCAGTAGCGGCGCGTCGCCGGATCGAGATGCTTCTGCAGGAACGTGTAGTAGGCGTCGATGTTCTCTTGCCGGTTGGCATCGGCGAAGAAGCTGCGGAACGCTGCATAGTCCGGCAGGTGCGCCAGCGCCGCCACCTTGAGCTTGTTGAGCGCAACGTGGGCCGGATTGAGGTCGACCGCCGTGATGCTGATTGGCGCCGCCGCAAGGTAGCTGAGCACGTTGCAGCCGCCGGAGGCGATGGCGATGAGGCGCTCGCCCTCTTTGAGGTTCAGCGCCTCGAGGTCGACGACGGGGTCTTCCCAGATCTGCGGATAGACGAGGCCGCTGAACGCGAGGGTGAACAGGCGCTCCTGTATGCCTTGCCTGGACGTCGCCTTGTGCCGGTGTACTGCCTGCCGCAGGCGCTTGTTACGGTGGCGCCGCAGAGGGGTATCCTCGGCAGCAATAGCATCGTGGCTTGAGGCCATGCGTCCCCGTCCGTGCGTTTCTTGTCGGCGTTGCCGGTGCATTTGGTGGTCCGACCGGCTCGGCTAAGGGAGTCTTGTTACGGATTTATGTCAAGCGCTAACGACCGGCTCTTGCGCCGCAGGCGAAGATGACCTAGACGAGCCGCTTCGCGCTTCAAAGGCCGTCGCGGCTGGGGCGCCTTTCCCTTCTTGGTGAACGCCCAATCTGGTGATCCTATGAGCACACGCAGCCTGCGCAACGTCGAGACCCGCAAGAAGAAGGCCCGCCGCGCCATTCCGCGCGCCAAGATTACCCGCAACCAGGGCAACACCGCGGCCGGGCGCAAGCGCCTGAAGAAGCTGGCCGGCCTGCGTCGCGGCACCAAGACTGCCGCCAAGGCGTAGGTCTCGCCAATAAAACACGACCTCGATAACCAGCGCGGACCCTTGGGTCCGCGCTCGCGTCTGTGCGCGTTGTTGCCGGCAGACAACGCACCATCACTGTACGTAAGTCGAGTGCGGCCATTCGTGCCCCAGCCCGTATTGCTCTCCTTTTGAGGCTTTCTCCTAAGCCTCTCTAAATCTTTGCCCGCGATGAGTCCCTGCCTCTCGGCGCACCGCGCCGCATTGCCAACGCCCGCGATGCCATCACGCCGTGATGCGAAGGCGGGCCTAACGAAGCCACATAATGACCGGAACTTATATGCCGGAGCTCGTCGGGCTCTCGCTCATCGTCGCCGTCGCTGCTTCCTACGTCGCATTCGCACTGGCGGCACATATTTCCGCAACGCGTGGCCTCGCCGGCGCCTATTGGCTTGCCGGCGGCGCCGTTGCGCTCGGCACCGGCATCTGGTCGATGCACTTCATCGGCATGCTGGCATTCAAGCTGCCGATCCCGATGTCGTACGGTGCCACTGCCACCGCCGGATCGTTGCTCATCGCGTTGGTCGTCTCGGCGTTTGCGCTCTTCGTCGTCAGCCGGCGGCGACCCAGCCTGCCGACGCTCGCTGTCGGCGCCATCGCCATGGGCACCGGCATCTCGCTCATGCACTACGTGGGCATGGCGGCGATGAACATCGCCCCGCCGATCACCTACGAGCCGACCCTCGTGGCTGCCTCGGTGGCGATCGCCATTGCGGCTTCCGCCTTGGCCTTGTCGCTGGCCTTCCGCCTGCGCAGCGCCAACCCGGCGAGGGCGATGCGCGAGCGGCTGCTGGCGGCTCTGGCCATGGGCATCGGCATTTGCGCCATGCACTATATCGGCATGGCGGCCGCCCGTTTCCCCCCCGATACGGTCTGCGCGACCCCTGGCCCGCACGTGGACCAGTTCTGGCTTGCCGTCATCGTAGCCGCCGCGACCTTCGCATTCCTCGGCGCCACGATGCTGATCCTCACCATCGACGTCCGCCTCGCGCATCAGCTCGACGAGGCCAATGCGCGCATCGCCGCCCTCGCGCGCGAGGACCCGCTTACCGGGCTCGCCAACCGCCGCACCTTCCTCGAGCACCTCGACAGCGCCTTCGCCGCGTACACCCGCGGCAAGGGCGACTTCGCCGTGCTCTTCCTCGATCTCGACGGCTTCAAGGAGATCAACGACACGCTCGGCCATGCCGCCGGTGATGCGCTCATCGTCGAGGTTGCCAAGCGGCTGCAACGCGCCGTGCGGCGCGATGACGTCGTCGCCCGTTTTGGCGGCGATGAGTTCGCCGTCCTGCAGCGTAATCTGAATACGCCGGGCGACGCCGGCACGGTGGCCGAGAAGATCGGGGCCACCGTTGCCGAGGGATACACGATCGGTGCCGACGAGGTCGCGGTGACGACGAGCATCGGCATCGCCCAAGTGACCGAGACGACCACCTCGCCGAGCGAGCTCATGGTCCAGGCGGATCTTGCCCTCTACAGCGCCAAAGGCGATGGGCGCAACCGCTACCGCTTTCACGATCCCGCGCTCGATCGCCAGGTGCACAGCCGTGCGCTGCTCGCCCGCGAGCTGCAGACGGCCATCGCCCGCGGCGAGCTCGAGGTGCTCTACAAGCCGCAGGTGCATATTGCGAGCGGCGACATCGCCGGCCTCGAGGCGCGCGTGCGCTGGAACCATCCCTCACGCGGCATCATCAAGCCGGAAGTCTTCTTGCCCATCGCCGAACGCGCCGGCGTCATCCGCGCCGTCGGCGACTGGACGATCAGCGAGGCCTGCGGTCAGCTCCGCCGCTGGCTGGACAACGGCGTGGCTCCCCCGGTGATCGCCATCGACGTATTCGGCGCCCAGCTGAAGGGCGCGTGTGATGCCGGAAGCGAGCTCAAGGCGTGTGTCGGCCAACACGGCATCGATGCCTCCCGCATCGAGCTCGAATTCGATGAGCGCGTGCTGATGCAGGCCGTGCAGCGGTTTCCCGAAACGCTGGAAGCCCTGCGCACGCAAGGCTTCCGCCTCGCCATAGCCGACTTCGGCACCGGCTACTCGTCGATCGGCTATCTCGCCGAGGCGCCGGTGCAGCGGCTCAAGATCCCGCCCGACGTCATCGCCGGAGCCCTCTCCAGCGCCAGCTCCGCAAGAGCCGTGCGAACGATCGTCAATATCGCACGCGAGATCGGCGCCGAGGTCGTCGCCGATGGCGTCACGACGCAGGTGCAGGCAACGTTCCTGCTCGCCGCCGGATGTGAGCAGGCGCAAGGTCCGTTCTTCAGCCCATCGCTCACCGCCATCGAGGCAACCGCTCTGTTGAATAGCGGCACAACTGTGGCGCACGCCAAGCACCAGTCATCGGCGGCCTGACGACTGGGCAGCTATTGCTCAGCGCAGCGCTCCTGCCTACCTATGGGCGCGCAATGCATGAAGCGAGTCTGATCCCATGACACGTGTAGCCCCCCTCGACCCAAATCGCTTCACATCGGCGATCCCACACTACGTCACCGGCCGTCCGCCCTACGCCGAGCGCCTCATCGCCAAGCTCGCCCGTGACACGAATCTCGGCCCCCGCTCGCGCGTGCTCGACCTCGGCTGCGGGCCTGGCTCGCTGACGCTGCCGCTGGCCCGCTATTGCGGCACCATCATCGGCATGGACGCCGACGATGCGATGATCGCGGAGGCCCGCAAGGCTTCAGAAGCGGCCGGCATCCCTGTCGACTGGCGCGTCGGCACCTCTTTCGATCTCGACCAGTCTTTGGCCCCCCTCGATCTCGTCACCATCGGCCGCGCTTTTCATTGGATGGACCGCGAAGCGACCCTGAAGCGCTTCGACGAGCTGATCGCACCGGGCGGCGCCGTAGCGCTCCTCAGCACCGAGCTGCATCCTCACGGGGGTCTCAAGTGGCACGATGCGTTCGAGGAGCTCCGCCGCAGCCACGGCCGCTTCGACGATTTCTATCGCTGGCGCAAGAGCGAAGCCTGGGAGGACCACACCAGCGTGCTGTTGCGCAGCCCGTTCAGCGAGGTCGAGCGCATCTCGGTCTTCGAGCCGCGCAAGACGACGCTCGATGAGGTCATAGCGCGCGCCCAATCGTTCTCCGCCAACTCGCCATCCGCGCTCGGCGAGGAGGGACGTGATGCCTATGAGCGCGCAGTGCGCCAGCGCATGCTCGCCATGTCACCCGACGGCATCTATCCGGAGATCGTGGAGAGCATCGCCATCGTCGCTCGGCGCCCAAGTTGAGCAGGTGCGAAATAGCTGCCCGCTCACGGGTTGAATATCAGCACGAGATAGGTGAACAGCAGCAACAGATGCACCGCACCGTGCAATACGTTGGTCCGCGCACCGTAGAACGTCAGCATGCTCACTGCCAGGGTGAGCACGAGGAGGATGATATTCTCATCCGTGAGGCCGAGTGTGATGCTTTGCCCGGTCGCAAGACCGATCATCAGCACCAGCGGCACCGTCAACGCCACCGTCGATAGCGCCGAGCCGAGGCAAAGGTTGATCGACCGCTGCAGCTTGTTGGCAAGCGCGGCACGTAGCGCGGTGATGCTCTCCGGGGCAAGAATGAGCGCGGCGATGAGCGTACCGCCGACCGCCGGGGGCACTTGGAACGCGTGTATGCCCTGCTCCACCATAACCGCGAGATACTCGGCCAACCCGACGACCGGCAACATCGTCAGCAGCAGAAGCAGCGCATGCCGGCTAGCCGATTGATGCGGTTGCCTTGATGTCGGCTCTTCGCAGTCATCGCCGTTCTCCCGTTGCAGCGAGAAGAAGCCCCGATGCCGGAGGGTCTGCAACGCAAGGAAGATGCCGTAGAGCACGATCGTCGCGAGCGAGAACAGTGTCGACTGCCAGTAGTTGAGCGCCCCTTCGAGCGCCGTCGACGCCGTGCTTCGCGGCAGGATCAGCGCAATGGTCGACAGCGGCACGAGCACCGCGAGATAGGCCCGCGCGCCTTCGAGATTGTACTCCTGTTGGACGTGAAGCAACCCACCAGCCAGGAGACAAAGCCCCACCATTCCATTCATCATGATCATGATGACGGAGAACATCGTATCGCGCGCCAGCGTTGGATCGGTGGCACCCTCGAGCATGACGGCGGTGATCAGCGAAACCTCGATGACGATCACCGAGACGGTGAGAATGAGCGTGCCCAGCGGCTCACCAAGCAGCTCGGCGAGCGCATCCGCATGGCGGACGACACCAAAGATGCAAACGGCAATTGTAGCCAACAGCCAGACGAAGAGAACGCTGCGCTCCAGGAATTGCGTCGGATCGGCGAGCCAAGCGCTGCCGTAGATGAGGAACAGGCAGAGCGTCATGGCGCCAATGATGAAAGGCACCTCGCCGCGCAGGTGAGCCTCCCAACGACTGGGGCTGATCCAGTAGTGCATGCGGTGCGTCTCCGGACGGCAGACTGGAAGCTGCGAGACTGGCGCGCCCAGTGAGGCGACATCCTGACGAGGCAGAAGGTGGCTGCTTATGTCGCAGGCCGCATATTTGTCTCAACTGCCAACCTTCTGCGCGACCGTTCCTTAAAGCAGCGCGTGTACCCAGCCTCTAAGCGTTTGACGGAGGCTGCTGTGATACGTCCCGGCTTGTTTGCGTTGGCATTGGTGCTGCTGCCGCCTGCAGCGAGCCCTGCCTTGGCCCAGCGCATCGTGCAGCTTGCGGCTCCGACGCAAGAGCCGGAAGCCCCTCCCGCGCGTCCAGTGGGCGACCCGGACATCCCGCCCATCAGCCTCGATCTGTTCGATACCGGCACCAGCCGAGAGGAAGCCTGGCCCTGGCCTCTTCCGACGACCGACAACTGACGTCAGCTTCTCCGCGAAACCCGTTCCTTGCAGCGCCCATGCCCTTCGAGCAGCGTCGCAACGTCTGCGGCTGCCAGCGGCCGACCGACGAAGAAGCCCTGAGCCTCCGCGCAACCCTCTGCGCGCACCTTCTCGAGCTGCTCCGCAGTCTCGATTCCCTCGGCCAACGTCGCGATGCCGAGGCTCTTTGACAGCGCCACAACCGAATGCAGCACCGCGAGCGCGCTGCTTGGCCCATCGCCGAGCTCGCGAATGAAGTGCTTGTCGATCTTGATCTTGTCGAAGCGGATGCGCGTCAGATAGCTGAGCGAAGAAAACCCGGTGCCGAAGTCATCGAGCGCGATACCGACGCCGATGTCCTGCAGTTTCCCCAGGATATCGGCGACGTCGTTCATGTCGTCCATCAGGATCGATTCGGTGATCTCGAGCTCCAGCCGGTTGGGAGCGAGCCCCGACGCTCCAAGCGCCGAAATGACCGACTGGCGCACGTGACCGGAGCGGAACTGGGCAACAGAGAGATTTACGGCGATGCGGATGTCCTTGGGCCAGCTCGCGGCTTCCTCGCACGCCCGCCGCAATGCCCAGTCACCGAGCTGCACGATGAACCCGCTGTCCTCCGCGAGCCCTACGAACTCGCACGGCGGGATGATGCCGCGCTCGGGATGGTTCCACCGCAACAGCGCCTCGAATGCCACGATCTCATTGCGGCGCAGATTGAGCTGCGGCTGGTAGTAGAGCTCGAATTGCCGCTCGCGCAGCCCGATACGCATGTCGTGCTCGAGCTGATGGCGGACACGCATGCGCTCGTCCATGGCACGCTCGAAGAAGCGCGATTTTCCCGGGCCGTCGCGCTTTGCCCGTTGCAGCGCGAGGTCGGCATTCATCAGCAGCTCATCGGGCTCATCGCCGTCGACAGGCGCCACCGCGACGCCGATGCTGACCGTTATCGAGACCCATTGATCATCGATATCGAATGATGTGCCGAGCACCGCATGCACGCGCTTGGCGAGGGCCTCAGCTTGCGCTGCAGGCTCCTCGGCAATCTGCAGCACGACGAACTCGTCTCCCGCAATGCGGGCCACCATGTCCGCGCCGTCCAGGCGACGGCGAAGCCGCTGTGCCACGTTCTGCAGCAGAGTATCGCCGATCGAAGGACCGAACGTGTCGTTGATTTCCTTGAAGCGATCTATCTCCAGCAGCAGCACGATGAGCGAGCCGCGCTCCAGGGTATCCCCCTCCAGCACCTCCTCCATGCGCTCGCGCAACTGGGCCCGGTTGGGGAGGTCCGTCAACGCATCGTGACGCGCCAGATGGCTTAGCCGCGCCTCGATGCGCCGCAGATAGGTGACGTCATCATGCGTCGCTACCCAGCCACCGCCCTGCAGCGGCTCGTGGCGGATCGCGATGACACGGCCATCACGCAACTCGTGCAGTCGTGTGTGGCGCACGACCTCGCGGACCGATGAGAGCCGTTCCTCCAGGTATGCGTCCGGATCCTCACCGTCGAACTGTCCTCGCTTTATGCGGCTCTCGACGATCTTGCGGAACGGCGTGCCGGGCTGCGCGAGATCCTTCGACAGCCCGTACATCTCGATATAGCGCTCGTTGCACACCAGCAGCTTTTGATCCTGGTCGAACATGCACAGACCCTGCGACATGTTCGAGAGCGCCGCATTGAACAGCCGGTTCTGCTCGGTGAGTTCCGCCTCGCGACGATCGAGCGCCGCCAAAGCCTCCTCGGCCTGCGCGTGCGCACGCCCCGATTCCTCGAGGTGACGCCTCGCCGCCTCGAGCGCCTCGCCGTAGTCGGCAACGTGCGTCGCGCGGCTCAGAACGCGCCGCGCATTCAGCGCTCCGACGGCAAGCACGACGACGAGCGCGACGAGCGCTGCGAGCCTCTCAGTCTCTGCAGCCGGCGAAATCTGGAACGATCCGAGATATTGCCCATAGTCGCTCGTAACGACATTCCAGCCCTCGTTGAGCACTGCCGCGCAGACAAGGAGGCTCCACCCCGCCACTGCCGCGATCCCGGCAACGACCACGGGGCGCGGGTGGAAACGCAACGCCCGCATGCCGACGAGCAGCAGCAGCAGCGCAAATGCCGGCGCCTTGAGGATGCCACCGGCCGGATGCCCGAAAGCGTACTGATAGCTCCAGATGAGCGATAGAACGAGGCCAACGTCGACGACGCTCAATGCGTCGAGAAAACGCTCGGGCAGCGGCTGCTGGCTCGCCAACCTCCACCGGATGGCAGAGCTGGCGACCAGCGCGGCAAGCGTGACAAGCACCCACTTGTCGACGTCGAGCAGGCCGCGCCGATAGCCGAACGCGTGCACAGCCAGCACGAACAGAGCGATGGCGCACTGCGCGAGCGCGATCGCCTTCTCTCCCTTGGCGTCCTGCACGCGCAGGCTCTGCGCCAGTCGCCGCGGCAGCGAGGGGGGGCCTCGACGCTGACCGGACCTGGCTTCTTCTTGTTCTTGCTCTTTAGTCGGCGGCGCGGCTGACAACGATGGCTCCAGGCACGGGGCATACGGTCGAGAACATGCGCGTCATGAACCCACGCGAGGTTCACCCGCGCCATGTCCCGAACGCATGGCTGGGCACGTTGCCATATGGCCCGTTACCTATCCTTTGTTTAGAGGTTGGGTGTAGGCCCCTGCCGCGCCGCTGAACGATTGTTCAGTTAATGCCCGGTGACGCGCGACCGTGCGCGTGTCCTATTGCCGAACACCTTCGACCTCCAGCGCCAGTTCCACCGCCTGCGATGCCGGTCCAAGGTTGTAGTTGATCCCGAAATCCTTGAGCGGCAGCGTCGTCGTGCCGGTGAAGCCTTCACGGTAGCCGCCCCACGGATCGGAGCCGCCGCCGACGCGCTTGGCGTCGATGGTGATC
>Ga0164243_10012869_pt1 | contig 11810 bp, 10 predicted proteins | sample OricompcompostOP_FD_108781 | JGI IMG/M metagenome (GOLD analysis project Ga0164243, IMG submission 108781) | Organic Plus compost microbial communities from Emeryville, California, USA - Original compost - Organic plus compost (OP) | ecosystem: Engineered > Solid waste > Mixed feedstock >...
CGCGCCCTTCCCAGGGGCATCAACAAGCGACCGCGCTCCGCGTCGGGGAGTAGCTCAGCCTGGTAGAGCACTGTCTTCGGGAGGCAGGGGCCGGAGGTTCGAATCCTCTCTCCCCGACCATTTCAAGGAAATCCTTGCATTTCAATAGTTTGCGGGGATTTTCCGTTGAGAAATATACAGCAAAATATACAGGGAAATGTGCGGTCGAATCAGCGCCGGCTCGTTTACCCTGTAATTGATTCTGGCGTCCGTAGAAGGACGCCTTATTCCGCCGCATACGCTGTCAAATGGATAGCATCATAAAAATCTACCGAGGCGTGCTCGATAGTGCCCCTCTGTCACGAAATGTCGTTGGACACGCCCTTTTCTTAGAGGTTCAACGTGGCTGTGCGCGGTTGAACAGTTACGGCCTTCAGCCAATGAATTTTTTATCCCGGAGCGCGAACGTCTGGCCCCTCGCCACCGTCAAAATTTCGTTAATCCAACACCTGATATTGGTCTTTAACCAAATTTTATGACCCGCATGCAATCGTCCTTTTAACTATCGGTTAAGCATATTCGTTTACCGTGGAGGTGCGCGGTGTCGCATGAATGGCCGTTGTGGGCGATTTTGATAGCAATGGGGGCGATTGGGACGGCCATAAGGGGCGTAGCGCGGCACTACTTTGGGCATCGCGCAGACATCATACGTGCTGGAACAGAGCGCCTATTGGTGAAAGCAGCAATCGAGCGCCATTTTATAAATCGAGATAAGAAATAGTGCATGTGTGTTGCTTGCTATGCACTCAAACAGCGCCAGCGACGACAGATAGCATTTCGCCCTGCGCCAACCAAATTGATTGGCTATCATGCTAATTTATTTTGCTTATTCAGATGAACCGCTGATGCCGAATCACTCGGCGAGCGGAGAAAATCGAATGCATCTGACACCCATAGAGCGCCTGTCGCTCCTTAATCTCTATCGTATCCTCGAAATCATCGATCCCACGAACCGCCGACGCTGGAACGACGCGGCCGAAGCAATGGAGCTTGGCACGCCATCCCTGATCGCTCCGTTATTCGATGACTTGGACCTCAACCCGGACCCGATGCCGCCGGTGTGGCGGCGAGAGGATGAAAAAAGCCAACATTTGCCATTGGCCTTTTCGGGTTTGTCGCGACAGTTGGACGGCTCCTTGAACGAATCGGAGGAGCAAATCGATGTCCGCTAATCCAAAATTCAAAGCTGACTTCTCAACGAAAGAAGCGTTCCTTGCCAGCCTGTGGGATGCCTATGAGCATGCGCAACGCGAGGAAAATGTCGCAGCCACCAAGGGGCCATATCCCAAGCGCTTCCAGAACACCCGCGACCAATTCTATGAGACGGGGGTGCCTATGGCCGATCATACATACGCCGGCATTATCGATCGCAATGATGGCATGCTGGCGCGCAACGGCACGATGAAATTCCTGATCGGCATGCGCTCCTACATGAAGGCGCATACAGACAATCAATCGCCGCGCGAGTGGTATGGCGTGTTCGATGATGCGTTCGCTACGGGCCAGATTAGCATCATGGCGTGGGGCGCAGCGGCGCGACAAATCTACGTCAGTCATGGACCGCACCCGGCCGACGCCTGGCGCTTTCATGCCGAAACGCTCGATCGCTTTCGACTCGCACCTCGCGAAAGCCTGATGCTTCCCGATGAGATCCAGCGGTTCAACGCCTTGCCTGATCCCATCGTGCTATATCGTGGCAGCGTCACGCCGTCCGACGCTATCGGTGCTCAGGGCATCAGCTGGACCACGGTCGAGAAGGAAGCGCGCTTTTATCCGGCTGTCAGGAAGGCCGTGGGTGCCCTTATGTTATCGCCGGGGGAAAGCCGGGCGAAAGGCGAACAGCGTGTTGTGTGTGCTCGTGTGCCCAAGGAAGCGATATTTGCTGTGGCTTCCGCTTTCCTCTCTAGCGAGGAAATTCTGGTCGATTACGAGCGGATCACTTCCGACATGATGGTGCCGCTTCCGACGCGGCCCCCAATGACGCCGGCGGACGCCCTGCTAGATCAGGCGTTTCAGATGCACCGGCGCTTCCTCGACGGCATGATGCGGCGATAGATTGGATGCCCCGGCGTTTCCGAGTGCACGCCGGGGCCTTTTGTCATTGAGAGTGTGCCATTTTAGCGAAACAAGCCTTCGGCGAGATCTGCACGCCACCGGCGGAAGATATCCAGACCTTGGTTACGGCGCCTTGGGAATAATAGACGGCCATATTCGCAAAGCCAGTGTAGCCGCCATAGGAATTCTTGCCGTTGACCTCACCGCAGGCGATCCAGCCCTTGTTCTTTTTTAGCGGCACCAGATGGGCAGGCCACCATTTGAAGCGTGCGGACTCACCGTCGAGCATCTGGTCGCGGATCGCAGTCTCCGCAAGCGGCTGGAAATCCTCCCAGGTTGGCTCAGGCCCCGGATCGAACGGCGTCTTCTCCTTGGCAGCCGCTGGCAACGCTCCAAGCATAGCGACGACAAAGGCCGCCATAGTCCGACGAAACATATCTCTCCCCCATTGCTATCCCATTGGACGGCGATGTCTAACCAATCCTCAATCCCGAGCGCCACGCAATTCCGAAGGGTGCATCTCGCACCCGCGAACGCCTCTCAAAAGGAGGTGCCACCCCTCCACCATCACGCTGGCGCTGCATGACGGACGCGCACAGGCGTTTCGCAACACATGCGTTTTGTCGCTGCGAACGATCGCGGTCGCACGCTTTCGCTTTGATGATTGATGTTGTGCTGCTCCCTACCGCATGGGGAGTGAGGGGCGCTCCCCCTCCTATGCTACTAAGGCACGCCTCTCCACGCGCTGGATGGCAGCACGGCTCACGCCGTATTCCTTAGCTAGCGCACCAAGGGAAACGCCCTGAGCACGGCTGGCGCAGATAGCGTCCTGTTGCTCCGGGGATAGCGCCGATGGCCTTCCTAGTGCTTTCCCGCTGGCCTTGGCGCGTGACAGGCCGCTTTGGGTGCGTTCAATGAGCAAGTCCCGCTCAAACTCCGCGACGGCTGAGATAACGCCCATAGTCATCTTGCCGGCGGGACTGGTGAGATCGACGCCGCCAAGGGCGAGGCAATGGACTCGCACGCCTTCATGCGCCAGCTTCTCAACCGTAGCTCGCACATCCATTGCGTTGCGGCCTAGTCGATCCAGCTTCGTCACTATCAGGACATCGCCCGGTTCAAGCCTGTCCATGAGGCGTGAGAAACCTTTGCGCTCCATCGCCGCGACCGAGCCGGAAACGGTCTCCGCTGTCACCCGTCTAGGCTCAACGGAAAAGCCGGCGGCTTCAATCTCCCGCATCTGATTGTCGGTTGTCTGATCGACGGTGCTCACGCGGCAATAGGCGAACGTGCGGGCCATGTGCGACTCCTGTATCGAAAACGTGTAACGCATATGCGCCTGTATCGATACTATCGTCAAGCTATTTTCCGATACATGCTGCGCATCTGTATCGTAAATGACCGTTTTCGATACACCCGGCGGTGAAGTGTGTGCTGGCCTGCGGGTGTGAGGATGGCCGGTGAGGGGTGAATGCACGCGGGCGGGGTGTGGATTGGCGGTTGGCGGATGCGGGGAATGAGCGGCGGCTAGGTGGTCGCGTGGTTACTCAATCTGCGATAAGAAAAACGGATGAAAGAATTTCGTTTAGCCGCCAACAGTCGCGGAGGTTCGTTTGAACCTGATCCAACGATCAACGTCGTCCATGCGACGCTAGATGATTATCTAAACCAATTCCACCGATTTGCTGAAGGCTTAAACGAGGAATTTCGCCCTCGTGGGGGGAAGGGAGTCAATGTTCAAGTTGGCTACGTTCTAAATCCGAATGCAAACGCCTTTGCTCGGAGGATAAATGATGTGGACATAATCGGCATCTATTTGGGCACGTTTTTTAGGATTCAGAACGCTGCATGGGTCTTGTCAAAGGCAATGAATGATATTGCATCGCTTAAGGATTTGGATAATATATCGAAAAGTATCGATAAAGTTCCCTACGAAATCAACTTAAATTCTGAAATTTCCGGAAACGGTCACGTAAAAGGAACAGATGCTGATTATGATAGAGTATATGTTAATCACATGGTCAAAGTGGCTATGGAGTTTATATTCCATCATGAGCTAGCGCACATTTGGAATGGCCATGTTGATCTAATGGTTTCTCAGGGTCAGCTTGATTCTATAGATGAAATGCCAGATTCAAGTGAATTTAGCAGATTGCGTCATATGCTAGAAATAGATGCAGATCAGAAGGCAGTTCTCGTAACATTAACTAATTCACTAGAGGTAAATGAGATAGATCGCAGCTTCAAATTTCCGGAAGGAATAGAAATATCAGATTATATTGGAATAATATTTACCGGAATATACTTATCTTTTAGATTACTCTACCATTCTGATCGTGAATTTCTTCCAATAATTAATTCTTTAACTCATCCTCCATCTGTTTATAGATTATCATGGGCTATCCTTCAGATGTGCCAGTTTTTTTATAAATTTTTGGGCTTGCATCCATCTTCCACCCGCAAAGCTATTGAAGAAATATATCCAATTCTAGAGCATGTATTTTCTGTTTCGCATGACTCTAAGGGGATTTATGCTATGCATCCGGAATTTTGGGTAGAATCTCTTAGGGTTAGAGGGATATTTAGCCGTTATTACATGGAGGTTAGGTCTATGCTGGAACCGCACAAGCGAGGAGTCCAGCTCCCCGGCGTCGAAACTTACGATGTGGCCGACTTTTTATAATCAACTACGGTTAGCCTCAATCAGTGCAGCGCCGAAATCATCCTCACCGGCGGCATCCCGCTTCGTCATGTCACGGGATTTCTTCGCCAGCCCTAGCTTGATGAGAACGGCACCAAGCGCCTGCACGTTCCTGCGATAGTTTTCCTGATCGATTTCCTTGCCTTCCAGCAAGTCGGCAGAGGCGCGCTCGCACATCATCGCGAATGTCGCCGCCTGCACCAATAGCACGCGCTCACTCGCCGAAGGGTCACGCCGGAGTTGCATCTGTAGCTCGCCGCCGATCGCGCGGAAGCGGCGAGCTTCCATTGTCCGGCCGTCGATCTTCCTGCCCGCGATAGTCAACTCGAAAGCGGGTGCGTCATCGGTCATTGGATCATTCCATGTTGAGGGGACGAGAGGCGCTTCCGGTGTGGCGTGGGGCGATTACGGCGGGTGAAGAGGTCAGGGAGAGGGCGCGTGCCGGCGATGAGCTGCAATGCGCCTTTGCGGGCTTGCTGAGAGTCCACACCGGCGGCAGCACATACGAAGCGGAAATCGGGGCCGGCATCGGTGAACCATCGGACTGCGTCCTGCTTGGCGCGTTCGCGGGCGCTCACATTGGAAATACGTGCCTTGCCGAGTGCGTCGCGCAATGCTTGTGCGATGACGGCGCGGAACATAGGAACGCCACAGCGCGATATCATCGAGCCGCGCTTCCTTGAGCGCCATGCGTTCCGCATGTTTGGCCGAACCGGACTCCGCGCGCTTGGACAGGTCGAACACGTCCGCGCCGACATCGTTGGTCGCCGCCGTCTGGCGCAGCACAAATTCGATGGCTGACAGGATTTCGGCGATCGGTGCGTTAGGGCTGGCAAAACCGAATTGCGAGCCTTGAGGCAGGGCAATCGCGCGATCGGGGCCAAAGTTGAGCTGTTCGTTTGCGCGCAGGCCGGAAGCCCATGCCTGCCCATGTGCCTGTAGCTCGACCGAACGCCATAGGTTCGCCAGCGCCACATTGATCGCGTCTTGTGCTTCGATCAGGTCGCGTCCGCCGGGCAGAAAGAAATCGGCATCTGGCAAGCGGTCGAACAGGGGGACGAAGGGCAGGGTGCCGTAGGGGTTGGTGCCGCCGGGATTGTCCGGGAGCTTTTGGGGTGCGCCGCGATGGTTGAGGCGCGCATAGCCGGTTGCCGTCCAGTCACTATAGGAGACATCCTCCGCGCGCGTTGCGGCATGCGTGACGATCACGCGCGAGGGGCGTTCGGGATCGCCAGTGTGGAGCACATCCAGAATGTTGGGCGTAATGACCTTGAGCGTTGGCGCTGCGGCTTCGTCATCCCACCCGATTTGCAGCATGGCGCTCTTGCAGAGCTTCAGGAGCTTGGACGCTTTTTTGAGCGTCGCGTCGGCGTTCATCGCTCGATAGAGCTTGTCGCCTGCATTCTGGTCCATGCCGGAGAAGGTGCGGCGAGGGGCGACGCGATAGGTGCTGGCGCGTCGGTCGGTGATCGCGCGGACGATGTTGAGCGTGAAAAAGCGGAATTGTTCGGGACGCTGCCAACGACGCGCTACCAGTCGCAACGTGGCATCAGACTGCTCATCATAATAATAACGGAGACGCTGCGCGATCTCATCCTTGCGCTGCGTGCTTGATTGCACTATGTGTAAAGCGTCTGGCTTGAAAAACACGCTAGTAGCACCTCAATATTAATTGAAATACGTCATAAGTATAAAGTAATGATATTTGATTATCACGGACAATATTATCGTGGCAGGGTGTGAGCCCCCACATTTTTCATCTTTTCATGAATGAATGTCGCAAAATCGACTGGCGCGACGGGGCCGCGTGCCTTGTATGCTTCGAATAGGCGCGATGCTTCGCGCATCGACCGACAGGACCGACCGCAAAGCGGCAGATGGCCGCCCCCGTTCAGCGCGCACATTTCGATATCGGCCCCCCGGCCGTTGCAGTTGATGCCCTCAATCTCAAAGGGGCTCAGCGTGACGGCGCGAAACGAATGCACGGCCCACGCCACGGCATGAACGTAGTCGTCATGAGCGCCGCGCGGATGTGTGAATTTCGGAATGGCGGTTTCGCCATCGGTGGCCTTGCCGTCCGCATGCACCTCGAAAACTGCCAGTTCGGCTAGAAGCTCGGTGAACCGGGGGTGGATATGCAGTCGATGTTCGGCGGCGGCCTGATACAGCCCCATCATCGCCTGATATTTCGATTTGCGGCTTGGGTGGATTACTTCCACGCCGGCGCTGTAGGGGCGCGTCGCGCACCAATCCGCTACGTCTTGCGCGCCATAGCTTTCCAGAACCAAACGGCTCATCCGGTGGTGGTCATGGTAGCCGTCGAGCCGGCTCTTGATGCCGCCAAGCCGTCCGAGGAACACGGTGTCGGCGTCCAGCACGAAAATATGTTCCTCATCGTCCAGGACGATTTTTGCCACACAGGCGGTCACGGTGCGATCGCCATGCCGGGAACCGCCGAAGGCACGATCCAGCCCCCCGCCGACGATAAAGGAAGAGCCGGCTGCAAGAGCTTTCACGTCTAGGGGATAGTCATGCGTGCAAGCGGCGAGCACGTCCGCCGGAGACAATGCGCTGGTGGCGTCCTGCCATCGGTTGAGGTGATAGAGGGCAAATTCGTGCGGCAGCATCTGCCGCGAAAGACTGCGCAGTTTGGTTTCCGATATCCACGGCGGCGTATTGCGACAGGCGTCGTCTAGGTCCGCGTAGCTGATATGGCTGAACGCAATCGATCGATCAGGATCAGTCGGGTGCGTCGCCGCCTGATACAGCTCATAGAGCTTGCTCGATTTGGCGGAAACAGTGCTGTCGATCAGCATCAAGGAACCGGCGGTGTCGAGCAAGGAGCCGGCCAGTGCTGCGAACACCTCATCGCCGCGAGGGGCGGCGTGAAGCTCGCTGATTTGGGCGCAGGAAAGTTTCTTGCCCCACAGTGCCGAGGGATTGGCGCTGAATGCTTGAATGGTCGAGCCAGCGGACGGAAGCTCGATCCGATCTTGCAGGACGTTGGCCGTGCCCGCCGCGACTAGGCGCTTGAGGAATGGCGTTTGCTCGAACGCCTCGCGGATCGAACGGAAGGCGGTATCGACGACTTGACGTTCGCTGTTCGCGACCACCGCAACCTGTTCGGTTTGTCGGGTGAGGAAGCGCCACACGATGAGCATGGCGGACGTGACGGACTTGCCGTGACGCCGGGGCCAGCAAAACACGGCAATGGAGATATCCTTGCCGTCGAGCGCTTTGGCGATCTCCGCGCGTTCGCGGTCGCCGGGCTGGTAGGGAATGAAGCCGCCAGTAGCGGAACGCACGCGAGGCTGCACATCTTCCAGAAACCGGAAGAAGCCTTTGGAGCCGTCACGCCACGCCGCGATTTTCTGCGACAGGCTGGGCGCGGTGGACGAACGGGAGGCCACGGAACACGCACGCTGAATTGTTGATGATGTCTATCGCCGGCGGATGCTGGCGACAGTTTCAGCGCTTGACGGCGGCTGGTCCGGCCTACTCTTCAGGCTGCTCCGCACGCGGAGCTTTTCAGCGATGTTGAGAGGTTCAGCGATTTGGGAGTTCAGCCTTCCCGGTTTAGAGGCTGGGCGGCCTGCCACGGTTTTGGTCCGGGCTTGACCCTGCGAGTGTCCCTATCTCTCACAGAGGGGGTGATTAGAAGCAACCACGCTGGAATTGCTGCGCATAATATCGAAACCGAAAGGAAATTGCAAAGGTTCTTTACACGCCGGGGCAGGGTTGTTCGACCCTACAAGCTGACCGCCGCTGGGTTCTCGCTCATCAAGCCCCATATCTGACACGCCGGGGTGAGAATCGTTCTTAACTGAAAAGTTCGAACACCCTAGCGCGTATGCGCCAGCGCACGCGTGACGCGCACGCACGCGGTTAAGAATATATAATTATATTATTATATATAATATATACTCACTACGTTCGTATAACAGACGATCTGAAATTTTGTTCACAAGGTCAGCATAACTGACCTATTATCCCCGGCGTTCAGCGAAGCGCTTCCAGTCTCCTCGAAAATCACCTCGGAGTGCAGCTCCCGGCGTGAACCTGGTGCGGTTTGCGTTTTGGGCTGAGTGCAAGGGGTGAAATTGCGGTCAAGATTGCCCTAAATTCCCGCTAGAACGCCCCTACAGGCAAAAGTTATGCTCCTCGGTCCCCCATGGGCCATTTTTCCCAAATTCTTCTCTAAGGTGCCTCTATGGCCTTTTGTGGAGATATGCACCTTGCTTTATGTGTTGATTAAATGGGAGAAATCGACCGGCTCGCCGCCCTCGACCAACCGGCCGCGCTCGATCGGCACGAACCGCACGCTTTCGATCAGGCTTTGCGACACCTGCGCCGTCCCCTGCTTGCCTTCGCCATAGCCGCCGGTAACGGTGTTGGTGGCGTGGCCCAGAACGAGCGGCCCGAACACGGCATCCATGTGCCCCGCCGCGCGGAGCTGGTCGGCCATCGTGTGCCGGAAGGAATGGCTGCCAAAGCCGTCGCGACCATCGGCGGCTTTCACGCCGATCTTGTCGAGATAGCCTCGCCACCATTTGGAAGGCTCATCGCCATATTGCTGGCGCGGCCCCGGCCGGAGATCAGGGAATAATTGCCGGTTGCCGTCACGCTCAGCGCGCGCACGCTGCCGCTCGACAAAGGCCAACACGCCGATCTTGATAAGAGTCGAGTGCAGCGCAACCGATCTATCCTTGTCGCTCTTGGTGCGCTGCCCCGCTTTCTCATCGTGCCGCAGCTCGACACACCAGATGCCATGATCGCGAACGAAATCGTCAACCCGAAGCTGCGCGACCTCGCCGATCCGTGCGCCGGTGAACAGGCAGATTAGCGGAATCCATTTCCGCCAATCATCGGCATGCACGTTGCCCGCCAGATTCTCCTTTCCGTCCGCAAGGAAGCCGGTGAACAGGGGCGAATTGACAATGTTCGTTATCTGCGCGGCGGTGAACGGCGGGCGCGTGTTCGCCCTCCTGATCTTGCGGGTGTTCTTGTGGAGACCTTCGAAGTGATTCTCCCTGACGCGCCGGCCACCCTTTTCGCTTTTCAGCCATTTGAACAGCGGTGACAGGGTTGAGATATAGCGTTGCTGCGTGATGACCGACAGCGGCGCGGCACCGTCGCGCTGACCTTTCTCGATCGCTTCGTGGATCGTGAGACCGCGATAATCCGCGCGCTTACTATATCCCGCCGGCACCTTCTCAAGCGCATCGACGAATGCCTTGGCGTCGTCGAACGTGATCGCCGATACGGCGAGTTTGGCGCCGATAAACTCCGCAAACCGGCCGATCACCATGCGGTCCTGATCGACAACGGCGGGGCGCTTCTCCTTCGCCGCCAGCAACTCGCCTGCATAGACCTCGAAAAGCTCCGCGATTGTCTCGCCGGGCTTGGCCTTGGCAGCCTCCCGGTCCCGGACACGCTGAACGAGCTTGCTGTCGGTTTCCGCCTCTGTCTGGCCCTGCGCCGCTCGATAGCTTGTGTCGAGCGCTGCCAGCCGCGCGGTGTTCAGGTGCTCACAGAGTTTGGCGTAACCCTCGCTTTCGGGAGGAAGGTCGAAACCAAGCTCCGCAATCATCGCATCCGCAAAGTATCGCACCATAGAGGGGTCGCCGGTGGCGGTGAGGTGTTGCTGTGCCTCCAGGTTGATGCGGGCGCGCTCCACGTTCCTGCGCCACCGCTCCACACCTTCGCCCCGAAGCGCACGCCGCCGCTCATCCTCATACGACCGCACAAGATCATGCCCGGCGATGACGGCAGCATCCTCGATGTCATCCTCGGTCGGGACAATCGATCCTGCCTGCCTGCTCCATTCCACGATGAGATCAGCACGGAGTTGCGCTGCCAGCAATCGGGCGTCCTCCACCTTTTCTGTCTCAAGGGAGCGCATGATGAGCGGCTTGCCGACCAACGGCCGAAAGCGCTTCGGGACAGCCATGCGAAACCAGATGTGGCGAGTGTCAGGCCGTCGCCAGATGTAGCGGTCGGCTTGGGGGCGAAGCGAAGTTGAGCGGGATGACATGGGCGCGGATGGTAACGTCGCCGACATCAAAAATATACAGGAAAATATACAGAGAAATATACGGCGTTGGCTTCAAAAGCAGCTGAAAACTGCGAATCGTGGAGCTTCCTTGTCAAGGGGGTGGCTTGGGTTCACATCCTCTCTCCCCGACCATTTTCTGGAAATGGCAATTTTTGCGGTTTTTGGAGAAAGCACAGCCGAGCTACGTTAGCACAGACGTAGCACGTCCTCCATCACCCACCACCGCTATCGGGCGAATTGCGCGCGCGCCCGCCGCATGGACGTGCCGATCATGCCGAAGCCCGCAATCATCATTGCCCAGGTAGCCGGTTCGGGCACACCCTGGCCATCGATGAAGTGGATATATTCCTCTCCCTCCGTCCATCTCACGTTCGTAAGATTGATCGTGACGCCGGGAGTAGGCGTGGAAAAGGTGAGGTTCATGTAAATCGGATCCCAACCCATGGATGTGTAAATCCGCATGATTCCACTGGTGGGTGACTGGGCAGCCCAATATTCCCAGTAACTGCCTGCAGGGTAAGGAACGCAGTTCGGGTAGCATCCGATGTCAGGCTGAAGCCATTCTCCCAAAACGCCCCATCTAACAGGACCATCGATCGCGCCTTCGAACGAATAGTCGAATGAAAGCTCGACGACGGCGCCGTAGTCGATGACAAATTCCATGAAAGGCGAATGTTCGCTGTCGAAGCTGAACGATCCAGCCTGCGCGTTCGCGCTCCATAGGGCCGCCGTTGCGAGCATGACGGCTTTGAACATCTTCATCAATCGCCTCAAGATACTTGAGAAATTGGTCGGCGCTGCCGAATGGAAAGACCGATCGCCCCGAAGCCGATCAGCATCGTCGCGCATGCGGACAGCTTTGGCAAGACGGGCCGGCGCGACGGGAATCGACACCCGTGGAACCGCGGGCCTATCCTGCGCTTTCGGTATCGGATGCGGAGGGACGGATGGCGAGCCGGA
>Ga0164243_10012870_pt1 | contig 11809 bp, 8 predicted proteins | sample OricompcompostOP_FD_108781 | JGI IMG/M metagenome (GOLD analysis project Ga0164243, IMG submission 108781) | Organic Plus compost microbial communities from Emeryville, California, USA - Original compost - Organic plus compost (OP) | ecosystem: Engineered > Solid waste > Mixed feedstock >...
AATTGCTCGGTTCTGCTACTCGGGTTTCACGCACCATGCCTCGCCTCGCTCGATCGCGCCTTTCTCCTCGAAGAACGCCTCGCCAGCAGCGCGCGCAGCTCACCGTCGACAGCCTCCTCGAGGCGACGGCTCGGGTTCTCGTCGCGCGCGGCTGGGCCGGGACCACCACCAACCACGTCGCCGAGCGCGCGGGCGTGTCGGTGGGCACGCTGTACGAGTACTTCCCCGGCAAGGAGGCGCTCGTCGCCGCGCTCGTCGAGCGCCACCTCGAGGCGGCGGAGGCGAGGCTCGCCGCGCTCTCCGGGTCGCTCTCCGAGTCACTCGCCACCGGCGCCCTCACGCTGGAGGCGGTGGTGCACGCGATCGTCACCGCGATGATCGAGCTGCACGCCGCGGCGCCGCGCCTCCACCGCGTGCTGTTCGAGGAGGTGCCCCACGGGCCGGCCGTGCGGCGCCGCGTGCGCGCGATGGAGGACGCGCACGCGCGCACGCTCGCGGCGCTGCTTCCCCGCCTGGCGCCGGTCCGCGATCCCGAGGTCACCGCGCGCGTGATCGTCGAGCTGCTCGAGGCGCTGACCCATCGCTGGGTCGTCACCGCCGACGCGGAGCTGTTGCCGCGCGCCCGCATGCAGGCCGAGCTGGAGCGGCTCGTGCTCGCCTACGTGCGCGCCGGGTGAGCGACCGGGACGCGCGCACGGTGTGACGCGGGGGCCGCTCGTCAGCACCGCGCACGAGGTCGTGACACGCAGGGATGGACCCCGAGGTCGACGTTCTCCTTCGTACCTATCGGCTCGTCTACCGGGTCGTCGATGATGGCATCGTCATGATCACCGTGTTCGAGGGGCACCGCATGCTCGGGGACGTCGATCCCGATGACGACGAGTAGGGCTACGATGGCACCTCCATGAGCCGGCTCCTCGCCCAGCGCATGACCGCGCAGCTGCTGCCGCGACGCGCCCCGTCGGTCGCCGCCGCCGCCCGGCAGCTGCTCGGCCTCCAGGCCCAGGACGCCGCGCACGCGCAGTGGGCGCTCGCGGTGCGCACCGAGGGCGCGACGGTGCAGTCCGTCGAGGAGGCGTTCGCGTCGCGCCAGATCGTCCGCTCGTGGCCGATGCGCGGCACGCTGCACGTCGTCGCCGCGGACGATCTGCCGTGGCTGATGGCGCTGTTCTCCGCGCGCAACCTCGCCCGCGCGGCCCGGCGACTGCGCGAGCTCGAGATCGCCCCCCGCGACCTCGTCGCCGCGCGCCGGGTCGTCGAGAAGGTGCTGCCCGGCCGCGGGCTCGCGCGCGAGGAGCTGTTCACGCACCTCGAGGAGGCGGGCCAGCGCGTGGAGAAGCAACGCGGCGTGCACCTGCTCTGGCACCTCGCGCAGGACGGCGTCGTGTGTCTCGCCGGGGAGCAGTTCGTGCTCGCCGCCGAGTGGATCGCGCATCCTCGCCAGCTCGACGGAGACGAGGCGCTCGGCGAGCTCGCGACGCGGTACCTCCGCGGCCACGGGCCGGCGTCCATCGACGATCTCGCGTTCTGGGCGGGGCTGCCCAAGACCGTCGCGAAGCGCGCGCTGGAGATCGCCGGCGACGTCCCGCTGCCCGAAGGAATTGCCCTCCCCGACGCGCTCTTGCTCCCCGGCTTCGACGAGTACCTCCTGGGCTACACGGATCGATCACCGTGCCTCGCGCCGCAGCACGCGCAGCGCGTCGTGCCCGGCGGCAACGGCGTGTTCCTCGCGATGCTCGTGCTCGACGGCCACATCCGCGGCACCTGGCGTCGGCGCGTCGAGCGCGAGCGGGTGACGATCACGGTCGAGCCCTTCGCGCGCTTGACCGCGATCCAGCGGAAGGCGATCGAGCGCGCGGCGACCGACTTCGCCGCGTTCCACGGCAAGCCCGTCACCGTCGGCTACGTGTGAGCCGTCAGCGAGCCGCCGCCTGCGTCGCTGACCGCGCGCGGACCGGCTGCCGGAGGATCGTGCGCTGCTTCTCCGGCGCGACCTTGCGGAAGTCGCTCAGGTAGATCTCGTGATGCCGGCCTACCATCTCGAGCTCGTGCGCGGGGACGTACTCGTGGTGGAGCCGCGCCAGCACGTCCGCCTCGTCGTCGAACGAGCCGACGTGCAGCGTCTGCACGCAGCGGCCTTCGGCGAGGCGCTCCAGGCGGACGCCCTCGATGGACGCGGGCGGCTTCGTCGAGCGCACCTGCGCGACCGCGGCCTCGAACATCGCCGGCGAGATCCAGTCGGGGACCATGAGCAGCAAGGTCCAGTGCCACTTCGACTTGTCGCGCGCCCTCGTGAACGAGTCCATGTCGTCGGACCACCACAGGCCCTCCAGCGGCGGGACGACGTAGTCACGGTCGAGCTCGCGCTTGCTGTGGAACTTCAGCTTGTACGCCACGGGGTAGAGCGCCTCGATCGCGCGGGCGAACTCGCTCGAGGTGTTCGGATCGCCGCGGCCGTCGATCTTGAGGTACTGCAGGTCCGGCACGTCGATGATCCGGAACTCGCCGCGCGTCGCCCGATAGGCGTCGAGGGTCTTCTTGAAGTCGATCTTCGTCATCGTGGAGTCCTCGGCTGGACGGCGAGAGCGTACAGCGAGGCCGACGCAGCGCGGACCTGACGGAGCGTAGCCGAGGGCCGGCTGGTCAGGTCGCCGTGACGTGCTCCTTGCCGCGACCCAGGGGCGAGGCCAGCTCCGCCGCACGCAGCCTCCGCCGGTAGGCTCCCGGCGTCTCGCCGACGTGACGCTTGAAGACCTTGGTGAACGCGCTCTCGGTCTCGTAGCCGACGGTGCACGCGATGTCGGCGATCGTCTTCGACGACGTGGCGAGCAGCTCGGTCGCGCGATGCATGCGCCAGCGCGTCAGGTACGCGAGCGGCGCGATGCCGAGCAGCTCCTTGAAGCGGGCCGCGAACGCCGAGCGTGACATCGACGCCGCACGCGCGAGCGTCTCGACGGTCCACGGCTCCTCGGGGCGCTCGTGCATGCGCTGGAAGGCGACGCCGACCTGCGCATCCCCGATGGCCTGCATCCACCCCAGCTGACAGGGATTGTTCCGGACGTGGCTGCGCAGCGCATGAACGAACAGCACGTCGGCGAGGCGGCTCGCCACGAGCTCGTAGCCCGGCTCCTCGATGTGCATCTCGAACGCCATCAGCTGGAGCGTCGACTCGAGCCACTGCGCCAGGCCGCGGTCGTCGCCTGCGACGTACAGTACCTCGGGGAGGTACTGCAGGAGCGGGTCGAGCGTCGTCGTGTCGAACGTGACCGCGCCCGCGATGATCGTGGTCAGCGCTCCGCCGCCACCATATCGCACGATGCCGCCGCAGCGCCCGCTCCGCTGCGCGTAGACATCGGCGATGTTCGCTGCCCGCGAGCGCGCATGATCCTTCAGCGTGTGCGCGAGGCCCTCGCGGACGAACACGAGGTCGCCCGCAGCGCAATGCAGGGTGTGGTCCTTGACGCCGAGCACGGCCGCGCCGCGCGTGATGGCGTAAAACGACATGCGCGACGCCCCCGTCGCCCGCAGCCCCCACGGCGCGCTCAGCTCGAGACGTCCGTGGATCGCGGTCCGCGTTCGCGCGTCACGCAGCACTTCGGTCAAGACGTCCACGAGCCCTCCATACGACAGGACGGTTGGACAAGAACCATGGATGCTTTCACGGTGCGCGTCCATGCCACGTGACGTAGTTCGAGGACGTGCCTCCCACCACGAAGACCATCGGCGTCGGCATCATCGGCGCCAGCCCGGGCCCCACGTGGGCGACGCTCGCGCATCTCCCGGCGCTCGCGTCGCTCCCCGACTTCCGCATCGTCGCGGTCAGCACCACGAAGCAGGCGAGCGCGGACGAGACGGCGCGCCGCTTCGACGTCCCGCACGCCTTCGACCGGGCGGCCCCACTCGTCGAGCACCCCGACGTGGACGTCGTCGTGGTCTCGGTGCGCGCGCCCGAGCACGCGCCGCTGGTCCGCGCAGCGCTCGCCGCGAGAAAGCACGTGTTCTGCGAGTGGCCCGTGGGGCCGACGCTCGCCACGACGACCGAGCTGGCGACCCTTGCGCGCCAGGGAGGGGTCCACACCGTCACCGGCCTCCAGCGCCGGTTCGCGCCGACGTGGACGCACCTGCGCAACCTCCTGGCCGATGGCTACATCGGCACGCTGCGCTCGATCCATGTCCACGGGGCGGTGCCGCTGCTCGGCGCGACCCGACCGACCGCGTACGCGTACACCGCCGACGTCGCGAACGGCGCCAACGTGCTGCACACGATGACGGCGCACTTCCTCGACACGGCGCTCTCGGTCGTCGGCGAGCCCGCGAGCTTCTCGGCGCTCGTCGCGCGCCAGTTCCCGGAGACGACCCTCGTGGAGACGGGCGAGACGCTGCCCGTGACGGCCCCCGATCAGGTCGCGGTGATCGGCACGCTCGCCTCCGGCGCGCTGCTGTCGGTGCGGATCGAGGGTGGCAAGCGCAACGGCGCGAACGTCACCTGGACGCTCACCGGGACCGAGGGAGACCTCGAGGTCGCCGGCGACTTCTCGCTGCGCGGGGCTCGCGGCGACGGGCGGACGCTCGAGCCGATCCCCGTGCCCGACGCGGTCTCGTCGGTGCCCAAGGGGGCGCTCTCCGACGACGCGCACCAGACCGCGCACCTGTACGCGAGCCTGGCGCACGTGCTCCGGGGCGGCGAGCGCCACCCGCTGCTGCCCTCGTTCGACGACGCCGTGCGCCTCCGCCGTCTGCTCGAGGCGTTCCGCGAGTCGTCGGAGACGGGGCGCCGCATCGAGTGGTCGCATGCCGCGTGATCCGTAGCGCGCGGTCACGGCCGCGAGCCGCTTGCAGCCACCGCGCCGCGCGAGGCGATAATGACCGCATGGCTGCGGTGATCAAGAAGGCGCCCACGAAGAAGGCGGTGACGCGAACGAAGGCCACGAAGGCCACCGCGACGAAGAAGCCACCGTCGAGCGCGGCCGCCGCCAAGAAGCCCCGCGTCTACACGATCTCGTTCGCGAGCGTGTACCCGCTCTACATCCAGAAGGCGGAGAAGAAGGGCCGGACGAAGGCCGAGGTCGACGAGGTCATCGCGTGGCTCACCGGTTACAAGGGCGCGGCGCTCCAGCGCGTCCTCGACGCCAAGGCAGACCTCGAGACGTTCTTCGCCAAGGCACCGCGGATGAACCCGAAGGCGAGCCTCATCACCGGCGTCGTCTGCGGCGTGCGGGTGGAGGCGATCGACGATCCGCTGATGCAGAAGATCCGCTACCTCGACAAGCTGGTCGACGAGCTCGCCAAGGGAAAGCAGATGGCGAGCATCCTCCGTCAGTAGGGCCTTCGCGCGCTACCGCGCGAGACAGGATCATGAACGCCTGGAAGAAGCCCACCGGCGTCTCGATCCCGCGCTGACGCAGCAGAAGCCTCCCGCTCGGCAGCAGGCAGCACCGTCCAACAGGGTCCGGAGCTGCGCCGGAAGCGCGGCCAGTGATTCGGGCGTCGCCCACCAGCGCCTGAATCGCGAGATCGAGTGCAGCCATTTGCGGCAGGTCAGCGGGTCGCGGTGAGCTCGCCGCTCGTGTGCACTCCTGGTCGACCGTGTCACTGCATACGTGCCGAGCAGCTCCGCATCCTCGCTGTCCCGCCGCGGGCAGCGTTCGGGTGGTCCCTTGATGCACGCAGCGCACGTGTCGTTCGAGCGCACACCCGGCTCGCCATCGGTCGCGCTGTCTGGGGATGGCCGACATCTGGTGATGATTCGTGGTGGGGCGCTGCACATCGACGGCGTCCCTACCGAGATCTCGGCGGCGGCGGCGGCGCTCCTCGATCGCGAAGTGTGGTGCGTCTCGCGCGAGCCCGACGGGCACTGGCTCGAACGGCTGAGCTTCGACGGCGAGAGGATCGGGGCCGCGACACAGCTCGGCGATCTCGGCAGCGCGGTGCGGCTCGCGGTCTCGCGGCACGGCGTGCATGCGCTCGTGACCGGCGAGCGCGAGCTCGAGCTGCGTGCGCACCGCGGCGGAATCACCATCGGTGACCTCGGCCGGCGCGAGCGCGACCCGCGCATCCTCGTGCCCGGCCGCGGTGTGCTCGAACGCCGCGGTAACGTGCTCGTGCTGCTCCGCGCCGGCACACGCGCGGAGCTCTCGCTCGCGCTACCCGACGACCTGCGCGAGAGCAGCGTCAGCAGCGGTGCGACGCTGCTCGACGGCGCGGCCATCGTCATCGAGACCGCGGCGCGCGGCCAGCACGTCCTGCTCACATACGACGCCAGACGCGGTGAGCTGCGGAGCCGCGTGCGGATCGGTGATGCGAGCGTGCTCGCGATCGCGGAGCGCGCCTGCGTCGCCGTGATCGGCCACGAGCGCCACCTGGCGCTCCTGGATCTGCGCGCTGGGCGGTGTCGCTGCGAGCGCGTGCTGGATACCCCGGTGCGTTCGGTCGCCGTCGATGCCGACAGCCAGCGCGTCGTGGTCGTCGATGTCGCCGGCACGGTGCGTGACCTCGGCGCGATGCGGAGCCCTCCTTCCGTACCCGCCGAGCCGCTCGAGCCCGTGGCCCCCGACCTCCCTCTGTCGCCGAGCCGCGACGACACCACGAACGCGGTCGCCGCGGCGCGGGACCAGGTCGAGCCACCCGACACCGCGGCGGTCGACGTCGCGGAGGCCGCCGGATGGGCGCTCGTGGGCCTCGGCCCGTTGCGGCAGAGCCCTGGGCTCGGCGTCGACGAGCTGACCGCGTACCTCGATGACCTTCGCACGTGGATCGGCGCATTGTGTCGCACGGCGCTCGCGGTGGCGTGGGACACCGGCCGCATCCCTCGTGACCCGGGCGGCGCGACGCTCGCCACCGAGATCGACGCGAGCGCCGGAGCGCGCGGGTTGGCCGGGGACGCGGTCACTAACGCTCGCGAGATGGAGACAGCTGCGGCCCAGCGGCTGCGCGCGTGGGCGCGGCGCGGCGTCCCGCACGTCGAGATCGCGCACGAGCTGCAGTTGTCGTCGCGCGCGACGAGCTTGCTCCTGGTGATCGCGGCGCCGCAGATCTGGGGCGAGCTCGCGCGCGCCTACGGCGTGATCACCGCCGATCCGGCGCGCCCGCTGGTCGACGAGCTGTTGCTCGCACACCTCCTCGAAGCGGGGACGCTCGCTCGCGCGGCGCTCGCGGAGGAGCTCGACGAGGACTCTCCGCTCGTCGCGTCGGGGGCGGTGATCGTGGGGAAGGGGCTGCGGCCGTTTGCTTCGCTCTCGGTCCATCGCGCGATCGCGCGCCGGATCGCGGGTGCCACAACGGCCGGCGACTCCCCCGCCGCGCCGTGCACGCTCGACAAGATCATCGGTCCACGCGCGGAGCTCGTGAAGCTGGCGCGCCTCCTGGCCGAGCCGACGAATATCCCCCCTCGAGTCGTGCTCCGCGGGCGCGCGGGTTCGGGCCGCCGCACGATCGCCAGCGCGCTCGCAGCACAAGCCGGCCGTGCGCTGCGTCCGGTCGCGCTCGAAGCCGGCCCGGACCTCGAGCCCCGACTCCGGCAAGCGCTGCGCGACGTGACGCTGCGTGGTGACCTGCCATGCGTCTCGATGGACGACCTCGGCGACGATCCGGGCGTTCGGCGCCAGGTTCGCTGCGTGCTCGACGGGCATCGCGCGCCACTCTTCGTGCGCGCGCCGCTCGAGGGCGAGCTGCCGCTCGAGCCGGGATACGCCGTCGTCGAGCTGTCCCCGCTCACCGAGACGGTGCGCCGCGACGTGTGGCGGCGCGCACTCGAGGAGCACAGCCTCGACCTCGCGGTCGCCGACGAGCTGGCGGCGCGCTTCTCGCTCGGCCCCGGAGTGGTCGCGCGTGCGTGTGCCGCGGTCGACGGCGTCGAGCGACCCGCAGGCGCCGCGCTCGTCGACGCGCTCGCCACGCAGATCCGCCAGTTTCGCTCGGCGCGGGTCGGCGACATCGCGAACCGTGTCAGTCCGCTGGCGGAGTGGCGCGACCTGATCGTGCCAGAGGAGATCGCCGACTCGCTGCGCGAGCTGGTGGCGCGCGTGAAGTACCGGCGGACCGTCATCGAGGAGTGGGGCATGGATCGCGTCGCTGCGACGGCGCGAGGTGTGACCGCCTTGTTCCAGGGGGGGCCCGGGACCGGCAAGACGATGGCGGCGGGCGTGATCGCACGCGAGCTCGGTTACGAGCTGTGGCGGGTCGATCTGTCGAAGGTCGTCTCGAAGTGGATCGGCGAGACCGAGAAGAACCTCGCGACGGTCTTCGACGCGGCCGAGGCCGGCGAAGTCGTGCTGCTGTTCGACGAGGCCGACTCGCTGTTCGGCAAGCGGACCGAGGTCAAGAGCAGCAACGATCGCAACGCAAACCTCGAGACGAATTACGTACTCCAGCGGCTCGACGCGTTCACCGGGATCGCGATCCTGACAACGAACTTCGCGTCCGCGATCGACGTTGCGTTCCGCCGACGACTCACCGTCCAGGTTCAGTTCCCGTTCCCCGACGAGACCGAGCGCGAGCTGTTGTGGCGCGCACATCTGCCGCCGAGCTTGCCGCTCGCGGACGATGTCGATCTCGGCGCGCTCGCGCGGCGCTATCAGATGTCGGGCGGCTACATCCGCAACACCGCGCTGCGAGCAGCGTACCTGGCGGCGGCCGAGCGCGTGCCGCTCGATCAGGCGCACCTCGAACGCGCGATCAAGGCCGTGTACCGCGATCAAGCCAAGGTCTCGATCGGCGGCCGGATGGAATAACCCGAGGAGCTCGAGGATGGACTGGATGTCTCGCACGCACCGCACCGAGTCGGAGGAACGAGTCAGCGAGGACGGGACGGCGGCAGAGCCCCGAGCCCCCGGCCGGTTCGCGCCAGAACCGCGGTCCGGAGATGCGCTACGCGCGCACCTCGAGTCCGCGCCGAGCTCGCCGCTCCAGTGCAAGGGCCTGGACCTCGCGCTCGACTCCACGTCCGGCGGGGAGACATCCTCGCCGGGCACGAGCCGCGACGACGAGACCGCGGCGCACGTACCCGGCGGTGGCGTTCCGGCGTCCTACGCGGCGTCCATCCGGGGAGCGTTCGCGGCGGGCGGCGGTGCGCCCATCCAGGCGCGGCTCACGCAGCGAGGCGAGGCGCTCGCGGCGGCGTGGCAGCGCGACGTCCTCGCGGAGGTGACCCTGCCGCACAGTCAGGCGTTCGGAGAGACGGCACGGATGATTCAGGCGCTGCACGGGAACGCGATGGAGCCCGAGGCGGGCGATCGAGCGCTGCTCGCGCTGCTCTCGAGCTACCAGCTTCCGCCGCCGGATCCGGGCGCGATCTTCGAGGACGCGGCCCCCGGCGAGGTCGCGATGCAGCGGATCGGTGACGCGCACAGGCGCCTGCTCGCGGAGCTCGGCCAGCACATCCAGTTCGGAGCGATCGACGAGTACGTCGAGGGCGAGCTCCGCCGCACCGCTGGGGTCCTGGGCCAGAACAACGACCAGGCGCGCGCGATCCGCGCCGTGCGAGGCGGCTCGCTCACCTCGATGAGAGACCCGTCCGGCGACCTCTCTCCGTCGCTCAACACCGAAAGTCGCGCGCAGAAGCTCCACCTCGTGGAGGCGTTCAACCAGTTCACGGAAGGGCGCGCGCAGCCACCGGCCCCGAAGGGCATCGTGCTGTACCGGCGGGTGAAGGGCGAGCACCTGAAGGCGCTGCGCAACGGTGCCACCTTCGACGAGATCGTTCCGTTCTCGGCCTCGTGGTCGCGCTCGTTCGCGGAGGACTGGAGCCCGGGCGAGGGGCTCATCTTCGAGATCGACGTGCCGATGTCGTACCCGATGCTGTTCCAGGCGCGCCGGCCGGGCGCGCAGGTGCCGCAGGACGGGCCCGTGCCGCTCAATCAGGACCAGGCCGAGGTCACGCTCGTGCAGAGCCGGCTCACCCTCCTCGAGGACCCGCGACGCGTGCGAGATGGACAGCAGCGCGAGAACTTCGTCGTGCGCGCGACCGCCACGCCGCTGGGAACGGCCATCGCGCAGCGGCAACACGAGGCGATGGAGCTGATGAATGACGACGACCGGGTGTTCGTCAACGCGCAGCAACGCGACGAGGATCCCGTGGCGCCGAACGCGGGGCAGCGGGAGATCGACGATGGGCTCGCGCAGCTCGGAGGCGCGCGGGCGGCCCTCATGACGCTCGCGCAAGGCGCGACGACCGAGCGGCTCCTCGCGATCGGCGCGCTCGTCGGCACCTTCGCGAACCAGCACCAGCCCGCGCTCGGCCCGGTCACGTCGGTGTTGCGTGCGTTCAGCACCCTGGGCGCTGGCGACCAGCCGCTGTTACAGATGCTGCTGCGCCGGGTATTCAACCCGCAGTACTACACGGGCACCGACGCGAGGTTCACGCCCGCGCGCGTCCTCGAGCTACTCCGCCTGCTGCTGCCGCGGATGGCCACCGCGCTCGGTGGGCAGCTCCAGCTCAAGATGACAGGCGGCGGTGGTGCGATCCCCGACACGCCCGCGCCCATCGGCGGAGGCTCCGCGCTGCCGGACGCGCTGCGCGCGCAGATGGAGCAGGCGTTCGCGGCGGACTTCTCCGACGTGCGCGTGCACGAGGGGGCGCACGTGAGCGCGCTCGGCGCCCTCGCCTACGCGCAAGGCTCGGGGCTGCACTTCGCGCCCGGCCAGTACGCGCCGGACTCCGAAGCGGGTCGCGAGCTGATCGGTCACGAGCTCGCGCACGTCGTGCAGCAGCGCGCCGGCCGGGTCGCTGGCGGCGATGGCGGCGTGAACCGCGACGCGAGCCTCGAAGCCGAGGCCGACGCCGCGGGCGCCAAGGCGGCGCGCGGCGTCGCGCCCGGGCTCGCCGGCGGCGAGGCGCGAGGAACGAGCGGTGCAGTGAAACAGCGAAAGCTCGTCGCCGAGGACGAGCCGAGCCAACGAATCCGTGACCTCCTCCGCACCTACTCGTCTCGGAGAACGGACCTCGGCGCGATCGCGAACAGCGACACGTTCGACTTCGTGTTCTTGCCCGCGGTCGAGCCGCCAGACCAGCTCCGCGGCGTCTCCGGCTGGACGAGAGCGATCCTCAAGGACTCGGACGGCGGCGTGATCGCGACGATCGGCAGCAGCGAGCAGGCGCGCGGGCTGGGGAAGAATGTGCTGATGCGGCTCGCCCGCATGGAGGTCGAGATCTGGGGCTTCACGCTCGAGACCTCCGAGGCGACGGGGGACGTCGTCGCGGCGAGCACCATCGGGCAGACGCTCACGATGATTCACGAGGTCGAGCGCCACGCGCTGCCGTTCTACGACCTGTTCAACGACGTGATGATGGCTCGGTTCCAGGACGAGGTTGGCGGGGGCGGCCACGTCGATGCGATCGTCGACGATCTCCAGATGGAGCGCCGCGGTCATGCCGTACTCCAGCACGCCGATCCGGCTCTCGCGGCGAACACGGTCATCACGACGCTCGGATACGCCGCTACACTCGACGCGGCGGCGAAGGCGGAGGCGCTGCTCCGCCTGTACATGGACACCATCCACCGCGGCGTGGCCCTCGATGCCCTCCGCCAGCGCTACGTGCCGACCCACGGCGAGACCGAGATCTGGCGCGCGTTCGCCGACCTGTGCACCAAGCTGAGCAGCGCACGCCGCGGCGAGCCGAACCAGGCCCTTGCGCCGGGCCGTCGCGTCATCGTGCTCGCCGGGTTCTACACGGGCCGCGAGGGCACAGTGGACCGGCTGGCCGTGCCGGACGAGGAGCGCGAACACGACGACGAGGTACTCGTGGAGATCGACGGTACCCACAGCCTCGTCGCGTTTCGCCCGCTCGATTGCTTCGTGCTCGCGTGAGCCG
>Ga0164243_10012871_pt1 | contig 11809 bp, 10 predicted proteins | sample OricompcompostOP_FD_108781 | JGI IMG/M metagenome (GOLD analysis project Ga0164243, IMG submission 108781) | Organic Plus compost microbial communities from Emeryville, California, USA - Original compost - Organic plus compost (OP) | ecosystem: Engineered > Solid waste > Mixed feedstock >...
CCCAGTCCCCGGCACCGCAGCGGCCGGCAGCCCGCCTAGTAGCCCGCCAGACGACGCGGCCCTGCTCGCGGTCGCGTCGTTGACCGGGCCAACGCCGCCAACCGATGTGGCCGACCAGTGCCCAACTCCACCAGCCGAACCCGGCGGAAAGTCCGACCCACCGACGCCAGACTCCAGCACCGTGTCGCCGTTCCCAGCGGCAGAGCCGGCGCTCGCGCCGCCGTCATCCCCCGGCAGTGCATGCGGCAAGTCGGGCACTGAGCCGTCGAGAAAATGGAGCTTGGTCTTCGTCGTACCGCCGCCTCCGGAACCTTCCGGCGGCGGTCCCGCCTCAACCCGGGGGTTCGCGTTGTACGACGCTTCGGTGCGGAGGTGTTGGGCGGCATAGAGGATGGCGTGTTCCATGGCGCCGAGGTGCTTGTCCACCCACGCGGTGAACTCCAGTTCGGGTCGCCTCGACACCGCGGGGCGTCGTGGGTCAACGTCGGCGCGGCCCTCGTTGACGGCCAGCGAATAATCCAGATGGTCCTTCGCCCGGGCCACCGCCTCACGCGCGGTGAGAATCTCCTCGGAGATGCGTTCCATGACGCGCGCGTTCTGCTCCGCGACGGCCGCCGTTGTCCGCATCGCGTCCAGGAGACGGTAGGCATAGACATAAAAGATTTTCGCCGCCTCCTGACTGGCGGGCCACCGCTGCTGAAGCTGTGTCAGGGCCTGGTCCAGGGCGTCGGCTTCCTGCGAACACAGCGAGATCGTCTGTCGCCAGGCATGAATGGACTTCTGGTGCGTGGCGGCCGATTCCGGTACAAACAGCTGCCAGATCTCCTGAGCGCTGTACCCCCGCCAATCCGTCAAGGCGGGAAGCGGGTCGATGACCACGGGAAGCCCCCGATCGGTGCCCCCGCCAGCACCCCCACCCGCGTCGTTGACAACCGCCACCGCACACCCCCGAGATCCGACCCACGATGATTCGCTCGGCAGGCTATCGGAGTAAGGCGATGACTCGCTACCACCAGTTCCACACCTGTGGATAACCCGATGTCGCCCCTGGGAGCGGCCAGAGGCGGGCCAGCGGAACCCGTACGGGCGGAACCGACCGCTACACCGCGCGCCCGGCGAGGTTCTCGCAGCGTCGCCGGGCGGCCGCGACCTCGGCGTCGAGCAGTTCGGCCCGGTCGAGCCCCGCAGCCGCGGTGACGAGCGCGGACCAGAACGGACCGTTGTCCGGCCACTGCCGCGCACCCAACTCCTCCAAGGCCAGGAAGGCCTCGCGCAGCCGGCCGGTGCGCAGTTGCCGGCGCACCTGGTTGGCGAAGCCGTGCGGTACGTACTCCGCCTGGGCCATCGCCGTGTTCAGGGCACCCGCGATCACCGTCTGCTCGGGGCTCAGTTCGACCTCCCGGTCGAAGAACCCGTACAGCTCGAGCAGGCTGCCGGCGGTCTGGGCCGGTCCGTCCGCGAGGCTCGCCCACAGGTCGTCGAGACCGGTCATCCGTGCCTGCGCCGCCTCCCACGGCGTGCCACAGGCCGCGCACACCGCGACCGCGGCCGTCCGCCGGTCGATGCCCAGCGCCACCAGGTCGGCGAAGGCCTGCTCCGGTCGCCGGCCGTCGCCGAGCTGGGCCAGGGCGTAGGTGAGCAGCAGGGCCCGTGCCTGGTCCCCAGCCGTCGGGTTCACCTGGCCATTCTGGCTCCCCCGCCGCCCCGTCGCATCCCCACGCCATCACCCTTACGCGTGCCCCGCGCCCTCGCCTCGTTGTTAGCAAGGTGCCCTTGTACAACGCCGGGCGTTAAGAAGGGCACCTTGCTTGCACCAGCGGCGGGGGGAGACGGGAGGATGGGGACGTGGAGCCGTTGCTTGCGCCTGATGATGTCGCCCGCCTGCGGGAGGCGCTGCAGGCCGCCGACTACACCAGTGCCGCGATCGCCGAACGGATCGGCCCGCGGGCGGTGGAGGGGGTCCGGCGCGGGGATCTGCGCGGACTGCTGCGCGCGACCCGGGAGGTCGATGATCCGCTCTCCACGCTGATCCGGCTGTTCCTGGCGGCGCAGACCGAGCCGACCGAGGCCGTCGAACGCGCCCTGCACCCGCTGCCGCTGGCGGCGGCGGTGGCCGGCGGGCTGGTGGAGGTCTACGGCGACGGCCTGCACGCGGGGGTCGACCTCGACGTCTACACGGGACACACGGGCACCGACTTCTGGGTGCTCTCCGACCTCGATGTCGACGCCCGGCCCGGACCGCTGCGCACCGACCACGTGCTGGGCGTGGGCAACGCGGCGACGACGCTGGCCGCCGCCACGATCCGCGCCGCCGTGCCGTCCGCCCTGGACATCGGCACGGGTTGTGGCGTCCAGGCGCTGGAACTCTCCGGGCACGCGGGCACGGTCACCGCCACCGACCTGTCCGAGCGCGCGCTGCGCTTCGCCGCCACCACCGCCGGTCTCAACGGTCTGTCGTGGGAGCTGCTGGCCGGGGACATGGCCGCGCCGGTGGCCGGCCGCCGGTTCGACCTCGTCGTGAGCAACCCGCCGTTCGTCATCGGGCCGGGGTCGGCCCGCTACACCTACCGCGACTCGGGCCGCCCCGGCGACGCGATCTGTGCCGAACTCGCCGGGTCGGCGGGTGACCTGCTCACCGAGGGCGGCACGATGCAGTTCCTGGCGAACTGGGTGCACGTGGCCGGCGAGGACTGGCACGAACGGGTCGCGGGCTGGGTGGCCGGCACCGGCTGCGACGCGTGGATCGTGCAGCGCGAGGTGTCTGATCCTATCGAATATGTGAATCTGTGGTTGCGTGACGCGTCGGAGGCCTGGGACCCCGCGCGAGCCCAGGCCTGGCTGGACTGGTTCGACGCGCAGCGCATCGAGGCGATCGGCTACGGCCTGGTCACCTTGCGCCGCAACGACCGTACGGATCCCCTGGTACGGGTGGAGGATGTCCGCGCCGCGACACACCCGCCGACGGGGGCCGACGTCGCCGCCTGGTTCGAGCGGCAGGACTGGCTCGCCGCCCAGCCCGACGTGCTGGCGGCGCGACTCACCCGGGCGCCGGGCCTGCGGCTGACCCAGCAGGCGTCCTTTGTGGACACCGACGGGGACTGGGACGTCGACACGCAGGTGCTCGCGCAGACCACCGGGCTCGGCCTGAGCCAGGAGGTGGATCCGGTGGCGCTGGCCCTCGTCTCGGGGGCGGACGGGACCGTACCGATGCGGGAGCAGATCGCCGTGCTGGCGTCCGCCTTCGACACCCCCGAGCCCGTGCTCGCGGCGATGGCGGTACCGGTGGTGACGCAGCTCGTCGAGCGCGGCTTCCTGCTGCCCGCGCCGCGCTGACCGCGATGCGCTGACCGCGACGCCTCACATTCGCCACTGAACTCTGCCGAATCGGACCATATCGACCGTACCGGCGGCGGTTTTCTTCGGCTCAGGCCGTCTTTCCTCACCGGGACTTAACGCGGCGCCCGGGAATCTGGTCTCCGTGAGTAACGACAAGCCAGGGAGGGGCGAGATGGCTACCACGACTCGCAAGGGACGCACCGCCGGGATCCAGGTCGCCGAGGGCGACGCCGTGATCTCCCGCGACGTGGCCGGGGCGGCCGGAGCCCTCCTGGACGCGGAAGCCGTCGTCGACGTGGCGGAGGTGGACCTCGACGAGGTGCCGACCGCCGGCGAGGACGAGCGGGGCGTCTCGGCCGACCTGGTGCGCGCCTACCTCAACGGCATCGGCAAGACCAAGCTGCTCAACGCGGAGCAGGAGGTCGACCTCGCCAAGCGCATCGAGGCGGGCCTGCTCGCCGAGGAGCGCCTGGCGACCTCCGACGAGCTGGGGGTGGCGCTCGACCCGGAGTACCGCGCCGACCTGCACACCGTGATGGTCGAGGGCCGGGCCGCCAAGAACCACCTGCTGGAGGCGAACCTGCGTCTGGTCGTCTCGATCGCCAAGCGCTACACCGGCCGTGGGCTGGCGTTCCTGGACCTCATCCAGGAAGGCAACCTGGGCCTGATCCGCGCCGTCGAGAAGTTCGACTACACCAAGGGCTACAAGTTCTCCACCTACGCCACCTGGTGGATCCGCCAGGCCATCACCCGCGCCATGGCCGACCAGGCCCGCACCATCCGCATCCCCGTGCACATGGTCGAGCAGGTCAACCGCATGGTGCGTGCCCGCCGCGACCTCGCGACGCAGCTGGGCCGCGAGCCGAGCGTCGCCGAGATCGCCACGTTCCTGGGCCTGGAGGAGTACCAGGTGCTGGAGCTCATCTCGTACGACCGCGAGCCGGTGTCGCTGGACCAGGCGGTCGGCGAGGACGGCGAGAGCGCGCTCGGTGACTTCGTGGCTCGCGTCGACCCGCGTGAGGAGCCCGCCGACACCGTCTCGCAAGGCATGCTGCGCAGCGAGGTGGCGATCGTCCTCTCCACGCTCTCGCAGCGGGAGCAGGAGGTCATCCGGCTGCGGTTCGGCCTGGACGACGGCCGCCAGCGCACGCTCGACGAGGTGGGCCGCGAGTTCGGGCTCTCCCGCGAGCGGATCCGCCAGATCGAGAAGATCACGCTGCACAAGCTGCGCCACCCGTCGCGGGCCCGCCGGCTGGAGGCCTACGCCTGCTGACCCGCCCGCCTTGTCCGGACGCCCCGTGCCGCGCGACGGCACGGGGCGTTGCGTCGCGCTGCCCACCCGTCAGTCGAACAGCCACGGTGCGCGGCGTAGCCGGGCCGCGCGACGGTCACGAGACTCCGACGTTGCCACGACTAACCACCCGGACCGTACGGCCGCGAGGCTTAGGCTGGTGGGCGTGACGTACCTGGCCGCGGACGACCGCTACGGCTCGATGGTGTATCGGCGCAGTGGGCGCAGCGGGTTGCGACTGCCCGCCATCTCGCTGGGACTGTGGCACAACTTCGGGCACTCCCGACCGTACGAGTCGCAGCGCGCCATCATCCGGCGCGCCTTCGACCGCGGTGTGACGCATTTCGATCTGGCGAACAATTACGGCCCGCCGTACGGGGCGGCGGAGGAGAACTTCGGCCGTGTCCTCGCCGACGACCTGCGGCCCTACCGCGACGAGCTGGTCATCTCGACCAAGGCCGGCTACGACATGTGGCCGGGACCGTACGGCGAATGGGGTTCCCGCAAGTATCTGATCGCGTCGCTGGACCAGTCGCTGCGCCGGCTGGGACTGGACTATGTGGACATCTTCTACTCGCACCGCCCCGACCCCGACACACCGTTGGAAGAGACCATGGGCGCCCTGGACAGGGCCGTACGGTCCGGAAAGGCGCTCTACGCCGGCATCTCGAACTATCCGTCGGCGCTGACCCGCCAGGCGGCCGCGATCCTGCGCGACCTCGGCACGCCGCTGCTGATCCACCAGCCGTCGTACTCGCTGCTGAACCGCTGGATCGAGCGGGACGGCCTGCTCGACACGCTGGAGGAGGTGGGTGCCGGCTGCATCGCCTTCTCTCCCCTGGCCCAGGGGCTGCTCACCGATCGGTATCTGGACGGCATCCCGGCCGACTCGCGGATGGCCGAGGGCGGTTTCCTCAAGGCGGACGCCCTGACACAGTCCACTCTGGACAAGATACGCGGGCTGCGCGCGGTGGCGCAGGGCCGGGGACAGAGCCTGGCACAGTACGCGTTGGCCTGGGCGCTGCGGGACCCCCGGATGACCAGCCTCGTGATCGGGGCCAGCAGTGTGGCGCAGCTCGACGAGAACCTTGACGCACTGAACAACCTCGACCTCATCGACGAGGAACTGGCGGCCACCGAACGGTACGCGACGGAGGGCGAGGCGAGCCTCGCGGTCTCCACCGTGGACAGTGGCGCGGACGCTCCCACTGGGGACGAGTAGTCCGATGGCACGCAGGTCCGGGCCGGAACTCGTCCCCATCACGTTCGTCAACACCTGCCAGCGCGCCGGACAGGGCGGGCAGGGCGGCCGCCCGACGGCGGTGCTCGACGACCTGGAGATGGACGACGAGGAGCGGCGCGCGCTGCCCGCGTTGCTGGGCACCTCCCACGTCGTCTTCGTCGCCGCGCCGGCGTCCACACCGGACGGTGGCGAGGCGGTCGGGCTGCGGTTCTTCACCTCCGCCGGCGAACTGCCCGCCTGCGGGCACGGCACGGTGGCGGCGCTGACCTACCTCGCGTCGAGGAGCACGGGACGCTCCTTCCACACGAGGCTGAGTGCCGGCGAGCGGGTCTTCGACGGCCAGGCCATCCGGATCGGCGACGGCTTCCTCGTCAGCTTCGACCCCGGGCCGGTGGCGCTGCGCGCGGCCACGGAGGAGGAGACGGCCGGTGTGCTCGACGCCCTGGGCCTGACCGCCGCGCAGCTGGCCGGCCCGCCGGTGGTGGGGTCGGTGGGCCGGGAGCGGATGCTCGTACCGGTGTGGGACACGGCGACGCTGGCCGCGCTGGCGCCGGATCTCGACCGGCTGCGCCGCGCCTGCGACCCCACCGAGCTCCTCGGCTGCTACGTCTGGACCGTCCCGGCGGCATCCGGGCGTGGGGCGGCGCGGATGTTCGCCCCCTCGGTCGGCATCGACGAGGACATCGCCAACGCCAACGGCACCGCCTGCCTGGCCGCGCACCTGACCGGCCTCGGGATCGACCACATCAGCATCGACATGGGTGACGCGGTCGGCGTGCCCTCGACGGTCGTCGCCTCCACCTCACCGGCGCCAGGCGGCTTCCTCGTGAGCGTCGGCGGCCACGCGAGCATCGACCGGCACCCCACCGTCCCCGGCTACCAACGCTCGTCGTCCACCTAGCCCGGCCCGTCTCGGCGTTGGGCGCTGGGCCTTCCGGCGTTGGGCGCTGGGCCTCTCGGCGTTGGGCGCTGGGCCTTTCGACGTTGCGCGCGCCACCGGTCGCGGCGATGATCGCGGCGTGGAGGTCGTGGTGCAGTGGGTGCGCACCTCGTGGACCAAGCAGTCCCGGGGTGGACCGGCGGCGACCCGGCGCAACGCCGCCCCGGTCGGGTTCCGGCTGCCCACGGCGCGACGCCCCCTCGTGCACGTGGTCACGATGGACGAGTCGACCGACTTCACGCCCGTCTCGTCGCTCCACGAGGGCACGCCGTCACGCAGCGAGGTAGTGCTGACGGAGGTCGACGGACGGTTGCGCGTCGCGCTCGTGGTGACGCCGTACGGGATGCCGCGCCGCTGGCGGCGACCACCGGCGGTCCGGCTCAGCCCAGGCGAGTGGGTGCGGTGGCAGGTGAACTACCGGTTCTCCTGGCCCCTGGCACGCGGCGGAGCCTGGAGCTACCGGCTGGACACGCTCAACCTCGCGTACGGTCTCTCCACAGTGGACCTCTTCACCGGTACGCCCACGTACCACGTCGACGAGCGTGCCCTGCTCCGCTGACCGCGGCTCGGTAGCTACTCGCAGGCCAAGCCGTCCTTGTCGGCGTCCAGCTTGTACACGTCAGGCCCGACGACCCGGATCGGCCCCTTGACGTAGTAGGGCCCGTCGCCGCTGCCGCCGGCGCAGTCGACGTCCTTGACCCCGACGGGGACGCACGCGCCGACGTAGGACGGGTGGCACTGGGACGCGGGCTTGGAAGTGGTCGACTTCGCTTTCGACGTCGTCGGTTTCGCGGTCGTGGGCTTCGTCGTCGTCGGCGGCGGCGCGGCGATCGCGGGCACGGTGGCGGCGGCTGCCACGGTCGGGGTCGCGCTGACGCTCGGCGTCGCTGACGCGCTACGCCCCGGGGTGGCGGTCGACGTGGTCGCCAACGCGTCGGCCTGGCGGTCAGAGCCCACCAACTGCGCCAGCATCGAAAAGCCGCCACAGCACGACAACGCGAGAACCGCCGGGACGACGAACCAGAGCCACTTCGGGACGGGTTTCCCCGCGCCGTTTCTCCCGCCACCCAAGGATCCATTCATGATGCTCACGCCGGCATACCTCTCATGATTTTGACTTTCGCGTTGGTAAATAGAGCGAAAAAGTTAGCACGGGCGCGAATCCGATTTTGTCGTTCCGGACGGCGTGTTCTGCACGATCTCGGACAATGACGAGCGTGAGCATGAGTCAGCACCGAGCAGGCCATCTCACTGATCGGTGTTCACGGTTCGCCGAGCCCGTCGCCACCGTGAACACCTTGACGGCGTGTTGCCGGCGTTGCGCTCACACTCGCGGCGGGCGGCCCGACACGGCAGCGTCAGACCCCATGTCTGCCTCGCCCGCCGATCGACGATCCAACGGGAGGGGACATTACCGCCCCACCGCCGCCTGTCCCGCCGCCCGCCTGCTCGCCCCGACTACAGTCCGTCGTCTATGCGCGCCGGACGGCTGCGGGCCTCGGCCGCCTCCGGCTGAAACGTCTCTTCGGCCACCGACAGATAGACGTCGGCCGGGTGCTGCAGATCGCCGAAGCTGCTCGCCCCGGGCGCGGGCCAACGACCGAAGCGCAGGGTCCCGTAACCCAGCAGCCGCCCGAGCAGCGTCTGCGTCAGCCGGTGATCGCCGGCGACGGCGATCGGCACGCTGCGGATCCGGCGGCCGACGAGCCCGCTCACCAGCAGCACCCTCGAGTTGGTGAGGACCAGGCGGTTGCGCGACCACGCCGCCGCTCGCCAGGCCACCCACAGCACCCAGAAGCCCTGCGCCAGCAGCCGTTCGTCCGGGATCTTCGATAGATCTATGTTTAGCCCTCGCACCTGGCCGTGCCAGCCGGATTGCAGCAACAGCGCCAGCGCCAGGCCCAGGGCCAGCTCACGCGCCGGACGGATCCAGTGCCGCCGCCACTCGCCGCGGAACCGCTCGGTCGGCAGGAGGTAGCGCCGCACCAGATCGCTCGGTTCGCGGGCAGCCGGGATCGCGAAGACGGGGTGCGCCAGCGGAGACTGGTCCTCGGGATCGGCGCCGCGAGGCTCGGCGGCTGCGTCCAGCTCCGACCCGCCGAAGAGCTCGTCGAGGGTCAGCCGGCCCGGTTCGGCACCCAGGGCGACCGGCGTGCTCACGATCCGCTCGACCCTGCTGAGGTCCCAACGAATCGCCACCGATGGGCGGCGACCGTCGCGAATGTCCACGACCAGTTGCGAACCGACCAGCGGCCAGGTCGACCGGCGCACGTACGGCTCCGTGTGCACGAACTGATGCGTCCTCCCGTTGAGGGTGTCGATACGCAGGGTCATCGCGCACGGGCCGCCGATGGCGTCGTCCGCGGGTGGCGGGCTGATCGCGACCACGGCGGCCACCGACCGTATGGTCGGCAGCTCCCGGCGGGCCGGCAGGAACGCCAGCACGGTGGCCACACCGGCGACCGTCGCGGCCGTCGTCCACGGTCCGGGACCGAGAGAGCCACCCGCCCACGCGAGGGCGACCAGGCCGGCGCACGCCACGTCGACGACCACCACCGCCCGTCGCAGCACCGGCGGCAGCAGCCAACGCACGCGAGCCTTCACAGCGCCGCACTGTAGCCGTCAGGCCTGTCAGGTCCGCCCGTACGGGTCCGCGCAGCCCGCCTCTGGCCCGCCCCCAGGACGCTGACCAGGGCAGACACGAAGTTATCCACAGACGTAGCGGGCCATCGCTCTACTCCGACAGCCTGCCGGGCGGAATCACAGTCCGGGCTCGGGGGTGCGAGATGGCTGTCGTCAGCGACGCGGGCGGAAGCGCAGGCGGAGGCACCGACCGAGGCATCCCCGTCGTCGTCACTCCCCCAGCCCCGACGGACTGCAGCTCCTCCAGACGCCCGAGGAGGAGCCGGACGGCAAGCTCCGTGAGCGGTTGCAGCGCCTGAAGGAGTGGGAGCGCGGCGCCGAGTTCCCGGCGTCCTTCGTGCCGGCCATGTTCCTGCTCGACCAGCGCGACCGTGGTCGCCTCACGACCGACGAGGTCGCGTCGGCGCTGCGACTCATCGAGAGCTACCTGGTCCGGCGCACGCTGGTGGACACGTCCAACAAGTCGGACCTCGTCCTGCGGGAAGTGCCGGGAGCCCTGGCCGGCGCGACGGACGTGGTGGCCGGGCTGCGCCAGTACCTGTCGGGCGCGAAGGCGCCGTGGCCGGACGACACCGAGGTACGCCGGGCGATCCTGAACAAGCCGTTCTACTACCACGGAAAGGCACACCAGCGGGTCTTCATCCTGCGTCGGCTGGAGGAGTCGTACGACCAGCCCGAACGCGTGGACTGGACCCGGCCCGTCTACAGCATCGAACACGTGCTGCCGCAAGGCCTGACGCCCGAGTGGACGGCGGCCCTCCAACCCGACGCGACCCGGTTCGGCGTCGCGACACGGGAGTTGCACCGGCTGGTCGTGCACACCCTGGGCAACCTCACGCTCACCGGCAAGAACGGGCCGCTGAGCAACAGACCGTTCAGCGACAAGCGGCGGATCCTCAACGAGAGTGCGCTCGTCATGAACCGCAGGATCGCCGAACGCGAGGAATGGAACTCCACCGAGATCGAGCGGCGAGGACGCGAACTCGCCGAACGAGTCTTCCAGATCTGGCCCGGCCCGGTCGACGGGGCGCCGAGCGTCGTCGCCGACGAGTGGACCACCCTGCACCGGGCGCTCGCACTCGCACCCGCCGGCGGTTGGCTGCCGCTGGCCTCGCTGGCGTCCCTGCTGGGCAAGCGACCCCGTGAGTTGGCGAGCTACCTCGTCGCCGAGGCGCCCGCGAACTGGTATCGCGTGCTCGGGGCGGCGGGATCGGTGCTGGAAGGCAACGGTGCCAACGGCGCCTCGCAGCGGTCCCTGCTCGAAGCCGAGGGCGTCGTGTTCTCCGCCGACGGGCTGGCGTGGGCAAGACGACGCTCACCGCGAACCTGGGTGCGGTGCTCGCCGCCCGCGGCCACCGAGTGCTACTCATCGACTTCGATCCCCAGTCGAGCCTCACGCTCTCCTTCTACTCCGTCCAGCACTTCATCGACGAGATCAAGCCACCCAAGACCATCAAGGCATGGTTCGACTCCATCGACGGTTCCGCGAACGTGCCGCTGGCGAGCCTCATCACCCACCCGCCGGCTGTCACGAAGGCGTTGGGCGGCCACGGTGAGCTGGGCCTCATCGCCTCTCGTTTCGAACTCCTGCAGGTCGACCTGCGCCTGATCACGGGAATCCCCACCCACGCCGGCGGCGGCATCCTCCAGATCGCGGAGGAGCAGGTCCGCACGCGCGAATACCTCCGGCAGGCACTGACCCACGACGCGTTCCGTCGCTACGACTACGTCCTCATCGACTGTCCACCCCACTTCAACACGGCGACGCAGATCGCCATGATCGCGAGCGACAACGTGCTGATCCCCGCCCGTCCGGACTATCTCTCCAGCATCGGCTTCAACTACCTGGCGGCGACACTTCAACGGCTCGTCCACGACCACAGGATGCACCTCACGCGCGTGTGTCGGGCTCAGCATCGGGCTTCCGCCCACCGACAATCCTCGGCGTGGTCTTCACCATGGTTCAGCTCGCGCCAGGCGACAAGCCGTTCAACGCCGCCCGGGAGTGGATCCATGCCGCAAGAAAGCGCCGTCTGCCGCTGTTCGAGTCCACCTTTCGCTTCAACAACGGGCTGTTCAGCAATGCCGGTGAGGCCAACGTGCCGGTCGCTCTGGCGCCGGGGCGGAACCAGGACGGCGTCGTGACCGACCTGAATCAGATCGCCGACGAACTTATCGCCAGGATCAAAGCAAACGACGGGATGAGTCTGACATGAGCGTAGGTGCAGCAGCAGCCGCCAAGGTGCTCAAGGCCGCGGCGACGCAGATCGGGAATTTGCCGGACGCCGACATCGAGGCACTTATCGCGGGCGACGGTGCGTTGCTCTTCGTACCGGGCGATCTCCTGCCCGCTGTC
>Ga0164243_10012872_pt1 | contig 11808 bp, 8 predicted proteins | sample OricompcompostOP_FD_108781 | JGI IMG/M metagenome (GOLD analysis project Ga0164243, IMG submission 108781) | Organic Plus compost microbial communities from Emeryville, California, USA - Original compost - Organic plus compost (OP) | ecosystem: Engineered > Solid waste > Mixed feedstock >...
CGCGCGGCGAACCCGAAGGTCGGCTGCGCCTCGGAATTGCGCATGGCCTCGCGGATGAGCCTCTCGCGGGAATCCTCCGTGACCTGCGGCGGGCGTATCCGAAAGTTGTCGTGCAGATGACGGCCGGATGGAGCGAGGAGTTAACGGAACGTTTCCAGCAGGGAAAGCTCGATGTCATCTGCAGCCTTTCACCGTTCCGGGCGAGCTGCTCGCGCGGCGAGGGAACGACACTCGGTCGCGAGCCTTTGACGATCATTTGTTCGAAAGATGTCGCCAGAACTTTGAAAGCCACTCGCGCCGGCATCGCCGCGTCACCGTGGATCCTGAGCCCGGAGCCATGCGACGCGCGGCGGCTTCTAGGAAGGGCATTGGCTTCGCATGGCCGGCGCTTGAACGTCGTGGCTGAGGTCCAGGACGCCAGGCTACAAATCGCGCTCGTGCGTGAAGGCCTCGGGTTGAGCTTGCTGCCGCTACGGCAGTTCCGCGCCAATCCTCCGGATGGAATCGTGGCGCTCGACGTTCCGGGACTGAACCTGATGCTTCACGTGGAAGTGCGACGCTCTCCGCATCTCCACGATCTGGAGCCGGTCGCCGGAATGCTGTCGGTCCGCTTCAGCGCCATCCTCGAGGATACGCAGATTGCGCAGCTGAGCTGAGGCCATCATCAGTCACTCGTTGCGTGCAACAGTCCAAGATCGTCAATCGTCGCCTTCCTTGGCGAGTCGAACGCCAAGGAGATTCTCGCCGGCTTCGTACTGTACGAAATCAGTTGTAGAAAGCACGGCCGACAATGCAGTGACAGGATCAAGCCCGTCGATGGATCCCCTCAGTCTGACGTTCTCGGCTTCTCTTTGCGCCTCGGCGGAGGCATACGCGACCTCACGTCCTGTTTCGCGCGCTGCCCACTGCAGGAACTCGTCCAGCGTACGATCCTCAATGGAGAATAAGGGCGCCGTCGTTTCTGCCCAATCCCACGCAGGGTCCTGCGATGAAATCGTTTCACGCTCGATCCGACCGTCGTGGGAGATCCGTATCTTCTCTCCTGCCGCGGCAAGAGTGGTCGCGTCGGAGCCGGCGATTTCCACGCGTCCTTCGCGGATGCTGATCTCCACGGCGTCGTGCCATTGGCGCACCTGATACTGCGTGCCAAGGTGGCGTACGACGCCCACACGCGTCTCGATGACCAGCTCGTCCGGCTTCGCGTTCGTTGGGGCATCGACGTAGACTGCGCCGGCACTTAGCCGGAAGCGATCGCGTGCGACCCTTTCGAGAGCGGAGCTGCGATCGAGGCGCAACGATAGTCCGCTGCCGTACGCAAACGCGACGCGACCCGTCTCGCCGGTTTTCACCGAGGCGCCGACCGTGAGCGGATCGCCGAGCCTGGCTGCACGGCTTGAATCCGAAAGCGAAACGGGACCGTCGATACGCGCGATCGTTACGGCAATGTCAGCCTCCGGAGCCGCGAATCGAAGTATCCAGCCGGCCACGAGAACGACGAAGGCGAAGCTCGCCGCCGCGCTGAATGCCAGCGCATTCCTGCGTCTCCTTCGCCTGGCGACCGTCGTGCGCCATTCGTCATGCACTGCCCGGCGAACTTCCTCCTTCGTGGCGGCGGACGGTTCGTTGCGTGCACCCACTTGGCGCAGCAGTGCTTCGATACTGTCGTCGCTCATGTCGTCTTGCTCGCCTTTCATAGGTCAGATTCCGCTGAGCATGTCGGCAAGAATCTCCTGGGCGGTCGCGCCGAAGAGCGTTTCCAGCGCTTCGCGGAAAGCCGTGCGTGCGCGCGCCAGCATGGATTGCGCGGCGGTGTGACCGATCCCAAGCAACTCTCCGATCTCCTCGACCGAGCGTCCTTCGATGTATTTCCACTCGAGGACGTCGCCGTACCGCGAAGGCAGGCGGTCGAGCACCGACTGGATGAGCTCCTTCGTCTGCGCCCGGTTCAGCTTGTGTGGCGGTTGCTCCTCGGCAGGTGCTTCGATGGCCTCGAGTGCAGCGCGGATCTCAGGGCGGTCTTCGATCAGCACGACGTGTCCGGCGCGACGCTTGTGCGCTCGCAGGTAATCGACAATTTCGTGCCGGCAGATCTGGCACAGCCAGCTGAACAATGCCGATTCGCCGCGAAAGCTGCCCAGGTTCTGGACGGCTTTCGTCAGGGTCGCCTGCACGACTTCCTTGCAGGCATCTGGATCTGCTCCCACGCGCGGCGACGCGAACCGGTACACACGGGAAAAATAGGTATCGAAGAACAGCCGAAACGACTGCTCATCCCCGGCGAGCATCGATTTCACGAGCGCCAGTTCGTTCACGACCATGGGGTCCCGCAGATCAATTGAACCGTCTCGAAGGTTGGACGTTCGGACCACAATAAATCAGTCTCTGCGACCCGAGATCCTACTGTATCCAGAACTTGACGCGCTGCCCGATGAGGAACTGGCGAGCGTTCGCGCCTTGCAGGATCGCCAGTGTGCTCAAAGCGCCTGCCTGCGTGCAGGTGTCGGCAAGTACGGTGACCGAGCGAGGCGCATCGGGCACCGGCCATCCTGTGCGGGCATCGAGGATATGCGAGTAGCGCCTGCCGTTCGCCAGGAGGAATCGCCGCGAGTCGCCGCTCGTCGCAACGCCACCCTGACGCAAACCGATCGTGCGGATCGGGGATCCGGGCGCCGCCGCCGCTTCGACACCCACTCGCCATGCCGCCCCGTCGGCGCGCGGATGTCGCACCGCGATGTCGCCGCCGAGGTTCACGACACAGCTGATCCTGCCGAGCTCGATCTCAATGAGCCGTGCCGCGGCATCGACTGCGTACTCCTTCCCGATGCCGCCGAAGTCGATTTCCATTCCCGGCCGCATCCGCAGGCGCGGGCGCTCCCAACGCACCTTGTGCCAACCGACGTATCGAAGAATCTCGTCGATCGTCTCCTGGGAAGGAATCCGATCGCTTCCGTCGAACGTCCACGCACGGCGAAGCACTCCGGAGGTGATGTCGAAACGGCTGCCGGACATGTGGGTAAGTGCGTCGGAAAAGTCGAGCAGTTTCGCAGTTTCCTCATCCACAACGACAGGCGCACCGCTCGCGGTATTGATTCGGTGGACGATGTTGTCGTCCCGATAGCGGCTGAACTTCCGTTCGATGCTCCATGCGCATTGTGAGGCGATCGCGGCAGCACGTCGTGCGATGCACTCCTCGCGAGTTTCGATCAGGACCTCGCAAGGTGACGCCATTGCGGTGAAGCGAGCGACCCAGTGATCGCCGCTATACATGATTTCGAGCGATTGCTCGGTCACCATCCGACGCCCGCAACGTTGCAGGTCACATCCTGAACTTGTATCCGAACTGCACGATGACAGCGTTCAGGTCCGGGTACTGCTCGCGGCGTGCCTGATTGCCGATGATCTGATCGGACGGCACGTCTCCGCTCTGCATGTAGTATTCGAGTCGGGCGCTCCATTCGCCGCCGCGGCTCGTCGTGCCGCCGAACTTGACGCCGGCGGTAACGGCGTCGAACGAGCCGAGGCGGAAGTCCGCCGACGCGTACTGCGGCACCGGCTCGTCGGCGCGCAGGCTCGAGCGGTAGAAGTCCGCTTCATTCTGCGTGTAGTAGCGCAGCTGAGGTTCGACGAAGTAGGCCGCGCCGATCGGCCAGCGCAGACGAGCATCCGCCGTATGTGAATCGATGCCCCAGTCGTCGGTCATGAATCGGTAGGCGACGTGCAGCACGGGGCGGCCGAGCGAGTGCTTCAGCTCCGCATAGACGCTGTGTTTCAGCCGCGAATCAGGACGACTCTCGTACAGATAGACGCCCGTGGGCCCGGCACCCGATGGCGGCGAGCGCAGCAAGGTGTCTCCGCTCAGCGGATCCACGACGCTCACGATCTTGTACGGATCGTTTAGATACCCGCTCGCATCGCTGAACGAGTAATTGACGCGCAGTACCGTATTCCGGCCGAGCACCTGGGTGATGCCCACGAGCAGGTCGAGCACGGTCTTGCTGTCGGAGCCGAGCTTGTGCGATTGATCTCCGGCATCCAGCATCTGCGACATGGGTATGGGCGCTCCGCCGACCGGATCTATGTCGTCCTGTGACCAGGCCACGCCGGCAAAAAGCGTCGTGTTACGCTTGTTGAAATCCCGCGCCAGCGAAAAGTTCGCACCCAGATGCGTATAGTCGTACTCGGTCGAGAAGCCGAGGCCTGCCGAGAATGTATAAAGACGCGCGAGCGGCTGGGTCCAGCTCGCCGTTGCTGCGTACCTCGTGTCAAGGAACGTGTCATCGAGCGGGATTTTGCCGGCGGCCGTCACGTAGGTCTTGTTGCCCGACGGGCTTGTGAACGTCTGCGGCCGATCGAGCGCAATCGCACCGCTTGGCGATGCGCCGGTCAGCGTATCCACGGTCAGGGACAGAGTCAGCTTCCGCTCATCGTCGAAATCGCGTGTAGCCGAGATCGCCGCGCTGATGTCCTGCACACGGTTGTCGGCCTCGCCGTAGTACAGAAGCGCGGAGTCGATTGACCAGCGATCTCCTTCGTCGTCGGCGGCAGACGCGTTGCCGGCCCCGAGCAATGCGCAAGTCGCGGCAGCGAGGGTGGCCGCCATGGATGGATCGTTGTCGCTCATGCGAATTTCCGTTGGTAGGTCAGCTACTCGAGACTCAATTGCATCCGCAGCCGCCGCCGCCGAAGCCACGACCGCCGCTCGAAGCCTCTTTGCTGAAATAGATGTGATCGTCGATCCCCGCATCGAGCGGCGACGCATCGAGAGACATCTCGGGTCGCGCCAGGACGTCGCGTTGCCATGGCTCGAGCGTCGTGCAGCCGTCCAGGAGCGCGAGCAGGGTGGAGAAGGCCAGGATCAGGCGGCGGTCTTTCATGCGAGTGCTCACTTGAGAGGACGCGATTGTCCAGAGGCCGGCGCAAGCAGGGCCTGGAGCTGTGCCTCACGCTCGGCGCGCTGTGACTTGCGAAAGCCGACGTGCTTCTCGACCAGCCTCCCGGACGTGTCGAAAACGTACGAGCTCGGCATGCCCATGACTTCGTACCTGGCGGCGAGCTCGCCCGCCGGGTCATAGATCACCTGAAAGTGCGCAGGCACCAGGGCGAGGAATCGATCCGCATCGGCGCGTTCGCGATCGACGTTCACGCCGATCACCACGAGGCGATCGCCGTACCTGGCCTGCATGTCGTTCAGCCAGGGGAACGAGTGCCGACACGGCTCGCACCAGGAAGCCCAGAAATCGACGAGCACCACCTTTCCCCGATGCTTCGAGAGGTCGAGCGGCTCGGCGGCGACGCCCGATGCGGCGTGAAGGGCCCACGTCGCAAGCACGATGCGGATGAACAGGGAGCGGTTGATCAAGGCCATCGAAATTCCAGCACACGGCGGCTCGGAGCCACTCTTCAGCCGTTGGACGATGCCCGCAGACGAAATCAATCGCGACCGCCGAAAAAATCGTCAAAGCGCCCGGCGGTTCCTCGCGGGGCCTCACCAGCAGTGACCGCGGGCGGAGCCTCCCGCGATTGGTTCGTAGACACCGGCCCGTCTACACGATCGATGGCAACCGAGATTCATGCATCGGCTGGAGAGCTTCTCGTCCCGCTCCGCGACGGTCCGAGTGCGGTTCGAACGCAGTTGTTGGCCCGCTGGCACTGTCGGTCGGACGTCGCATTCGCTTTCGCCGTGTCGCTGATATGGGGGCTCTTCTACAACGCCCGCTTCTGGATGGAGACGATTCACGCAATGTGGCGCGGATCGGTGGCTTCCGTGGCGTTTCTTGCGAGTCTCTTCCTGCTAGTCTGGTCCTTGCAGGCGGTGCTGTTGCTCCTCTTGCCGTCGCGCCGGCTGATGCTCGGCGCGGCGAGCATCTGCTTTGTCGTTGCCGCTGCCGGGTCGTATTTCGCAACCAGATTCGGCGTCGTGCTGAACGAGGACATGCTCCGGAACGTATTCGAGACCGACGTGGCTGAAGCGCGTTCCCTCGTCGGCGCTGATTCCGTCGGACACATCCTGCTATGGGGGCTGCTGCCGGCGCTCTTGGTCTGGAAGGTTCAGCTGCCTGCGACGCCCTGGTCGCAGCGCATGCGTCGGAATTGGACGGCAATCGTATGCAGCGTTGGCGCGTGCGTCGTTGCGCTTCTGAGCTGCCCCGCGGCGTATGCGGTGTACTTTCGCGAACACAAGCCGATCCGTTACTCGCTCGTTCCGGCAGCGCCGGTCACCAGCGCGATCAGCCTCGCCCTGGACAAGAGCCACGGCGATCGCGGACCTCCCATCAACGTAAGCGGCAGGGCGACTCGTGTGGGTCCGCCGCACCCGAAGCCGCTGGTGATCGTTCTCATCGTCGGCGAGACTGCACGAGCCGCCAACTTCGAGCTCGGCGGCTATGGACGACGCACGAACGAGGAGCTTCGCGAGACAGAAGGGCTCGTGTATTTTCCGGACACCACATCGTGCGGTACGGCCACGGCGCAGTCCGTGCCGTGCATGTTTTCGCATCTGCCACGCAGAGACTTCGATGTCGAAGCTGCGGATCGTTACACCAATCTGCTCGACGCGCTACGGGACGCAGGAATCCAGGTCGAATGGCGCGACAACAATGCAGGATGCAAGGGCGTGTGTGCCCGCGTCGAGACCGCTCGATACCAGCCTGATTCCGACCCCCGGTTATGTCAGTACTCCTATTGTTACGACGAGATCCTGCTGACGGGTCTTGAGGAGAAGCTCTCGATGATCGAGTCGGATACTGTGATCGTGATGCATCAGATCGGCAGCCACGGTCCGGCGTATTTCGAACGCTATCCGCCGGATTACGAAAAGTTCAGACCCGCGTGTCATTCGAACGAGCTGCAGCGCTGCTCCCCGGAGGAAATCCGGAACGCGTACGACAACACCATTGCATATACCGATCACGTTCTGGCGCAAACCATTGCATTGCTCCGTCAGGCGGCCGAGGACGTTGATCCGATGCTGATCTATGTCTCCGATCACGGCGAGTCGCTCGGCGAGCAAGGACTGTATCTGCATGGGCTGCCCCATGCGTTTGCGCCCGAGACGCAAACGCACGTGCCGATGCTCATGTGGCTGTCGCCCTCGTATGCATCGCGCGGGAGTATTGCAATCGACTGCATTGCCTCGCGTTCGAGCGCTGCATTCAGCCACGACAACATCTACCACACGGTGCTCGGCGCCGCGGAGGTACGCAATGTGAGCTACGACCCTTCTTTGGACATTCTCGCGACCTGTCGTCGATCGACTTCGCTGCAGAACCACGAATAGCGGTTCAGCCGTGACTCGTTGTCGACACTCGACGAGAGGACCGCGGGCTACCGGTTTCGGTGCAGAGTCTGCTCGGGCTGGACATACGTTGCGGGCGTGAGCGGAACTTCGCCGTATCGCCGTCGCTGGATTGTTAAACCGCCACGGAAGCTGTCGTCCGATCGCACGTCACTGCCGATTGATTGGCGCCAGGAACGCCGTCAAACATCGAGAGCACCGCCTTCGCCGCGGATGTGCAGCTTCGGGGGGCGCATGAAAGATCTGCTATGTCGCATGGCTCTATGCGCTTTGTCCACGTCTTCTCTTCTCGCCAGCGCGGACGAAACCGAAGAGAACTTCAGTCAAGTTGCGATGCTGATACCGGGGCGCGCGGGAGGTTTCGCGGACATCCCATCGGACACCGAGCTCGAAGCTCGGCGTGCACGCATCGGACGCATTCAAGTCGTCATCGACGACGTCTTCGAGAGCACGTTGTCGCTGACGGCGCCGTACCGAATGGTGAATGCACTTCATGTGACGACGCGCACGGCGACCGTGAACCAGCAGCTGCTGTTTCGTCCGGGTGACGCATTCAAGCGCCGCATCCTCGATGAGACGGCGCGAATCCTCCGGGACCAGCGCTATTTTGCCGACGCGTACATCGAGACGCAGCAATACAACGAGCGGGACAACACGGTGGACGTGCTCGTGCACGTTCACGACGTGTGGACGATGAGTCCCGGCATCTCCTTCGGCCGCAAGGGTGGCGAGAACAGTGCGAAGATCGAGTTCGAGGACACGAACTTTCTCGGCCTCGGCAAGACGATCTTCGCCAAGCGCTCGAGCGACGTCGATCGATCGGCATGGGAGCTCGGCTATGTCGATCCGCACGTCCTCGGAAGCTGGTGGAAACTGACTGGCTCGTATTCAACGCTGAGCGACGGTTCCAGCGGGGAGTTCGCGTTCGGGCGCCCGTTCTATTCTCTCGATAGCCGATGGAGCGCAGGCGTGACACTGCTCGACTCCGACCTGACGACGCCGCGCTATGCGCTCGGCAAGGAGATCGAGCGGTTCCGAGCGCTGCAGCGGTCCTTCGGCTTCGACGGTGGAGTCTCACATGGACTCGAGGACGGCTCGACGACCCGCTATCTGTTCGGCGTGCGCCACGACGCACGGGCCTTTGCAGCGACGATCGACGATCCTGATGCCCTGATCCCCGACGAGCGGCGCTATACGTACCCCTATGTGGGCATCCAATGGATTGAGGACGCGTACGTCACGACCCGCAATCTCGACCAGATCGGTCGTACCGAGGATCTGCATTTGGGGCGCTCGTTGACCGCCACGATCGGTTTCGCCTCGACGGCGTTCGGTTCGACGAACGACGCCATGATCCTCACGGCCGAAGGCGGGGCCGGGATCGATTTCGGCAACGAGCAGTATGCGATCGGGGACTTCGCCTTGAGCTCGCGCCTCGAAAGTGGGGGGTTGCGCAACGCGCAGCTCGATCTCGGCGCGCGCTACTACAAACGGCAGTCCGAGCATCGTGTGTTGTTCGCGGGCATGGCCGCATCGTTCAGCTCGGCGCTGGATGAGGAAGTGCAGCTCATGCTTGGCGGCGACAGCGGCCTGCGCGGTTACCCGCTGCGCTATCAGGCCGGCACGTCCCGGGCGATGTTCACGCTGGAGGAGAGGTTCTATACGAACTGGCAGCTCCTCAAGCTTGCCAACGTCGGAGCGGCTGCGTTCGTAGATGCCGGGCGCATGTGGGGAGAGGACCGATTTGCCCCGCCGCCGGAAGGTTGGTTGACGGACGTTGGTGTCGGCCTGCGGCTCGGCAGCGCACGGTCCGGGCTCGGCAACATCCTGCATGTGGACATCGCGTTCCCGCTGAACCGCGACAACGGCATCGACGGCTTGCAGTTGTTGATCGAAACGAAGAAGTCGTTCTGATGCGGCTGCGACTCTGCCGCCTGTGGTGGAGTGAAGTGCGCTGGCCCTTGCTGGCCTTCGCGCCGGTTGCGGCGCTCTGCGCGTCCACACGGGCGGACATTTGGGTCGCGAGGACGATCTTTTTCGCTGCATCGCGCGGGACGTGGATCGGGTCGCACAACTGGTGGGTCGAATGCGTCTTGCACACGGGCGGCCGATGGTCGATTCGCTGCATCGTGGTTGCGGCGGTGGCGCTCTGGGCTGCAAGCCTTGCAACTCGTCGCCTCGAGGCGTGGCGACGCACCATCGAGTACTTCATCCTTGCCATCGTTCTCGGCGTCGGTATCGTCGGGCTGCTCAAGACGATTACGAACGTCGATTGTCCGTGGGATCTCGCGCCGTTCGGCGGCGATTTTCCCGTCATCTCGCTGTTCGCGGACCGCCCGGACGGATTGCGCGCCGGTCATTGCTTTCCGGCGGCGCATGCAAGCTCCGGATATGCACTCATGGCGTTATACTTCGCTCTGTGCGAACGAAGTCGACAGCTCGCTCGAGCTGGCCTGATGGTGGGCATCCTATGCGGCCTGCTGTTCGGCATTGCGCAGCAGTCGCGCGGCGCGCACTTCATCTCGCACGATGCTTGGAGCGCGTTTCTGGTCTGGGTGGTCGCGGCGTCCGTGTACGTGTTCGGATTTCGCGCTCGGCTGCACGTAGTGGGGCTGGCAGGGTTTGCGGATGGGCGCCAAAGCGGCTTGCACAACAATCGATGTTCGACGCGTTTTTCGCATAGCGGCTGCGGTGTTCCTGACGTGCTGGGCCAGCGCGCCATTTGCCGCGCAGTTCTCGAATCGACGAGTCAGCGATGTCTTGGACGAGTTGCGCGGTTCGGGATTCGTGTTCATCTACAGCACGAGCACGGTTCCGCCGGAGCTGCGCGTCGCTGCAGAGCCGCGGGCTACATCAGGGATCGAGCTGGCACGTGAGATCCTCGCGCAGCATGGACTCGTCCTGGTCCAGGCCGCTCCAAAAGTGTTTTCGGTCGCACGAGGGACCTCGGTACGGCGTGCGGACTCGGCGGCACCGCCGACTGCAAGCTCGCCGCTCGAGGAGATCGTCGTCCAAACCAGTCGCTACAGTCTGAACAGCGACTATGCTTCAGCCTCGACGTTCCTGATGCAGGATCAGATCAAGGATCTGCCGAGCCTTGCGGACGAGACGCTGCGAGCGGTACAGCGCTTGCCGGGAAGCGCGATGAACGGATTCTCCAGCATGGGGCCGGTGCGAGGCGGGGAGCCGGGCGAAGTTGCGATCATTCTGGACGGCTTGCGGTTGTACGAGCCCTTTCATTTGAAGAATTTCCTGAGCCCGGTGAGCCTGCTCGACTCGCGCGTGATCGGCGGCATCGAGTTCTTTTCGGGCGGCTTTCCCGCGATCTACGGGGATCGAATGAGCGCAATCGTGGATGCACAAAGCGTTCGTCCGGGGCAGCCGCGATACTTCGAAGTCGGGCTGAACCTGTTTCATTTCTCGACGCTCGGTTCGGTCGCCTTCGACGACCAGCGAGGACATGCGCTGCTGGCGTATCGCCGCAGCAATCTCGGTGAGCTCGTGCAGTTCAGCGAGCACGATTTCGGCGAGCCGAACTATCAGGACGCATTCGGACGCCTGGACTATTCGTTCGGCGATCGCACGGCCGCTTCGTTCGAGTTCCTGCTTTCGAACGACGATATCCGGGCGCTGCGTGCGCGAGAGACACAGCGAGCGCATGCCGAGTATCGCAATGTCTATGTATGGGGAACGCTCGAGCATGCATGGTCTGACGCTGCGATCTCGAGGCTCATACTTTCGTATACGGACCTCGTCAACGAACGCCGCGGCAATATCGAAGACTCGCAACGCATCGCCGCCGTGATGGACGATCGCGTGTTCCACGTCATCGGGTTGCGATGGGAGAACGCCCTCAAGACCGATATCCTGCAACATCGCTTCGGCATCGAGGGGCGACGCCTTTGGGGCTCGTACAACTACGCAAGCGACGTGAGGTGGTTCGAAGACGCGCCGTTCCCGGGCTCGCCGGCATCGCAGCAGCAGCGCCGGCTCTCTCCCGAGCCGCAAGGTTACGAGGCGCTGGCATATTGGGATGTCCGAGCGAATCTTGGCGAGCGGTGGACGTTCCAGGGCGGGGCGCGCATCGATACGCAGACGTACGATGGTTCCGATGATGGCGAGCAATTGAGCCCCCGCTTGAGCCTGCTGTACGCAGCCTCGCCCGGATCGCACGTACGCGTGAGTTGGGGGCGGTTCTACCAGGCACAGGGCATCAACGAGTTGCAGGTCGAAGATGGCATCGACCGGTTTCATCCCGCGCAGTTCGCGGATCATTTGATCGTCGGTTTCGATCACGCGTTCGATGCGGGATTCGATCTGCGCCTCGAGGCGTACCGCAAGCGGTATCGGCGGCTCAACCCACGCTTCGAGAACATGTTCGATCCGCTGAGTCTGTTGCCGGAGGCGGAGTTCGATCGAGTCATGATCGACCCGAGCAGCGCGCGCGCGGTCGGTTTCGAGGTGCTGTTGCGTTTGCGGCAACATGGGCCATGGAGCGGCTGGCTCGGCTACAC
>Ga0164243_10012875_pt1 | contig 11807 bp, 13 predicted proteins | sample OricompcompostOP_FD_108781 | JGI IMG/M metagenome (GOLD analysis project Ga0164243, IMG submission 108781) | Organic Plus compost microbial communities from Emeryville, California, USA - Original compost - Organic plus compost (OP) | ecosystem: Engineered > Solid waste > Mixed feedstock >...
AGCGGCCCGGGAGGTGCAAGACGAACGCGACCGGCGGCTACTCGAGCATGAAACGCAACGGTACCGAAAGGCGTTGAAACGCGAATTGCACTACGTTCGGGCTGTCACGTGTTGACGCCCGATTCGTATGTGCAGGAATGAGGGATAACGTCCTGCGGGGTTGATTATCCACGTCCGAGGGGGGACATTGCGGAGCATCCTGCCCTACCAGAGGGCGTATGCAAGAGCCGTGAGACAATCGGTTCGTTCGTGGCATATGCTCGTGGACGAGTCTTGACATATAAAATCGAGGACGAGTTTTGTCGACGCAAGTAGCCCTGCCTGATGCACATGCCGTAGATAGCGACGCCGTTCTGAGAGGGGATAGAGCCGCGTTCGAGGACCTCGTCCGGCAGGAAAGTCCACGCCTGTACCGGGTGATCCTGCGCATTCTGCATGACGAGGATGAGGCAAAGAGCATCATGCAGGAGACCTTTCTACAGGCGTATAAAGGACTTGAAACATTCAGGGGCGAATCGAAACTAACGACATGGCTTTACGGGATCGGAATCAATCTGGCCCGTGCGGCGCTTCGGAAGCGGCAGCGGCTACAATCGCTGGGTGACGAGGAACTGGATCGCCTCCAGCCGGCGTTCCATCGTGGAATGTACGCCGAGCCCTACGAGCCCTGGAGCCCCGAGAAGCTGGCCGAGGTTCAGGACCGGAAGAGTCTCGTGCATAAGGCTATCGAACAATTACCGGAGCAGTACCGGACGGTGCTGGTGCTGCGCGATATCGAAGAGTGGTCGACGGAGGAAACGGCAAAGATGCTCTCGATCAGCGAAGGCGCGGTCCGCGTTCGTCTGCACCGGGCCAGACAGGCCCTCCGCGCCTTGCTCGACCCGTATTTCAAGAGGTGATCTGAGCATGCTTAACGAACCCCGTCAACGTTCCCCGCTGTGTTGCAGAGAGGTCAACGCGTTTCTCGTGGCGTATGGGGAGAACACACTTGAAGAAAGCCTGCGCAAGCGCTTTGAAGAGCATCTGGCGCACTGCGCCCGATGTAAGTGCTACCTGGATCAGTACACGACGACCATCGCGCTGGTGAAGGAGTCGGGGCAGGAAGAACATCCGACTCCGCCCGAGGAACTCATTCAGCTTACCCTGTCGTTCCTGCGTGAACAGCTGGGAGAGGATCTCGGTACGGGTGGATGTGGCTGCAGGTGATCTGGTTCAGTACTGGACTTTAAAGAGAACGGCAAGCTGCTCCCGGACGTGCCACCACCAGGGGCGCTTGCGCCATTCCTCGAGCGTGATTTCCTTGCACTGCTTCACATCCTCGAAGAAGATTCGTTCGACTTCTGCTGCAAGGACCGGATCGGAAATGCCGATCACGTTCTCCTGGTTCATCATGACGGATCGGATGTCCACATTGGCCGATCCAACAACGGTCCACTGCCCATCTATCACCATGTGCTTGGCATGCATCATGGTCGGCTGATACTCGTAGATGCGTACACCGGCTTCCAGGTATTTCTGGTAGAAGTAGTGTGAGGACCACCGGACGAGCTGGTTGTCCGTGTGTTTGCTCGGGACCATGATCTGCACGTCAATGCCGGCCCTGGCTTTCTCTCTGAGCACCCGGCGTATGTGCCGGTCGGGCGTGAAATAGGCGTTCGCAATGAGGATCCGTTTGTGCGCCGAATACAGCGTGAACCATAAAAAATGCAGCAACGGTTGCACCTCCGTACTCGGAGCGGAGGCGACCCCGACGTGCAACACGTGCGGATTCGGCAGGGGATCTTCGTCTGGAGGATAGTACGCCGGTCCTGAGAGCACCTCACCCTTTACGTTCATCCAGAGACTGACGAATGCGGATTGAAGCGAGCGTGCCATCGGGCCGGTCACTTCGATCATCGTATCGCGCCAATGATGCGGATCCTGCGCATGGCCGAGCCACTGGTCGGCGATTGTGATGCCTCCCGTATAGGCGATCCGGCCATCAATCACGAAGGCACGGCGGTGGTTTCTTCGCTCGATATGGATGATCTCGCGGAAAATCAGCGGGGAGAACACGGCGGATTGCCCGCCAGCCTCATGCAACTCTTTGATCTTTTTACGGGGCGCAAAGAAACTGCCGATGCCATCCATCATGATCCGCACCTCAACACCGCGGCGTGCGCAATCGATCAGGGCATCCAGTACCTGGGTGCTCAACACACCTTTCTTCCAGATATAGGTCATGATATGGACGCTGTGGCGGGCAGAGCGGATGGCGTCCATCAATGCCGGGTAAAATTCGTCTCCATTGTTGAGCATCCTGGCTGTGCCCCCGCGGTACATAGGCGCACCCATGGCGTTGGCGAGCGCCTCTACGAATTCGGGGGATCCCGGCTCTGACCGGGACGCGCTTGTATGCGGGGCAGCCATCTCACTCCCGAATGCGGATAGCATCTTCAGGAGCTGAATAGCAGTCGCGTATACTCCGATAAAGAAGAAGACCCAGACGTACCAGGGGGCGGACGCTATCACATCCATAAACTACTGGTGGCCTTAGCGGTGCAGGAGGTGGTAAAGCTGCTGGAGCACGTGAACGCGATGATAGATAAATCAGCGGTAGAGCACCACATCCGCCATGATCGGCTGATGGTCGGAGCCTTTTCCGCGCAGGGGTAGAATACGCGTTGATTCAGCGCCGCGCACCATGAAGTAATCGAGGCGAGGTAGGAGCCGGCGCCGCTCGTCGCGGAACACGTTCACGAAACCAGCCTCATAGAAGAGGTGAAGGCTGATTTCGAATGCCTGGGTGAAGAAAGTATTGAAGTCCCCGCCCACGATGACCACGTCGTCACCGCGAGAGTCGATAATGCTGAGCAGGTGGCGCGCCTGTTTGTACCGTCCTTCGGGTAAGGCACGGTTTTCGAAATGGACATTATAGACTCCGACTCGCGTATCATCCTCCATAGCGATTTGCGTATACAGGGCCACCCGCCGTACCACGGAAGTGGATGATGATTTGCGGCCGAAACGAAATCGGATAGGAGGGAGGAGGTAGGCGGTCGCTTCGATATAGGGGAGTTTAGAGAAGGTGAGTTGCCCGACGCTCGTCGGACCCCGCGCGTCGGACGGAGGCATCATAATGTGCATCGGCTCGTAGATCTCGAAATAGCCGTCCAACTCTTCGAGATCGGGGAAACCGGAAAGCTCGTAGACGGGGGCCTCCTGCATGAGGATGACATGCGGTTCATGCGTGCGCACGAACCGCGTCAGGGATCCTGCGATGTCTTCCGGGCGGTTATTCCGATACACATTCCAGGAGAGGACCCGTAACGTGCGAAGGTCGGACGGCGCAAGTTCGTCTACATCGCGGGGCCTGTAAACGATAGGATCTTTGTGCGCCGGGTTCATCGTGCAGGCGAGGTGTAGTGTCCTTGCGGGCTTTACGGTGCACTACACGAGCGGGGCCGATCCAGTCTTCTCGAAGCGATCTTTTACGATCACGATCAACTGCTCGCGCTCCATGATCCGGATGTGTTCCACGGCTTCCAGGCTCGGGATGCCCAGGTGGTCTGCTGCCGCCATGAGGTCATCAAACGTGAACGCATCCGGGAGCGCGCCGAAGAGCGCCATCCCACGCAATGGAAAGTCCGTCAGCCAGTCGTCATACACGTCCGCAGCATCGGTCGTACTCATGGCAGTTCAGGCTCCTTACTACTCTTCCGAATCAATAGCGAAATATAGGGAGCCCCGTGTGACAGCCTTGTGTCGCGTACGTTACCTCGATGGAAAGTCAGCGTAGTCGTGCTCGGAAAGCTCCGGGTTTTTCTGGATCCGTTACGTATGTCTTCAGAATAGGCCGTTCGAGGTGTCATTCGGCCTGCTGAGGAGGCCTGAACAGCGCACGGTCGAGCCCGAAGAGGAGGAGGCCGATGCTGCCGAATACCGCAAGGGAGAGGGTGGGGCGCCAGATCACCAGTCCGCCGATCACGCCCAGCACGCCCCCGAGATACTTGATATAATTGAGTTGCTCGTTGGCGGAGTTCTTTAGCAGCGTTTCGAGCTGCTGTTCATCGTACTGGCGCATGTTGCTGAGAATCATATCGTAGACGTCCAGATTCTCAACGAGCCCCAGTACACCTCGTGTGACCCATGCCTCGATCTCTTCGCTCCGCGCCTCTATTTTCTCCGGCACGCGGTCCAGGAGATGATCCAGCCCGTCGAGGGCGCCGTCGAGGGAAGTGGGGATCTCGCGTATCGCCCGTTCGATCCGGCGCTGGAAGTCCGCCTCGTTGATATAGCGATACGCTTTGAGGGCAAGCCCGCCGAGTCCCTGTCCGGCGTGCTGTTCCAGCCGCTCCACCGTATAGGCGATGAGCTTACGCCGGACGTCTTCCGAGGCCAGCACCTCGTTGACGTATTCCGCGGCGAGACGCTTGATGTCACGCCTGAAGTCGGGGTCCTCCAGTACACCCCGCGTTACGGAGAGCGCCAGTTCGCGGTAGCGGGGTATGACCTGGCTCTCTTCGATTTTCTGTTTGATGATCCGTTCGTTAATGAGCTCTTCCGAGACGGCTTTTGCCAGCCGGTAGATCACGCGCTCACGCTGGGCGGGTATGAGGCCCTGCCCGAAGATGGGGCGTTTCTGACGCGGGTGGAAGAGCATCGCGATGGCCAGCGCGTTCGTCAGGAAACCGATCAGACCACTGACGGACAGGATGCGCAGCAGTCCCTGCAATTCGAGTGTGTAGCCGAAGGCGCTTACGGTGACACCATCGAAGTCCCAGAAGAAGGAGAGGGCAAAGACGGTGGCCAATAGAATCGGGATAGCCCGCAGGATGGGCAACAAGTGGGCATACGAGCCCGACAGAACCGGCGGCGGTTCTGTGCCACGCTCTCGCGGAGGCGTAGGAGGGAGGTGCCTCCGGATGTAATAGGACAGCAACGCGCGCAGATCGCGAACTCTGGCGACCGTCATCGCGCGCGCTTCCGGAATCGATTGGGCCTGCTGTGCGTTGCTTTCGGAACCGGCATCCGGATAGACGGAGGGTGTTTCATCCCCCGTATCCTTTCGTTCAGGTTCTGATGTGTTCGGCCTCTCCGGCATAGTTCTTCGTACTCGATCCAACCGGTGGCGGCGTAGCGTGGGCATGTGTTGCTCAAACAGCCTGCTGCGAAAAGCCGAGCCGGTCGGCGCGGGCTTGCATGCCGGCGATCACATTGGCGATATGCTCGTCAAGAGGAATACCGAGTTCATCCGCACCCGTCTGGATGTCCTCACGGCTAACTGCCGCGGCAAAGGTCTTGTCCTTCAGCTTTTTCTTGACAGACTTTACCGACAGGTCTTTGAGCCCGTTCGGGCGAACGTACGCGATGGCTGTGATGAGTCCGGAGAGTTCATCTACCGCAAACAGTGTTTTGGCCAGCCGTGTCCGACGTGGAACACCGGAGTATTGCGCATGTCCCAGGATGGCCTCACGTACTTCTTCGGGATAGCCTAATTCCTCCAGGGCTTTCACACCGACGAACGGGTGCTCGTCCGGGGAGGGGTGGCGCTCGTAATCCATGTCATGCAGGAGCCCGGTCATACGCCAGAGATCCACGTCCTCGCCGAACGTACGCGCATAATGCTCCATGGATGCCTCTACAGCGTAAGCGTGACGCCGAAGGCTCTCCGATTGCGTCCACTCGTGAAAGAGATTCAGGGCGTCATCATAGGAAGGCATAGTCTGTACGGCTTTGATCCAAACCAAAGCATTCCTGGCTAAAACACGTCGACCAGTCTCAACTCGCGGAGGTAGCGTGAGGGATTCCGTTGTATATCCTGTACGAGCTGATTCAGGTTCTGCGTGAGACCGACCATTTCTTCGTACAGGACGGGATCATTGATCAACATACCCAGCGTCCCCTCACCCTGATCGATCTTCAGAATGATCCGGTCCAGGCTATTCTGTGTGGTTTCCAGGGTGGCCAGGTTGCTATTGAGCCGTCTCAAGGTCGTATTGAGGCCGTAGACGGTCTGGGCGAGCGAATCCTGGTTTTCCACGGTGAAGCGGCTTAGAGAACTGGTGAACGTCTCTAGTTCCGTTACGATGGTTCGTATGCGCGCCTGTTCCGCGCGGAGGAGGTTGTTGATCTCTTCCGTGGTTCCGCGAAGGGCGGCGAACGTAGCCCGGATATCGCTATTTTGATCCGTCAGGAGCCGGTTTACTTCCGAAAGGGTCTGGTTCGCTTGTCCGCCCAACTGGTCCGCTACTCGCCCGATGCCCTCGAAACTCGTTTCTGCTTCTGCAAAGGCGGATTGCACCTGGTTAATGGCAGGCTCCACTTCGTTGAGCGATCTGTTCAGGGTGAGCAGGAGGGTATCCGCACGGCTCAGCAGCCCCGGAGCACGTTCGGAGAGTTCGCTCAGCATGCCGGTCTTCCGGCTCGGAAGGAAACTGCCTTCTTCGATAGGAGGGTTTTGCGGCGGGCCCGGTACGACTTCCAGACGGACATCGCCCAGCGCGGAGAAGCCCGAAAGCTCCGTGTATGATCCCGTCGGTAGCTTTACGTCGTTGTTGACGTGAAACTTCACGATAACACTGTTGGCGTTTTCAGACAGCCTCACGTCATCCACCGTGCCAACCCCTACGCCGCTGATCTCAACGACGGAGCCCTGGATGAGCCCGCCAGCGTCAGAAAACTCCGTATATAACTCGTACGTGCCTCCGAACAGTGGTATGTTTTCGAAGTAACGGACTCCAAGGATAAAGATGATGGCGGCAAGGATGATGGCTATGCCGACCTTTAGTTCATTGCCGTATCTCATTCAGAGACTGGTGATGCTTTGGGTGCAGTTGCGTGTATGTAATTAAGGGAGCTCGGGTATACCGCTCAGGAGAAGTTCGCCGTGGGCGACGGGTTGCCGATCTGATACTCGTTCGCTTTGACGAAGGATAGCAGTACTTCGTCATCAGCGTGGTGTAAGTCCTCAACGGTACCCGTCCACCGGATCTCACCTTCGTGGATGAAAGCTATCCTATCGGCAATCGTCAGCACGGAATGCATATCGTGCGTGATGACGACCGAGGTTACCGGCAACTGCTGGTCCAGCCTGCGGATGAGTTCGTCGATCGTGTTGGACGTTTCCGGGTCGAGGCCGCTCGTCGGTTCGTCGTAAAGAATGTAGCGAGGCTCCAGCGCGATGGCCCGCGCGAGCGCCACACGTTTCTGCATGCCTCCTGAGAGTTCGGAGGGGCGTTTCGGCCCTACATCCGGCAAATTCACGAGTTCGAGGCATTCGTGTACGCGATCTCGGATTTCGGCTTCGCTCTTGGTCCCGAAGGTGCGCAGAGGGAATGCCACGTTATCAAACGAGGTCATGGAGTCGAAGAGGGCTCCGCCCTGGAAGAGTACGCCGAACTCCTTCCGGATCTCGCGCAGATCCTTGTACTTTGCCTTATTGATGTCGATGCCATCTACGATGATCTGCCCCTCATCCGGTTTCAGGAGTCCGATGAGGTGCTTGAGAAGCACGCTCTTGCCAGAACCCGAACGACCAATGATGACCATTGTGTCTCGCTCGTGGATATCCAGAGAGACACCCTTCAGGACCGGTTTGCCGGCGAAGCTCTTGTATACGTTTTGAATCTTAATCATACTCGTAAGCCGCCCGTGTAACAGCTTATAGTAACAGCGTCGCGAGCAGCAGGTCAGCAAAGAGGATGTACACGCAACTCAACACGGCAGCCTGTGTGGTGCTTTTGCCGACGCCCTCCGCGCCGCCTATCGTGTAATACCCTTTATAGCAGGAAATGGATGTTATGATGAACCCGAACGTTACCGACTTTATGATGCCGAAGTACGCGCTGAAAGGTTCAAAGAACTCCCGGGCTCCATTCATAAATTCCCCGATGGTGAGATAGCCGCCAAGATGGGCGGCTACCACCCCGCCACCGATGCCGATGAAGCAGGCCATGACGTAGAGCATCGGGAGCATGATCATCCCCGCCAGCACCCGCGGAAGCACGAGGTAACTCACCGAGTTCAGGCCCATCGATTCCAGCGCATCGATCTGCTCCGATACACGCATCGTCCCAAGTTCGGCCGCAATACGGGCACCCACTCGGCCCGCCAGGATGAATCCGGTTACTACGACGCCCAGTTCCAGAATCATCGATGGCGCTACGATAGAACCGATGATGGACTTCGGGATCAGCGGCGAAACAAGCTGGTAAGCCGTCTGCACCGTCGTCACAGCGCCGGAGAACGCGGCTGCAAGCATGACGATGGGCAGCGAGTCAATCCCGATCACGACCATCTGGTTGACCAGATTTTTGCGATAGGTACTGAACTCCGTTATCGACGTGAACGCGTGAAAAAGCAAAAGGCTATAGCGGCCTAGCTCGCGCGCCGGGGCGAGTAGCCGTTGTGTCAGGGCAGCAGCCATTCACTAGAAGATTGCAATCTTTGGGGCGTACGATACGCCGGAGCATGTACGCGCGTGGTGAAACGTAAGATGCCTTTGAAGATGAAGACTTGGTTATGAATGTCACAACCCGTTCATATTCAGTCTCTGGTGCGACACATGTCTGTCATAGCAATGCGTTAGATTTCATCTTTTAGATCAAAGCCGCCGGAAGCAGGTAGCAAGTAGCCCCGAAATGGCGAAAATAAAAACAAGATACGTTTGTCAGGTATGCGGACACGAATCACCGCAGTGGTTGGGGAAGTGCCCGAGTTGTGAGGCCTGGAACAGTTTCGTCGAAGAAGTGCCTTCCTCTCCGGTAAAGGCGCGCGTCCCGGCGATGAGCCGAAACGGCGGGCCCTCCGTGCGCCCGCTGGCACTAGAAGATGTGGAGCTGGGCGAAGAAACGCGCCTCCGTACGGGGGTAGCGGAGTTCGACCGTGTCATGGGGGGCGGGATCATGCATGGCTCGCTCAGCCTCATCGCCGGTGATCCGGGGATTGGGAAGAGCACGCTCATGACGGAACTGGGCCGGTATCTGCCGGACCGCCGTATTCTCTATGTGACCGGCGAAGAATCTCCCCGGCAAGTCAAGTTACGCGCCCAGCGACTGGGCGTCGATTCCCGGCACTTCATCCTCTTCGCGGAAACCAATGTCGAGGAAATCATTGCGGCTGCTCAGGAAACGGAGCCGGACGTAATGATCGTGGACTCCATCCAGACGATCTTTCGTCCGGACGTACAGAGTGCGCCGGGATCGGTCAGTCAGGTTCGTGAAAGTGCTGCGGCGCTGCTCCAGGTGACGAAGAGTATGGATTTCTCCACCTTCCTGATCGGTCATGTCACGAAAGAAGGCACCATTGCCGGTCCGCGCGTGCTGGAGCACATGGTGGATACGGTGCTCTACTTCGAGGGCGAACGGCACCATGCCTATCGTATTCTGCGTGCGGTAAAGAACCGCTTCGGATCGACCAACGAAATCGGTGTGTTCGAGATGCGGGACGTAGGCTTACGCGAGGTGGCCAATCCCAGCGAAATCTTTCTCTCCGAACGTAGTTATGGCATCAGTGGATCTACGGTCGTGTGTTCGCTGGAAGGAACGCGGCCCGTCCTCGTGGAGATTCAGGCACTCGTCACGCCGACCTCCTACAGCACACCTCAACGGACGGCCACCGGGTTCGATTCCCGTCGTCTCCAGATGCTGCTCGCCGTGCTGGAGAAACGGGAAGGGCTCCGTCTCTCCATCAACGATGTTTTCGTCAACGTGGCGGGTGGGGTGCGCCTCGAAGAGCCTGCCGTCGATCTGGGCGTCATCGTTGCGGTAGCCTCGTCCTTCCGCGACGTGCCGACGGACACGAAGACCGTTCTCATCGGTGAAGTGGGGCTGGGCGGCGAGATCAGGACGGTCAGCCAACTCGAACCCCGCCTCAAGGAAGCCTCGAAACTGGGATTCGAACGTGCCATCGTACCGAAGAACAACCTGAAGGGCCTTGCTACGCCGCCGGGTATCGAAGTGACCGGCGTGAGCCGTCTGCATGAGGTGCTGGATCTGGTGCTTTGAGGTTACGGTCCGGGTGTCATGTTGCCCAAGGGATACACCTGTTGACAGGCATGACCTACGATTCTCAAAAGCACCACCGCAGAAGCGTCCGGCTGAAGGATTGTGATTACAGCCGTCCCGGATGGTATTTCGTGACCATCTGTGTGCAGGATCATATCTGCATTCTGGGAGAAATTGCCGATAGTATCATGCACAGGAACGTATTCGGCGATATGGTGCAGGCGTGCTGGAATGATTTACCCATCCATTATCCCCAAGTTGTGCCGGATGCGTTCGTGGTAATGCCAAACCACGTGCATGGAATAATCGGGCTAGTGGACAGTGGCGAAGTAGGAGCCGGTATCACTATGCCATTGAATCGTAGGGGTTTGATTAATCAAACCCCTACGATGTACCGATCAACCAATGATCCGATCGAGAGTGATAACCCGGACAGGTGGATTCTCATGAGGAATCCCAAACCCATATAGGGTAAAATCATTCGGGGATATAAAGCCCGAGTAACGCATTCGATCCGGTAGGCCGGGTGCCGCAATTTCGCCTGGCAACGTAATTACTACGAACACATCATCCGTAACGGCCGCGAACTGCACCACAGCCGGCGCTACATTCTCGATAACCCGCTTCGCTGGCGGTACGACGGCCTCAATCCCGATGCGTCATAGCCTCAGAACCACCGCCGGGCCTTTCTGGCCGTGATGATCTCCGTGTTCATGCCGACCCAGTGCAGGCTTCCGTTGTATCGCCCGTGCTCCATCTTGACGCACTTATCCATGACGACTTTCAGCCCACCCCGTTCGGCGATTTCCGCGGCTTCCATGTTGATGATGCGGAGCTGGAGCCAGAGCGTCTTCGCGCCGATCTCGACCGCCTGCCGGGCGATCTCCGGCGTATCGTAGGCCGGCCTGAACACGTCCACGAGATCCACGCGAATGTCCTTCGGGATGCTCAGCAGATCGGGATAGGCTTTTTCTCCGAGTATCTCATCCAGTCCCGGATTGACCGGGATGATCCGGTAGCCTTCGTATTGCAGGTACGTTGCTACGAAGTGGCTCGCCTTCTGCGGGTTGGACGAAAGCCCGACGATAGCGATCGTCTTCGATTCGCGGAGCACGTCGCGGATCAGGCCCGGGTTCTGGTATGTGGCGCGGAGTTCCGGGCTGAGCGAAGAGTTCAGCGTGATATCGCATGAAAGGCCTGATCCAGGTCCCATATCAAATCCTCAAGCGTTTCGAGTCCGATGGAAAGACGAATCAAGTTCGGCGTCACGCCTGCCGCGACGAGTTCCTCGTCGGAAAGCTGCTGGTGCGTGGTCGATGCCGGGTGAATGACGAGGCTGCGCACGTCGCCGACGTTCGCGAGGTGAGAGAACAGTTGCAGTGCCTGAATGAACGCCTTGCCTGCTGCTCGTGCGTCCTGCTTTCCGGACTTCAAGCCGAAGGAAAATACGGCCCCGGGGCCTTTGGGCAGGTACTTCTGGGAAAGCTCGTAATACGGGTTGTCGGGCAGGCCTGCATAGGCGACCCACTCCACCATCGGGTGTTCGTTCAGGTAGGCGGCGATGGCCCGCGCATTCTGAACGTGCCGGTCCATACGGACGGAGAGCGTCTCGAGTCCCTGGATCAGCAGGAAGGCGTTGAACGGGGAGAGGCTGGCGCCCGTATCGCGCAACGTTTCTGCCCGGGCTTTCATGAGAAAACCATAGTGCCCGAACGTATCGTAGAAACGGAGATCATGGTAGGAAGGCGAGGGGGCCGAGATGGTGGGGTAGCGGCTGTAATCGAATTTGCCGGCTTCCACGACGGCTCCCGCGATAGCTGC
>Ga0164243_10012876_pt1 | contig 11807 bp, 6 predicted proteins | sample OricompcompostOP_FD_108781 | JGI IMG/M metagenome (GOLD analysis project Ga0164243, IMG submission 108781) | Organic Plus compost microbial communities from Emeryville, California, USA - Original compost - Organic plus compost (OP) | ecosystem: Engineered > Solid waste > Mixed feedstock >...
CGCGCTCACCGGCGACCCGCAGACATCGATCTCCCGCGTGGACGGCAAGACCGCCCTCACGATCGCGGTCACCAAGCTGCCCTCGGCCAACACCGTCGACGTCTCCAAGGCCGTGACGGCGCTCATCCCCACGCTGGAGAAGGACCTCCCGGGGGCGACGTTCACGACCGTCTTCGACCAGGCGCCGTTCATCCAGCAGTCGATCGAGTCGCTCGCCACCGAGGGCCTGCTCGGGCTGGGCTTCGCGGTGCTCATCATCCTGGTCTTCCTGCTCTCGGTCCGCTCCACCCTGGTGACCGCGATCTCGATCCCCACGAGCGTGCTCATCACGTTCATCGGGATCCAGGCGTTCGGATACTCGCTGAACATCCTCACCCTCGGCGCGCTCACGATCGCGATCGGACGCGTGGTGGACGACTCGATCGTCGTGATCGAGAACATCAAGCGGCACTACGTCGGAGACGCGGACAAGAAGGAGTCGATCCTCCTCGCGGTGCGCGAGGTCGCTATGGCCATCACCGCATCGACGCTCACCACGGTCGCGGTGTTCCTGCCGATCGCCTTCGTCGGCGACATGACCGGCGAGCTGTTCCGGCCGTTCGCCCTCACGGTCACGATCGCGATGTCGGCGTCGCTGTTCGTCGCGCTGACGATCGTGCCGGTGCTCGCCTACTGGTTCCTGCGTCCCGGCAAGCCGCTGCTCGACGGGAACGGGCAGGCCATCGACCCCGAGGACCCCGCCGCGCCCCCGTCGCGGCTGCAGAAGGCCTACATCCCGATCCTGTCGTGGACGCTCAAGCACTCCTGGACCACCCTCGCGCTGTCGGTCGTCGTGCTCGTCGGCACGCTGGCTCTCGCGCCCCTCATGAAGGTGAACTTCCTCGGCGACTCCGGGCAGAACACCTTCACGATGACCCAGTCGCTCGGCCAGGCGCCGAGCCTCGCGGCCCAGGACGCGGCCGCGCAGAAGGTCGAGGAGGCGATCAAGGACGTCAAGGGCATCAAGACCGTGCAGGTCTCGATCGGGTCGAGCGGATCGGCGCTGCGCGACGCGTTCTCCGGCGGAGGATCCGGCATCACGTACTCGATCACGACCGACTCCTCGGCCGATCAGGACGCGGTGAAGGCCGACGTGCAGAAGGCGGTCAAGGACCTCACGGACGTGGGCGAGATCACCCTCGCCTCCTCGTCGGGCGGCTTCGCGTCGTCCGACATCGCGGTCAAGGTGACCGCGCCGGACGCCAGGACGCTGAACGAGGCCGCGGACGCCCTCGTCGCCTCGTTGAAGGACGCCGCCGGCGTCAGCCAGGTCTCCAGCAACCTCGCGGCCTCGCTGCCCTACATCGCGGTGGAGGTGGATCGTCAGGCGGCCGCCGCCCGCGGGCTGTCGGAGGTGGCCATCGGCGGCATCGTGTCGCAGACCATGCAGCCGCAGAAGGCGGGCACGGTCGAGATCGACGGCTCGTCGCTCACGGTCTACGTGCAGAGCGCGAACCCGCCGACGACCGTCGACGCACTGAAGGCCCTGACGATCCCGAGCGCGGCCGGCCTCGTGCGCCTCGACCAGGTCGCGTCGGTGAAGGAGAGCGAGAGCCCTTCGTCGGTGACCACGCAGCACGGGCAGCGGACGGCGACCGTCACGGTCACGCCGAAGAGCGACGACCTCGCCGCCGCCACCCAGACCGTGAACACGGCGATCAAGGACGCCAAGCTCCCCTCCGGCGCCAACGCGTCGCTGGGCGGCGTGGTCACGCAGCAGCAGGACGCCTTCGCCCAGCTCGGCCTGGCGATGCTCGCGGCGATCCTCATCGTCTACATCGTGATGGTGGCGACCTTCCGCTCGCTCCGCCAGCCCATCCTGCTGCTGGTCTCGGTGCCGTTCGCGGCGACCGGGGCGATCCTGCTGCAGGTGCTCACCGGCGTCCCGCTGGGCGTCGCGTCGCTCATCGGCGTGCTGATGCTCATCGGCATCGTGGTGACCAACGCGATCGTGCTCGTGGACCTGGTCAACCAGTACCGCGAGAGGGGGATGAGCGCGCACGACGCCACGATCGCCGGAGGCTCGCGACGTCTGCGCCCGATCCTCATGACGGCCCTCGCGACGATCTTCGCGCTGACCCCGATGGCCCTCGGCGTCACCGGGCACGGCGGCTTCATCTCGCAGCCGCTCGCGATCGTCGTGATCGGCGGCCTGGTCTCGTCGACCGTCCTCACCCTGCTCGTGCTGCCGACGCTCTACAACCTCGTCGAGGGCGCGAAGGAGCGGCGCAGGGCGCGGCGAGACGGCGACGCGGGCACGGCATCGGCCGGGGAGGAGCCGTCTCCGGCCCCGTCCTCCGGCGGTGCGGCCGTGGCCGGGGCGCCGGCGGCGGCCGGTGCTCCTGCGTCCGGCGGTGCGTCTGGTGCTCCTGCATCCGGTGGGGCGTCTGGTGTTCCTGCATCCGGTGGTGCGACCGCCGGGTCTGCGGCACCCGGACCTGCGGCACCCGGGCCTGCGGCCGAGGGCGTGGCGACGGACGAGGGAGCGCACGCGCTCACCCGCCGGGAGCTGCGCGAGCGCGGCCTCGCCGTCGCGCACGACGACGCGTGACGGGAGGGACGGCGCTTCCCGCGATCAGGAGGGACGCCCCCGCGGTCCGGCGGCGGGCGTCCCTCGGGTCCACCGGAGCGCCGTCCAGGTCCGGGCGCTGATCAGGCCCGGAAGGAGACGCCCCACTCCAGCGTCCACGACTCCCCCGGAGCGAGGCGACGCAGCCCGCGGCCGGAGTTGAAGGCCTCCGCCGGGGCGGTCATCGGCTCGATCGCGACCGCCCGCGCCTGACCGGGGTAGCGGTCGGTCGTGAAGACCTGGAGGTAGTCGAAGCCGGGCCCCTGCCACACGGTCGTCGTCCGCCCGTCGGGGGCGGTGAGCGTCGTGCGCACGCGCCCGTCGGCGTCGCGGAGCAAGGTGGCGAACCCGGTGTCGAGCTGCACGTCCCGGAGCCGGCGGCCCTCGCGCAGATCCGTGCCGTCGGCGACGGGCGGCTCCCCGATCGGCAGCAGCCTGTCGTCGACCTCGAAGAAGGTCTCGGCGGGGATGCGGAGCACCAGATCGCCGGGGTCCGCGCCGCCGACGGTGAGGAACGGATGGGTCCCGAGGGCGACCGGGGCGTCGGAGTCCGAGCCGTTGGCCAGCGTATGGGTCACGGCGATCCCGTCGGCCGTGAGCGCGTACGTGACCGTCGTGTCGACGAGATAGGGGTATCCGGTCTGCGGCACGATCGTCGCGGCGAGCGTGACCGCCTCGTCGGTGTGCTCGACGACGTCGTACGCCGTGAAGCGGAGGAGGCCGTGGCTGGCGTTGTGCAGGGCCGGCTCGGTGATCGCCAGGGCGCGTTCGACGTCGCCGTCCTGCCAGACGCCGTCGCGGATGCGGTTCGGCCACGGGGCGAGCACGACGCCCGAGCACAGCGGCGTCGGCGCGTCCTCCGGATACGGGGGCACGACCGTCGTGCCGCCGACGTCCAGGTGGCGGAGCGAGGCGCCGACCTGCGAGATCAGGGCGGTCACGCCGTCGCGGCGGAGGGGGAGGGATCGTCCGGTGGGTGAGCTCACCCGGCCATCGTACGGCGCGGTCCCCGGCGACTCCGCTATCCTGGGGAGGTCGGCTTCGGGCATCGCGTCCCGCTCCCTCCGGACGGACGTGTCGTCGTGCGAAGTGTGAGCCCAGGGCCGATGGTCACCCACCATCACAGGAATGGCCCCGGCCACCGATCGCCCGGTCTGATCTCGCGCACCGTCGTGCGCAAGACGCCGTTCTCGTGCGAGAACCGAAAGACGCACCTCCATGCCCAAGAACCGCAAGCCCAAGGGCGGTCGCCCGTCCCGCAACTTCGAGCCGCGCTACGCGAAGAAGACGCCGTTCCACGACCGCCACGGGTACCGTCCCGGCGGCGACCCTTCCGCCCGGAGCCGCCACGCCGACCCCGCCGAGCCGCGTGAGGCGCGCGAGCGGCGTGAGGGGAGGGGCGCGTCCGCGGACCGCCGGCCGGGGAGCAGGAGTCCCGGCCATCGCGGCTACCGCCCCGCCGATGCGGACGCCCCGGCGCCGAAGCGCCGGTGGACGGCGCAGGAGCGGGCGGGCCGCGACGAGGCGCGCGCGATCCGCAACCGCGCCGAGTCCGGCCGGCCCGACGCGCCGCGGCGCCGGACGGACCGGGACCGTGACGAGCAGGCCCGCCCCTTCCGCGACGACCGTGCGCGATACGGTCGCGACGACCGCCCCCGTGTCGACCGCGCCGGGCGCGCTGCCGTCGAGCGCGGCCCGCGCGACGCGCGGCAGGACCGGCGCCGCTCCGAGACCCGCCCCAGCCGCGACGACTGGACCCGGAACCCCGCCGACACGACACGGACGCCGCAGCAGGACGTGGTGCACGCGCGTCTTGAGGCCCAGGCCGTCCAGGCCGCCGAGGTCGAGGGCATGACCTTCGCCGACCTCGGGCTCGGCTCGAACATCACCGAGATCCTGGCGAACATGGGCGCCCGGACGCCGTTCCCGATCCAGGCCGCCTCGATCCCCGCCGTGCTGGACGGGCGTGACGTGCTCGCCCGCGGGCGCACCGGATCCGGGAAGACGATCGCCTTCGGCGCCCCGCTCGTCGAGAGCATCCTGCAGTCGCAGAAGGGCAGGAAGCGCGAGTTCGGGCGGGCCCCGCGCGCGATCGTCCTGGCCCCGACGCGCGAGCTCGCGCTGCAGATTGACCGGACCGTGCAGCCGATCGCGCGCAGCGTCGGCCTGTTCACCACCCAGATCTACGGCGGCGTGCCGCAGGCTCGTCAGGTCGGCGCGCTGAAGAAGGGCGTCGACATCGTCATCGGCACGCCGGGCCGGATCGAGGACCTCATCGAGCAGGGCAAGCTCGACCTCTCGGACGTGCGGATCGCGGTCCTCGACGAGGCGGATCACATGTGCGAGCTCGGCTTCGTCGAGCCGGTGCAGCGGATCCTCCGTCACGCCGGGCGGGGCCTGCCCGAGGGAGCGCGCAGCCAGAAGCTCCTGTTCTCGGCCACGCTCGACCGCGAGGTGGCCGCGCTCGTGGACGAGTTCCTCGTGGATCCGGCCGTCTTCGAGGTCGCGGGCGAGACCCAGGAGTCCGGGACGATCGACCACCGCGTGCTCGTGATGGAGCACCGCGACAAGGCCGAGATCCTCACCTCCCTCGTCGACCGCGACGGCAAGACGCTCGTCTTCGCCCGCACGCGCGCGTACGCGGAGATGCTGGCCGAGGCGTTCGATCACGCTGGGATCCCCGCGGTGTCGTTGCACGGCGACCTCAACCAGGCCAAGCGCACGCGCAACCTCGCCCGGCTGACCTCGGGCGCCGTGCAGGTGCTGGTGGCGACCGACGTGGCCGCCCGTGGCATCCACGTCGACGACATCGACCTCGTCGTGCAGGCCGACGCGCCGGACGAGTACAAGACGTACCTGCACCGGGCGGGACGCACGGGGCGCGCGGGACGCGCGGGACGTGTGGTCACGCTCATCACGCGCCAGCGCCGCCGCCGGATGGCGGAGCTGCTCGACCGGGCCGAGATCGACGCGCCGTTCGAGGACGCGCGTCCCGGCGACGAGCTGATCGACGAGCTCGCCGGCCGTGTTCCGACGGCGGACGAGCTCACGTCCTGACGGGAACCCGGACCGGGACGCGGGTGGCCTGACGCGCGCCCGCGGGCGGAGGCTCGGATGCGGGCAGAGGTTCGGAACGGAGCTCCCCCACGGAACGCGCTTCACCCGGACGGAGCCGCACGAGGACGCAGCCGCCCAGGACGCAGCTGCACGAGACGGAGCCGCCCAGGACGCAGCTGCACGAGACGGAGCCGCCCAGGACGCAGCCGCACGAGGACGGAGCCTCAGAAGAGCGTCGCGATGTCGGGCACGGCAGCCGAGCCCGCCCCGCGAGGCGCGGCTGTGACCGCTCGCGGCGAGGGAGGCGCCGACGAGCGTGCATCGGGATGACGGGAGCCGCGCATCGGAGACGTGTCGGCGCGACGGTTCTCCAAGCCGTACCTTCGGACGAGCGGACGGACCCGACGGGCGAGCCATTGCCGGTACGCCTTGGGAGCCTCGGCTGCGGCTCCCGGGTACAGCGCGCGGTAGGACGACAGCAGGTCGGGGCGGTGCTGCGAGAGCCACTGCAAGAACCAGGGCTTCACCCCCGGCCGCAGATGCAGCGCGCCGAAGACGACGTGGTTGGCCCCGGTCTCTGCGATCCTCCGCAGCCCCTCGTCGATCGCCTCGAGCGAGTCGGTCATGTGGGGCAGGATCGGCATGAGGAAGACGCCCACGCGGAATCCGGAGTCCGCGAGGGCGCGGACCGTGTCCAGGCGCGCCTGCGTCGTGGGGGCACCCGGCTCGATCGCCGCCCGCAGTTCCTCGTCGTACATCGCGATCGACATCTGCACGTCCACAGGCACGCGCTGTGCGGCCTCGACGAGCACGGGGATGTCGCGCCGGATGAGCGTGCCCTTGGTGAGGATCGAGAACGGGGTTCCCGAGGCGGCGAGGGCACGGGCGATCCCCGGCATGAGGCGGTAGCGCCCCTCGGCCCGCTGGTAGGGGTCGGTGTTGGTGCCGAGCGCGACGGTCTCGTGCTGCCAGCTGCCGCGCCGCAGCTCTCGCTCCAGCACCTCGACGACGTTCACCTTCACGACGATCTGCGAGTCGAAGTCCCGCCCCGCGTCGAGGTCGAGGTAGGTATGCGTCCCCCGTGCGAAGCAGTTGTGGCTGATCACTCCGTTCGCGATGAAGTCCGAGGTGCCCGTTGTGATGTCGAACAGCTCATGTTCCCCTGGAAGCGGCTCGACGGAGACGACCCGGAGGTCGGTGCTCGTCTTCACCGCCGCCCCTTCGATGTTCAGCTTGCGGGAGATCGAAGGGGCGGTCGCCACGAAGAACCGCTGACGCTCTCGGAGCCCTCCGGTGACCCGGACGGTGACCACGCCGTTAGGGCGGGGAGGCTCCGTGACGGAGGGTATCTGCAACATTCGCAGCGCGCGTTCGATCATCTTGATGATCGTTGTGTCTTTGTTGCTCATTCTCAGGACCCCACGGGAGCAGCTTCCCTCGGCGTCGAAGAGCCCGCCGAGGAATCCTGCGGCCCAGTTGTTCGACGGTCGTTCCGGAAACACGATGAGGGACTCGATGCGTGCGACATCCGTCGCGATCCCTGAGTGCAAGGCGTTCATAGCACGTCGCTTCGACGTTGCGATGGCGAACGGGCGTTCTCGGACGGGCACCCCGTCCTGGGCGAGGAACGCCCGCGTCCTCTCCAGAGCCTCTCTGTCAGCCAAGGCGAGACGGAACATGTGCATGTGCCGCGTCCTCTCCGGGGACACATAAGTGCGGTGAAAGATCATCCCGTCACCGCGAATCATCCCCGCGAGGTATCCACGTCGATAGTCACGATCGAACGTGGGGGTGAGAGAAGTCGCCATCCCTCCGCCGAAGCCCATCAACCGATTGGCGGCGGTCAGATGCGGGCGTCGACCCTGATCGTCTTCTGCGACGTGCTTCCAGCCTCGGTCGGTGAGGAACCTGTGGTCGCCGCTGGCGACCAGCTCTGTACCGTCGGCCAGGGTGACCCGATAGGCCGGCTTGCGGGTCGCCCACTTGGCGAGGACCCTCGTCCACGTGTAGCGCCGGTAACGTCCGTCCTGCCGTGTGCCGATGATCTCGGTGCCGACGGTGATGTCGCGGAGCGGACGGTTCCGACCGTCCGCGCACAGGATCAAGGTCTCGGGGGAAAGGCAGTAGACGCAGGCATGGGAGCAGCCGCGGTAGGGGTTGATCGTCCAGGAGAACGGCATGCGCGACGGACCGGGGACGTGGTTGAGGGCGGACCGCGCCAGCACCTCGTGGAAGGTCATCCCGGCGAACTCCGGCGTGGTCACCGAGCGGAGGAAGCCGGTGCGGCTCTCCATCCCCGGGAGCGCGTCGGCATCCGTCTCGTCGATCCGTTGTCCCTGCCAGCGCATGCAGATATTCGAACAGATGATCGAAACTCTGTCAAGAAAGATTCGTGCATAGATTCGATGAGGGAAGTCTGACGGCGAACGTCCAGGCGAACGGGGAGAATAGGGGCGTGACCCGACCGCAGTTCCCCGTGGCCCGGCATGCCCTGGAGGGGTCGGCCCGGCTGCGGATCTTCGTGCCCTTCGGGCTCGCGGTCACGATCCTCGGGATCATCTGGGCGCTCGCCGACGGCTCCGCCACCGGCGCGGCGCCCGAGACGCCCGCTCCGGCGGCGCTGCCCCGCCCCGCGATCGCGGCGGAGCTGCCGGCCGTGCAGCTCTCGTCCGTGCCGGTGGCGGACCGCTGCGCAGACGCCGCCGTCCAGCAGGCGCTCGCCGCGGGGGATGACAATGCGGCCGTGGTGGCCTTCGGGGGAGGCGTGGCGTTCCGCGCGGCGGTCGCGGCAGGCAACGCGCCCTGCGTGAACCTCGCCGATCCCGCCCGCCTGTGGCTGGTGGTCAACAAGACCCGTCCGCTGAACCCCCTGCGCTACGCGCCGGCGTCGCTCGCCTCCCCGGCGCTCAGCGTCGACTCCACCGCCGGCCCGTTGCGCAGCGACGTCGCCGAGGCCCTGGACCGTATGTCGGCCGCGGCGCAGCAGGCGGGCGTCGGGGCCCTCGGTCTCGGCAGCGGCTACCGCTCCTACGACATGCAGGTGAGCACCTACTCGGGTCAGGTCGACATCTACGGCCCGGCGGACGCGGACTCGCTCTCGGCCCGTCCCGGGTTCAGCGAGCACCAGACCGGGCTCGCCGCCGACGTCGAGGAGTGCTTCGGGCGGAACTGCAGCGGCATCGACTCGTTCGGCGACACCCCGGCAGGACGGTGGGTCGCCGCGCACTGCTGGGAGCACGGCTTCGTGGTGCGCTACGTCGAGGGCGCGACCGGCACCACCGGCTATGCGCCAGAGCCGTGGCATCTGCGCTACATCGGCCCCGAGCTCGCCAGCGCGTACCACGCGGGCGGCTTCACCTCGCTCGAGCGCTTCTTCGGCCTCCCCGACGCGCCGGATTACGGTCCCTGACCGCCGGCCCCGGCACGGGGAGCGACACGGGGAGCGGCGGGGCGCGGCGCGGGGCGACCGGCCCGGGCGACCGGCCTGGGCGAGAAGTGTCCGACCCGGTTCTGGCGCCTTCCCACAACGGCGGCACTCGGTCTCACGATCGGTGGGATGCATTCCCACAATCGCCCGCTACACTCGCGGGGATCCGCCTAGAATCGCGGGAGCAACGACGCACAGACCGACATGGAGGAGCGCGCATGGAACGCGACATCTACGACGACGACCACGAGGCCTTCCGCGACGTCGTCAAGGACTTCATCAAGCGCTACGTCACGAACGAGGCGCGCGAGAAGTGGGACGCGCAGGGCGAGGTGGACCGCGAGACGATGCTCGCGGCGGGCGAGGCCGGCGTCATCGGCCTCTCGGTGCCCGAGGAGTTCGGCGGGGCGGGCATGCTCCAGGACTACCGGTTCCGCGCGATCGTCAACGAAGAGCTGATCGCGGCGGGCGCCGGGTCTCTCGCCGGCGCGTTCGGGATCCAGGACGACCTCGCCGTGCCGTACCTCGTCCACATGGGCACGCAGGAGCAGAAGGCGAAGTGGCTGCCGCGGATGGCCACCGGAGAGGTCGTCGGCGCTCTGGCCATGACCGAGCCGGGAGCGGGGTCCGACCTCCGCGGCATCAAGACGACGGCGAAGAAGGTCGACGGCGGATACGTGGTGAACGGCGCGAAGACGTTCATCTCCTCCGGCAAGACCGCCGACCTCGTGGTCACCTTCGTCAAGACCGGTGAGGGCAACCGTCCCGACGCCTTCAGCCTCGTGCTCGTCGAGAACGGCATGGAGGGCTTCGACCACGGCAAGAAGCTGAACAAGATGGGCTTCCACGGCCACGACACCGCCGAGCTCAGCTTCAGCGACGTGTTCGTGCCCGAGGAGAACCTCATCGGCGGCAAGGAGGGGATGGGCTTCGTCCAGCTCATGATGAACCTGCCTCTCGAGCGCCTGTCGATCGGCGTCGCCGCCGCCGCGGCGGCGCAGGCCGCCTTCGACTGGACGGTCGCCTACACGAAGGACCGCGAGGCCTTCGGCGAGCGGATCATCGACTTCCAGAACACGCGGTTCCAGCTGGCCGACATGGCGGCGACCGTGGACGCGCTGTGGGCCTACATCGACCGGGCGCTCCTGGCCTACAAGGACGGGAAGCTGTCTGCGGAGGAGGCCGCGAAGGTCAAGTTCTGGGCGACGGAGCGCGAGTGGGAGGTGCTGGACGCCGGGGTGCAGCTGCACGGCGGCTACGGCTACATCACCGAGTACCCCATCGCGCGCGCGTTCCTCGACGCCATGGTGCACCGCATCTACGGCGGCACGAACGAGATCATGCGCGACATCGTGAGCCGTCAGATCGCCGGCAAGCGCTGAGACCTCGCCCCGCGGAACGGAGCTCCGGGACGGAGCCGGGGGATCGGAGCCCCCCGGCGGAGCCCCCGCGCGACGAGCTCTCCGTGCCGACGGACCGCCCAGCCGCCTCGTGCGCCGGGCGGTCCGTCGTCTCCGCGTCGGTCATATTCTCAGTTTTGAGAGTATGACGTATACCTGCTCGGTATGAGGATCGATCGTGCAAGAGTCCGCCGAGCCCTCAGCACTTACCCCGCTCCTGGCGTGATCCGGGATGCCGACTCGCAAGGAGGCGATCATCATGCCCCTTCGCGATCTCTCCGTCCTCTTTCGCAAGCCTGCTCCCATCGTTCTCGCTGTCGTGTCGTTCGTCGCCGCGGTCACGGGCGCTTTCCTCTTCGCCTCGGCGGACGAGGCGTTTGTCCAGGGCGCCGTAGCGTCTTGCCGTCGATGTCGACGGCGTCGGTGGCCCATCGTCTGACGCGAACGGTGGCGCGGACGTCGACGTCGTTGAGGTGGAGCCATGCGAGCCCTATAGGGGTTGTCGTTCCGGGGCGATGGAGACGACGCGGGCGTGGAGGCGCAATTGCTCGGCCGAGAGCGTCTGGAGCGGGCCCTGCTTGCTCGCGGCGAGCAGGGCCCGCTCCTCGGCGCGCTGCGCCGAGATGTAGCTGTACCGCGCGTTGGTGCCCACCCCTGGCCAGAATCGCTGATGATGACGATCATCTCAGTTCCTGGAGGACGAGGCGGCGGATCGCACAGGCTCGCGCTTCCCCATTTCGAGGCGAGCCCTGGCTACAGTGGGGGTATGGCGATCCGGGGGGGATGTTCAGATTCGTCGTGTCCGCACCACCGATGCAGGTACGACGAACAAGGTCACTCTGTTCTTGCGACGCTTCCACGGTGTTCGGGTCACCGTACCGACCGCGTCCGATGTCGACACCCTTCGGTCGTGGTTCCCGGACGCACCCGATCCTGTAGTCATCGCCGCTGACCGTTCCGGGCGAATCGTCGGAGCCGCGTCGGCCTGGATCCCCCCCGCTCATTAAGCCGCTCTACGGGCCGAAAGGCCCCGAGGCTGCGACAAAGATCGTCGATCGTTGGCGCGTTTTCGGGTACCTCGCTGTTGATCCGGGTTTCGTGGCATTGGTGTAGGACGTGAGCAGAATAATACGCCTGCTCTGAACGATGTGGAGTCTTGATGGAAGAAGATAAAGCTGCGCCCGCTGTAATAGCGAATACAGATGCCCCGCGGTCGCTCGCATCAAAATGGATGAACGGGCTTAAGTGCGCATTTGGGTACGTTCCTGGAACATTCACGTGGGGGCAGATGTGGGCCGGGGCGTGGATCGCGTTC
>Ga0164243_10012877_pt1 | contig 11806 bp, 9 predicted proteins | sample OricompcompostOP_FD_108781 | JGI IMG/M metagenome (GOLD analysis project Ga0164243, IMG submission 108781) | Organic Plus compost microbial communities from Emeryville, California, USA - Original compost - Organic plus compost (OP) | ecosystem: Engineered > Solid waste > Mixed feedstock >...
ACCTGCCTATGCTGGCGCTGGCGGGCGATAAGGCGTCGTTTAAACCCTTCCGCGGGTAGTTTCTCGCAAAGAGGGTAGTTTCTCGCAAAGAGGCGTAAGGTTGCGTAAGACGCAAAGGATTATTATTTGACTTAATATTTCTCGTAAAGGCGCGTAAGAGCTTTAAGACGCAAAGGATTATCATCTGACTTAAAAAAGACATAAACTCCTTTGCATCTTTGCCCCTTATGTCACTTTGCGAGCAACAACTCGCTGCGAGCAACAACTCGCTGCGAGCAACAACTCGCTGCGAGCAACAACTCGCTGCGAGCAACACTCCGCGCAAACAAAAACGTCCCGCCATTACGGCAGGACGTTCTTGTTATTGTAACAGATTGATTCCGGTGTAGTGCGCTTAAGCAGCTTTAGTGCCTTTCGCAGCCTGCAACTGTGCAGGAGAAATATAAGCAGGCTTCAGTTTGATCACGCCCACAAAATTCATCAGTTTCATCACCTGGTAGCTCGGATCAAATTCGTACCACTTCTTAGCGAAGTTCGGACTGTCCTTAAACTTGTGGTGATTGTTCTGAAACAACTCACCCAGCAGGATAATACCCCATGGAGAAGTGTTCCTGGATTTATCGCCATTGTCGAAGTTGCTGTAACCATATTTGTGACCGCACCAGTTCACTACTGCGCCCTGTACAGGGCCCATCAGGAAGTGGATCGGCAGCAGGAAGTACAGGTACCACATGCCGGCAGGCACAAACGCCACGTAAAAACCTACATATATAGCCATCCACACCAGGCGGGTGAGGTTATGATCGCCAAATTTATCCATGGCATCCCACTTAGGCAACGGCTCCTGGAGGAATTTCGGGTCCACGCCGCTGGTATCCGTCAGGAAACCATTATAGATTTTGCGGGTATGCACCATCATAGACCACACGTCCTTAAAGAAGTGAGGCGAATGCGGGTCATGCTCTGTATCGCTGAACTCGTGGTGCATACGGTGCATTACACCATAGGCTCTCGGAACCAGGTAAGAAGAACCCTGGAAGAACCAGGTGCAGAAATAAAAGACGCGCTCCCAGAACTTACTGGTTGTGTACATCTGGTGAGAAGCGTATCTGTGCAAATAGAATGTGTGAAAGAACAATGAAAAGAACCAATGCACACAAAAGAATATCAGGATTGCTGTCATTTTCCGTTTTGATATTTACAAAAAGTGAACGTCAAAGGTAGTCTAAATACCTGTAACTCAAAGGAAAATAACGGCTTTTATTAAAATGAAATGTTAAATCTGCTAATCCCGGCTCTTCCGCACCCTGCGTAACTCAAGGAGGTTCAATCCATTACTTTCCAGACCGGTGATGCCGGGCTGCACCAGGTGGATCACCTCGTCGTAAAACAGGGGCACTACCGGCGCCTCCTCCACAATGATCCGGTCCATTTCCTGGTAAAGCCGGTACCGGCTGCTGTCGTCCGTTTCCCGGAGGGATTGTTCGTAGAGGCGGTCGAACCGCGGGTTCGCAAAGCGCGTGTAGTTGGGCGGGGCCGGGTTGCGACTGTAAAACATGGCCAGGTAGCTTTCTGCGTCCGGGTAGTCGGCAATCCAGCTGCCCCTGAAAAACAGCGCCTGGGATTTGGCCGTTTGCTCAAGCAGCAAGCTTTTCTGTATCACCTCCACCTGTAAACGAATCCCCACTTCCTGGAGCTGGTTGGCCACGTAGTTGGCCAGGTCCGCATAAATGGGGATGGATAATAATTTGATCACCGGCAGCCCCTCCCCGTTCGGATACCCGGCTTCCGCGAGCAGCTGGCGGGCCCTGGCAGGGTCATATGCATAGCCTTTTACGCGGATGCTGTCGAAAGACGGTAAGCCCGCGGGCACAAAGCCGGCGTTGGCTGCCGTGCCAATGCCATTGCGGAGGTAGGTCATCATCTTCCTGCGGTCGAACCCGGCATTGATCGCCTGGCGGATTTTCTTCAGCCGCAACGGGGACGCCTGTACGATGTCCCGGCTGCTGTCGCACAGGATGCCCAGGTACTCCGTGTTCAGGTAGGCGTGCTTGTCCAGCTGCATCTTCCCCTGCCATTCCGCCTTCAGGTTGCCCTGGCGGGTCAGCACCTCATCTTTAAAGGAAGCGTCGATATCATTCATGAAATCCAGCTGCCCCTGCCTGAAGAGCAGGAACTCCGTGGCCTTGCTTTCCAGGAAGCTCACCTGCACGGCGTCCAGGTAAGGGAGGCGGCGGCCGCTGCTGTCCTTTTCAAAATAGTTCGGGTTGCGGTGCAGCACGAGCCCCTGCCCCTCGTCCCAGAGGTAGAACCGGAAAGGCCCGGTACCGCAGGGATGATTGCGGAAGTCCTTCCCGTACTTTTCAATCGCTTCATGGGGCACAATACTGCAATACTGCATGCTGAGGATGCCGAGGATGGGATGGAACGGCTCCGTGAGCCGGAGCTGGAAGGTGGAGTCGTCCAGCGCCACAAAGCCACTGTCCGCATGTACCCGCCCGTTAAAAATCCATGCTCCCGAGGAAGCGGTCGCCGGGTCCATAATGCGTTTCAGACTGTACACCACATCGGCAGCTACCATTTTTCTTCCTTTCCCTTGCGGGAAGATATCGCTGTCGTGGAAATAGACATCTCCCCTTAAATGAAAAGTAAATACCCGGCGGTCAGCCGATTCCTCCCAGCTGCTGGCCAGGGACGGTCTTATCTGGAGCTGACTGTCAATTTCCACGAGGGTATTGTACAACTGGTGCGTGGCCCAGATGACGGCCTGGTTGCGCGCGAAGGCGGGGTCCAGGCTGGCAATCCCTTCGACCTGGTTGTACCGGAAAACCTGTTTATCCGTTGGCAGGGCCGGGCCGCAGCCCCATAAGGCTACCGCCATCATCCCCCATATTTTCATACTGCGTACAACCGCCTGACAATAACAACTTTTCATTTGGCAGTAAATTAATATCTTTCCCGAAATAAAATACATCGAAATATGCGCGGCATTAAATTGCTTTGCCTGGCGCTGCTGGCTTCCGGCGCCACATTCGCCCAGCAATCGTTCACAAAGGCGGATACCCTCAGAGGGAGCATCACCCCTCAACGTGCCTGGTGGGACGTGACGGCGTACGACCTGCACGTAACCGTTAATCCGGAGGACAGCACCCTCACCGGCTACAATACCATTACCTATGCGATCCTGAACAGCGATACCGTGATGCAGATCGACCTCCAGGAACCCATGGAGATCGACTCCATCCTGCAGGATAAACGCTCCCTGAAGTTCACCCGGGAAGGCAACGCCTGGTTCGTACGCATGGCGGCGCCACAGGAGGCGAAAAAGTCCGCCCGCGTTACCGTGTACTTTCATGGCAAACCCCGCGCTGCCCGCAAAGCGCCGTGGGATGGCGGCCTCGTATGGGGTAAAGACAAGCAGGGCCGCCCCTGGATCGCCACGGCCAACCAGGGCCTCGGCGCCAGCGTGTGGTGGCCGAATAAAGACCACCAAAGCGATGAACCGGAAAAAATGAGTATAGCCGTTACCGTGCCTTCCGAGCTGGTTGCCGTATCCAACGGGCGACTGAAAAAAACAGTCCCTAACGCGGACGGCACTACGACGTACAACTGGGCCGTTACCAACCCGATCAACAACTACTGCGTATCGCTGAACATCGGCCATTACCAGGAAATAAAGGACCAGTACAGGGGCGAGGGCGGCAAGCTGGACCTCAGCTACTGGGTGCTGGATTATGACGTGGACACCGCCACCGCTCAGTTCAAGGTGGTAAAGCCCATGCTGCAATGTTTTGAGTACTGGTTCGGGAAATACCCCTTCTACCAGGACAGCTACAAGCTCGTGGAAGTGCCTTTCCTCGGCATGGAACACCAGAGCGCCGTGGCCTATGGCAACGAATTTAAAATGGGTTACCTGGGCAAGGACCTCTCCGGCACCGGCTGGGGACTGAAATGGGATTTTATCATCATCCACGAATCCGGCCATGAATGGTTCGGGAATAATATCACCACGAAGGACCTGGCAGATATGTGGGTACACGAGGCTTTCACCAATTATTCCGAAACCCTCTTTACCACCTGCCTCTATGGCGTAAAGGCAGGCAATGAATACTTACAGGGCAGCCGGCACAACATCCAGAACGATGTGCCCATCATCCCGCCTTACAACGTGAATGCGGAAGGCAGCGGGGATATGTATTATAAAGGCGCCAGCATGATCCACATGATCCGCCAGATCATCGGCAACGACGAAGCATTCCGCCAGCTGCTGCGGGGCCTGAACAAAACCTTCTGGCATCAGACGGTGACCGGCAGGCAGGTACAGGATTACATCAACCAGTTTGCAGGCATCAACCTCGACAAGATGTATGAGCAATACCTCACCACCACGCAGATACCTACACTGGAATACCGCATCATCGGCCAGCAGCTGCAGTTCCGCTGGGCGGACGCCGTGAAGGACTTCAACATGCCCGTGAAAGTGAAGCTTAACGAGAGCGGCTATACGCTGATTTACCCGGGTACGCTCTGGCATACGGCTGTGCTAACGCTCAAAAAGAAATCCGATTTCCAGGTGGACAGCAATTTCTACGTGAACGTCAGGGAGGTGAAATAACGGGACATTCACTTACATTCGCAATAGAAAACACATGCTATGCGGATCATAAAACTATTTATCATTATGGCATTCTTACAGTTTTGGAGCCCGAACGCAGATGCGCAGGTTAAAACGGGCGATAAAGTGCCTGTATTTTCCTTACCGGACCAGGACGGCAAAACCTTTGACCTGGCCACGGTTGCGGGCAAACAGCCGCTGGTCATCTACTTCTACCCGAAGGATGAAACCAGCGTTTGCACAAAGGAAGCCTGCTCCTTCCGGGATTCCTATGAGGAATTTAAAAAGCTCGGCGCGCTGGTAATCGGCATCAGCTCGGATAATGTGGCATCGCATAAAAGCTTTGCGCAGCACCACAACCTGCCGTTCACCCTGCTCAGCGATACGGATCAGCAAGTCCGCAAGTTATTTGGGGTGCCCAAGACCTTTGTGATACCTGGTAGAGTTACGTATGTCGTGGACAAACGTGGCATAGTGATACACACGTTCAATTCGATGCGTGATGGAGAGAGACATGTTGCGGAGGCCTTGGAGGCGCTGAAAAAGCAGCATTAAATCTCTCCCCAAAAAAATAAAAAACACCGGCAGGCCACAGGCCTGCTTTTTTTATGTCCCATAAAAACGATGGTTAACCCGGTTCGATGTTTAACAAAAATGTTTGACGTTAGACATAAATGTTTAACGTTAGACAAAATTGTCCAACACCCCCAACAAAAAAGGCGATGGAAAAATCCACCGCCTTTCATATAAATCATGAACATTTAAACATTAAGCCTCATTGAGGAAAGGATACCTGTAATCCACCGGAGGTACGAAGGTTTCCTTGATAGCCCTGGCGCTCAGCCAACGGTAGAGGTTCAGCATGGAACCTGCCTTATCGTTGGTACCGGAAGCACGGGCGCCGCCAAATGGCTGCTGACCCACCACCGCGCCGGTTGGCTTATCGTTGATGTAGAAGTTACCGGCCGCATTCTCCAGCGTCCTGGTAGCCAGTTCCACCGCATAACGGTCCTGCGCAATAATGGAGCCGGTGAGGGCGTATTCGGAAGTGGTATCTACCACCTGCATGATTTCTTCGAATTTCTCCGCATCGTACACGTGGATGGTCAATACCGGCCCGAAGATCTCTTCGCACATGGTCACGTATTTAGGATCCGTGGTTTCGATAACGGTAGGTTCGATGAAGTAACCTTCCGATTTATTGTAGTTACCGCCGGCAATGATTTTCACGGAAGGATCCTGCTTCGCGTTATCGATGTATTTGGCGATCTTATCAAAAGAGCGCTCGTCGATCACGGCGTTGATGAAATTGCTGAAATCCTCTGTGGTACCCATTTTCATGGTCTTGAGCTGGGCTACCAGTTTGGACTTGATCTCTTCTGCGATATTGCTTGGCAGGTAAGCGCGGGAAGCAGCGGAGCATTTTTGTCCCTGGTATTCGAAAGCGCCGCGTGCCAGTGCAGTAACGGCCACGTCTACGTCGGCAGATTTGTGGATGAGGACGAAGTCCTTACCACCGGTTTCCCCAACGATGCGCGGATAGGTTTTGTATTTCGCAATGTTTTCGCCGATGGTCTTCCACATGGTCTGGAACACGCCGGTAGAACCGGTGAAGTGGATGCCGGCAAAGTGCGGATCGGCGAAGCATACATCCCCGATCAACGGACCAGGCGCATACACGAGGTTAATTACGCCGGCAGGCAGGCCTGCTTCGATCAGTATCTTCATGAACATCTGCGCAGCGAAAACCTGTGTGTTGGCTGGTTTCCAAACCACCACGTTACCGCACATAGCGGCAGATGTAGGCAGGTTACCGCCGATAGCCGTGAAGTTGAAAGGAGTTACCGCCAGTACGAAACCTTCCAGCGGGCGGTATTCCATACGGTTGTGGATACCCGGGGAGCTAACCGGCTGCTGACGGTAGATTTCGCTCAGGTAGTGCACATTCCAGCGGAGGAAGTCGATCAGCTCGCATGCGCTGTCAATTTCCGCCTGGTAGGCATTCTTACTCTGGCCCAGCATGGTAGCCGCATTCATATGATAACGGTACTTGCTGGCAATGAGGTCCGCCGCACGCAGGAAGATGCCCGCGCGGGTTTCCCAGTCCATTTTCGCCCATTTTTCGCGCGCCTGTAAAGCGGCAGCGATGGCGTCTTTAATATGAGAAGCATCTCCCATGTGGAAGTGCCCCAGTTTGTGCTTGATTTCGTGAGGAGGACGCAGATCAACAGTATTGCCGGTACGAACCTCTTTGCCACCGATATACATAGGAATATCAGCGGTTTCCGCTTTGAAGGCGGCCAGTTGCTTTTTGAGCGCTGCCCGCTCCGGGGAACCCGGCGCATAACTGTAAACAGGCTCATTTACTGGCGCTGCGTAGTCAAAGTATCCTGTATTCATCTGGTAAGATTTTGTTGTTTCTGATAAATAATAATTCGCTTGCAGTTTACGCTGCAAAGGTAATTGTTGTAACCAGCGGGGGCTTATTAATTATTAATGAATACTTATTAATTATTGTCCTCTTCTTTCTGCATCATCAGGTACGCCTTGATGAAACCGTTGAGTTCGCCGTCCATGACCGGCCCTACGTTACCTACTTCGTAATCCGTGCGGTGGTCCTTGATCATCTTGTACGGATGGAATACGTACGACCTGATCTGAGAGCCCCACTCGATTTTACGCTTGTTGGCGTTGGCGGCATTTTTCAGCTCTTCCCGTTTACGGAGTTCTTCCTCGTAGAGGCGCGATTTCAGCATGGTGAGCGCTTTTTCACGGTTCTCCCCCTGCGTGCGGGCCTGCTGGCATTCGATGATAATGCCGGAAGGGATGTGTTTGAGGCGAACGGCGGTTTCCACCTTGTTCACGTTCTGTCCGCCCTTACCGCCGGAACGGTAGAATTCCCATTCCAGGTCAGCCGGATTCACTGCAATCTCAATATTATCATCCACTAACGGATATACATATACGGAGGCGAAGGAAGTATGCCTGCGGGCGTTGGAATCGAACGGCGATATACGCACCAGCCGGTGTACCCCGCTTTCCGCTTTCAGGTGGCCATAGGCAAAGTCGCCATCAAATTCCAGGGTAGCGGATTTGATGCCTGCGCCATCGCCGTACTGGGTATCGATCTCCGATACTTTCCAGCCCTGCTTCTCCCCATACATGCGATACATACGCAGCAGCATTTCTGCCCAGTCCTGGCTTTCCGTTCCGCCGGCGCCGGAGTTGATGGTGAGTACAGCCGGCATTTCGTCTTCGGGCTGGTTTAAGGTCGACTTAAACTCCAGGTCCTCCAACGCAGCCAGGGCTGCCTGATAGGCTTGTTCTACTTCTTCTTCTGTCGCTTCCCCTTCCCTGAAAAAATCATTTAATACAGCACTGTCTTCTATAGCTGTATGTACATGATCATAAAGGTCAACCCAATATTTGTTTACCTTGATTTCTTTCAGGATGGAAGTGGCCCTGGCATTGTCATCCCAGAATCCGGGCGCCAGGCTTAATTGTTTGTCGTTTTCTATTTTGGCTAATCGGTCAGGGACGTTAAAGAAAACCTCCCAGGACGTGAAGACGATCCCTCATAGCTTTAAGTTGCTCTGCTGTCATAGGGCGCAAATGTAATGAAAAATGTGGAAATCTGCTAATGTAATAATGGTTGATATATACCATGCAACAATACGGCAGGTTTTAGCAGGGCAATTAGCATAATATTTGCGGAATTTAGCATCCTGCCTGCGTTAGCGCCGCAGGCAGTTCATATATCATCAAATAACCATATGCATGCAACTCCATGATACCCTCTATTACAGGAACCGCTCCGTGTTCAATTCCATTTCGTTTGTGATCATGATCGTCGCCAACATCCTGGCTGTAAAAATCCCTATCAACGGCGTCAGTACCGGCGAGGTGTCCGGCCGCTTTCCCAGCCTGTTTGCGCCGGCGGGGTTTACATTCGGCATTTGGGGGCTGATCTATTCAGGCCTGCTGGCCTTCACCATCTGTCAGCAGATACTCGCCTTTACCGGTTCCCGCGAGGAGCAGCTCCGCCAACATATGCAGCGGATGAAACACTGGTATATCCTCAGTTGCATCCTCAACGCCGGCTGGCTATTTGCCTGGCATTATGAGCTGATCCCCCTGGCGCTGCTGATCATGTGCTTACTGTTGCTTTGCCTCCTCCACATCCACCGGAACTTTTCTATTTATAACCCCGCAGCCACCCTGCACGAAAAGCTGTTCATACAGGCGCCCTTCAGTATTTACCTGGGATGGATCACCGTGGCCACCCTGGCTAACCTCGCCGCCTGCTTCGCCTATGCCGGCTGGCTGGTAAGCCACCAGGCGCAGGTGCGACTCGCCATTGTACTCATTGGCATCGCCTCCCTCGTGAGTATATATATGATCCTGTACCGCAACAATATCCTGCACGCGCTTGTTAGTGTCTGGGCGTTCTATGGCATCCTGTATAAGCGGCAAACGGAGGGACTGACGGACGAATACCGGATCATCTATGCCTGCATCATGGGTATCGGATTGATTGCTGTTACTATTTCATGGCATTTAATAAGTAAACAGAAATCATCCGTCTAAAATATTATTTTTGGCCTGCATTAATATAACACGATATGTTTCCATCAATTAATCCGACTGCTACCAAATCATGGCAGCAATTAAAAAGTCATGCTGAAGAGATGAAGAAAGTGCACATGCGTGCATTATTCGCAGAAGACAAGGAGCGTTTCAGCACCTTTTCTCTCAGGTTTGAAGACATCCTGTTTGACTATTCCAAGAATATTATTACCGAAGAAACTAAGGCCAAACTGCTGGAACTGGCAGTGGAATGCGGTGTTCCGGATGCTATCAAAGCCATGTTCCAGGCCGAAAAAATCAACGTAACCGAAAACCGCGCCGTACTGCATACCGCCCTGCGCAACTTCTCCGGCAAGCCGGTACTACTGGACGGTAGAGATGTGATGCCGGACGTAATGGCCGTGCTGAACAAGATGGATCATATTTGCCGCCAGGTGCATTCCGGCGAATGGAAAGGATATACGGGCAAGCCTATACGCTATATTGTCAACATCGGCATCGGCGGGTCCGACCTCGGCCCGGTAATGGTTACAGAAGCCCTGAAGCCTTACTGGAAAGAAGGCATACAGCCTTACTTCGTTTCCAATGTGGACGGTACGCATATTGCCGAAACCCTGAAGAAAGTAACGCCGGATGAAACGCTGTTCCTCATTGCATCCAAAACCTTTACCACCCAGGAAACCATGACCAACGCCCACACAGCGCGTAACTGGTTCCTGCAGCATGCCGGCGATGAAGCCTTTGTGGCCAAACATTTCGTCGCATTGTCCACCAACGAAAAGGCGGTGAAAGCCTTCGGTATCGATCCGGCTAATATGTTCGAGTTCTGGGATTGGGTAGGCGGCCGCTACTCCCTGTGGTCCGCTATCGGCTTGTCCATCGCGCTGACCATCGGGTACGAGCATTTCACGCAGCTGCTGAGCGGCGCGCATGCAACGGATGTACACTTTGCCACTACCCCGCTGGAAAATAATATCCCCGCTATCATGGCCCTCATCGGCCTGTGGTACGGCAACTTCTTTGATACCGCTACGGAGGCCATCCTGCCGTATGATCAATACATGCATCGCTTTGCCGCTTATTTCCAGCAGGGAAATATGGAAAGTAACGGTAAACATACGGATCGTACAGGCGCTGACGTTACTTATGAAACTGGGCCGGTTGTTTGGGGCGAGCCTGGCACCAATGGCCAGCACGCGTTCTACCAGCTGATCCACCAGGGTACGCATATTATTCCGTGCGACTTCATAGCGCCTGCTATCAGTCACAACCCCATCGGGGATCATCACGTGAAGCTGCTCTCTAACTTCTTCGCACAAACGGAGGCGCTGATGAACGGTAAAACGGAAGCGGAGGTACAGGCCGAGCTGGAAAAAGCGGGCGCATCCGAAGCAGAGATCAAACGCGTGTTACCCTACAAGGTTTTCAGCGGCAACCGCCCTACCAACTCCTTCCTGGTGAAGCAGATCACGCCGTACACACTGGGCCAGCTGATTGCTTTGTACGAGCATAAAATTTTTGTGCAGGGAGTTATCTGGAATATTTATAGCTTTGATCAGTGGGGTGTGGAACTGGGTAAGCAGCTGGCCAGTAAAATTCTGCCGGAGCTGGAAAACGAGGAACTGGTGATTAATCACGACGCCAGTACCAACGGTCTAATCAACGCATTTAAATCCATGAGGAAATAAAGGAAAGTGTTTAGTTAAAGTTTAAGGCTTAAGCCTTAACTAAGGTTTAAGTTCTGAGGTTGAAAATTGTCCCGCATTTTTTAATGCGGGAATTTTTTTTTCTCGCAAAGCGAGTTGTTTCTCGCAAAGATGCAAAGGGGATTAAGGGCGCAAAGGGAGTTGTTTTCTCGCAAAGATGCTAAGGAGATTAAGCTCGCAAAGGGAACCCATTCCATGACTCCGCTCTCTTTTTTTCTTAAATAAACATAACATAAGCCTTTGCCTCTTATGCCCCCTTTGCCTCTCTGCGAGCAACCAATATTTTCTTAAAAAACATAACACAGGCCTTTGCCTCTTATGCCCCCTTTGCCTCTCTGCGAGCAACCAACAAAAAACCCCCGGAGAAGTCCGGAGGTTGTATTAGGATAATTAATTAAATAGTTCTGTGTAAAATTAAACTACCATTTGCCTACCATTTGTCTACATCATCGGCTGCATGTGCGCCTGGAGCAGATGCTTCAACGGACGCTGATACCGGAGCTTCCGCTACGTCAGCGCCATCTGCGTCATCCTGATCTTCCTGCACATAATCGTGGTTGTAGGCATCAAAGTCAAAATCGGGCATCAACTCAGTTTTTACGTAGTTGATGGTTTCGGTCAGCGCGTTCAGGAACTTATTGAAGTCTTCCTTGTACAGGAATACTTTATGCCTGTCATAACCGTTGTCATTAAAACGCTTCTTACTTTCTGTGATAGTAAGAAAATAATCGTTTCCCCGAGTGGTCTTTACATCAAAGAAGTACGTTCTTCTTTTGCCCGCTTTCAATCGTTTAGAAAAGATGCTATCATTGTTTCTTTCCTGTTGATTGTTGTTTTCGTACGCCACAGTTGATAGATTTAAGTGTTAACGAATCAAATCCTGTCTCAATAAGGAACA
>Ga0164243_10012878_pt1 | contig 11805 bp, 8 predicted proteins | sample OricompcompostOP_FD_108781 | JGI IMG/M metagenome (GOLD analysis project Ga0164243, IMG submission 108781) | Organic Plus compost microbial communities from Emeryville, California, USA - Original compost - Organic plus compost (OP) | ecosystem: Engineered > Solid waste > Mixed feedstock >...
AATTTTTGTTGGAGAAGGAATTCGGGCGATGATTCTTTTCTGTTAATTAACTACAGTGTTGCCTATACGACATTTATCAAAAAAACAGGTATTTTTTAAACTTAATCGGGCATTTTACGGAAACCCGTAAAATTTTTTTTCGGGTAATGATCATATTTGTATAACTAAATATTGTAACCGTAAATAGTTTTAAAGGTTTTATCGCTACATTCGATAATATAACCCTGAATCGTATGTTCATAAAAATACCTGCCCATTATCTTCCCACATCCATTGATTTTCACTTATTGTATTGGTGTTGTGATTACAGCAAGACACAGTCTATGCATTCGCTTTCCGGCGGCAGTCCTCCACAATAGGTATTCGCCATTGCTGCGGCAATAAGCATCGCATATTGGCTTATCCCACTGAACCGTTTCGAAAATTATTCCCCAATAATTAATGAGCGCTATATGAAGGGTGCAAGCATTGTAGTCATGGTGTGCACGCTGTTGTTCACCAGTTGCAAATCCGGTTTTGATGAATTCAACCGGCAGGTACACCGTTTTGCCAGTAACGATACTGCTATTGACAAGGGCGAATACCACTCGTTAATGGACATGGTGTTGTCGGAGCAGGATGCCGCCTTTCAGCAATTTAAAAGCAGCGCCGGCAAGATTGACGACGCAAAGTTTACCAGTTATCTCCTGAAGTATTGCCAGGCAAGGAAGCTGCCCATCCAATTTGCGGATATATGGAACCCCCGGCAGCAGCTCATGGCGCAAAAATGCAACATCAACGTTTTTCTGGAAAACAGCAAAAGCCTGGACGGCTATGTAAATGGCAACACCTCCTTCAAAACCGATGTATATAGCCTCCTTGCCGATTGTAGCATGAGTGATTTTTGTGATAGTCTCAATTTATGTTACATCAATACCGGTATTCATGCTCCTGTAAAGAATGCTGCGGATAAGGAACTGGAAGAATTTGTAAAAACACTTGTTCCCGCCACATTTGAAAAGAAAGGTGGTAACAGAAATGTGTCAGACCTTACAGCCATACTGCTCAACGTATTGCAGACAGTTGACGAAAAAAATGTGGCGATGTTGATTTCCGATTTTGTGTTTTCGCCCGATCGCAAAAAGGAGCCACATGACTACCTCAATATGCAGCAAACTACTATCAGGTTAGCTTTTGTACGCAAATTGCAGTCGCTCGATATTGCTGTAGTGTTTGTGCAACTGGAGTCTGAATTTGATGGGACCTACTACGACAAAGTAAACGGCCGGCATCTCATCAACAGCAAGCGTCCTTATTATATATGCCTGATAGGCGCTACTCCACAGATCACCCGGATCCTCAACAGCCACATATTGGACAATATCAAAACCGGCTATCAAAACCGCCTCGTATTTCAGCGAATAAAGGAAAACACAAAAGCGAACTTCAAAATTCAAACTGCCCCCAAAATAGGTTCCTTCGACAGGACCGAACTGCCTAAAGGAATTATCACCAACGCAAAAGCTTCCGGCGATGCCCGCAACAAAGGTCAGTTCGGCTTTAATGTGGCTGTTGATCTTTCCGATCATGCGCTGGGCGATGATTATTTCATGGATACTGCCCATTACAAGGTGAGCAATAAAAACTACCGGCTGCAGGTAGCGCCGGCTAATGCAAAGGACCGGGCTTTGACAGGTTTCACCCATATCCTTTCGCTTCAGACCAATGATGTGCGCAATGAAGAACTCAGCATTGATGTAATTGGCAAAACACCGGCATGGGTATATCAATCCAGCAGTATGGACGATACCAATATTCACCGCGATAGTGAAGAAATGCAGAAAACCTACGGTCTTCACTATCTGGTAGATGGCATGTGCGAAGCATTTTATCCCCGTGGTAAAGCTATCAGTTCACTTCGTATTACCATTAAATAACAACAGGTATGAATGATTTTTTTGCCAGTCTTTATGAGCTATTCGGCATTGCGCCTTTTTATTCCAGCGATATGGGCGACCATCTGCGCGGTTGGGATATCACCTGCAGCGACTTTATCGCCACACCCTGGTATACGTACATAGGCCTGATAATGATCGGTATTACTCTTTTTGTATACATGCTGCAGTACCATATCATTGACAGGTCCGACTGGAGTAAGCGCCGGCATTGGTGGATGTTTGCACTCCTGGCTGTGCTGCTTAATTTCTCCATTGCTTTTACGATTCCTTATAATGCAGTGCAGGCCGGTGAATATTGCAATCAACTCATTATTGGCTTTTCGGATTGTATGGGATTTGCCTTTTCAAACGCCCTGTGGAGTTTTCTGCTGTTTCTGATCATCACCACCATTCCTGTGTTCAGGCAATTCAGCGTCAACTGCAGTCATACCACTTTTTGGAAACCCTAAACCATTCAACATGGCTCGTTTATATCTGTTTGCTATTGGCGGCACCGGCGCAAGGGTATTGAAATCGCTTACGTTTTTGCTGGCCGCTGGTGTAAAGCCGGGTGGTCGCAATACGTATGAAATCGTTCCCGTCATTATTGACCCGCATAAATCCAATGAAGATCTAAAGAGAACGGAACGGCTGCTGGAAGATTATGAAGCCATTACCAAAGCAGCAGGGGTTGACAACGGCTTTTTTGGTACGCGCATCACTACGCTCAAAAACCTGGTAAGTACAGATGGGCGGCTGACAGGCAGCAGCTTTACCTGTAATCTGCAACAGGTGGCCGGGAAAAAATTTCGCGAATACATTGATTTCAGTAGCCTGGAACCGCCTACCCGCGCATTGGCAGACATCCTTTTTTCAGGAAAAACCATCAACAAGCGACATGATGAAGTGGACCTGCTCGACATTGAAATGGACATTGGTTTTGTAGGCAACCCCAATATCGGCAGCGTAGTGTTGAATCAGTTCAAGGATTCGGAAGAGTTTAAGGAAATAGCTTCCAACTTCAATGCCGACGACCGCATATTTATCATCAGCTCCATATTTGGCGGTACCGGCGCCGCAGGTTTCCCCATCATACTGAAAAATATCCGCGATGCCATGAGCAATGCTGCTATTGATGGCAAGGGTTTTCTGCAAAATGCCAAAATCGGTGCACTGACGGTATTGCCTTATTTCAATGTTGAAAAAGATGCAGACAGTCCTATTCAGAAATCTGACTTCATAGCCAAAACAAAAGCGGCTTTGTACTACTACAAAGACAATGTAACCGGTAACCAGTCCGTAAACACCATGTATTACATAGCCGACACTTTCAGTGGCAAACCGTATAAAAATGATCCCGGCGACAACGGACAGAAAAACAGTGCACACTTTATTGAACTGGCCTCGGCGCTGGCCATTATTGACTTTCTGAAAATTCCTGATGCAGAACTGGAAACAGTGGAAGGCAGTGCAAGGAGACCGGTGTACAAGGAATTTTCTATCCTCAACGACGCAGCGGAAATTACATTTGGCGATTTTGAAGACTATACCAGTCAACTGATCGGTTTTCCCCTTTCACAGTTTGCGCTGTTCCGGAAATATGTGAATGAGCAACTGGACCAGTCAGTTGAGAAAGAACCATGGAGTCTCGACAAACCCCTGGTTGACCGGCAGTTTCTTGACGATAGTTTTTTCAGGACCCATCTATCCGGCTTTCTTTCTTCATGGGACGACTGGCTGAAAGAAATGGCGGAAAACAGGCGTGCCTTTGCTCCCTTTAATACGGGCGCCGGTTTAGACGTATTGGTAAAAGGAAAAACGGTGAAAACAGGCTGGTTTACACCCAAAGTGAATTACCCGTATTACAATGGCTGCCTCAATAAAATGGCAAAAGGGCAAAAATATCCGGATGCCGAACAAAAATTACTCCGGCTCTTTTTCAACACCACAGCGCAAATGCTCACATCCAGGTTTGGGTTTAAATAATAGCAACATGAACAAAGTTTTCGGCTACTCAAAAAAATCAGGAAAGGATTGGTTTGCCACCGACGCTTATTCAGATAAAGAAATTGAATCCATTGCCGATCCGGAAGGAGGCAGCGAAATGTCGCTACCCACGGCAATACCCAGTCCGTTTGCAAGGATTGACCTGGTAAAAACCGCTTTCAGGAATATTGCAGACACGCCCAATCTCAAAGCATATAACAAAGGCGAAACGGTGGTGGCGGGAAAGGAAGATGAGAAACTGGTATCCGACGCACTGGACGTTGCGGAACTGCTGTTTAATATAGACAGTATAAGAGATAAAGTGAAAATTATTGTGTGGGATCGCTCCGTAGAAATGGAAAAATTGCGCAAAGGATCGGTTATGCATAGGAGATTGGGTGAAACGCTTGCGCTGTATTTGCAGCAGGACAAGCAGTCATATAATTTTGACCTGCTCCAAAGGCTTTACCTTATTGAGTATAACCACAAAATAATTGGCTGTACTTCTCCTGTTACCATGTTTTTTGCCACGGCCAGTGATCTTTCGCATGCGCGTATTAAACTCACCAGGAATAACATGACGTTTGGAGAACAGGGAGTGCCTCTGTATGAACGGGATGCAGCGTTCCAGGAATACCTGTACCGGCTTTTTGGCTCCAACGATTTGCTGAAAAAACGACTGACGATATTTAATGAGTATCTCGAAAAAAACCTGAAAATACTTGACGAGGTCAATCATGAACTCTACCGGCGGATAAAAGGTCTGCAAGCTACCAGGCCATTAAAGGAAGACTATGATGAACTGAATACGGGAACAATTGGAAGCAATATTGAAGTGCTCGGCGTTACACTGTACAAGCGAAAAAAGGCCAGTATCATCAACTCCATCACTGGCAGCGACTTCGTAATCCGGGCAACAAAACCACGGTCCGGGCTGGCGCCATTGGTACTGCAAAATGGTTTGAATAAACCCTTTCGCTACGCCAATGATCTGTGGGACAACAACACGGCTGTACCTTACGAAGACGCTGAACCTAACCTGGAGAAGCGATGGTTGCCGGGCATACACATACAGTATCCTTACCTCACCGTAAGCGATTTCCTGGAACCGTATCTCATCCGGCTGGTCTATCCGGTGAACAATGAAAAGTTCTTTGATGGCAACCTGGTAGTAGAGTCGGGGAATAGTGACAAAGGATACCTGTTGCCGCTGAAAAAAATGTTTTTCGAGTACTTTACGGCGCAGGACCTGTTAAGCGCATTGCCGGACAAACCGCGCATTGAAATGGTACAGGGCGCGGCCGGTTCCGTAAGGGTTACATTGCGGCTGCCTGTTGCCCGGACAGGAGAGTACATCTATTTTCAACGCACGTATTACCAGTCGCCGGAAAACCAGCTTGCCAAACCCGACCCCCGGCAGAATAAAGGCGTCATTGCAGAACACCAGTTTGGGGTGACCGTATTTCCTTTTATCAAGATCAGCGACCCGGAAATAAAACCCTATTACCGGGTGCAGGTGGTAGACAGGGATATTACCGGCCTTTTCAAAACTTCTTCCTATGAACTCGATTTTTACGCAGACAATGCGAAGGATCCGGTGGCCATCAGGGCAAAAAAGACGCGGAGCAAGAAAAATACGCAGGCGCTGGAGCCGGGCTCGCAATACTATGTGCTGGACGATGAATTTGATTTCATACATGTAAAAAATGTGGCGGGTAGTGGTGCTTCCGGCGTTATTATTCCCATGTGGCAACCGGTGCAACAGGGTAACGAGGTGTTCAGCTTTTCCGTTGACTTCGGCACCACCAATACGCATATTGAATATAAGACCGGCAATGGCTCGCCGCGTCCCTTCGATATTACGCCGGAGGATATGCAGATTGCTACCCTGTTTCATCCTGACAAGACTTCAGAAGACTTCAGCGGATCCGGGGCCAACGCCATACGCGAATTGATTACACACGAGTTTGTACCGCTGCAAATCGGGAACAATGCACCATTCAGGTTTCCACACAGAACAGTAATTGCAGAAAGCTTTACGCTTAATATTGAAACGGAAACTTTTTCGCTCGCAGATTTTAATATACCGTTTATGTATGAACGATTTGCGGAGCGCGATAAGATACTTTCTAACCTGAAATGGGCAAAAAAGGAAAAAGGCAATGAAAAGCGGGTGCGGGCATACTTCGAAAAGATCATCATGCTGCTGCGGAACAAGGTTTTGCTCAACCGCGGTAGTTTATCACAAACCCGGCTGGTATGGTTTTATCCTTCCAGCATGAAACCGGCAAGAAAATCGTCGCTGGAAAATACCTGGACCGAATTGTTCAACAGGTATTTTTCACCGGTAAACAAGCCGGTGGGTATTACAGAATCGCTGCCGCCTTTTTATTATTACAAAGGTTCTGCACGGTTGCAGGGTGGCGCCTACAAGCCTGTAGTGTCAATAGACATCGGCGGCGGCACCACAGATGTGGTGGTATTCAAGGCCAACAAGCCGCTGCTGTTGTCGTCTTTTAAATTTGCAGCCAATTCTATTTTTGGTGATGGCTTTACTGAGTTTGGAGCGGCCAGTTCCAATGGCATCATCCAGAAATATCTTCCATACTTTCAAAACCTGCTTGAAACAAATAATTTCCACGACCTCAAGGAAGTACTCCGGCTGATCAGGGAAAAGAACAGGACAGAAGACATCAATGCTTTTTTCTTTTCACTGGAGAACAATCTTGCCATAAAAGACAGAACACTTTTCTCTTACAATTCCATCCTGGCGCGCGATGAAGACCTTAAGATCATCTTCCTTTATTTCTACACAGCCATTATTTATCATATTGCCGGGGTTATGAAGCATAAGGGGGTGGAAATGCCGAAGCATATTGTTTTCAGCGGAACAGGTTCAAAGATTCTGGCCATCATTACCACAGATGAAAAATTACTGGCAAAGCTTTCAAGATTCATATTCGAAGAAGTATATGGAATGGCGTACGACAGCGATGGACTCACCATTGAAACCGAAAGACACATGCCCAAAGAGGTAACCTGTAAAGGCGGCCTGATGGTGCAGCCGGAAGACCTTGCCATTGATGTGCAGGAGATCAGGGCCAATATCACTTTTGGTAAATCCACCTCGTTTGAAAGGCTTACCTACGACATGCTGGATGACGGCGTTTTGGCTGATATTGAAGCATACGTTGCCGCGTTTAACGAATTTTTCCTGCAACTGAATGAGCAATTCAGTTTCAGTGATCATTTCGGCATCAGTGGAACGTCATGGTCCATTTTCAAAACGGAGTTCAACAAGCACTTGCGAGACTATCTTGAAGAAGGCCTTGAATTCAACCGGAAAATGGACGAACAATCATCAGATGAAAAGATAGTGGAAGAAACCCTTTTCTTTTATCCGCTCACAGGCATTATCAATAATCTTTCTTCGCATTTATCGAAACTAACACCCGTAAATTTTTAATGGAAATGATCAGGAAGTTGGTGCTTTCGCTCTGGTTAACAGCAGCCTGCCTGGCCCTAAATGCGCAGGTAGACAAGGTATTGTTTGAAAAGGCAGTAGACCGGGTCAATTGCAGGATCATGGTACTGTCGTTGCAGTCCTATAATGAAGCAAAGCACAATAAATTTGTAGAGGCATGCCCCTGCGACGATAAGGTAACCAGTAAAAAAATCATTCAAACGCTTACACAACTGGGAGATTTAAGTAAGACCATCAGTCTGGCCGAGGAAATCGCGAAGCTGAAAGAACGATACGGTGAAATGTCAAGTATGGATGCTGCGATCCGGTTTGTTACTGAAGACGTTTTTAACAATTCGAGGCAGTATCAGAAGATTTATGACTTCGCACAAAAGCATAAAGAAAGTGAGGCTTACAAAGCCTGCATGGTCAATCTGCAAACGGAAATACGGAGTTTGTTTGCCGGCGATTCGCCATCACCAACAGAAGCACAGCCGGGCAAAGCAACGGAAAGACAAATTCCGGAGCATCATGTTCAACCACCACCATTATCCGTCAGCAACGATAGCAATGCAACAGTAAGTTCCGTAGCAGCAGGTATCAGCTTTACCACCATTTTCATTGCAGTAGTGTTATCGGCCATTGCTGCGTTCGCCACAACGAAAATCCTGCTGCGCAAGCCGGCTGGCATTTCAAAAGAAGTTCATGAATACATTGAAGCAAGGATTAAATCAATAGCTCCCCCGGACAATCAAACGTTCAAGCCAAGACATGCGCCTGATATAAAGCATGTGCAGGAGCAAGTCAATGCGGTTGAACTGAAGCTGCAGTCTGTAGCGCAACAACTAAGTGGACTTGTTGCCAAATTAGAAGCTTTCCCTGTCAGTACGCCGGTTTCGCTGCCAGTAGTGGAAGAATATGCTACCGATGTGCGAACGGAGGCATTTTACCTGTCTACGCCCAACTCAGATGGGTCGTTCAATGAAAGCTCCGCTTCTCCTTCCTACAGGGAGGGTGCTTCGATTTACCGGTTCACAAAGGTGAGCAACGGCAGGGCCACCTTTCAGATTGATGAAAGAGAAAGTTCGGTCAAGCTTGCCCTTCAGTATCCCAACAAAAACATAGACCCCGTGTGCGAAGCCGAAAATGCATACAATGCCAAAGCAAAATACATTAATACGATTGTACCAGGTGAAGCCGAACTGGTCGGTGGAAAATGGGTAAACATCAAAAAAGCAATAATTCGTTACGATGGTTGAAACAATAGAGGTACTGCTGGTGCTGGTGGTGGTTTTAATACAAATCTTTGTATTTGCACGCACCAACCTCCGGATCAGATTATTTCGCAACATTTTTCCCGCAGCGTCTTCCTTCCATATAGTACCAATACCTGTTCCGGCAACAGACCTTGAACAGTTGTCTCCGGAAGAAATTCTGGCAAACGCAGCGCGGTACCTGGAGGAGGAGCAACAAGCCCCGGAAGATCGTGTGCAGGTAAACATCATTCACTGTGATGTTTTGCCCAATGATGTGTTGTCCAGGATGCTGTATGCCATTAATAAATACCTCATCCGCAATCGCGGAGCAGCTACGGACTTTAACCTGGTAAAAGACATCGTGGAAAGAAACACGGAAATGGTGGAGGAAGATATCAACCTCACGGTGGCCGTGCCGCTTTACCTCGGTTTGGTGGCAACGATGCTGGGCATTGTACTGGGACTTTTCAATATGCCTGATCTCAACTTACCTGCCGGTGCAGGAGGGAAGGACCTGTTGCTGAACGATGGCATTTCACTGCTGATAGGAGGTGTAAAGATTGCCATGCTTGCCAGCGTCGCCGGTTTAGCTCTTACCATTGTCAACTCAGCCTGGGCATTCAAAAGAGCACGTATAAGGAATGAGACAAAGAAAAACGAGTTCTATACTTTCGTACAGGTGAACCTGCTGCCTGTGATCAACCAGGGACTGGCATCCACGCTGGAATCACTCCAAAGAAACCTGTTGAAGTTCAACAACGAATTCTCCGGCAACCTGCACCAGCTCAACGGCATATTCGATGCCAATACCACAGCTATACGGGCACAGAAAGAATTGCTCGAAACCATTGAAAGAACGAAGATGGCGGAAATAGCGAAGTACAACATCAAGGTGCTGCAGCAACTGGATACTTCCGTAGTACAACTGGAAAAGTTCAACAATTTCCTTATCAATATGGCAGCCTTTGCCACCAATTCGGGTCAGTTGGTAGACCGCACGCATGAACTACTGGACCGTACAGACAACCTGCAGGTGATAGCTGGTAAGTTGGACAACCGGCTGGACCAGAGTCAGCAGTTGCTTGATTTTCTTGCTGCGCACCTGAAGCAGCTGGAACAGTACAGGCAATATACTGCGGATGCTGTGGCAGATGCAGGACATGCTATTGCCGGCGTACTCAAAGAATTGAAAGAACATATCATTAATGTGAGTGCTGCCATGAAAAATGCTACTGTAGATGAAATTGAAGCACTGAAAGGCGCGCTTGCACAAAGCAAAACCAATCTGTCTAACCTGGAGCATCTGAAAGTGCTGAGTAAAGATGTGGCAGTGCTTACCAGCAATACCGCCACGCAGCATCAGTCATTGCAATCCCTGGTCAGCGATCTTAATAAAAACATGAAAGCATCCATCGTACTGCTGGATAAGATCCAGCGGAACAGCCTGCATTACAGGATAGGCATGATGGCCAGGGCAGTGAAAAACTTTTTTACACCAAAAGAAAAGTCTGCATGAAATCAAAGGGTTCCGGTTTCTTTTGGCCAAGTTTTACAGACCTGATGACCAGCCTGTTCTTTATCATGCTGGTATTGTATGTATTGACATACCTGAAACTTACCCATCAGCAACAGGTAACCGAACAACAGCTGAACAAAATCAGGGAAATACAGGCAGCGGTGAAAGAGCTGCCACGCCAATATTTTGCTTATGATGAGCGGCACAAAAGATTCTCGCTGGTACAGAACGTACAGTTTGAGAAATACGACGATAAGATCAATCCCTATGATGAAGCATACCTGATCAATGTGGGCAATTCTATCAGGAACTTGATTGATACGCTTAAAAGGAAATATAGCGGGCAGGATATCAGGTACCTTGTGATCATAGAGGGCATGGCATCGAATGATTATTACAGAGACAATTACCCGCTCAGCTACAATCGGGCATGGGCTGTATTGAAATTGTGGGAAAGGAACAATATCATGCCCGATGCTTCCGTATGCGAGGTGCAGGTATCAGGATCCGGTACCGGCGGCGTTGGGCGGTTTCCGGCCAGTGAGGAAACAAGGAATCAACGAATACTGATTCAGATAGTGCCTAAAATCGGGAGGGTCATTAACTGATGTTGCGGTTATACATCATAGTTGCAGCTGCGGCCGGGCTTTTCTTCATACAGGGTTGCTCCGGTTGTTCGCATTCCGGCAGGAGGAAGGCTGCAGGCAACCCTTCTGCAGACCGGGTTGCCAACCGCACCAGCAACGAAAAACATGGCAGAACGGTGTTACAAATGGAAACCGATCATGGCGTGAGGTATGTATGGATAGAGATCAACGGCATCCGGCTGAAATTTATATTGGATACCGGCGCCGGCAATATCTGCATATCGGCGGCAGAAGCTACCGTTTTATACCGGCAGGGCACGCTCAGGGACGAAGACATCCTGGATGTACAATATTACCGCGATGCAAGCGGCCGCATATCAGCGGGAACAAAAATAAACCTGCGATCAGTAAAAGTGGGCAACAGGGAATTGCAGCATATTGAAGCCACTGTAATTGACGATATGGAGGCGCCCTTGCTTATGGGACAATCAGTGCTGGAACGCTTCGGCAGGATTTCGATTGATAATGACAATAACCTGATCATTTTTGAATGAACAGCAATAAAAAAAGCACCTGGTTCCACAGGTGCTTTTTATTATTTTTTGCACAGTAATGATTACGCTTCTTTTCCGTGGCACTGCTTATACTTTTTGCCACTGCCGCACGGACAAGGATCATTACGACCGATCTTGGGACCTACTTTCACCGGCTCCTGTTTTACACCACCGGTGGAAGGATCGTAGTAATCGTTTTCATTGGCGGCATAGTCATCACCCCGGCGATCAACCTCTTCTTTATTTGCGCGCATGCGGCTCATATCGGTTTTTTGCTCGCGGCCTTCACGTATCTGACCGTTGTTCTGTTCCATGGGGATGGTGGCATGGCACAGGAAGCTGATGATGTTCTTATTCAGTTCGCTGTCCATACGTTTGAACAGGTCAAATGCCGTGATCTTGTAAATGACCAGCGGGTCTTTTTGTTCCAGGTAAGCCGTTTGCACGCTTTGTTTCAGATCGTCCATTGCACGCAGGTGCTCTTTCCACGATTCATCAATCATGGCAAGGGTGATCTGTCTTTCGAG
>Ga0164243_10012879_pt1 | contig 11805 bp, 11 predicted proteins | sample OricompcompostOP_FD_108781 | JGI IMG/M metagenome (GOLD analysis project Ga0164243, IMG submission 108781) | Organic Plus compost microbial communities from Emeryville, California, USA - Original compost - Organic plus compost (OP) | ecosystem: Engineered > Solid waste > Mixed feedstock >...
AGAGCCCGCAAGCGTCAAACTCTCCCGAGAGAAAAGCCGGCCAAGTAGTGGTTCGCCCATTGACAGTGACATGGCAATCACGGAAAAAAACAGGCTGATAAAAAAGAGCTGCAACAGGGCAAGCAATGCCGCACTAAGCAGCGAGAAGAGTGCTGAGAGTGTTACCCCTGTAGGGCGACGATGTGCTGATTGCAGGACATAGAAAGGTTTATCAGAGACTGTCTGTCGCATCGAGTATCCGTTTCCTTGCGTATTTTCTATGGAAGAGGCCTGAAAAGGGGCCGGTTCTCCATTCCGGCCCCGATAAACTGCCTTATCCTTCCTTCTTGTGTGCCTTTTCTTTAATCACGGGCGCGAAAAATTTTGACCCGGCGATTTGGCTCCTTCCCTCTACTTCGCGATATCAAATTGTAACGAGTAGCCATCTCATGCTGCAAGCGCCGGATGTATGCATTTGCAGGCGGGAGTTCGGCATTCGTCAGCTCTTTGTTCAAAACCTGCTGAATAATATCCTCGGTTTCGATAAGGGCTCGGCGTGTTGGATCATCATGTTGCGGATCATCCAGCGAGTTCTGCTCTTCCTCTCGCTCCGCGATGCCTCCGGCAGGTAGCTTGAAGACACGAGCAAGTGCCTGTTCCATCTGCATCACGGTATTATTACGCAGAATAATGATCAGCTTGCCCTCTTGCTCAGCATCCTGCAAACGCTCAATCTGACGTCGATAGTAGTTTTTCAGTGTAATGACGGCATCAGCTTCTTTCTGATGATTTGTAATGGTAATGGGCACGCGCAGGTTCCGGGCAGCATCCATCAGGCGATCTCGGTTCACGCCAAAGGGATAGACGCGCAGCGTTTTCAGCGCGGGTTGCTGAACCTTTTCTGGCTCTTCTTCCTGCTCTTCCATAAGAGCCGGTGATGGCGCGGTCAAAAAAGCGGTTGATGCCTCTTTCCCGGTTGTGCCGGTTGCAGCCAGCGCCCTTAACGGCGGAAGCTGGAGAGCTGTTTTCCCTCCGCCCCGCGAGCCTGATGTGTTAATCTGCCGAAGGGAACCCCCGTTGCGAAAGGAACCGGTCGACATTCCACGTCCCTGAGCGTTCACCCCCCAGCCGGGAACGCCCATTCCTCCGGTGGTAATGCGCCGCAGAGAAACATGGTCAGTATCGCTATCACGGGTGCGCTCTTCTGCGACAACCGCCTGTCCACGAAGCATTGCATCGATGGTCTCCGCAACGTCCCGATGGACAATCACCTCGTCCCAGCTCTGTTGCTCCACTACAACATCAAAGGTAGGAGGCGCTTTACGCTCTAGAATACTCTTTTGCGTCTGGCGGCGGCGGGCTTCCTCATCTCCTAATGTGACCGATTGCAGGCCACCCACGAGATCAGAGAGTGTCGGGTTTACCAGCAGGTTACCCAGAGAATTACCGTGGGCCGTAGCGACAAGCTGAACACCACGCTCCGCAATGGTACGAGCGGCGGCTGCTTCAAGCTCATTTCCGATCTCATCGATCACGATCACTTGAGGCATATGGTTTTCGACCGCTTCGATCATGACTGCATGCTGCTCTGCTGTACGTGCAACCTGCATCCGGCGTGCACGACCAATACCGGGATGTGGGATATCGCCATCCCCGGCTATTTCGTTGGAGGTATCAACCACAATGACGCGCTTATTTGCTTCGTCTGCAAGGACGCGGGCAACCTCACGCAGCAGGGTTGTTTTTCCCACACCGGGGCGACCAAGAATCAGAATAGACTGTCCCTGCTCCACAATATCGCGAATCAGAGCAATGCTGCCCAGTACCGCACGCCCAATGCGGCAGGTCAGACCGACAATTCTGCCCTTGCGATTGCGCAGGGCGCTGATGCGGTGCAGAGTCCGCTCAATACCAGCGCGATTGTCGTCGCCAAATTCGCCGATACGTTCAACCACATATTCGAGGTCGGCATAGGTGACAGGCTCTTCACCCAGAATCACTTCACTATCCGGGAAGCGACCCTCTGGGAGCCGTCCAAGGTCCATCACGATCTCCAGCAGTTCTCCTCGGTTCTCAAGCCGATTGACCGCATCGCGGATGCTGGGAGGAAGGGTAGCCAGCAGAGCCTCTAGATCGTCAGTGACCACATGTTGCATAGGCAGTTTTTCACCTCATTAGTTTTTGGCGAGAATTGACCGTCCCCAGGCCCTTCAAGCCATAGGCCGCTCTTTGCTCAAGCAGGGGGACTGTGCTGGACTTCATAGCCAGGCGGGCTACGTGCCGCACGAGCAAGACCCTGGTGGAATCGTGCTCAAATCCACTGTTACGCAGAGCGGTAATAACGCCTGTATCATATTCGCGCACAAAGCAGTAAATGCGCTGTGCGCTATATTCCAGCAACCGATTGATACCGAATTTGAGCAGGGGTTCGGCAAGATCGGTATGCTCTGGATGCACATTCAAACAGATGCGGTGCGGCGTGGTGCCATGTCCACGACAGAGCCGCAGCCATGCTCCCAGTCGGACACCCATGTCACAGACATAGTTCTCACTTCCTCCTTGAAAGAGGGCGGTCATCGGGTTCTGAGTGCCGACATGGAGTTGAGCATACTCTTCGCTGCTATCCAGAAGTTCCGCCATTTGCACCCGTTGTGGGGTGGTAGCGCGGTAGATCTGGTGCAGTCCCCAGGCGTAGTGGCGATGCCAGCGCCTCAGAGACGACAGGTTGAGGCCGGTGCCATCGGCAGGCTGCTGCCCTCCATTATAGACGTAGAGCAGTTCGCGTGCATAGCGCTGAAAGCCTGAACGCAGGAAGAGCTCCTGTTCCGGCGCGTCATCCTCAACTTTCGCGAAGATGCGAAGAATACCATGTGTCGCAGCGGCTTCTAGTACATAATCCAGAAGCGCTGTCAGTATTTCTTCGCTGGAAATAGTTCTGTTTGTCATGGAGGCCAGGTAGGAAAGGTCCCAACCCCGTCGTGATGGTCGCTCCTGGACCTGGGCAAAGCCGAGGAGACGCCAATGATCTTCACAAATCCATGTACGCGAGGCAGGGTTAATACGGAGGATATTCCTCAGGAGAGGAGCGGGCGCAAAATCTCTCTCTACGGGCTCTAGCCAGCACACAAAGTTAGCATATTCGTGCTGTTTACTACGAGCACGACGGTCCATAGTATAGATGATTCCCGGCAAATCGACAAATAATACCGGTCGTATCATCCAATGCTCCCGCGGCGTTGAGGGGCACGGAATTTATGCCCCTACCTGCACGCCCTCTACTATGCGGAGAAAGTATTTGTGGAAGCGTGGGTCGCCCGAAACCTCCGGGTGAAACGCAGTACCTAACTTGTTTCCTTCACGGACAGCAACGATGGTTCCATCGTCGAGCGTTGCCAGCACTTCTACATCGGGACCGACCTTTTCAACGGCGGGGCCACGAATAAAGAAGGCATGGAATGGCGCTTCACCAAGTTCTGATACTGCAAGATCAGTCTCAAAACTTTCCCGCTGACTGCCAAATGCGTTCCGACGGACACGAATATTAAGTGCGCTTAACAGGGGTTGACCCTGGAGCGCGTTATCCGTTTCTTTTGCGAGCAGGATTAAACCTGCACATGTTCCCCAAACGGGGACGCCTTGCGCGATTTTTGCTTTTAAAGGCTCAAACAGGTCATAAATGACCATGAGTTTGCCGATAGTTGTACTTTCACCACCAGGTATAATTATACCATCTACATCGTCCAGGTGTTTGGGGAGCCGAATTGCTCGGCTTTCGGCCCCCACTTGTTCTAGCATCTTGATATGGGCTTCAAAATCGCCCTGTAATGCTAATACGCCGATACGTGGTCGTGAGTTGCGTGTTTCCATAGCCTGAATTACCATCCACGTTTTGCCATCAAAGCATCTTGTGGCAACGTATCCAGATTGATTCCGACCATTGGTTCGCCCAGATTGCGTGAAACCTCCGCCAGAATCTCAGGGTCTTGATAATGGGTGGTTGCGCGAACAATGGCTTTTGCCCGCTTCAATGGATCACCAGATTTAAAGATACCCGAGCCAACAAAGATACCCTCAGCCCCCAGGCGCATCATCAGGGCTGCGTCGGCAGGAGTTGCGACACCACCGGCGGAAAAGTTAACCACTGGCAGCTTACCGGTACGTGCGACTTCCCGCACCAGCTCGTACGGAGCTCCCAGATTCTTGGCCTCTGTCATCAGCTCTTCTTCCGGGAGGTTCTGAAGCTTACGGATACCATCCATAATGGTGCGCATATGGCGAACGGCCTCAACAATATTTCCGGTTCCTGCTTCACCTTTTGTGCGCAGCATCGCGGCTCCTTCACCAACACGTCGGAGGGCCTCACCCAGATCGCGAGCGCCACAGACAAACGGCACGTTGAAGAGATGCTTATTGACGTGGTAATGCTCATCTGCCGGGGTCAGAACCTCGGATTCATCAATACAGTCCACGCCAATGGACTGTAGAATTTCCGCCTCAACGAAATGGCCGATACGGCACTTTGCCATCACGGGGATCGTGACGGCTTCCTTGATCTGAATAATCAGCTCGGGGTCGCTCATGCGTGCAACTCCACCCTGAGCACGAATATCGGCGGGAACACGTTCAAGGGCCATAACTGCCGCTGCACCAGCCTCTTCCGCGATTCTGGCCTGCTCCGCGGTCACGACGTCCATGATGACGCCGCCCTTCAGCATCTCTGGAAAGCTACGCTTTACTGATACTGTACCTGTCTGCTTCTCCATACGTTTTGATCTCCTGGATGCTACTATTATCTTTCTGCTCGTTTGATAGCGTATTCATTATGCCAGATTCTAGCATACTGTGCTAGCGAGCGGTACAGCCAATTTGAACTTGTCATACCAGCCATATGCTCAATGGGTGATGGTATTCGAGGGGGAACGTGTGTTGTCTCGGGCTGTGCCGTGGCTTTTTTCCTCTCTTCACTCATTATCGGCTTTGCTTCATGAGACTTGAGCCAGCTTCGCGTATTTGATAGAACGGGTATTTTAGATAGAACTTCCTTCTGCGTCTATTCAGGTAGATAGTGAGAAAGAGGGAAAGGACATGCCAGTTTCTTTGGATTGGGTTCAGATTACGCTCTTTGCAGCAGTGGTGCTCCTCTTGCTGGACTGCGCGTTGCGCAAGCAGGGCCGCGAGAACTGGCTGTACTGGCTCCTGATTATTCTTCTGGTGCCAACCGTAGGGCCGCTGCTCTTTCTGCTGTGCTGGGGGGGGGTCACTCCTCTGCTCGCTGTGGACATCGTGCCAGAAACTACCTGAGCCCGATGTCAAAGAGGCAAGGGAGGAAGAGCTTCTTCCTTATCAGGTGCTGCACGAAAGAAGGGCGGAGCGCTTTTAGCGCTCCTCGCCCATATACATACGTACGTAGCTTTTGTGGCGCGATTCCGCGACGACCCCATCTTCTACCGCCTGAAGGATCGCACAACCCTCTTCGTTGATATGGGTACAGTCATTATACAGGCATTCTCCCAGGTACGGGCGGAACTCCACGAAGCACCAGGCCAGTTCCTCAGCGGGAATATTCCAGGCGGCCAGAGCACGAATACCGGCTGAGTCGGCCAGCCAACCACCGCCAGACAGCGGGTATAGCCGTGAACCGGTTGTGGTGTGACGACCTTTCCCGGTGGCCTCGCTGACCTCACTGGTCCGAATATCCATTCCCGGCTCAAGCGCGTTGACCAGCGAGGACTTGCCCACGCCCGAAGGCCCGGTGAACAGCGTGGTATGCTCTTTCAGGTGTGCTCGTAGCTCCTCTATTCCTTCTCCGGTGTGAGCGCTCGTGAAGATGAGCGTATAGCCGAGCTTACGGTACTGTTCGGCTGCTTCCTCAATTGCAGAGGCATGAGGTAAATCAGCTTTATTCAAGCAAATGAGCGCTTGCAGGCGCGTTGCCTCGCAGATTGCCAGGTAGCGATCAAGAAAGCCAAAATGGGGCTCTGGCTGAGCGACCGCAAGCACGATAACCACCTGATCAAGATTGGCGAGAAGGGTTTGAGGAACGATCTTTTCTGCGGTTGAGCCCGCATCTTTCCGTGAAAGCTCACTTTGACGAGGGAGAATCTCTTCAATCAGTCCGTTTTGTTCATCAAGACGCCGAAGCTTGACATAATCCCCGACAGAGATCCGTGTTGGTGAAGTGGGTCCTGACTCTTCTGATTTACTTCGTTTGCTCTGTTCGCGCTCTTCGCGTAACAACTGATAGACATTCACCGAGGCGCGGGGACGGCCTTTACTGCGCGTAGCGGCCTGAGCTCTGGCAAATGCTTTCTTCAGTTTTCCTCGCAGAGTACAGCGGATAATCCCGCTATCGGTGTGCACTTCGTAGATGCCATGTGCACCATGAAGCACGATTCCGGTGAGAAGTTCCGGGTTTTCGATCAAGCGCAATCCCTCCAAATGAAGAATATATTCACGGCTGAAAATGAGAACGAGAAACGTATCTACCGTGCGGAGGGAGCGAGCGGACGACAGCAGCATTGAGGCTGCCGGGCGGTTAACGCGGTCCAGGTGTGTGGGAAGGCCTGCTAGACGAGAAGACCTGGCCGGTTATCATGCAGCTCTTACCCTCGTGCCGGGTAGATAAGGTGCATTCAAGCACATTTAAAACACGAACGTGCTTTTTCATAGGCTGCACCTCCAAGAGACTGGCCGAGCCAGAATTTGAACGAACTATTTCCCCGACGGTACTTGTTCCAGCATACAAGAAAAACAGTTCCTTATAGCTGTTTCTATCGGATGAACAAGGCCGCAATATAAGGAAATATTCCTATCAAAAACAGCATACTAGAACAGTCAAGGGTTTGTCAACGCTCTACAGGGAGAAGAACCAGAGCAGAAGCGTGAGAGGAAATATCGGCTACGTCAGCGCTGACGTAGAATCCACCTTCTTTTGGTGATCCGGCAACAATGCAGGAAAACAAACAATGTGCCCGCGAAATTCAGGCCTGGTTTTTGCATATCTACGCTTTAACGATCGTAGTAGAGGATACGCCCACAGTTGGTGCAGGACTGAAGCTCGGCACTCATCTGCACAAGCTGTAGCTCGCTTGGAGCCAACAGCGCTCTACACCACTGGCAAGAATCGTTCTCCACGCGAGAGACTGCGTGGCCCTGTTTGGTGCGGCGCATCTTTTGGTAGCGCTCAACCAGCCCGGGTTCAAGCTCACTGATGAGCTGCTGGCGCTGGCGTTCGAGTGCTTGCTGTTGCTCTTGCAGGCGGCTGTAGCGCTGGCGCAGTGAGGCGCACTCTGCTTCTCTGGCCTCTTCTGCCTGCTTCAATGCTTCTTGTCTGTTGCGCAGGACCTCTTGCAGAGACTCAACCAGATCGGCGATCTCACGCACGGCTTCTTCCTGTCGGCTCTGTTGGGCCTGCAATTGCTGGATTTCCTGCTGTACCGTTTGTAGCTCTTTTGCGTTGCTGGCTGTAGCTTGCGAGAGCCGTTCTTCCTGGCTTGTCAGACGGTGATTCGTTTCTTCGAGTGTCCATTCCGCTTCGCGCTGCGCCTGCTGGCTGGATTGAAGCTGTTGCTCTGCCAGCTTGTATTCAGAACGCAAGCCGCGAATGGTAGGGCTATCTTGCAGCGCGTTATCGACTGAACGCAGTTCAGCAGTAAGATGATCCATTTCAAGGTCAAGCTGCTGAAGCTCAAAAAGTCGCGCTGCAATCTGTATGGTGCTCATGGTTCCTCCTTTCCAGTACAACGGACACCAAAGAGCGTCGGATTCTTATTGTACTGCTAAGTGGGAGAGACTTCAATAGAATTTCGCGTAAGATGACCGGTTTAAGAATCCCTTTGCACAAATTTCATGTGCTGTTTACTTTTCCGCAGTATAATATGGAGCAAATGTCTATGAGGTGATCCTGATGCTGTTTGTGCTGATGCGGGTGGCCTTCATAGCGAGGGATACTATCAAACAGAGATAAGGAGCAGGTCTAGATGGAGACAATCAAGGGTGTAGACACCGGGCCGCATGTGATCCGCTGGCAGGGGGCAGGACAGCCAGACGAAAAGGAGTTGAGAAAACGTATGCGTCTGGAGGGTCTGTCTCCTTATACGTGGTCAAATGGTCCGGGGGAGCAGTACGCAGTACATAGCCATAGTTATCAGAAGGTGTTGTATTGTCTTCGTGGCTCCATTCGGTTTACCCTGCCAGATCTTCGTGATCAGAACGGAAGGCCGACGCACCTCGATCTGAAACCGGGTGATTGTTTGCTGTTACCGGCTGGCTTGCGTCATAGTGCACTGGTTGGTCCATCGGGTGTCACCTGTCTGGAAGCGCCCAGATATGTGCAGAAATAAGTGTGCATAGATATGTACCGAACGCTCTGGCGGAAGAGAGCGCATGCGTTTAGGCGGTATCGTCCCCGTTATCTCGGACGCTGCCAAGCAAGCGCTCTACCTCTGCCAGTACCTCCTGGGCGTTCAGTTCTGGTTCTCTATGATAGGGATCATAGGGATCGTAGGGAGTATAGGGGGGCTCAAGCTCTTCCAGAACATCCTTGCTGCGAATATCGGGGCCGTCTGCATCCTCATCGCTGCTGTATTGGCGGAAGACGTGCAGCTCTTCTTTCGGCAGGATCATTTCCTGTATCTCATTTTCAGACAGCCCGATCCAGCGATAATAGGTGATCTCTTCCCCATCCTGTGGCTCGCCGAGAACTTGCGTCAGGTCTCCAAGACCACGAAAGAGCGATACCACACGTTGTCCCTCGGGGTTCTCATAGGTCGCTTCATAGCTCTTGCCATAGTGGAGGGCTTTCTGATATGCTTCCTCTGTTGAGGTTGCCTGAATCAGGACAAAATTGCGGTGGACGACATTCTCTTTTTCGCCTTCCACGCGTATTTCTTCTATTATTTCTGCTACATACCATCTCTTGTAATTCATTGGGACGTGATTCCTTTCCGGGGTACAGAACTCTTTACTTCTATTATTGCGTTAGCATTAATAGCATTGTGGTATACTCAGACATCATCATACTTTAATTGTAAGTTTGTGGGTAGTATCAGGGACGAAAGAAAGAAATTATGGTTACTCGGTTCGCTGCCCGAAAAGGCAAGGGACCGATTGTGCATCCTGTCTTATTGCTTTAATGCATCTCCTGGATCGTGCTTTAGCTGCGGTTCAGAGAGGAGAAAGGATTCTGCCGTATGGGACGACTTGAGGGACGTGTTGCGTTCGTGACTGGCGCGGGGAGAGGCATCGGTGCTGCTACTGTGCTCCGAATGGCAGAAGAGGGTGCCAGAGTGGTGCTGGCCGACATCGATGAGCAGGGGTGCCAGCAGGCGCGTGCGGAACTACAGCGCCTGGGAGCCGAGAGCCTGTTCTTTGCCTGTGATGTGACGCAGGCGGATGCTGTCCAGAGGGCCATTGATGAGGCGGCTCACCGTTTTGGACGCCTGGATATTCTGGTGAACAATGCCGGTGTGCTGAGAGACAACCTGCTGTTCAAGATGAGTGAAGATGACTGGGATACGGTCATGAATGTTCATATGAAGGGGGCGTTTCTCTGTAGCCGGGCCGCGCAGGCTCATATGGTCAGGCAGCGATATGGCCGTATTATTTCTCTTTCTTCTACTTCAGCGCTTGGCAATCGAGGGCAGGCCAATTATGCCGCGGCAAAGGCGGGCATACAGGGGCTAACCCGCACGCTTGCTATTGAACTGGGTCAATTCGGTATCACGGTCAACGCCGTTGCACCGGGCTTTATTGATACCGAGATGACACGTTCTACTGCCCGCAGGCTAGGAATGGAGCCACGGCAGTTTATGGAAGCTGTGGCAAGGGAAGTTCCGGTTCGCCGTGTGGGACAGCCGCGTGATGTGGCGAATGTGATTTGCTTTCTGGCCTCTGATGAGGCGAGTTATGTGAGCGGTCAAATTATTTATGTTGCGGGCGGTCCCGGGCGAATTTAATATATAAGGAAATAGAAAACAGTGTGAGGGCGATTGTCTGCCTGTTGTGCCGGTAATCGCCTGCGTATACATTCAGAAAAGAGGATGCAAACGAGGTCTTCTATGCAATCATTGGAGCGTCGCCAGGCCGTTATTGTCCTGGATTTTGGATCACAGGTGAGTCGTCTGATTACTCGGCGTGTGCGCGAGTGTCATGTGTATAGTGAGCTGGTTCCACCCGATACAACCTATGCTGAATTACAGAAGCGTACGGATCTGGATATCAAAGGATTTATCTTCTCGGGAGGTCCGTCAAGTGTCTATGACAAGGATGCGCCTTCTTGTGACCCTGCGATTATGGATAGTGGGCTGCCGATCCTGGGGATCTGTTACGGGATGCAACTGCTCGCTCAGCACTTTGGCGGACATGTTGCCCCGGCTCAGGGGAGGCGCGAATATGGACCGGCCACGATTGAGGTTGTTCCTGAAGCGGCACAAAATCCCGATGTCTATCGCATCTTTGAAGGTATTCACCCTTCTCCCGTTCAGACTGAGCACCTTGACACTGTTTCGCAGATGCCGCGCCTGCCTGTCTGGATGAGCCATGGTGATAGCGTGGATAAGCTGCCTGAAGGCTTCCAGGTGTTGGCCTGCACCGAGAGTAACCCGGTTGCCGCTATTGCGCACCCGGCGGGAATGGTTGGCCTTCAGTTCCATCCCGAAGTCACGCATACGCCCCAGGGCAAGGATATCATTCGCAACTTCCTGTATCGTATTTGTGGCTGCTCGGAGAGCTGGACATCATCCGCTGTCATTGATGAGGCTGTTGAATCGATCAGAAAGCAGGTCGGGAAAGAGCGCGTCCTGTGCGCTCTCTCTGGTGGCGTTGATTCTGCCGTCGCTGCTCTGCTGGTCCACCGCGCTGTGGGCGATCAATTGACCTGCGTATTTGTTGACACCGGCTGTATGCGTGCTGGTGAGCGCGAGCAGGTAGTTGAAACCTTTAGCAATCACCTTCATATCCCGCTGATCGCCGTCGATGCAAGCGAGCGCTTCCTGAATCGGTTGGATGGTGTTGTTGACCCTGAGCAGAAACGCAAGCTGATCGGTGAAGAGTTCATTCGCGTTTTTGAGGAGCAGGCTACCAAACTGGCCGAGGAGCAGGGCCCAATCCCATATCTGGTTCAGGGGACTCTCTATCCCGATGTGATCGAGAGCACCAGCCATGATACAGCCAGCACGGCCACAAAGATCAAGACACACCATAACGTCGGCGGTCTCCCCGAGAAGATGAGCTTTAAGCTGGTCGAGCCGCTGCGCATGCTCTTTAAAGACGAGGTGCGCGAGATCGGGCAGGAACTGGGACTCCCTGAAGAGTGGGTCTGGCGGCATCCCTTCCCCGGACCGGGCCTGGCGATTCGGGTGATCGGCGCTGTTGATAAGCTGAAACTCGATATTCTTCGCGCTGCCGACAAGATTGTGATTGACGAGATCAAACGCGCTGGTGTCTACCGTGATTTGGGCCAGGCGTTTGCTGTGCTGACCCCGATTCAGAGTGTGGGTGTGATGGGTGATGGCCGTACCTATGCGTATGTGGTCGCAGTGCGTGCGGTGACAACCAGCGACTTTATGACGGCTGACTGGGCGCGGCTCTCGCCTGAGCTGCTGGCGCGTATCTCAAACCGCCTGGTCAATGAAATTGCCGAAGTGAATCGTGTTGTCTATGATATTACTTCCAAGCCACCTGCAACGATTGAATGGGAATAATGATCGAGTTTGAAATCCTGGTGCGGGGCGTCTATCGTCCCGCACAATTGCTTCTTACGTATGATTCCTCTTTGCGCCTTGAGGTGAGCGCGACTACCCGTCAATGGATGGATGCCTTCTGGAA
>Ga0164243_10012880_pt1 | contig 11805 bp, 15 predicted proteins | sample OricompcompostOP_FD_108781 | JGI IMG/M metagenome (GOLD analysis project Ga0164243, IMG submission 108781) | Organic Plus compost microbial communities from Emeryville, California, USA - Original compost - Organic plus compost (OP) | ecosystem: Engineered > Solid waste > Mixed feedstock >...
CGCTCAGCGTCGCCGTCCTGGCGCTGCTCGGCGCCGTGCTGTTCAGCACGTTCTTCCTGGTCCCGCAGTACTACCAGCACGTGCGCGGCGCCGACGCGCGCACCGCGGGGCTGCTGCTGGCGCCGTTCGGGCTCGGCGCGCTGGTCGCGATGCCGCTCGCCGGCCGGCTGTCGGACCGGATCGGCCCGCGCGCACTGGCCCCGATCGGCGCGCTCGCGGCGGCGCTGAGTACCGGCGTGTTCGCGCTCGCCGGCGGTACCGGCAGCGAGATCGTCCTGGCCGTCGCCATCGCCGTCCTCGGTGCCGGGCTCGGCATGATCGGCGCGCCGACCATGGGCAGCGTGTACCGGTCGGTGCCCGCCGCGTCGGCCGCCAGCGCCACCAGCACCCTGTACGTGCTGAACCAGATCGGCGGCGCCCTCGGCATCGCCGTGGTCACGCTGACGCTCGGCGACGCGCCCGGGCCGGACCGGTACCCGCCGGCGTTCGCCGTACTGGCCGGCCTCGCCCTGGCCGTCGCCGTGGCCACGCTGGCGCTGCCGGGCCGCCGCTTGGCGACCGCGGCGACCGAGCCGACCGGTACGCCGGCGGACGTCCCGGTCGGCTGACCGCTACCGGAACTCGTCGGCGTGCGCGGTGACCCAGTCCGCGAGGGTACGGCCGGGTCGGCCGGTGAGCCGCTCGACGGTGTCCACCACGGACGACGGCTCGTCGACCCGCGCGGCCTGGATCGCCAGCCGACCCCGCGCGTACCGTTCCGGGATCCACTCGGACAGCACCGCGAGCTCGGTGTCGGCGTCGACCTGCTCGACCCGTACCGGTACGCCCAGGGTCTCGCCGATGATCCGCACCTCCTCGGCCTGGGTGAGCCATTCCGGGCCGGACAGCGGGTACGCGCGCCCGGCGTGGCCGTCCTCGGTCAGCGCGCGGACCGCCACCGCGGCGATGTCCGCGGGATCGATCGGCGCGGTACCGACCTCCGGGTACGCGAGGCGGACGACGCCGGTGCGCAGCTGCGGGGCGAACCACCGCGCGTTGCTCGCGAACGCGCCCGGCCGCAGGTGCGTCCAGGACGGTGCGTACGCCTCGACCGCCCGTTCGACGCCGCGGTGGTGGCGGGCGATCGGATCGTCCGCCCCGTCGCGTACCGCACCGGACGAGAGCAGGACGACGTGCCGCACGCCGGCGTCGCGCGCGGCGCGGGCGGGGATCTCCGGGTCGCCGTGCGACGCGTACAGGAAGAGGGCGGTGGCGCCGGCGAACGCGGCCGGGAGCGTGTCGGGGTCGGTGAGGTCGGCGCGCCGTACCTCGACGCCGTCGGGTACCGCCGCCGTGTCCGGGTTCCGGGACAGCGCACGCACCTGCCGGCCCGCGGCGGCGAGCTGGCGTACCACCTCGCCGCCGACGCCGCCGGTCGCTCCGGTCACCACGATCATGATCGTTCCCTTCGTTAGTCAACCTTGAGGGCATCATAGTCATCCGTAAAGATGACTAGTGTGAACAGGTGGCGAATTAGGATGAGGCGCATGCCACCAGGTCCCCGCCGCGCCCCCGCCCCCGACGAACGGCAACGCGACGCCGAACGGTCCCGCCGACTGCTGCTCGACGCGGCGCTGCACGAGTTCGCCGCGCACGGGTACGCGGGGACCAAGGTCGCCGACATCGCCGCCCGCGCGGGCGTCAACAAGCAGCTGATCAGCTACTACTTCGGCGGCAAGGAAGGGCTCTACCGGGCGCTGCACGAACGCTGGCAGCAGCGCGAGGCCGAGTTCGCCGGGCCGGACAAGACCCTGGAGGAGGCGGTCCTCGGCTACCTCACCGCCGGCCTCGCCGACCCCTGCCCGGCCCGGCTGATCGCCTGGAGCGGCCTCGCCAACGACGGCTCCCCCGACATCCTCGCCGACGAGGACGACGAGCCACGCGCCCGGCACTGGAAGGAACGCGGCGAGCTCGCCGACGACGTCGACACCGCGGCCGTGCTGCTCGCCATCCGCGGCATGGTGATGGCGCCGGTGGTACTGCCGCACCTGGTCCGGCGGCTGTTCGGCGTGGAGCCGGACGACCCGGAGTTCCGCTGGCGGTACGGCGAGCTGCTGGCCGGCATCATCCGCCGGCTGGCGCAGCCGATGCCGGCCGCCGCACCGGACGGAACGCGCCCGCCAGCGGGATGATCACTGCGACCAACACCAACGGTACGGCGAACCCGACCCGCCAGTTCGACAGCTGCTGCACCGCACCCACCAGCGGCGCGCCCACCAGGAACCCGACGTAGTTGAACAGGTTGACCCGGGCGATCGCGAGCCCGGTCCCGGCCGGGTCGTACTGCCCGGCCGCCGAGAACGACAGCGGCACGACCACGCTGAGCCCCAGCCCGAGCACCCCGAACCCGACGATCGCGGCCGCGGTACCCGGCGCGGCGACGACCACCAGCAGGCCGAGCACGCCGACCACGACACCGGCCCGTACCGCCGCGACCGGGCCGAAGCGGCGGGCCGCGACGTCCGCGCCGAGCCGGCCGACCACCATGCACGCCTGGTAGACCGCGTACCCCCAGGAGGCGAACTCGGCCGACGAGGACAGCCCGCGGCGCAGGTACTCCGCGCTCCAGTTGGACGTCGCCGAGTCCGCCACGTACATCAGCGCCACGCCGACGCCGATCAGCACGATCGGCCCCCACGGCACCGCCGGACCGGCGGCCGGTCGGGGCCGCGAGCCGCCCACCGTGCGGCCGAGCAGCGGCTCGCGGCCCCGATAGACCGCGAGCGCCCGCTCGACGTCCCGTCGTACCAGCCGGGGGCCGGTCGCCGCGGACAGCGCGATCCCCACCACCGCGACCACCCCGAACCCGACCCACAGCGGCTGGTGCCAGTGCTCGTTCGCGGACGAACTCAACGCGCCGAGGATGCCGGCCACGCTCCACACCGCGTAGAACGAGGCGAGGATGCTCCGCCCGTACCGCCGCTCCAGACTGACGCCCTGCATGTTCATGGTGGCGTCCACCGCGCCGACGGACAGCCCGAACACCGCGAGCACCGCGTACAGCAGCGACCGGTCCGGCACCGCGCCGGCGCCGAGCACGGCCAGACACACCAGCGGCTGGGCGACCCGCAGCACCGCGGCACTCCCGTACCGCTCGGCCAGCCAGCCGGCGAGCAGGCTGCCCACGCCGGCGACCACCGGTACGGCGAGCAGCAGCAGGGTCAGCCCGCCGTTGCTGAACGCGAACCTGTCCTGCAGCACCGGCACCTGGGTCAGCAGCGCGGCGAAGCACAACCCCTGCACGAAGTACGCGACCGAGATCGCGCCCCGCGTCCCCGGATCACGGTGCGAGCCGTCGCCGGTCTGCCGCATCGCCACCTCCCGTACTCCCGGGCGTGTGAGGCCACGGCGTCGTGCCGCGCAGCGTATCCGAAACTTACTCGCTTTTCTGCTGCTGCACAGGCTCGCCGGGCCCGGACGGGTCGAGCGCGCGCTGCACCGACTCCCACGGCTCGCGCTCCGGCACGCCGGCGCCGGCCGGGCAGGTACGCCGCCAGTCACACCAGCCGCACCGGTTCGACGGCGCGGTCGGGAACGCCGCGTCCGGGTCCTCCCCCGCCGCCACCCGACGCTCGGCCGCGGTGATGTCCCGGGCGGTGTCCTCGGCCCGGGTCACGTGCCGGCGCAGCGTGTCGTCGGTGTGCTCGTGCGCCGCGACCGTACCGGTCGGCAGATGGTGCAGCTCCACCCGGCGGCAGCGGCGGTGCATGGTGCGCTCGGCGGCGAACGCGTACAGCGCGAGCGCGCGCGAGCCGCGCGCGTCGTCGCTGGTCAGCTCCGACCGGCCGGTCTTGTAGTCGACGATGACCAGCTCCTCGCCGCGCCGGTCGATCCGGTCCACCCGGCCGTTGAACGCCAGCACCGCGGTCCGCGTCGCGACCACCCGCTCCACCCCGACCGGGTCGTCGGTGGCGTCCAGCGTCTCGACGTAGCTCTCCAGCCAGCGCACCGCCACGTCGAACGCGGCCCGCTCCTGCTCGCCGTCCCGGTACCCGTCGGAGACCCAGGTGCCGCGCAGCAGCCGCGGCAGCGCCTCGGTGGTGCGCTGCTCGACGGGCAGCGCGTACCAGTTCTTCAGGGCGGTGTGCACGCTGGCGCCGAGCGAGTTGTGCGCCCACGGCGGGCCCTTCGGCGGCTGCGGCCGGTCCACGTACTGGTAGCGGTACCGCCGGGGACAGTCCTCGTACGCCCCGAGCTTGCTCGGCGTGCACACGAACAGCTTCTCCGGCATGCCGCCGATGGACAGCTGCTCGGGCACCGCCGCCTGCCGCACCTGCTCGGTCATCTCACATCCCCGGTCGAACGAAACGGACAGCTGTGATCCTGCCAGCAGGGTGTGACGATACGGGCAGCCGTCGGCGCCGGCCCGCCCCGGGTACGGCGCGGTAAGGTTGCGGCGATCCCCTCCGGAGGTGTCCATGGGTCTGTTGAAGTGGATGCGCGGCGACGCCGACTCGCCCTCGACCGCGATGGCCGCGGCCGGGCTGGGCGAGATCGCCGGGCTGCTGCACCCGGGCAAACGCAAGCAGACCGAGCTGATTCAGGAGCTGAAGAGCAAGCGGCAGGACATCGGCAACGACGCGCCCGGCGGGGTCGATCTGGACCGCGGCGTCGCCGTGATCAGGTCCCGTACCGCCGACGAGACGGCCGACACCGCCCGGCCCGCCACCCAGGCCCGGCTGGGCCGCCGCAGCTCCGAGGCGATCGCCGCGGCCCGCGCCGCCGCGGTCGAGCGCGCCGCGGAGGGCACCGCCTGACGCCTCACCCGCCGTACTGGTGGACGAAGCGGGCGATCGCGTCCGCCACCATCTGTACCGCGATGGCCGCGACCAGCAGACCGGAGATCCGGGTCAGTACCTCGATGCCGCCCTGCTTGAGCACCCGGACGATGACGTTCGAGAAGCGCAGGAACCCCAGGATGATCGCGTGTACCGCGACGATCGCGGCACCGATCGCCACGTAGTCGGCGAAGCTCGTGCTCTGCCGGACGAACACGATCGAGGCGACGATCGCGCCGGGCCCGGCGAGCAGTGGGGTACCCAGCGGTACCAGGGCGACGTTGGTGGTGGCCGTCGACTCCGGATCGTCCTGCTTGCCGGTCAGCAGCTCCAACGCGACCAGCAGCAACAGCAGCCCGCCCGCGGCCTGCATCGCCGGCAGCGAGATGCCCAGGTACTTGAGGATCTGGCCGCCGGCGACCGCGAACGCCACGATCACCCCGAACGACAGCCACACCGCCTGCCAGGCCGCCCGGTTGCGGGCGCGCAGGTCCATGCTGCGGGTCAGGGCGAGGAAGATCGGTACCGAGCCGGGCGGGTCGACGATGACGAACAGCGTCACGACCGCCGTGCCGAACAGCTGCAGATCCACCCGTACCCCCTGGCTCAGCCGGCCCGGTCCTGCGCCACCACCGGCGTGCTGCCGGTGGCCAGCGTGAGGATCCGCTCGTACGAGGCGGGGGTGGTGGTCTCGACGGCGATCCCGGTCGGTTTGTTGCTGCCGTGGTAGTCGCTGGCCCCGGTGACGAACAACCCCAGCTCGGCCGCCAGGGTACGGGCATGCGCCCGCTCCGCCGGCCCGTGGTCCGGGTGGTCGGCCTCCAGCCCGGCGAGCCCGGCGGCGGCCATCTCCGCGATGACCGAGTCCGGTACCACCCGGCCGCGCCGGTGCGCCAGCGGGTGCGCGAACACCGGTACCCCGCCGGCGCCGCGGATCAGCCGCAGCGCCTCGAACACCTCCAGGTCGTCCTTGGGCAGCCGGTACCGCCGGCCCAGCCACTGCGGCGCGAACGCCTCGCTGACCGTGTCGACCAGCCCCCGCCGGATCAACGCCTGCGCCAGATGCGGCCGGCCGACCGGGGCGCCGGCCGCATCCTGGAGCACCTCGTCCCAGGTGACGTCGATACCGCCGGCCCGCAACAGGTCCACCATCCGCTGCGCCCGGGTACTCCGGTTGCGCCGCACCCGGTCCAGCGCACCGGACAGCCCCTCGTCACCCGGATCCGGCAGGTACGCGAGCAGGTGCAGGCCGATGGCCGTCCCCGGCCCGGGCCGCCAGCGGGCGGAGATCTCGATGGACGGCAGCAACGTCAACCCGGGCGGTACGGCCGCGGCCGCCTCCGCCCACCCCGCCGTGGTGTCGTGGTCGGTCAGCGCGACCACGTCGAGCCCGACCCGCCCGGCCAACCGCATCAGCGCGGCCGGCGCATCGGTACCGTCGCTGGCCGAGGAGTGCACGTGCAGGTCGATGCGCATGTGGCTCATTCTGCCGTCGCGATCACCGCGGGAGAGCCGGGGCACGGCAGACGGCGTACGGCTCAGGCGTCGTTGCCGTCCGCCTCGCTCTCCCCGAGGCGCGCCTCGACCGCCTCCGGCTCGTACATCTCCTCGACGACGCGCAGGTAGAGCTCGTTCGGGTTGGGCAGGTGTGGGACCTCGCGCAACGCCTGGTCCTGGCCGGCGGACTCCAGCACGAACGTGCCGTAGTTGAGCATCCGGCCGAGCGGGGTCTGCTGGTACTTCATGTCGGTGACCCGCAGCAGCGGCATCATCGCGACCTTGCGGGTGACCAATCCGTTGATCAACATCACCCGCTTGTTGGTCAGGATGAACCGGTCCTGGAACCAGTCGAACACCCGCCAGCCGACCCAGACCAGCGACAGCACCCAGAGCAGCACCACGACGGTGACCGCGATGTCGGCCTTGAAGTGCGCCAACATGCTGCTCACGAACCCCATCAGGAACGTGGCGACGACCAGGACGACGATCGGCACGATGATGTGGATCCAGTGCCGGCGCCACTCGCCGCGGTATTTCTCCGTCGGGAACAGGTATCGCGCCACGTACGCGCTGGGGACCGGCTCGGCCGCGGTGACCCGGCGCGGCCCCTTGCTGGACAGCCCGGTGGCCGGGTCGAAGTCGTCGGTGAAGTCGGTGGTGTCGGAGTATCCGCCGGGCGGCTCGGCGAGCGGCGGCGGGATGTCGGCCGGGCCGCTTGCCGGTGGCGTGTCGCCGTCGCCCAACAGGTCGTCGGCCCGGTGGTACGGGGGGTGTGCGATGGGCGGGATGGGCTCGGTGTCGCGCCGAGCGTCATCGTCAGACCGATCGGCCTCGTCTCGGTGCATTCCTCAAAATTAACCCACGAGGTTCGAGAAGAAGTCACCCACGCCGGTCAGAACGCCGACAATGCCGCCGCCAATCGTCTTGGCAACCATCGCGGCCGAAGACGGCTTGTACGCGATGAAGAAAATCAGGAAGGCCAGGCCACCCCAGGTGAGGATCTTCTTGATCATTGTCCCTCCCCGACGTCACATATCGCTACTGAGCGTATCAGCTAGACGCCATTCTGTGAATCTCTGGCCCTGAATTCACCAGGGTAATCCACACCATTCCGGCAGCCGATGCGGTCACCCTCCAACACCGTACCCGACGGCGCGCATCTGGTCGCTCACCACGCAACGGCAGGTACGCAGCGTGACCGACAGTTCGGCCAATCCGCTCGGCCCGTGGCGTACGGCCAGGTCAGCCGGCGGCGGCCAGATACGGCGACAGCGCCCCGTACACGAGCTCCGGCGGCCGGGACTCGGTCAGGTCGTGCAGCACGATGTGCTCGGCGAGCACGTAGCCGGCCGAGGCCGGGTGGGCGACGGCGTACAGCCACAGCCCCTTCGCCTCGCCCACGTACACGCTGCGGTCGTCGACCGACGGCACCGACCACAGCGGCGTGGGGTGCCCGGCCGCGATGATCTTGGCATGCGGTACCTGGCCGGACACGGCGGCGGCCAGGACGGGGCCCGGGTCCGTACCGCCGATGCCGGCGAACCAGCAGCCCAGGCCGACGCCGGGCTCCTCCGCGACCAATACCACGTCGGCCGGGCCACCGAGCGGCGCGGGGCCGGAGCACGCCGACACCGTCGCCACCGCCTCGGCCGGCGTCTCCCCCGCCCAGCCGACGCCGGTCAGCATCCAGTCCGGCAGCTGCGGCCACGGGCACCACAGCGGTACCCGCCGCGCCGCGCGCGCGGTGTCCACCTCGTCCGGCCCGATCCGGGACGGGATGTGCAGCGGCGGCACCACGCCATGCCGGTCGCACACCCAGTCGGTGTGCCCGGCGTCCGACGGGTGGACCGTCCTACCGCATCGTGGACATCGTGCCCCAGTCACCTATCCCACGGTGATCTTCTTCACGGGTGCCGTCAAGTCGGACGCGGGCGGCTGCGCGTACCGCCGGATCCAGGCGTGCATGGCGATCCCGCTCGCCACGCCGGCGTTGATCGACCGGGTCGACCCGTACTGGGCGATCGAGCACACCAGGCTGGCCGCCCGCCGCGCCGGCTCGGACAGCCCGGGACCCTCCTGGCCGAACAGCAGCAGACAGCGCCGGGGCAGCTCGACCGTCTCCAGCGGTACCGAACCGGGCAGGTTGTCGATGCCCACCACGGCCAGGCCGGCGTCGGTCGCGAAGCCGAGCAGCGTCTCGATGTCCGGGTGGTACCGGACGTGCTGGTACCGGTCGGTGACCATGGCACCGCGCCGGTTCCACCGGCGGCGACCGACGATGTGCACCTCGGCGGCGAGGAACGCGTTCGCGGTGCGTACCACCGTGCCGATGTTGAAGTCGTGCTGCCAGTTCTCCACCGCCACGTGGAAGTCGTGCCGGCGGGTGTCCAGGTCGGCCACGATCGCCTCGCGCCGCCAGTACCGGTACCTGTCGAGCACGTTGCGGCGGTCCCCGGCGGCGAGCAGCTCCGGGTCGAGCCGCGGATCGTCCGGCCACGGGCCCGGCCACGGGCCGACGCCCACCCCGCTGTCCTGTTCGTCGTGCACGCACCGACGATACGGCGCCCGCGGGTGCCGCCCGGCGCCGCCGGCTCAGCTGGACCGGCTGGCCTCGAACGCGTCGGCGAAGGCCGCGGTCAGGTCGGCGAGGAAGCGGCGTTCCGCGGTACTGATCGGCTCGCCGCCGAAGCCGAGGAAGCCACCGGACCGGGCCGCGGCACAGACCTGCTGCGCGATGTCGCCGATCCAGTCCCGGTACGCGTCGGCGTCCGCCCGGGCCGCCCGCGCGGCCAGCAGGTCGGCGGCCCGGCGGCAGGCGGCGAGCACCTCCGCGACGCCCCGCGCCCGGTCGTTGAACTCGACCGCGGTGGGGCGCGGCGCACCCGCGTCGTCGTCGGTCCACAGCTCGGCGGCGACCCGGCGTACCAGCGGGCTGTCCGAGTGCCGGCCGGCCTCGATGGCCCGGTCCCCGGCCATGCCCTCGTCGACGGTACGGCGCATCCCGTCCGGCTCGGCCGACGTCGCCGCGATCACGACCCGCTCCGGCAGCTCGACGAGCAGCCGCCACTCGTACGGGGAGAAATCGGTGACACGCTCTGCCATGTCCGCCTCCGCACGCTCGACTCCGGCTACAGAATAAGGCCGGAATGTCCGGTGGCAGGCGCTTCGCGAGGCTCGAATGCCACGAACGGTGTCGGATCGGCGACGCTCACCGCACCAGATCGCTGCCCCAGCCGTCGTAGTCGCCGCCGTGCTCGCGTACCACGGTGAGCACCTGCACCGACGCCTCGTCGATCTCGGTGAGCGGCGCCGCCCGTACCGCCGTGAGCGTCACGCCACCCTCCGGATCGCTGCTCGCCGACACTCGGTACCCGAGCGTGCCCAGCTCGCCGCCGGCGGCACCGGCCGCGGCCTGGTCGGCGAAGTGCGCGGAGTGCTCGATCGGCCGCGGCACCTCGGTACGGTCGCCCCGCGCGACCAGCGCCGCCACCAGCGGCCGGTTGTAGCTGCGCTGCTCGGCGGCCGGATCCTTGGTGAACACCCGCCGCACGTACGACCACTCCGGGTCCTGCTCGACCGCCTGGACCGGCTCGGTCGGGTACGCCGGCAGCTTCAGCCCGCCCGGCTCGGCCGGCAGCTGGAACACGAACGTGCACTCGCCGCCGCTGACGACGCGGCCCACGTACGTGCCGTCCGCGCGCCTGCCGACCTCGGCCGCGAGCTTGTCCTCGAACACGTACAGCTCGTGCGCGGCGCCCGCCGCCGGCGACCCGTCCGGCCGCGTCGCGCCGAACGTCACCCGTACCGTCAGGCGCACCGGCAGCTCCGCGACCGGCGCGGCGGCCACCGCGGCCAGATCGGCGTGCAGCATCGCGTCCGCCTCGTCGCCGGTATCGACGCTGACCCGGCCCGGGAACGTCTGCCAGTCCGGCTCCCAGCTCGGCTTGTTGCGGCGGAACAGCGGCACGTCGGCGACTCCCTCGACCTCGACCGGGCGACCGCGTTCGGCCGCCGCCGGCCAGTCTGCCGTACCGTCCGCCGCTCCGCTCGGCTACCCGACCGGTTCGGTACCGGTCGTGCCAGACTGCTGGCCATGCACGCGCAGACCGCCACCCCGGCGGACACCGACACCGGATCGCCGCCGGTGCAGCGGCTGGGCAACCGCGGCCGGTGGGTACGGGTCGTCGTCGCGCTGCTCGGCGCCGCGCTGCTGCTCGCCGGGACGCTGGTCGGCCAGGACGACGACTTCCCGTTCGGCCCGTTCCGGATGTACGCGACCAGCGACGAGCTGAACGCGCCGGTGCACGACACCCGGCTGCACGCGATCGACGCGTCCGGTCACCACCTCGTACTGGCCGACGCGCAGACCGGGTTCCGCCGCGCCGAGGTGGAGGGGCAGCTGCCACGGTTCCGGCGGCATCCGGGGCTGCTCGGCGCGCTCGCGACCGCGTACCACCGGCGGCAGCCGGACGCGCCGCGGCTGGTCCGTATCGACGTGGTGGACCGGTTGCTGCAGCTGCGCGACGGGCGACCGACCGGCCGGTACACCGACCACGTCGAGGCGACCTGGCGGGCCCGATGAGGGCACTCGCCCGCTGGTTCACCAGCCCGGTGCCGCTCGGTCGGGTCGCCGCGTTCCGCACCCTCGTGTACCTGTTCGTGGCCGCCGACCTGGTGTTCTTCACGCCGTGGGTGCGGCTGCACGCCGACCTGCCCGGGTCGCTGTACCAGCCGCTGCTGATCGGCCGCCTGCTGCCGCTGCCGACCCCCGGGTACCTGCTGGTCACGGTGGTGTTCTGGGTACTGCTGGCGGCCGCGCTCGCGGCCGCGACCGGGCGGGCGCCGCGGCTGCTCGGCTGGCTGGTCTTCGCGCTGTACCTGGAGTGGATGCTGATCGCGATGAGCTACGGCAAGGTCGACCACGACCGGTTCGACCTGCTGGTGGCGCTGGCCGTACTGCCGACCGCCGGTGCGGCCCGACACGGCGTGCCGACCCGGTCCGAACGGGCCGGCTGGGCGCTGCGCTGCACCCAGCTCGCGGCGGTCGCCACCTACTTCCTGTCCTCGTGGGCGAAGCTGCGGTTCGGCGGGCCGGAGTGGCTGACCGGCGCCACCATGACCCGCGCGGTACTGCGCCGCGGCACCGAACTGGTCGAGTGGTCCACGCACGTACCGCACCTGCTGGTCGTCGTGCAGTTCCTGATCGTCGCGTTCGAGTTGAGCACGCCGATCGTGTTCCTGCTCCGCGGCCGGTGGTACTACCTGCAGGTCGCCCTCATGTACGCCTTCCACGCCCTGGTGTTCGCCGCCGTGACGATCAGCTTCGTCCCGCACCTGGTCGCGATGGCGAGCTTCCTGCCGCTGGAACGGGTACGCCCAGCGTGTTGGGTGGCCCGGCTGCTGACCCGTCGCCGTACGACAGTGCCGGCCGGCTGACGGCTCCCCCGACGACCAGGACCGCTCGGCGGCCGGTCCTCCGGCCGCTCCC
>Ga0164243_10012881_pt1 | contig 11805 bp, 10 predicted proteins | sample OricompcompostOP_FD_108781 | JGI IMG/M metagenome (GOLD analysis project Ga0164243, IMG submission 108781) | Organic Plus compost microbial communities from Emeryville, California, USA - Original compost - Organic plus compost (OP) | ecosystem: Engineered > Solid waste > Mixed feedstock >...
GAGCAGCCACCGTAGGGAGGCCCGTAGGGGCCGGACGAGGTGAGCGACGCGGTGTCCGGCGCCCGCGCGCCGGACCGACTTTGTGAAGCCCGGCCGGGCCGATTGCCTCGGCTCGACGACCAACAGAACTCCCTCCCTCACGCAACCCCTCATCCCTTACGCACCACCAACGTCGCCGTGTCACTACTAAACGACCCATCCCCCTGAATCTCAAAATGCCCCCGCACCACATCCGGCGCAATCGCATGCAGGACCCGCAATGCGGCTACGAGCGTCTCGGGCGTACGCATCCGTGCCACCCAGGACGAGAACTCCAGCGGCAAACGCCGCAATGTCGTGCTTTGCAGCGTAAAACCCGCCTGCGTCAGCAAGGCAGACCATTCCGCGATCGAGTAATTACGCACATGCGAAGTATCACGCAGCATTTCGAACGTTTGCAGCCACGTGTCGAGTAATGCTTCGCCGGGCGAAACCACGTCTGCAAAGGCTGCCATACCGCCGGGCTTCAATACGCGCCTTGCTTCGCGCATAGCTTGGCCGGGGTCCCGCCAATGGTGGGTCGAGTAGCGGCACAGCACCAGATCAAACTGCTCGTCGTCAAATGGCAGACGTTCCGCCTTGCCCTGACAGGTGTCCAGGTTATGCAATCCGCGGCGGCCAGCTTCGGCGGCGACCACATCGAGCATGGCTTGGGACAGATCGTAAGCAGTGACGTGTTGAACCAAGGGGGCAACGAGAAAACTCACATGGCCGCCGCCGCAACCGAGATCCAAGACACGGGCCTTTGGTTGCTCCCGAGCGAGGCTGGCCAGTTGTTGCAGGTCTTCGCCTTGCGCGTGAACCGCGCTGGTCAAATATGCGGCGGCTTGTGGACTGAACTGACGCTCGACAGCGGCGTCGTGAGAGGCAGAGAGGGTCATTAATGACTCCAAAAACGGCGTTGTGACAGATGGCATGACGTGCCAGGAGTTAAGATAAGTGTCCGTTGATACGCGTACAAGACCATTGTTTATCCTGGTATGAGTGCTTCCCCCCAAGCCGGTTTGCCGGCATCACATGACAGTTCGACCCGCCGCCGTCACGCTTTGGGTGAGTTCGTGCGTGCCGCGCGGGCGCGGATTACGCCGCAGATGGCGGGATTGCCGGAAGGGATGCGACGCCGCACACCCGGACTGCGGCGCGAAGAGGTCGCGCAGTTATGCGGGATCAGCGTGACCTGGTACACCTGGATCGAGCAAGGACGCGAGGTCTCTGTGTCGCCTGCCGTGTGGGCGCGGATTGCGGGCGTGCTGCAGTTGGCGCGTGCCGAACGCGCATACCTGTTCGAGTTGGCCGAGTGCGCGGACCCACAGCATCCGCGCGACGAGGGCTGCGAGGCGCCTGGGTTGTTGCGTGAGTGTGTGGATGCGATTACTGCGCCAGCTTATGTACTAGATCGCGCATGGAATGTGTTGGTGCATAACGCATCGATGAGCGAGCTGTTTGACGACTGGCCCGTGCGCGATCCTCAGCCGAATTTGTTGCGTTATATCTTTCTCGATCCGGCCGCGCGCCAACTGGTGGTGGACTGGGATCAGCGCGCGCGCCGCGTCGTGGCCGAGTTCCGAGCCGATGCCGGGGCGCATCTGGATGAACCGGATGTGTTGACGCTGCTCGATGAACTGAATCGAGATAGCGATGTGTTTGCGCATTGGTGGACACGCCACGCTGTGGTCGAGCGCGAAGGCGGTCTACGCGAATTTCAGCATCCGCGTCATGGTCGGCTGGCTTATCAGCAAACGACGTTTCGTTTGGCGACGCATCCGGATCTGAAATTAGTGATGCTGTTGCAGGGCGAGTGAGTAATCTGGAATTCCTACTCAGGCAAGCCTGCCTCCAGCAGCCCTTCCAATAATTTTCGTATCGGTGCCGGCAGCGCCAGCGATGGCAGCTCCGCGAGGCTAGCCCAGCGCTGCGGTGTCGTAGGCTCGGCTATGGCCGCAGCTTGGCTCACGGGCAGATACCACGGTTTGATATGCAACCGGTAATGCGTGAACGTATGCGCAAACGCGGCCAGTTCGTATCGCTGCGTGGGCTCCAGGCCCAATTGCCGTGCGGCCTGGGCCGGATCGCCGCCTGCTTCGAATTCCGGCAAGCTCCACAAGCCGCCCCAGATCCCCGGCGACGGCCGTTGTTCCAGCAAAATCGCACCATCGCGTTGCAGTACAAGCATGCCGGTCTGGCGTTCGGGGATGGCTTTGCGGGCCTTGGGAGTGGGGAGTTCGCTCTGGCGCCCATCGCGGCGCGCGATACAGGTGTCGGCTACCGGGCAGCGCGTACAGTCGGGCTTGCCGCGCGTGCATAATGTGGCGCCCAGGTCCATCAAGCCCTGGGTATAGGTGGCCATGTTCAGGCCGGGCGCCTCGGCAACCTGTGCATCTGCCAGTTCCCACAAGCGCTGTTCGACTTCACGCCGCGTGGGCTCGCCCTCGATACCGAAATGCCGCGTGAATACGCGCTTGACGTTACCGTCCAGGATCGGAGACCTCTCCCCGTAGGCAAAGGCCGCAATCGCGGCCGCCGTGGACCGGCCTATGCCCGGCAACGTGGCGATCTGCTCGGCGGTGGGCGGAAAGCGTCCGCCCCAGTCGCTCATGATGGTTTGCGCGCAACGGTGCAGGTTGCGCGCGCGTGCGTAATACCCGAGGCCTGCCCAATAAGGCATGACCGCTTCCTGGTCCGCGGCCGCCAGCGTTGCCACGTCGGGGAACCGTTCCAGAAACCGCTGATAGTACGGAATGACCGTCGTGACCTGTGTTTGCTGCAGCATGATCTCTGACAGCCAGATCCGATACGGGTCTTGCGTATGTTGCCAGGGCAGTCCGTGGCGGCCGTGGCTAGCTTGCCAGGCGACGATGCGAAGGGCGAAATCCATAGCGCGGGATTATCGCACTCCGCGCGTGCCAAGCAGCTCGCTCGATTTGAACGAGTATGGCGAGGCGCGGATACATAATTGGATGGTTTAAAAAATGGCCTGACTATATATATGAGTTATGTAGCCATCGTCAGAGGCCGTTCGATGCAGTGCCGCGCGCGAAACTTTTATTTTCTTGATGTAACTGAAAACAAAAAATATGTGGGAATTCGCCTGCTATGAACCCGAAAAAAGCGGTCTCATGGCAGGGACGGCTTTAATGCGTCCCTGATTAAAAACGAGTGCTGCGAGTGACTGACCAGCGCGCCGCCAGGGCTCCCAGGATACCCGTGCCCACCACCGCAATCGCCAGTATCGGCAACCCCGGCAAATGCAGGGCAAAGTTTGCCCCGTAACTACGGGCGAGTCCCACCAAGGCGTTATTCAATGGGGTCAGGGCGGCAGCCGCCGCGCCTATGGCGATCAAGGCCGCCAACGCACCGGACAGGGCGCCCAGATATAGAAAGGGCCGGCGCACAAAGGATTCCGTGGCGCCCACCAGGCGGGCAACCGCGATCTCTTCTCGTTGCAGCATGGCCTGCATGCGTACCGTATTGAAGACGGCTGCCAGCACAACTGCCGCGACGCATGCCGCCAGGAATATCAGCCCCACACGTGCAAAGCGCAGAATGGCTTCCAGTCGCTGCACCCACGCGCTGTCCAACTGCACCATATCGACGTGTTCCCATTTCTGCCACGTCTCGGCGAGCGTGTTGGCGCGCTCTGCGAGTTGTTCGCCTTCGGTCAGCGTGGCGACCACCGCATCCGGCAGCGGATTGCCGGGTAACACGGCCAGGGCCTGATCCCAAGTAGGATCGTTGCGCAATGAGGCCAGTGCCTCGTCGCGCGGCACAACACGTACTGCCTGCACCTGACCGGCATTCTCGTCGCGGATGCGTTGCGCAATCGCGGCGGCAGCGCCGTCGGGGGCGGACGTCTTCAGGAACAACGTGACCTCTGGCGTTACCGATACTTGGCGGGCGACCGGCTGGGCAGAGACCAGAATCGCCGCACCCAATAGCGGCAAGGCCAGCGCCAGGGCCATGACTACCAGATTGGCCAATGAGGAAAAAGGCTGCGCCGCCAGCCGGCGCAACGTCACTATCAGCGCATAGCGATGCAATCGCAACCAGGATTTCATTCGTGGGCTCCCGAATCAAAGAACTTGCCGGGTTCCAGCCGCAGGGTGCGCGTCGCGTACTGCGCCATCAGGGCCTGATCGTGCGAAGCAATCAATGTCGTGACGCCGACGCGATTGAAGTCGCGAAACACATTCAAAATGCGCCGCGCCGTGTCCTGGTCCAGGTTTGCCGTCGGTTCGTCGGCAATCAAGATCGCAGGCCGGTTCACGATCGCGCGCGCAATGGCCAGGCGTTGTTGTTCGCCGCCAGAGAGTTCGATCGGATTCATATCTTCTTTACCTGCCAGGCCGACCTTGTCCAGGGCGGCGCGGGCGCGCGCGCTGGCGGGCCCGTGGGCTTGACCGGTGACCGCCAGGGGAAGCATGACGTTCTGCAGGGCGCTGCGATCAAACAGCAAGTGAGTGTCTTGCAGGATCACGCCCACCGCACGCCGCAGATAGGGCCGCGCACGTGCCGAGAGCTGGTCCAGACGCTGGCCGTTGACCTGGATCGATCCCCGGCTGGCAGGCTCCAGCCCGCCGATCAGTTTCAGCAAGGTGGATTTGCCCGCGCCCGACGCCCCTGAGACAAACAGGAACTCGCCGGCGGTTACGCGGAAATTGATGTCGGCCAGGATGTTGCGGCCGCGCCCATACGATTTGAAAACGTGCTGGAATTCGATCATGGCGGCAAGAAAGGATGAAGCAGCAATAGTACCGTGTGTATTCCGGTTAGTGGGACGTGTCACGCTTGTTGCATATTTCTTGCGTCCCCTTTTTTTGCTCAACTTGTCGAGGGATTTCCCCCATGTCCCCGAATATCTCCAACCGCTACCATCCCCGGCGATGCTTGAATTGCCGGATTACGTTGCACAGCAAGCGTTTCTTACAGGAGATCCAAATGAAAGCACTAAAATTAGCCGCGGTGGCTGCTGCATTATTGGCCACTGCGGCGACCGCACATGCGGGGGCCACTTTTGATAGCGTCAAAAAGAAAGGTTTCGTCCAGTGCGGCGTGTCCACGGGGATTTCTGGTTTCTCCATGGCCGACAGCAAAGGGCAATGGCAAGGGATCGACATCGACATGTGCCGCGCCATCGCAGCCACGATGTTCAACGACGCGACCAAATTCAAAGTCACCCCGCTGAATACGCAGCAGCGTTTTACCGCGCTGCAGTCCGGCGAGGTGGATGTGTTGACTCGTAATACGACGCAAACGCTCACGCGCGATACCACCCTGGGCCTGATTGGCGCTGGCGTGAACTACTACGACAGCCAAGGCGTGATGGTGTCCAAAGAGCTGGGCGTCAAGAGCGCGAAAGAACTGAACGGCGCTACCGTTTGCGTTCAGCCTGGCACCACTACCGAACTCAACCTGGCCGACTGGTTCCGCGGCGAAAAGATCGAGTTCAAGCCTGTCGTGATCGACAAGTACGACGAGATCATCCGCGCTTTCTCGGCTGGCCGCTGCGACGCCTTCACGACCGACAAGTCGCAATTGGCTTCGAGCCGCACCACGCTCGAAAAACCTGACAATTACATCATCCTGCCGGAAGACTTCTCGAAAGAGCCGCTCGGCCCCATGGTGCGTCAGGGCGATGAGCAGTGGTTCAACGTCGTTCGTTGGACGCTGAACGCCATGATCGAAGCCGAAGAATATGGCATTACGTCCAAGAACGTCGACGAAATGACCAAGAATCCCAATCCCAATATTCAACGCATCCTGGGCGTGACCCCGGGCATGGGCAAGAACCTGGGTGTGGATGACAAGTGGGCCTACAACATCATCAAGCAGGTCGGTAACTACGGCGAGAGCTTTGAGCGCACGCTCGGGATGAGCAGCCCCATGAAACTTGAACGCGGCCTGAATGCTTCGTACAAGAAGGGCGGCATTATGTACGGTTGGCCGGTGCGCTAAGCATCGCTGCCGGGCAAGACGGGATCACCCGTCTTGCTTTGATGTCCGCATCATGCGGACGGCAGGAGTGAGGTGGCCTGCGGCGGGTCCCAGGCCATTCCTGTTTTGACTTCTGTAGAAGCTTTTCATGACGACAAACAACCCTCAAGCTCCAGTGGCCGCGCCCAAACGCCGCCTCAGCTGGAACGATCCCGGCGTGCGCGCCGTGGTCTATCAGGTTGTCGCGCTGGCCCTCGTTGCCTGGGCCGTGTGGTTCCTGGTCTCTAACACTCTGAATAACCTGCAGGTACGCAATATTTCCACGGGTTTCGGCTTTCTCGACCGAGAGGCTGGATTCGCGATCGGCGAGACTCCGGTCGCCTATAGCCCTGCAGACACGTACGGCCGCGCCATCTGGGTCGGCTTGCTCAATACGCTGCGCGCGGCGGTGCTGGGCATCATCTTTGCGACGATTTTGGGCACGCTCATCGGCGTGGGACGCTTGTCCAAGAACTGGTTGATCGCCAAAGTCTGCTCGGTCTATGTCGAGGTGATGCGTAACGTACCGCTGCTGTTGCAGTTGTTCTTCTGGTACGCGCTGATTACCGAAAACATGCCCGGTCCGCGCCAGGCATACAACCCATTGCCTGGGGTGTTTATTTCCAACCGTGGCCTGAAGGTGCCTGGTCTGGAAGGCAGCTCCATGGATTGGATACTCGGCGGCTTGGCGCTGGCGATTGTCGGCACGATTCTGGTGGCGCACTGGGGCAAGAAACGCCAAGAGGCCACCGGTCAGATTTTCCCGTTGGGGCGTGCAGCGTTGGCGCTGTTCATTGGTTTGCCGATACTAGGCTGGCTCATCAGCGGCGCGTCGCTGTCGTTGAATATGCCCGAGTTGAAGGGGTTCAACTTCAGCGGCGGCTTGACGCTGTCGCCCGAGTTTGCCGCATTGCTCGCGGGTCTGGTGATCTACACCGCAGCCTTTATCGCAGAGGTCGTGCGTTCGGGTATCCAGGCTGTGAACCATGGCCAATGGGAGGCCGCGGGCTCGTTGGGGCTGCGCCGCTCCCGCGTGCTGCGTCTGGTGGTATTGCCGCAGGCCTTGCGCGTGATCATTCCGCCCATGACCAGCCAGTACCTGAACTTGACCAAGAACAGCTCGCTGGCCGTGGCGATCGGCTACCCCGATATCGTGTCGGTGGTCAACACCATGATGAACCAGACGGGCCAGGCGATCGAGGGCATCCTGATCATCATGGCGGCCTATCTGACGGTCAGCCTGTCGATCTCGATTTTCATGAACTGGTACAACAAGCGCATTGCGCTGGTGGAGCGTTGATATGAGTACGACTACGCCTATCCCCAGCGAAGGTCTGCCGCCGCCCAAAAACCAGGTGGGCCTGTGGCCCCCCTGGAAAGAACGCCTGTTCTCGTCTCCCTTGAGCATCCTGGCCACCGTGTTGACGGCCTGGGTGCTGATCATGGCGGTACCCGCGTTGATCGATTGGGCATTCTTGCAGGCGGATTTCACCTCGTCGACGGCGCAGGAATGCCGCAAGGCCGCAGGCGCGTGCTGGGCATTCATTGCTGAAAAGCATCGTCTGATCCTGTTTGGCACTTATCCCTACGATGAACAGTGGCGGCCGCTGATCGCTACCATCATCTTGATTGCGGTCATCGTGTGCAGCGGCTTGCGCCGTTTCTGGAACGCACGCCTGGCGCTGATCTGGGTTGTGGGCCTGACGGCTGTGGCGGTGCTGATGTGGGGCGGTGTGTTTGGTCTGACCTACGTCGAAAACTCGTTGTGGGGTGGCCTGCCGCTGACTTTGATCCTGTCTACTTTCGGTATTGCTTTTGCTTTCCCGCTGGGCGTGCTGCTGGCCCTGGGCCGCCGATCAAAAATGCCGGCCATCAAAGCCTTGTGCGTCGTGTACATCGAGTTGATTCGCGGCGTGCCGCTGATCAGCCTGTTGTTCATGTCCTCGGTCATGTTGCCGCTGTTCTTGCCGGTGGGCTTTTCCATCGACAAGCTGCTGCGTGCGCAGATCGCCATCATCATGTTCGCGGCGGCCTACATCGCCGAGACTGTGCGGGGCGGCTTGCAGGCCATTCCAAAGGGGCAGTACGAGGGCGCCGATTCGCTGGGGCTGAACTACTGGCAGCAAATGCGCAAGATCATTTTGCCGCAGGCGCTGCGCATCGTGATTCCGCCTTTGGTCAGCATCTTTATCGCGCTGTTCAAAGACACGTCGCTAGTGGTGATCATCGGGATTTTCGATCTGACGCTGGCTGCCAAGGCCGCGTTGTCGGATGCGGCGTGGCGCGGCTTCGGGATTGAGGCCTACGTCTTCATTTCACTGATTTATTTCGTGTTCTGCTTTTCGATGTCGAAATACAGCCAACGTCTGGAAACGCGCTTGGCGGCCGGACAGAAACGATAGTTGCCTGGCCCGGGACCGCTTAGGGCGGCTCGGGCAGGCGAACCTTTTGGGAGTACAGGCATGAGTGATGCCATCATCCGCTTGCAGAACGTGAACAAGTGGTACGGTCAGTTCCACGTGCTGCGCAATATCAATCTGGATGTGACGCCAGGCGAACGTATTGTGATCTGCGGTCCATCGGGCTCGGGTAAGTCGACGATGATTCGCTGCATCAATCGTCTGGAGGAACACCAGCAAGGTCAGATCATTGTCGATGGCACTGAGTTGACCAATGACCTGAAGCAGATCGAAACCATCCGCCGCGATGTCGGCATGGTGTTTCAGCACTTCAATCTGTTTCCGCATCTGACCGTGCTGGAAAACCTGACGTTGGGGCCGACGTGGGTGCTGAAGAAATCACGTGCCGAGGCCGAGGCGACGGCCATGAAATATCTCGAGCGTGTTCGTATTCCAGAGCAGGCCAACAAGTATCCCGGTCAGCTTTCGGGCGGCCAGCAACAGCGTGTGGCGATTGCGCGGTCTTTGTGCATGAGCCCCAAGATCATGCTGTTCGATGAGCCGACCTCCGCGTTGGATCCGGAAATGGTGAAAGAAGTGCTGGACGTGATGGTGACGCTGGCTCAGGAAAGCGGCATGACCATGCTGTGCGTGACGCACGAAATGACGTTCGCGCGTAAGGTGGCTGATCGGGTCATCTTCATGGACCGTGGTGAGATCATCGAGCAGAATAGTCCGGATCAGTTCTTTGATAATCCGCAGAACGAGCGTACGAAGCATTTCTTGAGTCAGATTTTGCATTGAGGAGTGCTTGCCGGGGGGGCGTCGGCGGCGTGGGGGTGCATGAGTTCTGTTGGACGTCGAGGCGGGGCAGTGACCGTGTTGGCGCTTCACGGAGTCGGTCGGCCGCCTGCGCGGCCGACACCGCTTCGTCAACCTCGTCGCTACGCTCCTTCGGTTTCCCTCGCTCGACTCCGAGGCGCGCCAACACGGTCACTGCCCCGCCTCGACTCGCATAATCTCTGATCCCCTCGTCGCTGGCACGGGTGGTCTTCGTAGGCTTCGTAGGAACTGGCGTCTGCAAGGATGAAGATCTTGCGGGGCTGCTATTCATTGGCGCCTACGGGCGCGCCAATGAATAGCGTTCGGGATCTGCATGCGAAGGTTTTGGCATCGGACATGAACAGAAGATCTCTCGAGCTACGATTTCGTTATCCCTAGAGATGAGCTACGCATCATCGCCGCATGCATCAGCTCTAGCCAAGCAGATCTTCCAACTTGGCAACACGCCACCCCGCCGCATGCCCGGACCGATCGCTATTCGCGCGTGTGCAGGGCACGCGCGAATAGCAGCACCGCGAGATCTTCCTCTTTGCCAACACGGTCCCAGAAAAACGCCAAGCAAGAAACTCGTGCCAGCGATGTGATGAGCTTGAGTTACTGCGAGTCGAGCCGAGGCAATCGGGCCGTGAGGGCGCCTCAAAGCCGAGTGGAGCGGACGCTGAAGGGAGGCCCGAAGGGGCCGGACGAAGCGAGCGAACACGGTGTCCGGCGCCCGCGCGCCGGACCGGCTTTGTGAAGCCCTCACGGCCCGATTGCCTCGGCTCGACGTCCAATAAGCACACCCCCCTCTGCCCAACTAAATATGCAAAGCATGCCCCAACGCACGCAAAGCAGCCTCTTGAACAGCCTCCCCCAACGTCGGATGCGCATGAATAGTTCCAGCCACGTCCTCCAACACGGCTCCCATTTCCAGCGATTGCGAAAACGCCGCCGCCAGCTCAGATACCCCGCGCCCGACCGCCTGCCACCCGACAATCAGATGGTTATCACGGCGCGCCACGACACGCACAAAGCCCTCTGTCGACTCCAGCGTCATAGCGCGCCCGTTGGCGGCAAACGGGAATACACCGACCAGACAATCCAACCCTGCATCCTGCGCCTGCTGCGGCGCCAGACCTGCCGTAACGATTTCCGGATCGGTAAAACACACCGCCGGAATGGCCGCTGGCGTAAAGCGACGCTTCTGACCGGCCACTAATTCGGCAACCATCTCGCCCTGCGCCATCGCACGATGCGCCAACATCGGTTCCCCCGCGATATCGCCAATCGCCCAGACATTTCGCATCGACGTCCGGCATTGATCGTCAATACGCAATGCATTACCCGATCGGCTCAACTGCAGGTTCTCCAGCCCCCACCCCTGAGTACGAGGCCGGCGACCGATAGCCAGCAGAACTTGATCTGCAGGCAACACCGTCTCGGCCCCCGATGCATCCTGTATGCGTACCGCATCGCCGGCCGCATTCATGCCCATGACCTTGCGCCCGAGGTAGAGTGTGATCCCCATCTTGGCCAGCGCAGCCGCGACCGGCTTGGTCAGATCGGCATCGTAGGTCGGCAAAATACGGTCCTGCGCCTCGACCACCGCGACCTCGGCGCCGAGCTTGCGATACACCGTGCCCAGCTCCAGTCCAATATAGCCGCCGCCGACCACGACCAATCGTTCAGGAATAGACGACGGCGACAGCGCCTCGGTGGACGAAATCACTCGGCCTGCGAAAGGCATGGATGGCAACGGCATCGGCTCGGATCCCGCTGCCAACAGCAAGTGCTCGCACTGGATGCGTTGAATGCCTTGTCCGGTATCGACCTCGACCGTCTTGCCATCCAGCACCTGAGCCCAGCCGCGCACCAGTTGCACCCCGTTTTTCTTGAGCAAGGCGGCTACGCCCCCCGTCAATCGGCTCACGATGTCGTCTTTCCAGGCGACAGTCTTTGTGATGTCTATCGAGGGCGTCTGCACCGAAATACCCAATGGTGCAGTCTCGGCGTACTCGCGAGCGCGTTCAAACTCGCCCGCTGCATGAATCAGCGCCTTTGACGGAATGCAGCCGATATTCAGGCATGTACCACCCGGCTGCTGTCCCTCGACGACAATCGTGGGCACGCCCAACTGACCGGCGCGAATCGCGGCGACATAACCTCCCGGCCCGCCGCCGATCACCAACAATGTTGTGTTCAGCGTCTCGCTCATCACGCCTCCACGAAAAGTAAGGCAGGCTGTTCAAGCAATGCACGCACTGCCTGGATGAACTGCGCTGCATCCATGCCGTCGACCACACGATGATCAAAGGACGAAGACAAGTTCATCAGCTTGCGGGCGACGACTGCGCCTTGCTGGAACATCGGCCGCTCGACGATGCGATTCACCCCCACAATGCCTACCTCGGGATGATTGATGACGGGCGTACTGACAATGCCGCCCAAGGCCCCCAAGCTCGTGAGTGTGATCGTGGATCCGCTTAACGCATCGCGTTCGGCTTTGCCGTTGCGCACCGCCTGGGCCAATCGTGCGATCTCTTGCGCAATCGTCCAGATATCGAGCGACTCGGCA
>Ga0164243_10012882_pt1 | contig 11804 bp, 11 predicted proteins | sample OricompcompostOP_FD_108781 | JGI IMG/M metagenome (GOLD analysis project Ga0164243, IMG submission 108781) | Organic Plus compost microbial communities from Emeryville, California, USA - Original compost - Organic plus compost (OP) | ecosystem: Engineered > Solid waste > Mixed feedstock >...
CGACCACGACCAGCAGCGCCGCCACGCCACGGGGCAGACCGACCCGCTGCAGCCCGTGCACGAACGGGGTGCCGAGCGCGGCCACCAGGAGCGCCAGCACGAGCGGCACCACGACCACCTTGAGGTAGCCCACCGCCAGCGCGACCACCACGCCGGCCGCCGCGATCACCAGGAAGCGCCAGGCCCACTGGGCCGCCAGGTCGACGCCCCACGGCACCTCGGGCCGCTTGACGCCGCTCTGCACGACCACCGGTGCGGCGAGCTGCTCCTGCCGCTCCTCGCGCAGCTGGCTCCACTGCGAGAAGAGCCGGGAGGCGAAGCTCTCCATGTCCTCGGCGGTGGTACGCCGCCGCAGCCGGCGCCGCACCGACCCCTCCTCCACCGGGGCAGCCGGCGGCGTGACGCCGTCGTCGCCAGCGTCGTCGCCAGCGTCGTCGCCGTCGGCAGCGCGCGCGGCCGGCTCGTCGGGCTCGGGGTCGACGGTGGGCCGCTCGGGGTCGGTGGAGTCCTGCGAGGTCACGGGCCAGACACTAGCCCCGACCACCGACAGTTTCCGGCGTACCCGCGGCCCAGCGGCGCCCGCCGGCCGTGCTCAGGCCAGCGCCTGCTCCAGGTCGGCCACCAGGTCGTCGGCGTGCTCGATGCCGACCGAGAGCCGCACCAGGTCGTCGGGCACCTCGAGGTCGGTGCCGGCGACACTGGCGTGGGTCATCAGACCGGGGTGCTCGACGAGGCTCTCGACGCCACCGAGCGACTCCCCCAGGGTGAAGACCCGGGTGCGCTCGCACAGCCGCAGGGCGGCCTCGCGGCCGCCGGTGACGCGGAAGCTCACCATGCCGCCGAAGCGCCGCATCTGGCGCCGGGCGACCTCGTGGCCGGGGTGGCTCTCGAGGCCGGGGTAGATCACCTCGCCGACCGCCGGGTGGCTGGAGAGGAAGTCGGCGACCCGCTCGGCGTTGTCGCAGTGGCGGTCCATCCGCACCGGCAGCGTCTTGAGGCCACGGTGGGTGAGGAAGGCGTCGAACGGGCCGGGCACGGCGCCCATGGAGTTCTGGTGGAACGCGATCCGCTCGGCCACCTCGGGGTCCTTGACCACGAGCGCGCCGCCGACCACGTCGGAGTGACCGCCGACGTACTTGGTCGTGGAGTGGACCACCACGTCGGCGCCGAGCGCGAGCGGCTGCTGGAGGTACGGCGAGGCGAAGGTGTTGTCGACGACCAGCAGCGCCCCGGCGGCGTGCGCGACCTCGGCCAGCGCGGCGATGTCAGCGACGTTGAGCAGCGGGTTGGTGGGGGTCTCGGCCCAGACCAGCCTGGTCTCACCGGGGCGTACGACCGCCGCGACCGCGTCGGTGTCGTGCACCGGCGCCGCGCTGTGCTCGACGCCCCACGGCCGGGCGACCTTGTCGACGAGGCGGAACGTGCCGCCGTACGCGTCGTCGGGGATGACCAGGTGGTCGCCCGGCGCGAGCAGGCTGCGGATCAGGGTGTCCTCGGCGGCCAGGCCGCTGGCGAAGGCGAACCCGGCGGCGCCGCCCTCGACCGCGGCCAGCGCCCCCTCGAGCGCGGCGCGGGTGGGGTTGCCGGAGCGGCTGTACTCGTAGCCGTTGCGCAGGCCGCCGACACCGTCCTGCTTGTACGTCGAGGTGGCGTAGATCGGCGGGATGACGGCACCGGTGGTCGGGTCGGGCTCGTAGCCGGCGTGGATCGCCAGGGTCTCGAACCGGCTGCTGGTCTCGGGCTGCTCGCTCACGCCCCGAGCGTACGCCGAGGGCTCACTCCTCGAGGATCCCGAGGGCCTCCCCGAGCTCGTCGTCGACCACCACCGCGGCCTGGTCGCCGTCGACCCGGGTGACCTGCTGCCACTGGCCGCCCCGCACCCAGAAGACGTGCGGGCTGACCGGGCCGGCGCCCTCGGCGTACCCGCGCTGGGCGAAGCCGAAGAGGTGGTGCAGCGACAGGACGGTCTCGATGCCCGGCTCGAGCAGCCGGAACGCCACCTGGTGGCGGAAGGGCATCGCCACCAGCGCACCCAGCTCGCCGGGGTCGACGCCCACGAACCGGCGGGACAGGTGGTCGACGACCAGCCCGGTGCTCGCCGTGAAGAACGAGTCACCCATGACCACCTCGAACGACGCCCCGGAGTCGAGCTCGAGCCGCTCGTGCTCGAGCTCGTCGGAGATCGCCAGCGCCCGCAGGTTGGCCAGCCCGGTCGCCAGCCAGCGGCGCTCGCCACCGCGCTCCTCCCACCACGACGACGCCGGCGTGGAGACCAGCTCGGGCAGGTCGACGGCGAGCACGGTCGCCAGCCCCTCGGCCGGGCGGCCGACGCCGGTGTGCCACTCGCCGGGCATGCTGCCGTGCTCGACCACCCGGGCGTACGTCGCCACGGTGAGCTCACGCTCGTCGAGATCGTCGAGCTCGTTGGCGCCGCCGGCGATCGGGCTGCGGTCGATGATCGCGACGTGCGCTCGCACCGCCTCCTCCCAGTCCGGCGGCGGGAGGTGGCGGACCGTGGCCGCGAGGTTCCACAGGCCGAGCTCGACGCCCTGGTCGTCGACGACGTGGTCGGCGTACACGGAGACCTCGCGGCCCGACTCGGCGAAGACCTGTCTCACCATCGAGCGCAGCCGCTGGGCCTGCGCGACCTCCAGCGGCAGGTCGGGGTCGGGAGCCGACCCGACCGATGCGTCCGCCTTCTTCTTGCGCCGGAAGATCCCCATGCCCGGCAGTCAAGCACGGCGACGGTGGCGCGTGCAGGGGTTGCCCGACCTCCGAGGCGCCCGGCCCCACCGGGCGTGAGGCACACTGGAGACATGTTCGGACGCCCCACCCAGCTGATGCCCGAGGGCCGCACCCTCCCCGGTCGCGACCGGGCGCTCTTCGACCTGCCCGAGCGCCACCGTGTGCTCGACGCCCCGCTCGTCGCCGACCCCGCCGACGGCACCGCGCCCGCCGGCTTCGAGGTCGCCTACTTCGGCCTCGGCTGCTTCTGGGGGGCCGAGGAGATCTACTGGCAGAAGCCCGGCGTCTACTCCACCTCGGTGGGCTACCAGGGCGGCACCACGCCCCACCCGACGTACGAGGAGGTCTGCACCGGCCTCACCAACCACACCGAGGCCGTCCGGGTCGTCTTCGACCCCGCCGTGGTGTCCTACGCCGACCTGGTCAAGACCTTCTTCGAGGTGCACGACCCCACCCAGGGCATGCAGCAGGGCAACGACGTCGGCACGCAGTACCGCTCGGCGATCTACTACACCTCCCCCGAGCAGGAGCGGGTCGCGCGCGAGCTGACCGACGTGTACGCCGCCGAGCTGGCCCGTCGCGGCATCGGCCCGGTCACCACCGAGATCCGCGAGGCGCCGACGTACTACTACGCCGAGCCGATGCACCAGCAGTACCTCGACCGGGTGCCGCACGGCTACCGCTGCCACGCCAACACCGGCGTGCCGTTCCCCGAGACGGTCTGACCCGGGACGGTCTGAACCGAGGCGGTCTGGCCCGCGACGGTCTGGCCCCGGCAGGGTGACCCCGGCCGCTCCGTGACCCGCGGTCGGCGGGCGTACGGCACACTTGCGCCATGACGCGACAGGTGGAGACCTGGCTGACCGACATGGACGGCGTGCTGGTCCACGAGGAGGAGCCCATCCCGGGCGCACCCGAGTTCGTCGAGGCGCTCAAGGCGACCGGGCGCCGCTTCCTGGTGCTCACCAACAACTCGATCTTCACCCCGCGCGACCTGCGCGCCCGGCTGCTCGGCAGCGGCATCGACGTGCCCGAGGAGGCGATCTGGACCTCGGCGCTCGCCACGGCGACCTTCCTGCACGACCAGCGGCCGGGCGGCTCGGCGTACGTCGTCGGCGAGGCCGGCCTCACCACGGCCCTGCACGAGGTGGGGTACGTCATGACCGACCGCTCCCCCGACTACGTCGTGCTCGGCGAGACCCGGACGTACTCCTTCGAGGCGATCACCAAGGCGATCCGGCTGATCGAGGCGGGCGCGCGCTTCATCGCCACCAACCCCGACCCGAGCGGCCCCTCGCCGTCGGGCACGCTGCCCGCGACCGGGTCGGTGGCGGCGCTCATCTCGACGGCGACCGGGCGGACGCCGTACTTCGTCGGCAAGCCGAACCCGCTCATGATGCGGGCCGCGCTCAACCAGATCGAGGCGCACTCCGAGACCACCGCGATGGTCGGCGACCGGATGGACACCGACATCATCAGCGGCCTCGAGGCCGGCCTGCAGACCTACCTCGTGCTCACCGGCTCGACCCGGCCCGAGCGGGTCGACACCTTCCCCTACAGGCCGACCCGGGTGGTCGACTCGGTCGCCGACCTGATCGGGCTCGTCGGCGGCTGAGCGCCCAGACCGGGTGGTCGAGTGACCCGCCTCGATGGTCGAGGCGCCCGCCTCGATGGTCGAGTGCCGGCACGAGCGCCAGCGAGGGCCGGTGTACCGAGACCACTGGCCTGCCACCCGACCCACCTGGTCTCGATACGCCCGGACCAAGCTCGCTCCGCTCGCGGCCCGGGCTACTCGACCAACGAACAACACTCGCCGTCCGAGCTCCTCGACCAGCGACGACACCGCCGTCCGGGCTCCTCGACCAAGAGGGCCGGCGTCACCACCCGGTCGGCAGACTGTGGGCATGGCCGACCTCCCCCGGCGCGCCGTGTCGCGCACCGCACGCCTGGCCGCGCTGCCCCTGGGGTACGCCGGCCGGCAGGCCCTCGGCCTCGGCAAGCGGATCGGCGGCAGGCCGGCCGAGGTGGTCCTGACCGAGATCCAGCAACGCACGGCCGACCAGCTCTTCCGCACCCTCGGCGAGCTCAAGGGCGGCGCGATGAAGCTCGGCCAGATGCTCTCCGTGCTCGAGGCCGGCCTGCCCGAGGAGCTGGTGGCGCCGTACCGCGCCCAGCTCACCCGGCTCCAGGACGCCGCCCCGGCGATGCCCGTCGAGACCGTCCGCGACATCCTCGCCGACGACCTCGGCAGCGACTGGGAGCAGCGGCTCGAGATCGACGAGGAGCCGGCCGCAGCCGCCTCCATCGGCCAGGTGCACCGCGGCCGTTGGCGCGAGGGCAGCGGCCCCGTCACCGAGGTCGCGGTCAAGGTGCAGTACCCCGGCGCCGGCGAGGCGCTCGCCAGCGACCTGCGCCAGCTCGCGATGGTGGCCCGCACGATGGGGCCGCTCATGCCGGGGCTCGACCTCAAGGCCCTGGTCGCCGAGCTGCAGAGCCGGGCGCTCGAGGAGCTCGACTACGCCCTCGAGGCCGAGGCGCAGCGCATCTTCGCGGCGGCGTACGCCGACCATCCCGACATCGTCGTGCCCGACGTCGTGGCCGTGGGCGCCCGCACGCTGGTGACCGAGTGGCTCGAGAGCCCCGCCTCGCTGGCGCAGGTGATCGCCGACGGCTCGCCGGCCGAGCGCGACCACTACGGCACCCTGCTGGCGCAGTTCCTGGTCGGCGCGCCGACGCTCACCGGGCTGCTCCACGCCGACCCGCACCCCGGCAACTTCCGCGTCCTGCCGGCCGACGGCGGCGGCCCGGGCCGGCTGGGCGTGCTCGACTACGGCGCGGTCGCCCGGCTGCCCGACCACGGCCTGCCCGAGCCGATGGGCCGGCTCATCCGCACGGCCATCGACGACGACCCCGTGGCGCTGGAGGAGGGGCTGCGGGCCGAGGGGTTCGTACGCGACCGCACCCGGCTCGACGCCGACCTGCTGCTGGACTACCTCCGGCCGTTCGTCGTGCCGGCCACGGTGGAGCGCTTCCGCTTCACCCGGGAGTGGATGCGCACCGAGTTCGAGCGGGTCAACGACCCGCGCTCGCCCGGCTACACGGTCGCGCTGCGGCTCAACCTGCCGCCGGCGTACCTGCTCATCGTCCGCACCTGGCTGGGCGGGCTGGGCGTGCTCAGCCAGCTCGACGCCGAGGTGCCGGTGCGGGCCATCCTGGCCGAGAGCCTGCCCGGCTTCACCGCCCCGCCGGAGTAGCTCGGAGGAGTAGGTCAGCCCGAGACCGTGATGTCCTTGTGCCAGCTCTCGGTGACGTACTCCGTCTCCCAGCCCAGCGAGGCGTAGAGCCCGTCGGCGCCGGTCGGGCTGTCGTCGTCGACCTCGAGGCCGACCCGGTCACGGCCGCGCTCGGCGGCGTCGGCGATGACGGCGAAGAGCAGCGCCTTGGCGACGCCGCGACCCCGGGCCCGGCGGTGGACGCCGATGTACTCCACGAAGGAGCCCTCCACCCCGGCGCTGTCGGGCGCGGAGACCGAGGCGACGAGCGCGCCCGCGGGCATCGGGGCGGCGTCGGGGCGCTCCGGGTCGTCGACGTACGCCAGCCACCAGTGGTCCCAGCGGTGGCCGGGGTCCTCGCGCAGCCGCTGGACGAACTCGGGGAAGCTCTCGCGGTAGGAGTTGAAGTGGTCCTGGAAGGACTCCTCGAGCATCTGGTGGACCGTCTGCAGGTCGGCGGCCACCGGCATGCCGTTGTCGTGGGTGGCGACCGGCCGGATGGTGACGCCCCGGCGCGGCGGCGGCAGCACGCCCGGCTTGGCCTCCTCGGGCACCACCCCGCGGGTCATCTGCAGCCACGTGCGGACGTGGCGGTAGCCGGCCGCGGCCAGCCAGCGACGCTGGGCGTCGTCCTCGGCGAACGGGCTGGCGTCGAGCTGGGTGCCTGGCAGGCCGCGCAGCGCGGCGAACTCGCGGCCGCGCGCCTCGATCCAGCGGTAGAGCGTGGCCGCGACGGAGTCGGCGGTCGCCCGGGGGAGCCGACGGTCGACGTACAGGTGGAGGAGGACCCGGCCGGCGGCGCGGTCGTGAGCCGTGGCCCACGCCCGCACGAGGCCGTCGGGGTCGAGCGCGACCAGCTGGCGCCGGGTCCAGGACTTCTGCCCGGCGACCTCGGCCTCGAGCGCCTCGAGGTCGACGGTGGCCGAGCCGGTGAAGGGCCGCTTGTCCGCGCCGCGGAGCTGCCGCAGGCGAGGCAGGTCGTCGAGGGTCGGCACCCGCGAGGTCCAGCCCGCGGGCAGGTCGGTCAGTACGTCGGCTGTGTCGGTCACCGCTCCAGTCTTGCAGGGACGCCCGGCACGGCCGCACCGCCCCGGGGAGGGCGGGGCGGTGTCACGCCGGCTGCGCCTGCGGTCTCCCGCCGGTCACCGGGTCGCGCTCGACCACGCACAGCGCCGGGCCGACCGGCGGCTCGAGCGCGGTCCACACGCTGCCCCGGTGGCCCCGCTCGGCGCCGAGGTCGAGGATCCGGTCGACCTCGGCGGGCGGGTCGCTGGCGGCGACGTCGAGGTGGGCACCGACCTGGTCGGACGGCTTCGCGAGCCGCTGGAGCAGCAGGCGCAAGGGCTGCCGGGTTGGGACGGCCAGCCGGACGTACTCGCTGTCGGTCGACGAGCGCCGCGGCGGCCAGCCGGTGAGCGCGGACCAGAAGTCGACCTCGCGGTCGAAGTCCCCCGGCGGCACGTCGAGGCAGACCTGGTCGACCCGCGAGGTGTGCCCGTCGGGCCAGGTCACCGGCGCGGGCGCGGCGCCGGCCTCCTCGGTCACCAGGCACAGCACCAGCCCCGCGGGCGAGACGAGGACGGCGTACCCGTCGTCGCTCACCCCGGTCTCCGGCTCGAGGGTGGCGCCGAGGTCGACGGCGTGGCGCGTCATCGCGGGCACGTCGGGCACGTGCAGGTCGAGGTGGATCCGCGCGGGCCCGTCGATGCGTTGCACCTTGAGGTACGCGTCGCCGGCGGGCGGCAGCAGCGTGACGAACTCGCCGTGCTCACCCCGCGGCGGCGAGACCGAGCACCCGGTGACGCTGCGCCAGAAGGCGAGCCCGCGCTCGTGCTCGTCAGCGGGTAGATCGACGAAGGCAGTGACCCAGCTCGGCTCCATCCCGACACCCTAGGGCCCCCACGACCGGCGTGGGGCGCACCACGGCCCCGGGCGGGCGTGCCGCTCAGAGCGGCAGGTGCATCACGTGCAGCCCGACCAGCCCGTGCCGCCGCGACGCGAAGGCCTCGGGCACCGTGCCGATGATCCGGAAGCCGAGGCTCTGCCACAGGCGTACGGCGCCGGTGTTGGTCTCGACGACCGCGTTGAACTGGATCGCCCGGTAGCCCTCCCGCCGGTGCCAGTCGACGACGTGCTCGCCCAGCAGCCGACCCACGCCGCGCCCGCGCGCCGCCGGCGCGACCATGAAGCTGGCGGTGCCGACATGGCTGCCGCGGCCGGGGCGGTTGGGGCCCATCTTGGCGCTGCCGAGCACCTGGTCGCCGTCGACCGCCACCACGGTCCGCCCCGGGCGCGGCTCGCACCACAGCGCCTGCGCCTGCTCGGGCTCGAGGTCGTCGGGGTAGGCGTAGGTCTCGCCGTCGGCCACGATGTCACGGAAGAACGGCCAGACCTGCGGCCAGTCCGCGTCGGTGATCTCGCGGATCTCGAGGGGGCTCGTCACGGGGTCAGGATAGGGCGACGTAGGCCTGGCCGACCCGCGGTCTCAGGGCAGATCTCAGGGCATGTCGACCCAGCGCTCGCCGCCGGGCTCGAGCACGCCCTCCCCCGCGGTGAGACCCGCGACCAGGGCGGTGAGGCGCTCCTCGTCGGCGGGTCGTGCGCCGAGCCGCAGCGCCACCCGGGCGCCGTAGTCGGTGCCGAGCACGACCACGCCGGCCTGCCGCAGGTCGGTCTCGAGCCGCCCCACGGCGTCGTACGTCGTCACGAGCGTGTAGTCGCGCACCAGCTCGCGCCGCAGCGTCCCGACGGCCTCCAGACCCGCTCGCACGGCGTCGGAGTACGCCCGCACCAGCCCGCCGGCGCCGAGCAGGGTGCCGCCGAACCAGCGCGTCACCACCGCCACCACGTCGCTGACGCCCTCGTGGGCGGGGCCGGCCCCGCGCAGCACCTCGAGCATCGGCGCGCCGGCGGTGCCGGCCGGCTCGCCGTCGTCGTGGGAGCGCTCGACCTGCTGCGGCGGCGCGCCGAGCACGAACGCCGAGCAGTGGTGGCGGGCGTCCCAGTGCTCGCGGCGCAGGCCGTCGACCACCGCCCGCGCCTCGTCCTCGGTCCCGACCCGGCGCAGCGTGCACCGGAAGCGCGAGCGCCTCACCTCGGTCTCGGCCTCGCCGTCGGCGGCGATCGTGAGGTAGTGGGCCATCACCACACCCCGAGGACGGAGCCGCCGATCCGCACGATGAAGGCCACCACGACCACCACGAAGAACACCCGGACGAACCTCGCGCCCCGCGCGACCGCCGTACGCGCGCCGAGCCAGCCGCCGAGCAGGTTGGCCACGGCCATCACCAGCCCGATGCGCCACATCACCGCGCCCTGGGGGATGAAGACGCACAGCGCGGCGGCGTTGGTCGCCCAGTTCGCCAGCCGGGCCTTGGCCGAGGCCTCGAGGAAGCTGTAGCCCAGCACGCCGACCAGCCCGATCACCAGGAAGCTGCCGGTGCCCGGGCCGAGGGCGCCGTCGTAGAAGCCGACGACCGCGCCGATCGCGACGGCGCCCGCCAGGTGGTGGCCACCGTCGAGGCGCAGCTCGGTCACCTCGCCCAGCGAGGGCCGGAAGAGCACCCACGCGCCGACCAGCACCAGCGCCACCAGCACGATCGGCTCGAAGACGCTCGCGGGCAGGTGCGAGGCGACGACCGCTCCCCCGGCCGAGCCGAGGAACGCCGCCGCCATGAGCGGCACGAAGACCTTGGGGTCGGGCCGGATCTTGCGGACGTACGTCGCCGAGGCGACCGTCGTGCCGGCGATCGAGGCGAGCTTGTTGGTCGCGAGGATCTGGACCGGGCTGGCTCCGGGCAGGCCGATGAGGAGCGCGGGCAGCTGGACCAGCCCACCACCGCCGACGACGGCGTCGACGTACCCGGCCGCCAGGGCCGCCGCCGCCAGGAAGAGGACGACGTCGAGCTCGGGCACCTCCGCAGGCTAGACCCGGAGGCCGGCGGCGCCCGAACCGGGGCCGTGCACCCGCATGGCGGGCACCCGTGAGGGGCACAGGGATGGGGTTCCGAGTGCCATCCGCGACCAACCGGAGGACGAGGTCGATGACCGAGCGATCGCTGACCACCCGACAGGGCCACCCGGTCCACGACAACCAGAACCAGCGAACCGTCGGTGCCCGCGGCCCGGCCACGCTGGAGAACTACCACTTCCTGGAGAAGATCAGCCACTTCGACCGCGAGCGCATCCCCGAGCGGGTCGTGCACGCGCGCGGGGCAGTGGCGTACGGCCACTTCGAGGCCAGCGGGAGGTGGGGCGAGGAGCCGATCGAGCGCTACACCCGCGCCAAGGTGTTCCGGGCCGGCACGACGACCGACCTGGCCATCCGCTTCTCGACCGTGATCGGCGGCCGGGACTCCTCCGAGGTCGCCCGCGACCCGCGTGGCTTCGCCGTGAAGTTCTACACCGAGGACGGCAACTGGGACCTCGTCGGCAACAACCTGGGCGTCTTCTTCATCCGCGACGCCATCAAGTTCCCCGACGTCATCCACTCGCTCAAGCCCGACCCGGTCACCTTCCGGCAGGAGCCGGCGCGGATCTTCGACTTCATGTCGCAGACGCCGGAGTCGATGCACATGCTGGTCAACCTGTTCAGCCCGCGCGGCATCCCCGCCGACTACCGCCACATGCAGGGCTTCGGCGTCAACACCTACCGCTGGGTGAACGCCGAGGGCGAGACCCACCTGGTGAAGTACCACTGGCAGCCCAAGCAGGGGGTCAAGTCGCTCACCGAGGAGGACGCGGCCGCGATCCAGGCCCAGGACCTCGGGCACGCGTCCAAGGACCTCTACGACGCCATCGAGCGTGGCGACTACCCGCAGTGGGACCTCTACGTCCAGCTGATGGACGACCACGACCACCCCGAGCTCGACTTCGACCCGCTCGACGACACCAAGGTCTGGCCGGAGGAGGTCTTCGAGCCGAGGTACGTCGGCACGATGACCCTCGACCGCAACGTCAGCGACCACCACCACGAGAACGAGCAGATCGCCTTCGGCACCGGCGTGCTCGTCGACGGCCTGGAGTTCTCCGACGACAAGATGCTGGTCGGCCGGACCTTCTCCTACAGCGACACCCAGCGCTACCGGGTCGGCCCCAACTACCTGCAGCTGCCGGTGAACTCGCCCAAGAACGCCCGGGTGCACACCAACCAGCGTGGTGGCGAGATGAGCTACCACGTCGACCTGGCCGAGGGGCAGAACCCGCACGTCAACTACGAGCCGTCCACCATGAACGGCCTCCAGGAGGCGCCGAAGCCCGCGCACGACACGATCGGCCCCGAGATCACCGGCCGGCTGACGAGCGCCCGGATCCCCCGCACCAACGACTACGCCCAGGCCGGCGAGCGGTTCCGGCTGATGGAGCAGTGGGAGCGCGACGACCTGGTGAAGAACCTGGTCGCCAACATCTCCGAGGCCACCCGCGAGGTGCAGGAGCGGATGGTGTGGCACTTCTTCCTGTGCGAGGACGAGCTGGGCCAGCGGGTCGGCGAGGGTCTGGGCATCACCGCCGACGACGTACGCCACCTCGAGCCGCTGCCGACGCAGACCCTCAACGAGGAGGAGCAGCGCCGGCTGGCCCACCTGGGCAAGAACGGCCCGCGCGACGTCGAGGGCCACACCATGACCCACTGCGTGCCGAACGAGCGGGTCGTCACGATGTGACGTCAACGTACGACCGCGGTCCGGCCGACCCCCTCCCCGGGTCGCGGTCGCCCGCGACCATCGGCCGATGTGCCCGACCACGGCGCCTCCCTAGCGTGGCGCCGTGTCCGAGATCGCCACCCTC
>Ga0164243_10012883_pt1 | contig 11804 bp, 10 predicted proteins | sample OricompcompostOP_FD_108781 | JGI IMG/M metagenome (GOLD analysis project Ga0164243, IMG submission 108781) | Organic Plus compost microbial communities from Emeryville, California, USA - Original compost - Organic plus compost (OP) | ecosystem: Engineered > Solid waste > Mixed feedstock >...
ATCCGGGCCTACGGCAATGATGCGGCCAGAGACCTCCAGGCCCAGGTGAGGCGATGCGCCGGGCGGCGGAGGATACGACCCCGCGCGTTGCAGGATATCGGGGCGATTGATGCCGGCGTAAGCGACTTCGATCAAGACCTGCCGTCCCTGGGGTTCCTCCTTGGGGCGGGTGACTATTTTCATGCAGTCGGGCGTTCCGCCCTTGCCGTGGTCGATATAGGTGCAGTTCAGCGACATGACACCGGTCCTCATAGGAAACAGATTGACGGTCAGTGGCCCAGATAGGCCTTCTTCACGTGTGGATTGACCAGCAGTTCTTCGCCAGTGCCAGAGAGGACGATGGCGCCGTTCTCCAGCACATAGCCGCGATCTGCCAGGCGCAGGGTGCGAAACACATTTTGCTCGACCAGCAACACGGTCATGCCATGTGAGGTGACGTTGCGGATGGTGTCGAACATCTGTTGCACCAGCAGCGGCGACAGGCCGAGCGACGGCTCGTCAAATACCAGCAGTTTCGGATCAGCCATCATGCCTCGTGCAATCGCGACCATCTGCTGTTCGCCGCCAGACAGCGAGCCGGCATATTGATTCAGCCGTTCCTTGACGCGGGGAAAAATGGTGAGGACTTCTTCCAGCTTGCGATTCACAATCGGCCTGGCCGCGCGTTTGTACGATCCCATCAGCAGGTTGTCGCGCACGGTGAAGTGGGGGAATAGCTGGCGGCCCTCGGGGATCATGGTAATGCCCGCGTCAACAATGTCGTAGGGCGTCAGATTGGTGAGATCCCGGCCTTCGAACTCCACTTTGCCCGCCGTGCTGGCAATGACGCCGCACAGCGTTTTCAAGGTCGTCGTCTTGCCCGCGCCGTTCGCGCCGATCAGCGTGACGATTTCGCCGGCACGGACTTCAAAATCCAATCCGTTCAGGACCTGAGTCTTGCCATAACCCGAGGTCAGGTTCGATACCTTAAGCATCTTGGTACTCCTTGCCGAGATAGGCTTCGATCACCGCGGGATTCTCGACCACTTCTTTAGGGGAGCCCGTCACGAGTACGGCGCCTTCGTTGAGAACAATGATGCGATCGGACAGCGCCATCGTGGCCTGCATCATGTGCTCGATCAACAGCACCGATACGCCGGAATCGCGAATGCGCTTGATCATTTGAATGGCTTTTTCGATGTCGGTGGGATTGAGCCCAGCCATGACTTCGTCCAGCAACAGGATGCGTGGCCGTGTGGCCAATGCGCGGGCGATTTCCAGGCGTTTCATGCCCCCCACGGTCAGGCTGCGGGCTTCCGCGTTCAGGTACTTCAACAAATCCGTCTGTTCGGCGACGGACAAGGCGATTTGTTCGGCTTGCTCGCGGTCACGGGTGTTGATGAACGCGCCTAGCATGATGTTTTCCAGCACGGTCAGGCCGGTGAACGGCTTGGCAATCTGAAAGGTGCGCCCCAGGCCTTGGTGCGCAAAGGCATCCGGCGTGTTGCACGATATCCAGTTGCCGTTCTTGTCGCGCAGCGTGACCGAGCCTTTGTCTGGCGACAGGAAGCCCGACAGCAAGTTGAACACCGTGGTTTTCCCGGCGCCGTTCGGGCCTATCATGCCCAGAATCTCGCGTTCATTCAGCTGCAGCGACACATTGTTTGTCGCGCACAGGCCGCCAAAACTTTTGAACAGCTTTTCTGCGCGCAGGACGGGCTCGCCACGATGGGGCGTGTCGGTGTGTGCCAGGCCGTGCTGCATCGGTGGTTTCGATTTTGGCGCGCCGAGATAAGGCAGCCGTGCCATCAGGCGCCCCAGCGCCGGGCCAAATGCGCCAGCCAAACCGCGCGGAATCGTCAATACCACCGCGACCAGGATCAGGCCATAGATCAATCCATGCATGCCGCTGCCGACACTGCTGAGCCAGCCGCGAGCCAGCTCTGCGATCGGCAATACGAGGAACGTGCCGGCAATGGGGCCGCCCACAGTGCCTAGGCCGCCGATCAGGGCGAACATGGCGATCTGTATGGACAGATCCAGAGAGAACGCCGAGCTAGGATCCACAAAGGTCAGATAGGTGATATGAAACGTGCCGATCAAGCTGGTCAGCATGGCTGAGACCACGGCGGCCAGGATCTTGACGCGTACGGTATGGATGCCGACGGCCAGCGCAGCGTCCTCGCGCTCGCGAATCGCGATGAGGTAATGGCCTACGCGCGATTTCCGAATGAACCACGATACCCAGACGACAAAGAGGAACAGAGCAAACGCAATGATGACGTAGTTGATTTTTTCGCGGAAGACGATCCAGGTCCAACCGATGTTCAACGGCAGACTGATACCGCTCGATCCGCCGGTCCAGCTTTCCTCATGGATGACCAGCAACCGCACGACCTCCAGGATCGCGATCGTCGCCAGGGCAAAGAACGGCCCGCGCAGACGCAGGGTAGGGTAGGCGATCACGATGGCCACCACGCCGGAAATCACCGCACCGGTCAACATGCCGATCCACGGTGAAATGCCGAAATTCTGCGTCAACAATGTGGCGGTATAGCCGCCTATGCCGTAGAACACCGCGTGGCCCAATGACAATTGGCCCGCGTAGCCGCCCACGATGTTCCAGGCCACGGACAACGACGCGTACACAAACAGCAGGACAAACAAATTGGTCCAGAAGGGCGTGCCCATGATGACGGGCACGAGGAACATCACCAGGAACAGGATGAGGCTGGTGTAAACCTTGGGATGACGGATATCGGGAAACACGGCGGGCTCCTTGTTATTCTGTGCCGATGCCAAACAGGCCGGTGGGACGCAGGACAAGGATCAGCAAAAAGATCCCGAAATACACCACCTCTTTCAGGTCGGGGGCGATGTAATAACCTGCCAGCGTATCGACGACGCCCAGAATCATTGAGCCGGCAACCGCGCCATAAAGGCTGCCCAGGCCGCCCAGCACCACAATCACAAATGCCGTGAGCACGAAATAGGTTCCCACCGTGGGAAAGACCGGGTACTGCGGTGCCAGCAATCCGGCGGCGACGCCGACAAATGCGGTGCCCAGCCCGAATGCGATGGCATAGACGGTGTGGACGTTGACACCCATCAGCATCGCGGCGTAGCGGTGTTGAGCAACGGCGCGCAGCGCGCGGCCCAGATAGGTGCGATGCATGAATAAATGCAGCAGCACGGCCAGCGTCAGACCGATAATGAATGTGATCAACTGCCCGGTCACCACGGTGTACGTCCCGACGTTGATCGTCGAGGTGCCGAGCTCTACAGGGGCACGATAGACATTGGCGCCAAAGATCACCAGGGCCAGGTTCAGCAATATCGTCGATACGCCCACCGTGGCAAAGATCTGTATATGTTCATCGGCATTGAGCAAGGGCTGAATAATGGCCTTTTGCGTCATTGCGCCCAGTGCGAACAGAATCACCGCAACCGGGATCAGCCCGGCATAAGGATGGACGCCGAAATGCGTGGCGATGAGATAGACCATATACATGCCTATCATGAGGAATTCGCCGTGCGCGAAATTCACCACTCGCACCACACCGAATATCAACGTCAGCCCCAGACTGATGATGGTGTAGGCGCCGCCTAGCAACAGGCCATTGATGACCAGTTGAACAAAAATGTCCATTGTGCAACCTCTGTGATGGGAAGCCTCCCGGTGTCCCGCGCGGACCAGGAGACTTTTGAGGGGCAAGGAAACGTGAGGCGGTCCCGCATTTCCTTGAGAGCCGCGGGCCGTTTCTTCTGAACGGCGCCGCGGCGGCAAATCATTTACTTGTTAAAGATGGGCTTGCCTTGAGCGAGATTGGACGGCGCGATCGTGACGAGTTTGCCGTCTTGCCATTGCATCACGTAGAACGTGGAGGCCTTGTTCTGGCCGTCTTCACCAAACTCAAAGCCCCAGCCGTTGGCAGTTTGTCCCGCGGGTTTCTTATAGGCCAGCACAGCCTCGCGGATTTTCTCGGGATCAGTGGATTTGGCGTTGCCGATGGCTTCGAAGAATGCCTTGGCGCCCACATAGTTGGTCAGGCTGTGGCCGGATTGCGGGTCGCTTTTATAGGTGGTCTTATAGGCCTGCAGGAATTTATCCAGCCCTGGAGCGCCTGCCGGATTGATGGAGGATTGTGGAAAATCCAGATCGAAAACGCCGTTCATATCGGCGCCCACGGCCTTTGCGGTATCCGCCAACGAATAGCCGCCGCCCGCACCGATCACGACTTTGGGTTTGAATCCGCCAGCGCGTGCCTGACTGAAATACAGGATCGCGTCATTCTGATAGGCCGTCTGCAGTACCACATCAACTTTGGCGCCTTTCAGGCGCAAGATCAACGAGGACAGATCGACGGTCTTGGCGGAGTAGGGCAGGACTTCCGCTACGGTATAGCCGAGTTCCTGCGCCCGCTTTTTCTCTGTGGCTGCGACGTCGGTGCCGTATGGACCGTCTTCGTGGATGATGCCTATGCGGATATCTTTGGGGTTCAGGCCCATGCCCGGTGCGACGATGTCATGCAGGGCGTCGATCACTGCAACCCCATACAACGCCGTGTTCGGATTGCTGCGGAACAGATATTTGTAGCCGCGAGTCGTGATTTTGTGCGCGGTCGCGCCCAGTTCAAAATAAGGGATGCCGGCGAGTTCGGTCACGGGTGACGCGGCGTAGGAAATACCAGACGCGTAGCTGCCGAATACTGCCGCCACACCCGAGGAGACCAAGCGTTTGGTTTCGGATACTGCCTGGGTCGGGTCGACCGCGTCAGCTTTGAGGATTTCGATCTTCTCGCCGTTGATGCCGCCGGCGGCATTGATTTCATTGACCGCGAGTTCCAGACCTCGATAGCTCTCCTGGCCTAACAGCGCCAGGGCGCCGCTGAACGGAAACAGAGCGCCCACCTTGATATCCGCCCATGCGGTAGTGACCGAAAGCGCGCTGCATAACCCCAGTGCCAGTGTGAATTTTTTGATTTTGAACATTGTCTCGCTCCATGCGTTGATGTGGGAGTACGTGGGACTTTTTAGGGAGTCTGTCTTGGTTTTTATAATATATGATATATGAAATTTTGGGCTAAAAACGCCCTGTTCGATTCTAGTTGCCAAGGGAATGCGAAGAATCGGGGATTTCCCTAAAGCCGCATAAACGCTGGATTTTGAAAGAATTTTTTGCGTTTTCCGGACCTTTCTTCTTCTCCTCACGATGGACGGTAGACGAAGTCGGCGTTGCAAAAAATTTCTGCGCACGAAGTGAAATAATCATATATCGTATATCACGATCGAGGCGATGCTCGTATAACAATTCGGAGACTCAGGTATGTTCGAAGAGGTTAATTACGTAGGTAAAAAGGTGCTGATCACCGCGGGTGCGGATGGGCTGGGCCTGGAGATGGCCAAGGTCTTTCACCATGCGGGCGCGACCGTGTTTATCTGCGATGTGAACGACACTCGGCTGGCTGAGGCGGCGAGTCAATTACCCGGACTGCATGCGGCGCATGCGGACGTGTCCGATGAAGTCAGTGTCGAGCGGCTGTTTGCTCAGGTCCGCAATGAGTTGGGCGGACTGGATATCCTGGTCAACAATGCGGGTGTGGCTGGGCCGACAGGCTTTGTAGAGACGCTCAGCAAAGCTGACTGGGATCGTACGTTGGCAGTGAATATCACGGGACAGTTCCTCTGCGCCCGCCAGGCGGTGCCGCTGCTGAAGCAGTCGCAAGCCGGCGTCATGATCAATCTGTCGTCGGCAGCTGGGCATCTGGGCTTTGCCGGCCGCTCTGCTTATTCCGCATCGAAGTGGGCGGTGATCGGTTTTACCAAGACGCTGGCGATCGAACTGGGGGCTTATGGCATACGCGTGAACGCCATATTGCCTGGTGCGGTCGAGGGACCGAGAATCAGGGCCGTGATCGAGGCCAAAGCCAAAACGCTGGGGCGTCCGGTCGCAGAAATCGCCGAGCAATACGAAAGCCAGGCTGCACTGGGCCGTATGGTGAGTGCGCGCGATATCGCCAATATGGTGCTGTTCAATGCCAGTGAGGCGGCGCGCAGCGTCAGCGGTCAGGCGATCGTGATCGATGGCTTCACGCAAAAGCTCTATTGACCGGGGGTCTCTCTCATGCGCACCGTTGCCATTATTGGAGCCGGCCTGATAGGACAGGGCTGGGCCATTGTTTTCGCGCGCCGCGGCTGGAATGTCAGGCTGTACGACGTGCAGACCCAAGGGCTGGGCCAGGCCCGCGAACTGATCGTGCAGCAACTGGCTGAACTGCACCGCTATGGCTTGCTGGAGGACGTGCAGGCCGCCGCCGATCGCGTCAGTATTGCGGAATCGTTGCAGGCTGCATTGGCGGGTGCAGACTATGTGCAGGAAAATTCGCCTGAACGATTGGAAATCAAGCGTGCCGTCTTCGCCGAGCTGGACCAGTATGCCGAACCCCACGCCGTCATAGGCAGTTCGACGTCCAGCCTGCCGGCCAGTGAATATACGGAGTCATTGCCCGGCAGGCATCGCTGCCTCGTAGTGCACCCCGTCAACCCGCCGTATTTGATTCCATTGGTCGAGCTGTGCGGGGCACCGTGGACCTCACCGCAAACGATAGAAACCGCGCGGCGGATCATGCAGGAGTTGGGCCAGAAACCCATCACGGTCCGGCACGAGATCGAAGGCTTTGTGCTGAATCGTTTGCAGGGCGCGCTATTGCACGAGGCGTTTCGGCTGGCAGCAGCAGGGGTGGCTAGCGTTGAGGACATCGATACCACGATCAAAGACGGCCTGGGCCTGCGTTGGTCGTTCATGGGGCCATTCGAGACCATAGATCTGAATGCGCCTGCAGGCTTGGCAGACTACTGCGCCCGTTATGGCGGTCTATATCAGTCGATCGGTGCGACGCAGTCTCAACCCGTACCGTGGGACGAGGCATTGGTGGGCTCGCTGGAGCAACAGCGAAGAGAGCAATTGCCGGCGAGCCAATTACAGGAACGCCGATTTTGGCGCGATGATCAGTTGATGAAACTGATGCGTCACAAGAACCAAACTGGAGACGAGCATGGCCAGAGCTAAACCGAAGATCGTTATCACGTGCGCGGTGACCGGCGCGATTCATACACCCAGCATGTCGCCGCACCTGCCGGTGACCGCTGACGAGATTGCCGAGGCGGCGATAGGCGCGGCCGAGGCGGGGGCTGCAGTATTGCACTTGCATGCGCGCGATCCGCAGACTGGCAAGCCGTCCCAGGACCCGGATCTGTTTCGGCCGTTCCTGCAGAAAATCAAGGAACGCACCAATGCCATCATCAACATCACGACGGGTGGCAGCCCGCATATGACGGTAGAGGAACGCATGCGGCCGGCGACAACGTTCAAGCCGGAGCTGGCGTCGCTGAATATGGGATCGATGAACTTCGGGCTGTTTCCCATGCTGGATCGGTTCAAGGAGTTCAAACACGACTGGGAGCGCGAACATCTGGAGAACAGCCGTTCGCTGATTTTTCGCAATACGTACCAGGACATCGAATCCATCCTGACCTTGGGCAATCAGAACGGCACGCGTTTTGAGTTCGAATGCTACGACATCAGCCATTTGTATAACCTGGCGCATTTCGTCGACCGGGGTCTGGTCAAGTCGCCGCCGTTTATTCAGTCGGTGTTCGGCATTCTGGGTGGCATTGGTCCTCATCCCGAAGACCTGATGCACATGAAGCGCACGGCGGATCGGCTATTCGGCAACGAATACGAATGGTCCATTCTGGGGGCGGGGCGCAATCAGATTCCGCTGGCCACTATCGGTGCCGCAATGGGATCGAATGTGCGTGTGGGGCTGGAAGATTCGCTTTGGATCGGGCCGGGTCAACTCGCTGAGTCGAACCGTGTGCAGGTCGAACGGATTCGCACTATCGCAGAGGCCCTGAATCTCGATATTGCCACGCCCGATGAAGCGCGCGAAAAATTAGGATTGAAGGGCGCAGATAACGTGGCGTTCTAGCGAGTAACAGACCAAAGGGGAGGCAGTGGCAACGTCCCCGGCACGATGATCGGCCGGGGTGTTGTCACGCGAGCCCCCTCGGAGTGCCTTACATCAACGTCGGCGTAGCGCGTCAACCAGCTCTTGCTCGGTCAGTCTGCGGTCGAAATTGGCGGCGTGGCGCGCGGCCAATGTCAGTGCCGCGGCCTCGTGCAATACGGCATCGTCGATGACGGTCGGCGCACCAAGTTCGCGCAATCGCGTTGGCAATCCCACTTGTGCATACCAAGCCAGTAGATCGTCGAGCATGGTGTCGGAACGATGCTCCAGGTCCAATTGCACCAACAGCCCCACGGCGACCTGCAGACCATGCAGGGCCTGGCCTACGCCCGGAATACGGGGCAGGCCCCGGGTCAGCGCATGGGCGATGGACAAGCCGCCGCTTTCGAATCCGAGGCCGCTCATTAGAATCATGGCTTCAACGACTCGCTCAAAGGCGGCAGTAGGTCTGCCCGTGCCTGCTGCGTCGAGCGCCGCCGCACCATCGGTCAGCAGCGTGCGCATGCAACCCTCGGCGACCAGTTGCGCCGTCAGCGTGGACGCCGCGTTGAACATGTTCTGTCCTTGATTGCGGAAACACTGTTCGGCTTCGAATTTTTTCGAGATGGCATCGCCCATGCCCGCGCGGAAAAACAGGGCAGGGGCGGTGCTGATGACCTCGGTGTCTACCAACACAATGGTCGGATTGAACAGCATATGTTCGACCGCCAGCAGATTGTGATGCGCATCGTACAGGACGTAGTTCTTGCTGGTGGGGGCGTCGTTGGAGGCCACTGTAGGCACAGTGATCAAATGCTGATGTTGGGCTTTGGCCACGGCTTTGCCTGCGTCCAGTGCCTTGCCTCCGCCCACCGCGATCACCATATCCACGGACTGCGCCTGCGCTTGAGCGCGCAGCGAGGCAATCGTATCCGGCGTCATTTCGCCTTCTACGATCAAGGGGACCAATTCCACGTTTGCCGGTTTGCAGAGATCGGCCAACCGCTCGTGCAATACGCCATAGACATAGCTGTCGATGACGAGTGCGGCACGCCGCCCAAACAGCGCAGCCGATTCGCCGAGCGTGCACAATGCTCCAGGCCCCTGGAAATAGCGGCCCGGACCTCCGAAAACCTTCAGCATGGTGTCTCCCTATTTGCGTGGTGTCGCGCTGAGAAATTGTTGTTCTTTCTCTTTCTCGACCAACCAGTCGATCATGATCTGTCCGCCCCATACCAGGTCGGCCTGGATCGCTGTGCGGGCAGCTTCGGGATCGCGGGCGATCAAGGCGGTCAGCACGGCCTCGTGGCGGTGTTCGTCGGTCGAATAGTCCAAGCCGGCGGTCTTGATATGAAAGACCTTGAGAATGGGGCCCGTGATCACCCAGAACGATTCCACGGTAGCGCGCAGGATCGGTTTGTTGCTGGCCTCGAGAATCGAGAAATGGAATTTGCGATTCAGGGCGCTGGCGCGCTTGGGATCCGTCGATGTGCAGGAAATGAATTCCTTTTGCAGCGCGATCAGATTGTCCAGTTGTTTGCGGGTGATGTTTTTCGCTGCCTCGGCCGCACCCATGCCTTCGAGGTGAAAACGGATCTGCTGGATTTCCCGCAGTTTTTCCGAATTCACATAGGGCACGTAGACCGCCGTCGCGGCCTGCATTTCCAGGCCTTGTTCGCTGATCAGACGAAAGATGGCCTCACGTACCGGCGTAATAGAGACCCCCATTTCCGCGGCCAGTTCGCCGATGATCAGGCGCTCGCCAGGCTCGTATTGCCCGTTGATCAGGGCGTTACGGATCTCGTTATAGACCTTGACGGAGAGGTTTTCTTTTTTGACCGGTTTCAGGCTCGACATGACGTGAAAGCACTTGCAAGTGAGGGGACGGGTGAATTCTAGCTTGCCATAGCGCATTGTCCGAATTTAAGTATATTATATATCATATATCTTGACAGAAAAGAGGAGACTGACATGGCATTGGACGAGCAGGGGCCGGCGGCCCAGCCCCCCACGGCGCAACAAATTGCGCTGTTGCGTGAAAAGGCGCGCTATATACGCCTGGAAACGATCCGCTTGATCGAGATCGCAAAAGTCGGTCATTACAGTTCAGTGTTTTCTTGCGCTGAGATATTTGCTGCGCTGTACTACGACGTAATGCGCCTGCGCGAGGGTGAACCCGATTGGCCGGATCGCGATCGATTCCTGATGGGCAAGGGCCATGCGGCCGTGGGCCTGTTCCCCGTGCTGGCGGATCACGGATTCATCTCGCGCGAATTACTGGATGGCTATACGCGGCTAGGCAGCCCGTTGGGAGACCATCCGGACATGACGAAGGTGCCCGGTATTGATTTCAGCTCCGGCTCGATCGGGCATGCCCTGTCCAACGGTGTCGGGATGGCCTTGGGTGGCCGCATGAACCAGCGCCCTTATCACGTATTTGTCATGCTCGGTGATGGCGAGATGCAAGAAGGGCAAGTATGGGAGGCAGCATTGTTCGCTGGCCACAACAAGCTCTCGCGATTGATCGCCATCATTGACCGTAACGGCTATCAACTGGACGGCAAGGTCGATGATGTCGTAGGAGTCGAGTCGCTGCGCGATAAATGGACCGCGTTCGGATGGGAGGTGCACGAGGTCGATGGCCATGATCTGAATGCCTTGACGTACACGTTGCGCAAACTCAAGGCGGATAGCGCTCGCCAAAGGCCTGCGTGCCTGATTGCCCGTACGGTAAAGGGGCGAGGCGTGTCGTTCATGGAAACCGAGCCCGGTTGGCACTTGGGTTATCTGGCGCCCGCCGATGCACAGATCGCCATTGACGAAATCAAATCCCAGGAGATCTGAACATGACACATACCCTGAGCGCAGAGTCTTGGCAGTACCGCGCCCTGAATGCGATGAATCCCGGGTTGAGCTATCTGTCCAACGCTCTCATTGACTTGGCCCACGAGGGGCATCCAGTGGTAGCGGGGTCCGCCGACCTGCAATATTCAAACGGCCTGAATCGTTTTGCCGCCGCATATCCGGATCGCTACGTGCAGTTCGGTATTTCCGAACAAAACATGGTGTCCGCTGCGGCTGGGCTGGCGACAACCGGGGTGATGCCGTTCGTAGCAACATTCGCATCGTTTCTGGGATTGCTTTGCTGCGAACAGATACGCATGGATGTCGCGTATACGAAACTGCCGGTACGGCTGATCGGCCATCATACGGGGATCAGCCTGGGGTTCTACGGAACGTCGCATCACGCTACAGAGGACATTTCGACCATGCGCGCCATCGCCGGACTGACGGTGGTGTCGCCGGCGGATGGCGCGCAATTAGCGTCGGCCATCAAGGCCTCGGTTCATTGGCCCGAGCCGATTTACTTCCGGATCGGCCGTGGCCGAGATCCGGAGGTGTACCCGGACGGCGTTCCGTTTGAGTTCGGCCGCGCTATCGAGCATAGCGTGGGCAGTGATTTGAATATCATCGCGTGCGGCATTACCGTCAGCGCAGCATTGCAGGCTGCGCAGGCCTTGCAGGGTCAGGGCTACTCCGTGGGAGTGATAGATATGCCCACGGTCAAGCCGCTGGATCGTGATGCCGTACTCAAAGCCGCGGGCGCGTCATCGCGTTTGCTGACGGTAGAGGAACACAATGTATTGGGTGGGCTCGGATCGGCGGTAGCCGAAGTCCTGGCGGATATCGGGAGCGGGACGCGGCTGCGCCGGCACGGTATCTATGATGAATACAGCTTGATTGCGCCGCCGACTACCTTGTATGCGCATTACAAACTCGACGCCGAGGGGATAGCGGCCGTTGCCCTGGAGCAAC
>Ga0164243_10012884_pt1 | contig 11802 bp, 9 predicted proteins | sample OricompcompostOP_FD_108781 | JGI IMG/M metagenome (GOLD analysis project Ga0164243, IMG submission 108781) | Organic Plus compost microbial communities from Emeryville, California, USA - Original compost - Organic plus compost (OP) | ecosystem: Engineered > Solid waste > Mixed feedstock >...
CGGGACTCGGGATCGATCTGGACGAGGAGAAGGCCGCGGCGTATCCGTTCCCGGAGCATCCGATCAACGGGGCGTGGCCGGAGGTCCGCACCGCGACCGGCGCGATCGTGCGTCCGTAGCGCGTGATCGACGGGATCCGGCGGGTGATGGCGTCAGCGGGTGAGGTCCTGCTAGCGCTCTCGTGTTGTGTGGTAGACACTTCTTGCGCAACATATCCCATAGAGAAGTATCTGGTCCGGATGGACCTCACTCCACGCTCCAGAGGGGCTCCGGCCACGACTCCAACCATCTCGCCGTCAGAATCACCTCAGCCCACGCTCCAGAGGGGCTCCGGATGACATCATGCCGGGACCCTGATCGCTTGACGTAATGTTGGACGCGAAGAACCCGATGCGCAGCGCGACGCCCCGGAGGATCTGCGTCCTCCGAGGTGTCGCACGTGGCGAGAGGTGAGTGCGGCTAGCGCGTCCCCGGATCGAGGATGTCGCGCAGGAGATCGCCGAGCAGGCTGATGCACGTTGCGAGCAGCATGATCGCCACGCCCGGGAAGACACCGACCCACCACGCGTTGTGCAGGTACTCGCGGCCCTCGTTCACCATCAGACCCCATGCCGGGGTCGGCGGCTGGATGCCGAAGCCAAGGAACGAGAGCGCCGCTTCCATCAGGATGATCGAGCCCATCTCCATTGTCGTGAGCACGATCAGGGGCGCGGTCACGTTCGGCAGGATGTGCCGGATCAGCAGGCGCCCGCGCGACGCCCCGATCGACTGCGCGGCAAGCACGTATTGCTGACGCGCGATCTGCAGCGTGAGGCCACGCGTCACGCGCGTGTAAGCCGCGAAGCCGGAGAGCACGGCGAGCAGGATCAGCACCGGGAAGCTCGATCCGAGCACCGCCACCATCGCCAGGGCGACGATGATGAACGGCAGCGAGATGAACGCGTCGACGATCAGCATCACGATCTGATCGATGATGCCGCGCGCGAAGCCGGCGACCATGCCGAACGCCGCGCCGATCACGACGCCGCAGACGGTGCCGATGATCGCGATCGTCAGCGAGTAGCGGCTTCCGTACATCAGGCGGCTGAGAATGTCGCGACCGAGCTGATCGGTGCCGAGCAGATGCCCGGTGTCGCCACCGGAGATCCAGGCGGGCGGCGTCAGGCGCGCGAGGAGATCGCTCTTCGTCGGATTGTGCGGGGCGATCAGCGGTGCGAGGATCGCCGAGAGCACGATGAGCAGCAGGATGCCGACCGCGACCATGTGCAGAGGCTTCATCCGGCGGAACAGCTTCCGGAGCGACCGGCGCGGTGCGTGCGGCAGCTCGCCGGTGGTGGCGCCAGCGGTCGCGAGCGAGGTCGGGGCCGCGGCGGCGGTTGGAACAGGCGTCGTGCTCATTCGCTGGCCTTTCCGGTCATGGAGATGCGGGGATCGAGCCAGCTGTAGGCGAGATCGACGATGAGGTTCGTGAGGATCACGGTCGCGGAGATGATCAGCACCAGCGACTGCACGACCGCGTAGTCGCGACCGGACACCGCCTGCACGATCAGGTTGCCGACACCCGGCCACGCGAAGATCGTCTCCGTGATCGCGGTGCCGCCGATCATGCCCGAGATCCACATGCCGAGCATCGTGACGGTCGGCAAGGAGGCATTCCGGAGCATGTGCGAGACGACGACTTGCCGTCGGGGCAATCCCTTGGCCGTCGCGGTACGGATGTAGTCGGCGCGCGCGACCTCGAGCATGGAGGAGCGTGTCATGCGGGCGAGTGCGGCGAGCAAGCCGATCGCGAGGGTGATCGCGGGCATCACGACCTGATTGGGTTCGCCACGTCCGGAGCTGGGCAGCCAGTTCAGGCGCAGGCTGAAGGTGAGGATCAGCATGATCGCCACGAAGAATCCCGGGGCAGACTGTCCGATGAAGGCGACGAGCATCGCGCCGCGATCGAGGATGGTGTCGTGGCGAAGCGCCGCCATGATGCCGAGCGGAATGCCGATGATGGTCGCGATCAGCAGTGCCCACGCCCCGAGCTCGAGCGTCGCCGGGAGGCGCGCGAGGAATAGCTCCGTGACCGGGCGCTCGTAGCGCATCGAGTCGCCCATGTCGCCGGTGAGCATGTTCTTCATGTAGAGCACGTATTGCGTGAGGATCGACTCGTCGAGTCCGAAGCGCTCGCGGAACGAGGCGACCGCATCCTGACCGGCTTCCGGGCCGAGGATCGCGAAGGCGGGATCACCCGACAGACGCAAGGCGGCGAACACGGTCGTGAAGACGATCCAGAGTGTCAGGAGGCTGCGGAGAATGCGTTGAATCGCGAACTGGATCACCGGTATTCCTGCCCGTTGATGAAGCGACGAGACGCGGAAGGCGGAGCCGGGCGACATCGCCCGGCTCCGCCCATCACGCGCGGACTACTCGTTGAACGAGAAGTTGAAGGCGTGGAGATCGATGGCGTGGAGCGGATTCGGCTCCCAGTTGGTTGCGGCATCGACACCCGCGATGTTGTCGATCGCGTAGAGATCCGTGGCCGGCAGCTCGACGTTCCAGATGTCCTGGAGCTGGCTGTAGAGACCGCGGCGCTCGGCGACGTCGAGGGTCTGCGACGCCTCGTTGCCGATCTCGTTGAACTCGGCCGGCGCATCCCAGATCGCGGACTGCGCGTACGAGCCCGGGCCGAACTGGCGCCAGTAACCGGCGGCCGGATCACCCCAGACGTTGGTGCAGGACCAGGTGTGGGCGGACATCTCGTCGGTGCCGATCTTGCCGGCATCGAGGACCTCGAGCTCGGCGTTGATGCCGAGGGACTGCCACGACTCGACGATGACCTGACCGGTCTGATCGTTGTTGAGGTAGTAGCCCGGGATCAGCTGGTAGGAGATCTTCTCGCCGTTGTAGTCGGACTCGTCGAGCAGCTGCTTGGCGCGGTCCATGTCGTACTCGGTGAACGGGCGGCTCTCGTCGAGAAGCTCGCCGTAGTCCGGGAACTGGAACTGGCGCAGGTGCGTCGCGCGGCCGAGGAAGATCGCCTCGATGATGAGCGCGCGGTCGATCGAGAGGCTGAGCGCCTGACGGACGCGCTTGTCAGCGAGACCCGGCGCCTTGCCGTTGAAGCCGATGATGTGGGCGTTGGCGAGACCGATCGAGCGAGTGACGTTGCGGCCGTTGCTCTCGATCGAGGTGACCTGATCCGGGGACATGCTGGTCGCGATCTGGATCTCGCCGTTCGCGAGGGCCGTGATGCGCGAGGCGACCTCGGCGATCACGGTGAAGGTGACCTGCCTGGCCGGGGAGATGGCGCCCCAGTAGTTGTCGTTGCGCTCGAGGACGAGCTCGACGCCCGGATCGAACGACGCGAAGGTGTACGGACCGGTGCCCATCGGCTGCTGCGCGAAGGCGTCGTCACCGATCTCCTCGACGTAGGCGCGGTTCACGATGAAGCTCGGCACCACGGTGAGGCGGCGAAGGAGGATCGGATCGGGGGCGTGCGTGGTGAAGCGAACCGTCAGGTCGTCGAGCGCCTCGACCGACGCGATGGTCTGGATGTAGGTGTTCTTGACGGTCGCGAACTTCGAGTCGTCGGCGGAGTTGAGGATGCGCTCGAACGAGAAGACGACGTCGTCGGCGGTCAGGATGTTGCCGTTGTGGAACTGCACACCCTCGCGCAGGCGGAAGACGGTCTGCGTGTCGGACTCCTGCGTCCACGCGGTGGCGAGGTGCGGAGCGATCGCGCCGCCGTTGCGGAAGTCGCGGCGAACGAGGGTCTCGTAGATGTTGAGGAGGGTGGCCTGCGAGACGTTGCTCTCGCCGATGGCCGGCTCGAGGTTGTCCGGGAGACCGTACATGCCGACGACGAAGGCGTCGCGCTCGACGCCCGTGGCGGGGGCGTAGTTGCCCTCTGGCGTGGCGACCGGGGTGGCACCGCTCCAGGCGACTGGCGTCTGCGCGAAGACGGACGCATAGCGCGCGGAGGCGGCGAGACCGACGCCCGCGAGCACGGCCGAACGGCGGGTCAGGGAACGCGAGAAGATGCGAGAGGTCATGGACACTTCCTTGGCTGGGGATCGTGCGAACAGAACACGGTGGGTCAGCATCAGGGACGCTGACATCTCCCAGTGTGACCACTGTCGAGGAAGCGAAGGTCAACGCGCTCATAAGAATCTGCTAGACAGTTGTTATCGCGAGTTTGCTTTGTGAACACAGGTGCGTGCACGATGGTGCGCATGACGTGTTGTTATCGCTGAGGAGGGTCTAGGAACAATTTGCGCAACATATCCCATGGGCAGTCGCAGAATGCAACGTCCCCCGACCTCGGAGGGCTCACGGAGGAGGGGTGAGGAGATTGGGATGAAGCCGAGCGGTCGACAACACCAGTGTTCCTATGGAAGATCACTGGCGATGTCGACGAATGGAAGGAACGGGAGCGGCACGAACCGGAGTATGTTATGGAGATTGAACGAGCGGAGCGAGTAGGGCATTGGCAATTGTTGAGATCAATGGGATATGTTGCGCACATATGTACGTACTCCTACACCATCAGCGCCGCCACATCAACTTCCCGTACTGTTCCACCACGCACCTCCACGACGCGCGTCGCGATCCGAGATGCCGCGTATCGATCGTGCAGCACGATCACGATCGTTCCGTCAAACTGCGCCAGCGCCCGCTCGAACTCTTCGCGTGACGTCACATCCAGGTGATTGAGCGGCTCGTCGAGCAGCAGCAGATTCGTCCCGCGGAGCGCCAGCAGCGCGAGCATCAGGCGCGCCCGTTCGCCATACGAGAGCGACCCGATCATCCGGTGCACCATGTCGCCCGCGAAGAGATACCGGTGGAGGAACGTCCGCGTGTCGCTCTCGGACATCGTCGCCTCACTGCGGACCTGCTCGAGCACGGTCTTCCCGAGATCGAGGATCTCCTGCTCCTGCGCGAAGTAGCCGACCCGCACGCCCGCACCGAGTCGTCGCATCCCGGATGTCGGCGCAAGGTCCCCCGCGATCACCCGCACCAGCGTCGACTTGCCACTGCCGTTCGGCCCGATCAGCGCAACGCGATCGCCGTGGCGGATATCGAGCGAAACGTCTCGCAGCACCGACACCTCATCGAACGCAACGTTCACGGAATCAAGCGCCACGACATCACGCGCCCCATGCGCCGTGGTCGCAAAGTCCATCGACAGGCCCCACGTCCGCGTCGGCTTGTCGATCGCCTCCTCGCTGTCCAGCATCCGCTCGAGCTTCGCCTTGCGCACGACCGCCGGTCGCACGATCTTTGCGGCCTTCTTGCGCACCGCGAAGTCGATCGTGCTCGCCTCGATGTTCCGCGACGTCTGCTCCATGCGGCGGATGTCCTGCTGGATCTTCCGGACCTCCTTCTGCTGGCGCATCCACGCCGCCGCATGCTCCTCTTCGGCGTGCTCCTTCGCCGCCACGTAGGCGGAGTAGTTGCCCGGATAGATCGTCAGCTGACGCGTCGTCGGGTCCAGCTCGAAGATCTCGGTCGCGACCGCATCGAGGAAGCCGCGATCGTGCGAGACCATCACGATCGCCCCGCGATACGACGTCAGGAAATCACCGAGCCAGTCGAGCGCGTCGATGTCGAGGTGATTCGTCGGCTCGTCGAGCAGCAGAAGATCGGGTCGCGCCGCGAGCAATCCCGCCAGACCGGCCCGCGTCTTCTGCCCGCCGGAGAACGTCGCCAGCGGACGATCCATCGGCAGACCGCCGAGCCCGAAGCGATCGAGCAGCGCCTCGAGTTCGGCGAGCAGCGCATAGCCACCGGCCGCCTCGAAGTCATTCAGCGCCAGGTCGTACGCATTCGCGAGATCCTCAGGGGAACCGTCCGGATCACCGAGCGCGATGGCCGCCACTTCGAGACGCGCGTTCGCGGCGAGCAGACCGCCCGTCGGGATGTCGAGCAGATCGGCGAGCGTGCCATCCGGGAGATCGGCGAAGCCCTGCCGGAGGTAGCCGATCGCAAGTCCCGGCTCGCGCGCAATCGCGCCGGACGTCGGCTGATCGATCCCGGCAAGCAGGCGAAGCAAGGTCGTCTTGCCGACGCCATTCGGCCCGACGATCCCGATACGATCGCCAGCATTCACGGAAAAGGAAACATCATCGAGGAGCAGCAGATCGGCCACACGCCGATCGAGATGGGTGACGGTAAGCAAGGCACTCCCTCCGTCGCGTTCGGTCGCGGCACGCCGGGGATGGCGCGGGCGCAGACCTGCGAGAAGCCATTGAGGCCGTGATGAATCGTGGGGGATCCAGTCACGGGGGTGCTAGCTGATCAAGAATCGTCACTCCGAGGTCGGCGGATCACGGTCGCACACCATGTCGCCATGCAGGCAGAAGGGGCGTCACCCGAAGGTCACGCCCCAGACGATACCGGATGCCTTGTCGAAATGCAACCGTGCCACCTACCCGAGGAAGGCAGCCGCCACCAGCAGCACCGGCACCGCCGCGACCGTCGTCGCGAGGGCCGTGTCGCGTGCGAGCGTCGTCTCGACCTGGTAACGCGTCGCATGGGTGAAGATGTTCTGCGCGGTGGGGAGCGCCGCCAGCGCGACGGCGGCGAAGAGCGCGTGCCCCTCAAGGCCGAAGACGAATGCCGCCAGCACGTATGCCACGACCGGCATCACGGCGGACTTGAGCACTGCCGCGACAACCATCCGCACCCGATGCGCGCCCGCCTGGAACGGTTTCTCACCGGAGAGCGACATGCCGAACGCGAGCAGCATCAGCGGCACGGATGCGCCACCGATCAGTTCGAACGGCGCGTACACCTCGTCGGGGAGATCGACGCCGATCAATGCGACGATCAGCCCGAGGAACGAAGCGACGATCATCGGATTGCTCAATGGGCGCGTGATCAGGGTGCGCGGCGAGAACGATCCTGCCGTCGAGATGTCGAGGACCGTCAGCGCGAGCGGTGTCAGCAGCACGAGCTGCATCAGGAGCAGCGGCGCGACATACTGCGCATCGCCGAGCACATAGATCGCAACCGGCAGGCCGATATTGTTGCCGTTCACGTAGCTCGCCGCGAGTGCCCCGATCGTCGTCTCGGCGACAGATCGCTGCCAGAAGAAGGCGTTAATCGCGGCATAGATGGCGGCGATCACGATCGCGGAGATCGCCGCGACAGACATGAACGAGGAGAAGACGAGGCTCAGATCCGCGTGCGCCAGCACTCCGAACATCAGTGCCGGATTCGCCACGAAGAACGCGATCATCTGCAGCGTCTTGCGCGATTCCATGCTGCCGATCGGCGTCTTGCCGACAATGAACCCGATCGCGATCACGGTCGCGATGATCCCGAATCCGGTCAGGACGCCCGTCATCGCGGACCTCCTATCGCGATCATCGCGTGACCGATGGCACACCCCGTCCACGCACGGCCCTCGTCCGCACCGCTGTCCCTTCGATTCCGCATGATCTGTGATTGCACCCCAGGGAAACGCCGCGTGAATCTCGCCAACGCGGACACCTTCAGAAAAACCGGCACTGGTATCCACGATCTCGCGGCCAACATTGCCGCCTGCACGAGCGAATCACCCGGCTGTCCCGATGGTATTTCCCCATCGTCCATCGCGCAAGCGCTGCTGTCGCAGAACCGCTCCTGCACGACATCGCATCTGTGCAGAAGTTCCGTCTGTGAAGTACACGATTTGTGTCAAGGATCTCAGCTGATTCCGGGAACGAGTCTCGGCGATGAAGGCACCGGGGCACGCAAAGGGGGCGCGACCGAGAAGGTCGCGCCCCCGTCGACACCCGTGCTCGTCGCGAGATGCCTAGGCGAGATCGTCCGCGTTGAGACGACCGGCCTCCGCCTCGAGCGAGGAGAGCGCGTAATTGTCGATTTCCTGCTGAAGCGCATCGCGCAGGTTGATGAGATCGACCAGGTCAAGCCCGGCGATCACGGCCTCGTGCTCGGCGTCGCCATCGTCGTCCGACGTCGGGACAACGCGGAACTCGATCTCGATAGCCTCTTCTCCGTCGACAACTTCACCAACGGGGAGTTCATCCATATAAATGTTGTACGTTTCCAATTGCCGCCTCCTTGCGCGTGGGGTCTGGAACAAGCGTTCAGGACCGATCAGCGCCAGGCTGATCTGCGTCGTCGTGAATCTCTGCGACGGACAATCCCTTCCGCAGAGCCGTTACCGGCCGCGCCCGCGATCCGACCAAGGTCGCATCCCGTGCACGATCGCTCCATGTGAAGGAACGGTTCACGAAGCATAGCACGCAACGCTGGCAGATTCGCCGATCTGGCCGTCATTTCGGCACATCTGACCTGATCGGGGACCGCCCTCCCCCTCCCGGAACGGCTCTCCGGTCACCACTCCACGTGATGCGGGAACCATTCTTGCCTGGATGACGTTTCATCATCAGGTGCGCGATGGTGCGCATCGGTGTTTCACGTACCGTGGAGGACACGCACATGAGCGAAGCAGACAAGGACCGACTTGAAGGTGCCGGGGACAAGGTCTCCGGAAAGGTCAAGGAAGGCGTCGGCAAGCTGACGGGCGATGAGCAGACCGAGGCCGAGGGCAAGCTCGATCAGGTGAAGGGCGATATCAAGCAGGGTGTCGCCGATGCCAAGGACAAGATCAGCGATGTCGTCAAGAAGCTGACCGACTAGTCGGCTTCCCCAACCGCCCCCCAGAAGTCAGGCAGCGGGAGGTTCGTCCGGACCTCCCGCTCGCCATGATCGCGCTCCCCCCAACGCGATCGAATCCGGATCGCGTATCATGCGCACGAAACGTGAAGTTCTTGCGAACATCGCGCCACGCATGCCATTCGCTCCCGCCCTGTCTCGTGCCAGGCGCCGGCAACCACAGCAGGACAGATGCGCTCTCACAGATCCGCGGGGTCATCCCGCCTTCCTTCCCTCACGTCACGCACCACGCGCCGTTCGCTCCTCGGGCTTGGCGGCGTCGGCCTGACGCTCGCGCTGGCCGCTTGCGGCTCCGACGATGCGGATGACGAGCCGACGCCAACGCAGGAGCCGGAACCGACCGCCGAGCCGACGCAGGCCGATCCCACCCCGACCCAGGAGCCGATCTCCTCGCCCGTCTCGGGCTATCTCGATCCGACGCGCTGGGAGGGACGCTCGATCACCGTGGCGACCGCCGCCGCGGGCGAGTACCTCGATGCGCTCCACGAGGCGTACTTCGATGCCTTCGCCGAGGCGACGGGCGCGAAGGTTCGCCACACCCAGTTCGGGCGCGATGGCGTCGACGGCATCGGGTCGCAGGTCGAGAGTGGCGACGTGACGTGGGATGTCGTGCTGATCCCGACCGAGAACGCGCTGCCGATCGCCCAGCAGAACGCGCTCACCGCGATCGACTACAACGTGGTCGACACGACGGATCTCTATCCCGAGCTTGTGATGCAGCATGCGGTCGGCCAGGCGATCTACGCCACGACAATCGTCTACCCGGCGGGCTCCGAGGAGATCCCGACCGACTGGGCGCAGTTCTGGGATCTGAGCACGTTCAGCGGCACGCGCGCGCTGCGCAAGAGTCCGATCGGCACGCTGGAGTTCGCGCTCCTCGCCGATGGTGTCGCCAGGGATGCGCTGTATCCGCTCGATACTGCGCGTGCGTTCGCAGCGCTCGATCGCATCCGCGATGCCGTGATCTGGTACGAAGACAGCAAGCAGCCGGTCGAGCTCGTCCGCACGGGGCAGGTCGGTCTCGCCGCCGCGTGGAGCGTACGGACCGCGCTGCCGGATGTCGCATCGCTTGTGAGCATCCAGTGGAACGGCGGCATGCTCTCAGCGGATTCATGGGCGATCCCGCGCGGGTCGGCGAACACCGATGTCGCGATGAGCTTCATCAACTTTGCGACGCGCGCCGTGCCGTCCGCGACGTTCAGTCGTCTGCAGCCGTTCGGCCCGGTCAATACGAATGCCTTCGCGCTCTTGCGCGACGACATCGTGGCGGCGCTGCCGAATGCACCGGGCAACATCGACAAGCAGTTTTTCCAGAACTGGAGTTACTGGGCAGATCTCGAGGACGAACTCGCCACGCAGTTCGATGACTGGGTGCTGAACCCGATCTCGACGCCGGTGATCGCCGCGACACCCGCCGAGTAGCGATCAGTAGCCATCCGCCGATCCGTCTGCCCGCGGATCGGCACCCCCCATCAGCACGCCACGCGCCTCGTCCACGAGGATCATCTGGGCGTGACCGGCATCCGGATTCCACGGCCCGATCAGCGTGATCTCGTGCCCGCGCGCACCGAGCAGCGCTGGCGTCGCCTCCGGGAAACCAGACTCCAGCAGCAGACGATACGGCGACTGCCCGCGTCCGCCGGAGATCCAACGCGACGCCTCGATCGCCGCCTGCGGTTCCATGCCGAAGTCGATCACGTTCGTCATCGTCTGCAGGTTGATCTGCGCCTGCGGATCGCCGCCCTGCGTGCCGATCGGTCCCCAGAGACGCCCCTCTCGCAGCAACATGTTCGGTATCAGCGTGTGCAGGGTGCGCTTGCCGCCCATCAGCTCGTTCGGATGCCCTTCCGCCAGCGAGAAGTACGAGCCGCGATTCTGCAGGATGATCCCTGTTCCCTCCGCGACGACACACGACCCGAAGTTCGAGAACAGACTCTGGATCAGCGAGACGGCGTTGCCATCGCGATCGACCGCGCAGAGGTAGACGGTGTCGCCTTCGAGCGCATACGGGCCAGCCGACGCCACCTGTGGATCGTAATCCGCCCAGAGCCGACGGATCGCCGCATCCGAAAGCAATCCCGGCACGTCGATGTCCACGAAGCGCGGGTCAGCGAGGACGGCGTTCCGCACCGCGTAGGCGCGCTTGCCCGCCTCGACCAGTGGGTGCACGTGATCCGGCGCACCCCACGTCTGGCCGAGATCGACATCCTCGATCATGCGGAGCGCCATCTGCGTGGTCATGCCCTGCGAGTTCGGCGGCACGGTCAGCACCTCGACGCCGTGGTAGGTGATGCGCGTCGGCTCGACCCACTCGCCGCGATGGCTGGCCAGGTCATCCTCCGTCATCGGACCGCCCGCATTCGCCACCGAGCGCGCGATCGCCGCGGCGATGTCGCCGGTGTAAAAGGCGTCGCGTCCCTCCTGCGCGATCCTCGTCAGCGACGCCGCGAGCTGCGGCAGTGCGAGGCGCTCGCCGGCGGTCGGGATGCGTCCATTCTGGAAGAAGAGCGACGCCAATCCCGGCCAGCCCCAGATCAGCTCGGTATCGCGCTGGAAGACCGCCGCCAGCCGCGCCGAGACCGGATAGCCATCACGCGCGAAGCCGATCGCCGATTCCAGCAGCTCCGGCATCGTGAGCCGTCCGTAACGTTCGTACCCAGCGAACCAGGCATCGATCGTGCCCGGCACCGTCACCGCGTGACCGCCCTTCGCGGGGATCGCCTCGTAGCCCTGCTCGCGGAGGATTGCCGAGTCAGCCGCGGCAGGGGCCGGCCCGGAGCCGTTGTACGCCGTCTGCGTTCCCGTCGCGGCATCGTGCACGATGAAGAAGCAGTCGCCACCGATCGCGGTCTGATCGGGGTAGATCACGGTCAGCACGGCGTTCGCGGCGATGACGGCATCCATGGCGGAACCGCCACGCTCGAGGATGCGCAGGCCGGCGGCACTCGCGAGATAGTGCGGCGTGGCCACCATCCCGTTGGTCGCGAGCGTGGTCGGTCGGCTGAGTGTCATCGGGGTCCTCCTGTGCGGATGATCGGTGGGGAATCTGTCCCATCTCGTCCGATCATCGCGAGAATCCGCCCATCTGTCCAGCGTATGCGAAACGCAAATCGCCCCTCGGACGTGCTA
>Ga0164243_10012885_pt1 | contig 11802 bp, 15 predicted proteins | sample OricompcompostOP_FD_108781 | JGI IMG/M metagenome (GOLD analysis project Ga0164243, IMG submission 108781) | Organic Plus compost microbial communities from Emeryville, California, USA - Original compost - Organic plus compost (OP) | ecosystem: Engineered > Solid waste > Mixed feedstock >...
AGGCCGATCAGCAACGAAGCCAGCAGCAGAATGGCGCCCCGGGTCAGTATTTTTTGCTGGCCGCGTTCGACGAACGGTTGCACGGCCGCGGTCGCCTTGGCGACCGTGAGCACGCCGAGCAAATGCTCTTTGTCCATGATGGGAGCGGCTACATGCATGACCGAGGAGCGGTCGTTGTCCGGATCGCTGCGCGTGGTCCGGGCGCCGTATCGACCACGCAAGGTCAGGTACACGTCATTCCAGCGCGAGTAATCCTTGCCGACATCCTTGCCGCCGGAATCGAACAGTACGATTCCGCGGGCATCGGTGATGTAGACGCGGAAGTCGAGCTGGGTCTTCGAGAATTCGCCGATGCTGGCTTCGACCAGGCGCTGCGGAAGCGCTTGCATGCCGGCGGCGAGCGCGGAGCGGTCGAGTCTTCCGGCCTTCAGGTCGGGGGCGACCAGTTCCGCCAGCAGATTGGCCGTGTCGACCAGCGAGTCTTCCAGCGTGGCGCGCACACCGGGCTTGACCTCTTCCGCGAACACATTCAACAGGAACCACGCGCCCAGTCCCACGACGAGAAAATAGCCGAGCAGGATACGCAGGCCGATTTTCATCTCGATGCGATGCTGTAGCCCATGCCGCGGTGCGTCTGGATCGGCTCGCCTTCTTCATGAACGGCACGCAGTTTCGCGCGCAGGGACTTGATATGCGCATCCACCGTCCGTTCCAGCGTTTCCGGCGCATCGCTCCAGACCCGGTCCATCAGTTGGCTGCGCGACAGGACGTGCCCCGGGTGTTCAAGCAGCACCTTGAGCAACAGGTATTCGTACCGGGTCAGGTCGAGCCGGCGGCCGTGGAACAGGATGCGCGCTTCCTGTTCGCGCAGTTCGAAAGGAGAGGCGGGGGCCGGGGATGCAGACGTCGCTGCCGGCAGCCGCCGCAGAATGACGCGGATGCGCGCGACCAGTTCGCGCGGCGAGAACGGCTTGATGACGTAGTCGTCGGCTCCGATTTCGAGACCGACCACGCGATCGATTTCGTCGCTGCGCGCAGTGAGAAAGATGACCGGTATGTCGGAAAACTGGCGCAGGCGCCGGCAAACCTCGAAACCGTTGATATCCGGCAGGCCGACATCGAGCACGATCATTTCCGGTGCGATGTCGTTCGCGCGCAATGCCTGCAACGCGTGTTCGCCCAGCGTCAGGTGGTGCGGATCGAATCCTTCGGTGCGCAGCGCGTAGGCGAGGGTTTCGGCAATCGCGAGTTCGTCTTCGACGATGAGGATGGTTTTCCGCATGACCGGCCCGGAAAGCAAAAAAGCCGTTCGCAATGGTGAACGGCTTTCTTGGCAGGACGAGAGCAGGATTACTTGATCTTGGTCTCTTTGTATTCCACGTGCTTGCGTGCCTTCGGATCGAACTTCATGATCGTCATTTTTTCCGGCATCGTGCGCTTGTTCTTGGTCGTGGTGTAGAAGTGGCCGGTGCCCGCGGTGGACTCCAGCTTGATCTTGTCGCGATTGGATTTTGCCATGATGATTTCCTGTTAAATGTTCCGCTCAGACCTTCTCGCCGCGGGCGCGCATGTCGGCGAGGACGGCGTCGATGCCGATCTTGTCGATCACGCGCAGGCCGGCGTTCGACACGCGCAGCGAGACCCAGCGGTTCTCGGATTCGACGAAGATGCGGCGGTTCTGCAGGTTCGGCAGGAAGCGGCGCTTGGTCTTGTTGTTGGCATGGGAAACGTTGTTGCCGACCATCGGCCCTTTCCCGGTGACTTGGCAAACACGTGCCATGGCTTACTCCTCAAAAAATCTTCCGAAATTGGAAAAACCGCGAGTATAGACAGAAAGCCGATAGTTTTCAAGGACTTGCGGAAAATAAGTGTGTCTTGACTGCGTTATTGTATTTAACAATCTGCGCAGCGGCGTCGCGCATCAGATTTCCCCATGCTCGGCGAACGAGTACACCTGGCGTCCGGCGACCACGAAATGATCGAGCACGCGCACGTCGACCAGGCTCAGTGCCTGCTTCAGCGACTGGGTCAGCGCGAAATCGGCGGCGCTCGGTTCCGGCGTGCCGGACGGGTGGTTGTGCGCCAGGATGACACTGGCCGCGTTGTGGCCGAGCGCGGTCTTCACGACTTCACGCGGATACACGCTGGTCTGGGTGAGGGTGCCGCGAAACAGTTCCTCGCTTGCGATCAAGCGGTTTTTGACGTCGACGAACAGGACCAGGAAGGATTCGTAGGCACGGCGCGCCAACAGCAGTTGCAGGTATTGCCTGACCGCCTGGGGCGAGCCCAGCACTTCTCCGGCTCGGATTTCTTCCGCGATCGCGCGCCGTGCCAGTTCCATGACGGCCTGCAACTGCGCGTACTTGGCCGGTCCCAGTCCGTTCATGCGCGAGAAATCCGCCAGCGTCGCGGCGAACAGCCTGCCGAGCGAGCCGAAGTGGCCCAGCATGTCGCGCCCGAGGTCGACCGCGCTCTTGCCGGCCACGCCGACCCGCAGGAAGACTGCGAGCAGTTCGGCATCGGACAGGTGGTGCGCGCCTTGCCGGATCAGGCGTTCGCGCGGGCGCTGGTCTTCGGGCCAATCGCTGATTGCCATCTGCATTTGCGCAGTGCTGCGCGAAGGTGGATAACGGCCGCATTATACGGAATGAAGTTATCCATATTGCAATATCGCCCGGATTCCGCCCCCTTTTGCCTGAATGCGGGTTGGCGGGGCAGCGGCTGGCATACAATACCCGGCTGTTACTTCGTTTTCCCGAGCTTTCATGTCCGTCTTGCCCGCACCCGTCGTTACCGAGTCCTCCTATTTGACCCTGCATTACCGGCTTGCTGCCGCCGACGGCAACGACCTTGTCAGCACCTTCCACGAAAGCCCTGCCACGCTGCAGATGGGAACCGGTCAACTCGCGCCGTTCCTCGAAGCCTGCCTGCTCGGCTTGCCCGAGGGTGCGCAGCAGGTGTTCGAGCTGGCGCCGGAGCAGGCTTTCGGGCCGCGCAACCCGGAACTGCTGCAGCGCGTATCGCACGCGACGCTGGAGGAACATTCGGAGCCGGGCCAGACCTACGAGGTCGGCGACCTGGTCGAATTCAATGCACCGGGCGGCGGTCGTTTTGCCGGGGTGCTGCGCGCCATCGACGACGACGGCGGGCTGTTCGACTTCAACCATCCGCTGGCGGGACAGGCGTTGCGTTTCGAAGTGCGCATCATCGGCATCCTGTGATCGGCGTTTGCGAAGAGGACGAGAGAATGGAAAAGGAAATCCTGCTCGCGCAGCCGCGCGGATTCTGTGCCGGGGTCGACCGTGCGATCGAGATCGTGGAGCGCGCGCTGGACGAACTGGGGGCGCCGGTATACGTACGGCACGAGATCGTGCACAACGCCTATGTGGTCGAGGATCTGCGGCGCAAGGGCGCCGTGTTCGTCGAGGAGCTGGACGAAGTGCCGCGCGGCCAGACCGTCGTGTTCTCCGCGCATGGCGTGTCGCGTGCGGTGCGGCAGGATGCCGAGGCGCGCGGCCTGAAGGTGTTCGACGCGACCTGCCCGCTGGTGACCAAGGTGCACGTCGAGGTCGCGAAGATGCGGCGCGAGGGGCGCGAAATCGTCATGATCGGTCATCACGGCCATCCCGAGGTCGAGGGCACGATGGGCCAGTCCGCGGAAGGCATGCACCTGGTGGAGACGGTCGAAGATGTCGAAAAGCTGCAGGTGCGTGATCCGGACCGGTTGGCCTATGTGTCGCAGACGACGCTGTCGGTCGACGACACGCAGGAAGTCATCGGTGCCCTGAAGCGACGTTTCCCGAACATCGCCGAACCGAAAAAGGGGGACATCTGCTATGCGACGACCAACCGGCAGGAGGCGGTCAAGTTCATGGCGCCGCAAGTCGAGGTGGTGATCGTGGTCGGCAGTCCCAACAGTTCCAATTCGAACCGCCTGCGCGAGGTCGCGCAGAAGCAGGGTGCGCGCGCCTACATGGTTGACGACGCGACGCGCATCGAGCCGGCATGGATCGAAGGTGCGGCGCGTATCGGCGTGACCGCCGGGGCATCGGCGCCGGAAGTGCTGGTGCAGGCGGTGATCGGGCGCCTGAAGGAGCTGGGTGCGCGCAGCGTGCGAGCGTTGCCCGGCGTCGAGGAAACCGTGGTGTTCCCGTTGCCAAAGGGACTGGGAGCGGCGCGCGGCGCCGAAATTTAATTCAGGCCGGACTGATTATTTCCAACGATCGCTTGTTCGATTTCTCGATAAGATGAGGCTTCGCGTGCCGATGCCGCCGAGCAGTGCCCGGCGCCAGTCTTCGCGTTTGGAGGGAAAAGTCTGTCCGGTATAATGCCGCCCGTTTTTCATGCAGTCCGGGGCCGGTGCGCATTCAGAGCGTATCGCCAGCAACGCAACAGGAGAAACGACCCATGCCCATCCGCCCGTACAGCGTCATCCTGCAAATTGCGGCACGTTCTTTCAGATAGCCTTTTTACTCAAGCGGCACCCCCACACGGGTGCCGCTTTTGTTTTGCTCGCACCTTTTTGCTGCGCCTGCACATCCACGAAGCAGGCCCTGCGGAGGCGAGCCCGGTCGAACGATTTTCTTGGAGGGCAGGCAAGCATGGACATCCTTATCCAACAGATCATCAACGGCCTGGTGCTGGGCAGCATGTACGCGCTGGTCGCGCTCGGCTACACGATGGTGTACGGCGTGCTCAACCTGATCAACTTCGCGCACGGCGATGTGCTGATGATCGGCGCCATGGTCGGCATCATGATCCTGCATCTGCTGCAGGACGTTGCGCCCGACCTGCCCGGCGTGGTCAAGCTGGTTATCGCCATCCTGGGGGCGATTCCCGTGTGCGCACTGGTCAACGTCGTCATTGAGCGCGTCGCCTACCGTCGCCTGCGCAATGCGCCGCGGCTGGCGCCGCTGATCACCGCCATCGGCGTCTCGATCCTGCTGCAGACGCTGGCGATGATGATCTGGGGACGCAACCCGATACCGTTCCCGCAGGTGATGCCTTCCGAGCCGTTCAATGTGTTCGGCGCACTGATCTCGCCGACGCAGGTGATGTTGCTGGTGATGGCGGTATTGGCCATGGCCCTGCTGGCGCTGCTGGTCGAGAAGACCAGGATGGGGCGGGCGATGCGCGCAACGGCCGAGAATCCGCGCGTGGCCGGCCTGATGGGGGTGGATGCGAACAAGGTGATCGTTGCCACGTTTGCCACCGGTGCCGCGCTCGCCGCGGTGGCCGGCGTGATGTGGGGCGCGAACTATGCGACCGCGCAGTTCGCGATGGGATTCATCCCCGGCTTGAAGGCTTTTTCCGCGGCCGTACTGGGCGGTATCGGGAACATCTACGGCGCCATGGTCGGCGGCATCCTGCTCGGCCTGATCGAGGCGCTCGGCGCCGGCTACATCGGCGAGCTCACCGGCGGTTTCCTGGGCAGCCACTATCAAGACATCTTCGCTTTCATCTTGCTGATCATCGTGCTGACCCTGCGCCCGTCCGGCATCATGGGCGAGCGGGTCGCGGACCGCGCGTAATGCGCATGGAATAGGGAGGAGCCATGTCCGCTTTGTTCGACGTCAAGCAGAATCCGCGCAAGGCCTATGTCGCCTTTGCGATCCTGGCGATCGTCCTGATCGCCTTCCCGTTCGCCGCCGCGCCGTTCGGCAATTCATGGGTGCGTATCGCCGACCTGGCGCTGTTGTACATCATGCTGGCGCTCGGGCTGAACATCGTGGTCGGCTTCGCCGGCCTGCTCGACCTGGGCTACATCGCGTTCTACGCGATGGGCGCGTACATGGCCGGCCTTCTGGCCTCGCCGCAAATGGCTTCCGTGATCGAGTCCTTCCTGTTCAACTACCCGGCCATCGGCGAATTCCTGGTCTGGCTGCTGGGCGAGGAAGTGCAGCAGAACGGCATCCACCTGTCGGTATGGGCGATTGTTCCGCTCAGTGCGCTGCTTGCGGCGATCCTGGGCGCACTGCTGGGGGCGCCGACATTGAAGCTGCGCGGCGACTATCTGGCCATCGTCACCCTCGGGTTCGGCGAGATCATCCGCATCTTCCTGAACAACCTGAACGGTCCGGTCAACATCACCAACGGTCCGCAGGGCATCAACATGATCGAGCCGATCCGCGTGTTCGGCCTGAACCTGGCCGGCGAACCCGGTTCGCGCGCGACCGTCTACATTGGCGATCTCGCGATGCCGTCGGTGAATGCCTACTATTTCCTGTTCCTGTTCCTGACGTTGGTCACCATCTTCATCTGCGTACGCCTGCAGGACTCGCGCCTCGGCCGCGCCTGGGTCGCGATACGTGAAGATGAGGTCGCGGCCAAGGCGATGGGCATCAACACCCGCAACGTCAAGCTGCTCGCGTTCGCAATGGGGGCATCCTTCGGCGGCGTCGCCGGCGCCATGTTCGCGTCGTTCCAGGGCTTCGTCTCCCCCGAGTCGTTTTCGCTGATGGAGTCGATCGCGGTGCTGGCGATGGTGGTGCTGGGGGGCATCGGCCACATTCCCGGCGTGGTGCTGGGCGGCGTGATCCTGGCTTCGCTGCCGGAGATCCTGCGTCATGTCGTCGAACCGGTGCAGCGCCAGTTGTTCGGGCAGGTTCTGATCGAGGCTGAAGTCTTGCGCCAATTGCTGTACGGCCTGGCGATGGTCGTGATCATGCTGTACCGCCCGTCCGGCCTGTGGCCGTCGCCGCGCCATGAAGACCGGATGGACGCGAACGCGCCGAAGCGTCTCGATGAAAAGGAAGCCGCCACGCTTGCCGCATAAGGATCCGACATGAGCGAACAAGTCATCCTCAATATCTCCGGCGTCAACAAGCGCTTCGGCGGTCTGCAGGCGCTGTCCGATGTAAGCATGAAGATCATGCAGGGCCAGATCTACGGCCTGATCGGCCCGAACGGCGCCGGCAAGACCACGTTCTTCAATGTGATCACCGGCCTGTATCAGCCGGACAGCGGCAGCTTCGAGCTGGCCGGCCGGCCTTACTCGCCGTCGGCGCCGCATCGGGTGGCGAAGGCCGGAATCGCGCGCACCTTTCAGAACATCCGGCTGTTCGGCGAAATGTCTGCGCTGGAGAACGTGATGGTCGGACGCCATGTGCGCACGCATCAGGGCGTGCTCGGCGCGATCCTGCGCCACCGCGCGGCGCGCGAGGAGGAAGCGGCGATCCGCAGGCGGGCAATGGAACTGCTCGACTTCGTCGGTATTGCCGATTTCGCCCACCGCACGGCGCGCCACCTGTCGTACGGCGACCAGCGGCGCCTGGAAATCGCGCGCGCGCTTGCTACCGATCCGAAGCTGCTGGCACTGGACGAGCCGGCTGCCGGCATGAATGCCACGGAAAAACTCGCGCTGCGCGAACTGCTGCGCAGGATCCAGTCGGAAGGCAAGACGATCCTGCTGATCGAACACGACGTGAAGCTGGTGATGGGATTGTGCGACCGTCTGACCGTTCTCGATTACGGCAAGCCGATCGCCGAGGGCATGCCGGCCGATGTGCAGAAGGACCCGGCAGTGATCGAGGCCTATCTGGGAGGAGCGCACTGATGGTGCCGAATGTGCTGACGATCAGCGGACTGAAGGTCGCCTACGGCGGGATCCAGGCGGTCAAGGGCATCGATCTCGAAGTCAACGAAGGCGAACTGGTCACGCTGATCGGCGCCAACGGCGCCGGCAAGACCACCACGCTCAAGGCGATTACCGGCACGCTGCCGGGATGCAGGGTCGGCGGCGAAATCCGTTATGCGGGCGAGCCGATCCAGGGCGTGGATTCGTACAAGCTGGTCAAGCGCGGGTTGGCGATGGTGCCGGAAGGGCGCGGCGTGTTTACGCGCATGAGCATCCTGGAAAACCTGCAAATGGGCGCCTATACCCGCAACGACAGGGACGGCATCGCGGCCGACATCGACAAGTGGTTCTGCGTGTTCCCGCGCCTGAAGGAGCGCGCCTCGCAACTGGCCGGAACGCTGTCGGGCGGCGAGCAGCAGATGCTGGCGATGGCGCGCGCGCTGATGAGCCATCCCAAGCTGCTGCTGCTGGACGAGCCGTCGATGGGGCTGTCGCCGATCATGGTCGAGAAGATCTTCGAGGTGGTGCGCGCGGTATCGGCGCAGGGCGTGACCATCCTGCTGGTCGAGCAGAACGCAAGGCTCGCGCTGCAGGCTGCGCACCGCGGCTATGTGATGGACTCGGGACTGGTGACGATGAGCGGCAATGCCGCAGACATGCTGAATGACCCGAAAGTGCGCGAAGCCTATCTGGGCGAAGTCTGATCCGCGCTTCGCATTTTCGATGCCGCCCCGCCGCGCTGCGCCGGGGCGGTTTTTCAATGGACCTCAGGCGCGGGCGTTGCGGAAGGCGATCACCTCCTGCTCCTGTTCGCCGAGTCCGGCGATGCCGAGCCGCATCCGGTCGCCGCGTTTCAGGAAACGCGGCGGCTTCATGCCCATGCCGACGCCGGGCGGCGTGCCGGTTGCAATGATGTCTCCCGGCATCAAGGTCATGAAGCGGCTGACGTAGCTGACGATCTGCGCGACCGAGAAGATCATCGTACGGGTGCTGCCGCTCTGCACGCGTTCGCCGTTGAGCTCCAGCCAGATGTCGAGGCGCTGCGGGTCGGCGACCTCGTCGCGCGTGACCAGCCATGGGCCCACCGGGCCGAAGGTGTCGCAGCCCTTGCCTTTGTCCCACTGGGTGCCGCGCTCGAACTGGAACGCACGCTCCGAGACATCGTTGACGACGCAGTAGCCGGCCACATGCGCGAGTGCTTCGCGAACGCCGACGTGGCGCGCGGTCTCGCCGATCACCACGCCCAGCTCCACTTCCCAGTCGGTCTTGCGCGAGCCGCGCGGCAGCATCACCGGGTCGTGCGGGCCGGACAGGCAACTGGTGGCTTTCATGAAGATGATCGGCTCGCTCGGCCGCGGCAGGCCGGCTTCGGCGGCATGGTCGGCATAGTTCAGGCCGATCGCGATGAATTTGCCGACGCCGGCGATCGGAACGCCCAGGCGTGGCTTGCCGCGCACCAACGGCAGCGTATCGTGCTTCAGGCGACCGAGTTTGCGCAGCGAACGCTCGGAAAGCGCAGCACCGTCGAGGTCGTCAATGACGTGCGCGAGCGAGCGCAGCCGGCCTTCATCGTCGATCAGTCCGGGTTTTTCCCTGCCGGGCGCGCCGTATCGAACGAGTTTCATGCTGTCCCTCCGAAATGAATATCGGATGCCATTGTTTCACAGGCCCAACATGTCCGCAGGGAACAATGCTGCGGCGGAGGGAAGCCGCGCTCACAGCACGAAGAAAATGAAGCTGAAGCCCAGCAGCATGGCCACTGCCAGCAGCACGATCAGGAATGGAGGTTTCATCCGGCTCTCCTGCCAGTTCGTCATCAACCTGTTGGTGTGTGGCTCCAGGTAAAAGTTCTGGGGCAACTCACCGTTCAATGGGCATCCGGCGGCAGGATCAGCTTGCCGAGCAGATGGAGGCGCATCGCGACTTCCGATATCGCCGGCATCTCGTTGGCATCCGGACGTTCGGCATCGTCATGTTCGCCGGCAGCATCGTTCGCCAGCGGTTGCGTTGAATCTGTCGAGGATTGCATGGTCGTTGAGGAATGCGGGGTTAGGAACGATGCTAGCGCCGATGTGCCGTCCATGGATTGCGCCCCATCACGCGCCTGCGGCAGTTGCGCCGGCAGCAGCGGCTGACACGAAGCAAGCTTGACCTGTGCAGCCTTTGCCGCTTGCGTCGCCACAAAGCCGACCGGGCATCGGCCTATACCCTGTCATTTCGAGACAGCAAGGAGCCAAGCATGGATGCCATTCGCTCTTCCCCGGATTTCGACGCATTGGTGCGCCTGCATCGGCACGACCCGCATGCCTTCGAGGAAATGCGCCGGACGATGCTGCGCGCCGCAGTGGATGCGGCGCCTCCGGAACATCGCCCGGCGCTCGAACAACTGCTTGCGCGAATAGAATCCGCGCGTGCCGACGCCGCCAGCCCGGCCGATGCGGCCCACGACGCCTTTCAGATGATGTGCGAGTCGGTCGAACGTTTGCACGACGCCTGGGACAGCGCGCGTCACGCGGCCGCCGAACTGCAAGCGGCTTACCTGATCGAGCAGGCGCGCATGCGTCATTGATCCGGGCGCAATCTCGATACGACCCGGTGGAATTGCAGTTCCTGGGCACGTCGTCCGGTACGCCGACGAAAACCCGCAATTTGTCGGCGCTGGCACTGCGCAGCCGCAGTGCACGCAATTGGTATCTGATCGATTGCGGCGAAGCCACCCAGCATCGCATCCTGCACACGTCATTGTCGCTGTGCAGCCTGTCGGCGATCTTTGTCACGCACGTACACGGCGATCATTGCTATGGCATTCCCGGTTTGCTGGCTAGCGCCGGCATGCTGAACCGGACCGAAGATCTGGTCATTGCCGGCCCGCCAGCAGTCGAACACTTCACGCGCTGCGCGCTGGAGGCCACCGGACTCCAGCTGCCGTATCCGCTTGGCTTCGTTCATGTGGAAGGCAGCATGCAAATACGCTGGCCGGATTTCGACGTGCAGGTCACGCCGTTGTCGCACCGGGTGCCTTCGTTCGCATACAGCTTTTCCGAAAAGCCGGCCATCGGAAAACTCGACATGGGCAGGCTGGAACGCGAAGGCGTGCCGCGCGGCCCGGCTTGGGGGCAATTGCAGCGGGGCGGCGATGTCGTCCTGCCGGACGGCAGGCACCTGCGTGGTGCCGATTATCTTCTGCCGCCCGCCAAACCGCACAAGATCATCGTCGGCGGCGACAATGACCGCCCCGAGCTGCTGTTGGACGAGGCGCGCACGGCGGAGGTCCTGATCCACGAAGCGACCTATACCGAAGACACGCTGAACAAGATCGGGCCCGGGCCACGGCACAGCTCTGCACGACGCGTTGCCCGGATGGCGGCGGCGGCGCGGATCGGAAACCTGGTGCTGACGCATTTCAGTCCGCGCTACCAGGAAGAGGATGGGACGCCGGCATTATCGGAAATCGAGGCCGAAGCGCGCGCTGTTTATCACGGCAACCTGTTTCTTGCGCGCGATCTGGATCGATACGTTCTGCACAGAACCGGAAACCTCGCCAGATCAGGCTGACGGTCCATGTTGAAATGCCGGGCTGGAACGGCTGGATGGAAGACGCGATGAAGGCCGATGCGGGAGCCGCAATCAAGGCGATTCGAAACTGGTCCCGCCGGCAGGAATCGAACCTGCATCTAGCGCTTAGGAGGCGCTCGTTCTATCCATTGAACTACGGCGAGCCGCTGTTGCCGGCGCAACAGATGCGCCGAGCCCGAGATTATAGCCGACCCCCGGCTTCGCGCCCGCAGTGCTGTCGGTACAATGCGGGCTTCGTCGTCTTCTCTGGCGTTCAGCGCCGTCTCTTTCGCACCCATGTCCGTCATCTCCCTCTCCAACGCCCAGCTCGCATTCGGGCATGTCGCCTTGCTCGATCACGCCGAGTTCGCGCTCGATGCCGGCGAGCGGGTCGGCCTGATCGGCCGCAACGGCACAGGTAAGTCTTCGCTGCTGAAGATACTGGCGGGAACGGCAGCATTGGATGACGGCCTGCTGGTGCGTCAGCAGGGCGTGCGCGTGGCCTATGTCGAACAGGAGCCGCAATTCGCGCCCGGGGCCAGCGTGTTCGAAGCCGTGGCCGCAGGGCTGGGCGAGGCGCAGCAGATGCTGTCCGAGTACAACGCGCTGGCCGGAAGCCTCGGCCAGCAACACGACGAAGCCTTGCTCGAACGCATGCATGCGCTGCAGGA
>Ga0164243_10012887_pt1 | contig 11801 bp, 8 predicted proteins | sample OricompcompostOP_FD_108781 | JGI IMG/M metagenome (GOLD analysis project Ga0164243, IMG submission 108781) | Organic Plus compost microbial communities from Emeryville, California, USA - Original compost - Organic plus compost (OP) | ecosystem: Engineered > Solid waste > Mixed feedstock >...
CGCGGGTCCAGGCCGAGGCTCTCCAGCAGCCCGCGCGACGTCGCCCGCCGGGCGCGGGCGGCGGCCCGGCGCGAGCGCGCCGCTCGCTCGAGCGCGCGCTCCGTGCGGCAGCGCACGACGGTGTCGGCCGCCAGCAGCGCCGTCACCGCCGGTCCCCGCAGGGGCGCGAGGGTGACGAGCCGACCGGAGACGGCCGCGACGTCGCCCGGCAGCTCGCGGGCGTCGGCGACGCCGTCGCCGTCGCTGTCCCGCCGACGCGGATCGTTGCCGGTGTGGTCCTCCTGCGCGTCGCGGAGCCCGTCGCGGTCGCTGTCCTCGCGGCCGTCGGGCACGCCGTCGCGGTCGCTGTCGCGCCGCCGGGGGTCGGTCCCGAGCGCCGCCTCGGTGGCGTTGTCCACGCCGTCGCGGTCGGGGTCCTCGTCGGCGTCGGAGATCCCGTCCCGATCGCTGTCGGCTCGCCGCGGGTTCGTGTGCGCGCGCCACTCGGCGATGGTGCGCAGCCCGTCGCGGTCGGGATCGGACGCCGCGCCGTCGCGGCTGGTCGAGAGTCCGTGGCGCCGCTCCCAGCGGTCCGGCAGCCCGTCGCGATCTCGATCGCCGGCCCGTGCGGCGACGCCGGTCGCCGGCAGCAGGGCGACCATCGCCGCGGCGGCCGCCGCGGCGCTCGTGATGTGACGCATGCGCTTCCTTTCGCTCGCCCGGGGCGGGCCGCGTGGCCGGCGCCGGAACGGTCGCCGCCGATCCGTCGGCGGCGGAGCGCCGTCCGTGGCGCTCGCCCCGGGGAACGACCCGAGCGCCGCGGGGACGGAGCCTCCGGCGCCCGCCGTGGACGGCTGGTGGAGCGCGACCGGGCCGCGACGTCCGGCGCCGGGATCAGCGACCGGCGAGCCGCTCGCCGAGCGCCACCAGGCGCGACGGCCGATCCCGTCGCCGCTCGATCGCCTGGCCGCCCGCCAGCAGCGCGTGGACGCCGCGGATCCCGCCCCAGCGCAGCGGCTCGGGCTCCCAGCGCGGCGGCGCGGCGCCCGGCGCGAGCACCCACGGCAGGCGCGTCAGCGGGGTGTCGCTGCCGCGCAGCAGGTCGGCGAGCGTGCGGCCGGCGAGGTTCGAGGCCGCGACGCCCTCGCCGACGTACCCGCCGGCCCAGGCGATCCCGGTCGCCGGGTCGGCGGCCACCGCCGGCGTCCAGTCGCGCGGGACGCCGAGCACGCCGTGCCAGGCCCGCTCGATCGCCACGCCGTCGACCGCGGGGCCGAGCAGCCGCCGCAGGCCCGCCCGCAGCTGCGCGACCGTCCGGGTGGGGACCGGCCCCTCGCGGTCGCTGCGCGAGCCGCAGCGGTAGGGCACGCCGCGCCCGCCGATCGCGATCCGGCCGTCGGCGGTGCGCTGGAGGTAGTGGTAGAGGACGCCGCCGTCGAGCACGGTCTCGCCGCCGCGCCACCCGATCGCCGCCCACCGCTCGCGCTCCAGCGGCGCCGTCACGACCATCGCGCTGTTGATCGGCGCCAGCGCGCGGCGCTGGCCGCGCAGCGTCGCGGTGTAGCCCTCGGTGGCCCGGACGACCCAGCGCGCACGGACGACGCCGCGGTCGGTGACGGCGACGGCCGGGGCGCCGGTCCGGCCCCGGCCGTCGCCGACCGCCCGACCGCGGACGGCCGGTCGCAGCTCGGTGGCGGCGGTCCCCTCGACGATCCGGGCCCCGGCGCGCTCGACCGCTTGCGCCAAGCCGCGAACGAGCCTCGCCGGCTGCAGCCGCGCGCAGTCGGGGCTGAACCAGGCGCCGCGGGCCCCCGGGATCGCGATCCGCGCGGTCAGCTCGTCCGGCTCCAGCCAGCGATCGCCGTCGTGCCAGGCACCGTGCTCGCGGGCCCGGTCGGCCGCCGCGCGCAGACGGGCCAGCTCGACGGCGGACTGGGCGACCGTCAGCGTGCCGCCGCGGTCGAGGTCGCAGCCGATGCCCTCCTCGGCGACGACGCACTCGATCTCGTCGAGCGTCGCGACGATCGCCCGCTGCATCGCCGCCGCGCCCGCGGCGCCCCCGCGGGCGCGCCAGGTGGCCGGGTCGCCGGCGAGGTGGCCCTGGAGCCAGCCGCCGTTGCGCCCGGAGGCGCCGAACCCGCAGACGTCGCGCTCGACGACCAGCACGTCGAGCGCGGGATCGGCGCGGCGCAGCGCGTGAGCGGTCCAGAGCCCGGTGAACCCGCCGCCGACGATGCAGACGTCGACGTCGAGGTCGCCGGGCAAGGGTGATCGGGGCTCGGGCATCCGGTCGCCGAGCGCCGCGAACCAGTGCGAGACCGGCGCGGTCCCGTCCTCCGTGGTCCGCACGGTCGTGCCCGCCTCAGGCGACCCGCTCGGCGGCCTCGCCGAGCACCGTGCCGAGGATGCCGGCGATCTCGTCGAACTGCGGCTGCTCGGCGACGAGCGGCGGCGAGATCTGCACGACCGGCTCGCCGCGGTCGTCGGCGCGGCAGATCAGGCCGGCCTCGAAGAGCCGATCGGAGAGGAACTCGTGCAGCAGCGCGTGGGACTCCGCGTCGGAGAAGGTCGCGTTGGTCGCCCGGTCCTTGACGAGCTCCAGCGCGTAGAAGAAGCCGGTGCCGCGGAGGTCGCCGACGATCGGCAGCTCCAGCAGCGGCGCGAGCGTCGCGCGGAAGGCGTCCTGCTGGTCGCGGACGTGCTCGACGATCCCCTCCCGCTCCATGATCTCGATGTTCTTCAGGGCGATCGCGGCGGCGACCGGGTGGCCGCCGAAGGTGATGCCGTGGGTGAAGGTCGCGCCCGGGCGGGTGAACGGCTCGGCGACGCGCTCGCCGATCAGCAGCGCGCCGATCGACGCGTAGGCGGACGAGAGCCCCTTGGCGCTGGTGATGAGGTCGGGCCGGATGTCGTAGCGCTCGGAGCCGAACCAGGCGCCGAGACGGCCGAAGCCGGTGATGACCTCGTCGGCGCAGAGCAGGATGCCGTGGCGGTCGCACAGCTCGCGCACGCCGCGGAAGTACCCCTCCGGCGGCGTGAAGGCGCCGCCGGCGTTCTGGACCGGCTCGAGGATCACCATCGCGATCGTCTCCGGCCCCTCGCTCTCGATCCGGTGCTCCAGGTCGTCGAGCAGGAAGGCGGTGAACCGCTCCTCGGTCTCGCCCTCGGGGCGGCGGAAGCGGTTGGTGTTGCGGACGTGGCCGACCTGCGGGACGAGCGGCTCGAACGGCGCGCGCAGGCCCGGCAGGCCGGTGATCGAGAGCGCGCCGAGCGAGGTGCCGTGGTACGCGACGTCGCGGCCGATCGCCTTCCAGCGGCGCTCGCCGCGCAGCGCGTGGTACTCGCGGGCGATCTTCCACGCCGACTCGACGGCCTCCGAGCCGCCGGAGGTGAAGAAGACGTGCTCGATCCCGGCGGGCGCGAGGGAGGCGACCTTCTCGGCCAGCTCGATCGCGCGCGGGTGGGCCGCGTTCCAGTTCGTGTAGTACGGCAGCTCGCGCAGCTGGGCGGCGGCCGCCTCGCCGATCTCCTCGCCGTGGGAGTAGCCGATCTGGACCGCGAAGAGGCCGGCGAGCGCGTCGAGATAGCGCTTGCCGTCGACGTCCTCGAGGTAGCAGCCCTCGCCGCGGGCGATGACCGGCAGCGGACGGCGCGCGAGCTCGGCGCGCTCGGTGAAGTGGAGCCAGAGGTGGTCCTGGGCGCTGCGGCGCAGCTCGCCGGGCGTGCGGGCCGCGGCGGCGGGCATCGTGCTCATGTTGTTGATGGTGCCATCACTTCGGGCGGCCGGGGCAGCCGGCCGCCTGTCGCCGCTTGGTGCCCGAAGGGCGACGGTCCGTCGCCCGCGACCGGGGGATCGCCCGATCGAGAACGGCGACGCCGCCCGCCCGCCATGCCGCCGGGCGACCTGCCGGCATGGCGCCACGCCGTTCCCTTCGCTACCGTAGCTACGGTTCCGTACCTACGATGACGTAGCGAAGACGCCCCCGCCATGATCCCACTGCTGCTCGCCCAGGCCGACGGCTCCGCCGGCGGCGGAGCCCCGGTCGACCAGATCGCCATCGTCGCCGCCGCCACGAGCGGCGTCACGCTGCTGACGCTCTGGCTGATCGCGACCTACCGGCGTGGCGGTGCGCGACCACTGCGGAGGCTGGAGGCGCAGGCAGAGCGCCTCCTCGGCCTGCCCGGCTGGGCGGCCGTGCCCGGCCTGGCGGGGGTCGCGTTCGCGCTCACCACGCTCGCCGGCGCGACGTGGGACATCGGCCTGCACATCGACGTCGGCCGCGACGAGGGCCCGCTCGGCACCGCCGCCCACTACCCGCTCCTGGTCGGGCTCTTCATGTCGTTCCAGATGGGCCTGCTCGCCGTCGGCATGGCGCCCGCGTCGCGGCGGAGCTCGAGCACCGTCGCGGTCCGCATCCGCGGGCTGTGGCCGCTGCCGGTCGGTGCGCTGGTGCTGCTGGCGGGCGGGGCGTTCGGGTTCATCGCCTTCCCGCTCGACGACCTCTGGCACCGGATCTTCGGACAGGACGTGACCCTCTGGGGGCCCACCCACGTGATGATCATCGCCGGCACCGCGGTCGCCGGCCTGGGCGCGGTGCTGCTGCTGATCGAGGGCGCTCGGACCGCGGGACGCGATCCCTTCCGGGCCGGCCGCACGGCGCTGGCACGACCGCTGCCGGCGCTGCTGGGGGCCGTCCTGCTCTACCTGTGGACGGCGACGCTGCACGAGTTCCACTGGGGCGTGCCGCAGTACCGGCTGGTCTGGCACCCGCTGCTGCTCGCCTTCGGGGCCGCCCAGGCGCTCGTCCTCGCCCGGGTGCTCGGGGGACGCGGCGGCGCGCTGCTGGCGGTCGCGCTCTGGCTGCCCTTCCAGGCCGCGGTGACCCTCGCGATCGGCGGGCCGCTCGAGGTCACCGCGCCCGCGATGCCGCTGTTCCTGGCCGAGCTCGTCATCGTCGAGGCGCTCGCCTGGCGCCGGGACTGGCGCAGCCCGCTGCGGTTCGGCGTCGTCGCCGGCCTGCTGATCGGGACGGTCGGCTTCGCCGCCGAGTACGGCTGGAGCCACGTCCTGATGCCGATCCCGTGGACGACGGCGCTGCTGCCGGAGGGCATCCCGGTCGCGATCGCCGCCGGGATCGCCGGCGGCGTGCTCGGCGCGCTGATGGCGCTCGCGCTGCGCCACGGGCTGCGACCGGTGCCCCGCGGCCGGGCGCTCGCGTGGACGGCCGGCGCGGTGGTCGTCCTGCTGGGCGTCAACGCACTGATCACCGAGTCCCCGAAGGGCATCGGCGCGACGATCGCGCTGTCGCACGAGCGCACCGTCGACGACCTGGGCGCGGACGGCCGGCAGCGCGGGCGCGTCGCCGACCTGACGGTCCGCTTCAGCCGCCCGTCGATCACCGACGGCGCCGAGTGGGTCACGGCGCTGGCCTGGCAGGGCAAGGGCCGCTACCTGAACCAGCTCGTGCGCCAGCCCGACGGCTCCTGGCGCACGACCGAGCCCGTGCCCGTCAGCGGCACCTGGAAGTCGTTCGTCCGCGTCCACCGCGGCCGGCTGATGCTCGGCGCGCCGGTGCGCATGCCGGCCGATCCGGCGATCGACTTCGCCGGCTTCCCCGCCCCCGCCCCGCGGGCCACGCGCGAGATGGTCTTCGACCAGGAGCTGCTCCAGATCGAGCGCAAGCCCGACGTCCCGGCCTGGATCTGGACGCCGGCGATCCTGCTCGTGCTGAGCCTCGTCGGCGTGCTGGCCGTCGGGCTGGCCTTCGCGCTGGGCCGGATCGGCCGGGCGGCGAGCCGCCGGCCGACGCGGCCGCTCGACCGCGGGATCGTCGCGCGCCGGCTGCTCCCCGGGCGCGAGCCCGCCGACGAGCCGCTCGCGCTCAGCGGCGACTGATCGGCCCGGCTGGCCGCCAGGGGGACGCAGCCGTCGCGGGCGCGTCGCCGCGCCGGTCGGCGAACGCGCTTGTTCGCCGACCCGCGGGCGTGTAGGTTGCACTTCTGTAACCCCGGCGTTGGGAGGCGCCGGGTCCAGTCGCGGGAGGAGCAGCGGTGGGCAAGGCCAACGGTGGGCGAGGACGGCGTTCCGGTCGACGCGTCGCGCGATGGACCGGCGCGGTCGCCGTGGCCGCGCTCGGCGCCGCCGTGCCGGCGAGCGCCGCGACCGCGCCCGGGATGCGCTGCGCGGAGCCGACCGGCTACGCGGACCTGCCGTCCCGGTCGGCCGCCGCGTCCGGCCTCGACGCCGGGAAGCTCCGGTACGTCGTGCGGCAGGCCGCCACGTCGGTCGGTGGATCGGTCGCGGTCTACCGCTACGGCTGCAAGGTCGAGGAGGCGTACTCCGGCGGCGACGCGATGTCGAGCTACCAGAGCTGGTCGGCGGCGAAGTCGATCGTCTCCACGGCCGCCGGGCGCGCGATGCAGCTCGGGCTCCTCTCCCCCGGCGACACGGTCGGCTCGCTGATCCCGGAGGCCGACCGCGCCCACGGCGCGATCACCGTCCAGCAGCTGCTGACCCAGAGCAGCGGGCTGCACCAGCACACGCTGCGCGACTACAACTTCGTCGCCGACGACCACCTCGCCAACGCGCTGACCCTGCCCTTCGACCACGCGCCGGGGACGACGTTCACCTACGGCCAGGTGACGGTGTCGCTGCTGGCCGAGATGGTCGGGCGCGCGGCCGGCGGCGACTTCCAGGACTTCGTGCGCCGCGAGCTGCTGGCCCCGCTGGGGATCCCGGCGCGCGAGTTCCGGATCAGCCGCGACGTCGCCGGACGGACCAACGGCTACTTCGGGATCGAGTCGCCGATCCGCTTCTGGGCCCGGATCGGCCAGCTCTGGCTCCAGGACGGGATCTGGGACGGGCGGCGGCTGCTGGACGCGGACTGGATGCGCGGCGTGCGCAGCAGCTCGCCGACGAACCCCTGCTACTCGTACCTGAGCTGGGTCGACGCCCCCGGCTGCGAGGGCCGCTGGGCGCCGCCGGACGGGTTCCGGATGAGCGGCCTCGGCGACCAGACCGTCTGGGTCGTGCCGAGCCAGTCGCTGGTGGTCGTGCGGTTCGGGCCGATGACCACCGGCGTCACGAGCGCGCTGCGGCGCGGCGTGACCGAGTCGATCCGCCTGCCGCGACCGGTGCCGCGCCGCCCGGTCGAGCCGGAGCGCGGTCAGGAGGCGACGACCGGCCTGGAGGCCGGGCCGGGGGGCCTGCTGAACCTCGAGGACCTGCTGGCGACCGTGCAGGTCGGCCGCAAGCCGCTGCCGACCGCGGGGCCGCCGCGCACGCGCGCCGCCGTCGTGCCCGCCCGCCGGCTGACGGTGCGCCGAGACCGCGACCTGGAGCTGCCCGTCGCCTGCCCGCCCGTGGCGCCGATGCCCTGCGCGGGCCGCGTCGCGGTGCTCGAACGGGCCGGCGGTCCGCGCCTGACGAGCGCGTCGTTCCTGCTGGCTCCCGGCACCCGCGGGCTCGTCCGCGTCGGCAGCGCGGCGCTCGACCGGGCGCTCGGGACGACGGCGCGGACGGTGCTCGTGCGGGCGACGACGACCGACGGGCTCGAGGGCGCGACCACCGACCGCGCCGTCCGCGTCGAGCCGCCGCCCCGCGCCCGCAAGCCGCGGCGATCCCGCAAGGCCCGGAAGGCCGCCAAGCGCCCCCGCGCGGGCGCGGCACGACCCGCGGGGCGCCGCGCCACCTGAGCCGGGAGCAGCGGGCGGGGCCGGATCGTTGCGGATCCGGCGCGCAGGCGGCACAGTAGGTATGCCGACCGTAGCGACCACAGGCATACCATGGCTCCGATGCGCCGCACCTCGATCTTCCTCGACCCCGACGTGGTCGCCGCCGCCCAGCGCGAGCTGGGCACCGCGACCACCGCCGAGACGGTCCGGGCTGCGCTGGAACGCGCCGTCGAGCACGGCCAGCGCCGCCGCTACACGTGGGCCGACCTGCCGCTGGAGCTGACGATGGACGACCTGCGTCGGATGCGTGGGGATCTCCCCGACGACCCGTCGTGATCGGGCTCGCCGACACGTCGGTGTGGATCGGCGCGGTCCGCCGCCGCAACGACGCGTTCTTCTCGCTGGTGGACGAGGGCGTCGTCCTCGTCTGCCCCGTGGTCGAGCTGGAGCTGCTGGTCGGCCTTCCGCGCGCGGCCGCCGTCGCGACCTGGCGGTCCCGGTTCGCCGAGCTGCCGTCGGTCGCGATCGACCCTCGGACGACGGAGCGCGCGGCGGAGGTCGTCGAGCTGCTCGCCGCGCGCCGCGGCGGCCAGCATCGCGGGACCCCGATCGCCGACCTGTTGATCGCGGCGTGCGCGGAGGTCGCCGGCGTCCCGCTGCTGCACGACGATGGCCACTTCGAGCGGATCGCCGCCGTCACCGGCCAGCCGCTGCGCCGCCTGCGCGGCTGACGGCTACCGCGTCCGGCCGGTCGCGCGCAGGTAGGTCGCGACCGCCTCCACGCGATTCGCCGCCCCGAGCTTGCGCAGGATCCGGGCGACGTGCGACTTCGCGGTCCCGACCGTGATCACGAGCCGGTCGGCGATCTGGGCGTTCGTCGCGCCGCCGGCGACGAGGCCGAGGACCTCGCGCTCGCGGCGGGTCAGCGGCGCCAGCGGCGAGTCGCCGTCGGGCTGGTCGGCCAGGATCGCCCGCGCGGTGCTCGCCGCCCCCTTGCCCTCGTGCCCGCCGCCGACCAGGTCGACCTGCAGGTCGACGTACTCGTCGACCGCCGCCACCGCCTGGGCGACGAGCCGGCGGACGTGGGCGCTCTGCGCGTGCAGCCGCTCGACGAGCTCGAGCCGCTCGATCACCGACCCCAGGCCCTCCGCGAAGCCCCACAGCACGTCGCGGTCGAACTCGTCGACGGCGCAGGGATCCTCGGGTCGCTGGACGCCCTTGTCGGCGTGGACGAACCCGATCACGCGGCCCTCGGGCATGATCGGCGCCGCGACGTAGGAGTGGGTCCCGTAGGGCCGCGCCAGCGGCTTGTAGGTCGACGGGTGGTGCTGGGCGTCGTGGACGACGATCGGCCGGCGGCGGCGGATCATCTCGGTCTCGAGGATCTGCTCGTGCAGCTCGGCCGGGTGCTCGCGGCTGAAGGCCAGGAGCGCCGCCGCCCGCTCCGGGTCGCCGCGGTGGTAGAAGGCCTCGGCGACCATCTTCGATCCGTCGACGCGGAAGACGACGACCCGGTCGAAGTCGCAGGCGTCGGCGACCGCCTCCGGCGCGCCGCGGATGATCGCCTCGACCGAGCCCTTCTCGCGCAGCCGGCCGATCGCCTCCTGCACCCGGACGAAGTGGTCCAGCCGCCGCGCGACCTCGGCCTCGACGAGCTCCTCGCGACGGTCGGCGAGCGCCACCAGCTGCCGGCAGTCGGCGACCAGCGCGCCTTCGCCGTCGGCGCGCTCCTCGATCCGCGCGAGCAGGTCGCGCATCGCCTCGCCGACCTCCTCGCGACCGCCGGTGGCCGCGAGCCGGCCGCCGCGGGAGCTGGGCGCGCGCGCCGGACCCTTCATGGCGCGACTCTAGTGGCGCCGCGTCCGGCCGTCATCCGGCGCCTCGATCCCCGCCGCCCGCGGCGTGGCTCGACCGCGGGGCGCGACCGCGTCGGCCTGCGGACGAGTCCGGGGTCGGCGAGCGGCGGCTCGCCCGGGCCGCGACCCGCCTCATGCGGGCGTCGAGACCCGGCCGCGTCCCTCCTCGACCGGCGGCAGCTCGTCGGCGGTCGCGAAGGCGGGGACGTCCGGCGCCGGCTCCCCCTGCTGCCAGCGGTGCAGTCCCAGGCGCTTCATCGCGAGGTACTTCGCGCGACCGTGGAGGTTGCCCGCGTGCCACACCAGGTGGGCGGAGAGCGGGAAGCTCGCGTTCCAGAACGTGTCCGGCGTCGGGTCGCGCGGGCGCGGGTCGGCGGGCAGGTCGACGTCGGCGCCGATCCAGCCCTCGCCGTCGCCGTAGGAGAGCCGGGCCAGCGGCACGCCGTCCGCGTCGCAGATCTGCGTCTCGCCGAGGCACGACGAGCGCCACGACAAGCCGGGCGCCAGCGGCGTCGCCATCGTGAAGTCGCCGACGTGCGACGGGTGGACGACCGGGACGCCGAGCATCCGCGCCAGCCGTGGCGGCGTCTCGCGGCAGTACTGGGTCAGCAGGTGGTTGTCGCGGTCGCGGAACCAGGCCGCGGCGAGCTTCCAGTCCGGCACGCCGGGGAAGTGCATCCCACCGACGACCATCCGCGCGCCGCCGGCCTGCAGCCTGCGGACGGTGCGGGTGCGCCCCCACTCCCAGCCGTTGGCGCAGCCGAGGACCCCGAGCGACGTGCGCATGATCCCCGGATCGACGCCCGGCCCGTAGTAGTTGCTCTCCCAGAACGACGGCTGGTCCTTGTCGTGGAGGTGGACGCTGCCGTCGGGCTCGCAGAGCGCGTAGGTGCCGCGCGCGTCCTCGCCGCGCACCGCGATGAAGCCGCCGCCGACGAGGCAGTCGTGCCGGCGCGCCAGCCGCCGCAGGACCGCCAGCGGCTCGCCGAGCACCGGTCGGGCGACGGTCCGCATCCGGCGGTCGTAGAGGTTCGGCGTCGTCATGCTCTCGGGCAGGCAGACGAGCTGCGGCGCATGCTCGGCGACGGCGGCGTCGACGAGCCGCTCGATCCGGCGCAGGTTCTGCTCGACCTCGCCGAGGGCGACGCGGGGCTGGATGGCGACGACGCGCATGTCAGTGGTCCTCGGAGCGGTGGTGGACGCTGGAGCGCCGCGCGCCCGTCGCGCGGGCGATCGTGGTGGCGGACCCCATCTCAGTGGTCCTCCGGGCGGTGGCGGGCGACGATCGCGGCGGCGTCGACGCCGGTGAGCAGGACGCCGAACGCCGCCGGCGCGGCGGCCGTCAACCGGGTGGCGCAGAACGCGTCGGCGACCTCGGGCGGTGCGCCGCGGACGAGGATCGACGCCTGCAGCGCCAGCGCGATCCGCTGGGTCAGGCCACGCGGATCGGCGACGAGCCGGTCGCGATCGGCCACCAGCGCCCGCAGCTGCGCGGTCGCGGCGTCGAGGGCGGCGTGCCCGCCGGCGGCGGCGTCCAGCTCGGCCAGCAGCGCCTCGAGGACGTCGGGCGTCCGGTCCACGGCCCGCAGGACGTCGAGCGCCTGGACGTTGCCCGAGCCCTCCCAGATCGACATCAGCGGCGCCTCGCGGTAGCAGCGCGCCAGCCGTGAGTCCTCCATGTAGCCGAACCCGCCGAGGCACTCCATCGCCTCGCCCGCGTGGATCGGCGCGCGCTTGCAGACCCAGTACTTCAGCGCCGGGGCGGCGATCCGCCGCACCAGCTCCGCGCCCGCCTCGCCGGCGCGGGAGCGCTCGGCCAGCCGCACGAGCCAGAGGGCGCAGGCGACCGCGGCCTCGTACTCGAGCGCCAGGTCCGCGAGCACCGCCGTCATCACCGGCTGGTCGCTCAGCGCGCGGCCGAACGCCGGGCGGTGGTCGGCGTGGTGGATCGCCTCGGCGACGCCGAGCCGCATCACCGCGGTGGAGCCGAGGACGCAGTCGCTGCGGGTGCCGCCGATCATCCGCATGATCGCCGCCACGCCGCGGCCCTCCTCCCCCACGAGCGTCCCGCGGGCGTCGGTCAGCGTGACCTCGGCCGTCGGGTTGGAGCGGTTGCCGAGCTTGTCCTTCAGCGCGGTGATCCGGAACCCGTTGGGCGTGCCGTCCTCGCGCAGGCGCGGGACGAGCAGGCAGGAGATCCCGCCGGCGGTGCGCGCCAGGACGAAGAACGCGTCGGACTGCACGGCGGAGACGAACCACTTCTCGCCGCTGACGAGGTAGCCGCCGTCGGGC